>Ga0181531_10002816_pt1 | contig 10768 bp, 10 predicted proteins | sample PEATcosm2014_Bin_38_FD_119743 | JGI IMG/M metagenome (GOLD analysis project Ga0181531, IMG submission 119743) | Peatland microbial communities from MTU Mesocosm Facility, Houghton, MI, USA - PEATcosm2014_Bin11_10_metaG | ecosystem: Environmental > Terrestrial > Soil > Wetlands > Peat | place... | reverse complement strand
GCCGTCAACTTCGGCGAAATCGGCGCTACCATCGGCCACGAAATGACCCACGGCTTCGACGACGAAGGCCGCAAGTTCGATCCAACCGGAAATCTGCGCGACTGGTGGACCAAAGAAGACGGCAAAGAGTTCGAAAAGCGTGTGCAATGCATCGACGACGAATACTCCGGCTTCGAGCCGCTGCCGGGATTGAAGCTCAACGGCAAACTCACCCTCGGTGAAAACACTGCCGACAACGGCGGCACACGCATTGCGCTGATGGCTTTCGAAAACACGCTGACGGACAAGCAGAAAACCGTCAAGACCGACGGCATCAGCCCGGTGCAGCGATTCTTCATCGCTTACGGCGAGTCGTGGTGCGGAATCCTGACGCCAGAGGTCGAACGCCTGCTGGCGCAATCCAATCCGCACTCGCCCAATGAGTTCCGCGTGAACGGAGTCGTCTCCAACATGCCCGAGTTCCGCGAAGCCTTCGGCTGCAAGAAAGGCCAGCCCATGGTCAGAGAAAACTCCTGCCACGTCTGGTGAGGTCAAGAGCATTGAACCGCCTAGAGCGCTGCGAAACGCCGAGTAATCAATTTTTGTCATTCCGAGCGAAGCGAGGAATCTGCTTTTCGCGTGCGGCCCCGTGCACCTTGGTTACTAAAGTACAGTTACCGTCGTAATCTTGCCCACTTTTCGCCTCCGACGCATACTCGTCTCACCTACCACAGAACCTGGGAGCGAGGTCGGGAGCGGAGATATAGGGTCACCGTTGCCGACCTCGATTTTTTTGCCCCGTACCTCTTCCGGCAACAAACCGCCCTTCTAACGTGTCGCCCAACGTTTTCACCCGCCCGAGTCCATTAAAATCAACTCTTAGGCAAATTTAGAGAACACAGGAATCCCCCATGAAAAAAGTTTTAGGACTTGTCGCACTCCTACTCATCTCTACTTCTCTGTTCGCCGCCGATGACGATGACAAAGATCAAGGCAAAGCGGTTGACCGCCTCGAAGCCGCTGGAACCGTGCTGGATGAAATCCAAGCCGCTCCCGATCAAGGAATCCCAGCAGATGTTTTAGGATCCGCCGAATGCGTCGCCGTCGTGCCTTCGATGCTCAATGGCGCATTCATTGTCGGCGCCCGCTATGGACGTGGTGTGGCTAGCTGCCGCACGAAAACGGGCTGGAGCGCTCCCGCATTTTTCCTGGTCACGGGGGGCAGCTTCGGCTTCCAGATCGGAGGCCAAGCGGTCGATCTCGTCATGCTGATCATGAATCAGCATGGCATGCATGAATTGCTCACCAGTCAGTTCAAACTGGGCGCGGACGCCAGCGTCGCCGCCGGCCCTGTCGGACGCAATGCAACCGCCGACACAGATTGGAAGATGCGCGCCCAAATTCTCAGCTACTCCCGCACTCGCGGAGTTTTCGCTGGGATCTCCCTCAGTGGCGCTGTAGTCAAGCAGGATAAAAGCAGTACGAGCGAGTTCTACGGACACTTTGTCACCACCAAAGCGGCTCTACAAGGACAAGTCCCAGCCACAGACAAAGCCTATCCATTCCTGAATTCGCTGGCGAAGTGGGCCAAAGCCGCCTCAAAATAACCCTGTGAACCTTTGTGAAACCCCACTGCCCTCTGTGTTTGAGGTTCTCACACTCTTCAACACAGAGAACGCTGAGGTCAGAGGAAGACCCAGTATCCCGAAATAATTCCCCTCGGACGCCCTCAGCGGTGATAATGTCACCTGTTCCCCGGGATGCGGCAGAAACTTGAGTACGCGGTAGTTTGGGTACTGGTGAAGGCTGTCGGAGCACTGCCCCGGTCGCTGGCGCGCGCCGCAGGCATCTCGGTCGGTTGGCTTGTCTACATCCTGCATAGGCGCCTGCGCCACGTCGGCATGCGCAATCTCGCGCTCGCCTTTCCAGAGAAGACGCGCCGCCAGCGAGCGAAAATTCTTCGGGGAGTCTTCGTCTCCCTCGGTCGCCAGGCAGGCGAGCTGTGCCTCTTCCCGAAATTAACGAAGGATAACGTTCGCCAGGTCGTCGTCTACGACGGCTTCGAAAACTTCGATCGCGCCTTCGCACGCGGTCGCGGCGTGCTCTTTCTCACGGCTCATCTCGGCGCTTGGGAGCTTTCGGCCTTCGCCCACTCACTGCAAGGCCATCCTCTGCAAGTCGTCATGCGGCCGCTCGACAATCCTTACATCGACCGCCTCACGCGCCAGTACCGCACGCTGCACGGCAACGTCATGCTGGAGAAAGACGAGTCCATGCGCGGTATTTTGAAAGCCATGCGTGCCGGCAGAACCGCTGGCGTTCTCATGGACACCAACATGATGCTGTCGCAAGGCATTTTTGTAGACTTCTTCGAAATCCCCGCCTGCACCACCAGCAGCGTGGCCCGCGTAGCCCTGCGAACCGGCGCCGCTGTCGTTCCCGGCTTTACCATTTGGGATCCCGCGCTGCGCAAGTATCGCCTGCGATTCGAACCGGAGTTAAAACTCATTCAGACAGGCGACGATGAAAAAGATGTGATCGCCAACACCGCTCTCTTCACGAGCGTCATCGAGGATTACGTTCGCCGCTATCCCGACCAGTGGCTCTGGGTGCATCGCCGCTGGAAGACGCGGCCGGAAGGCGAACCAACGCTTTACTGAAAGGTCTGCAAAATTAGCCGAACCAATCGCTGCGATAAGCGATCCACCAACTGAGTACACCCAACGGTATGGTCGCGGCCACACCCCACCAGAGTGGCAGAGCTACGTCCGCAATAAGGCTGAGGATGGTGAAGACGATCCAGAACACTTTCTTCTCCATGCTTCGATTCTAGTCCCGCCAGTTTTTTGTGGGCTTTCCTTTCTTGGTGCGAACATATACAAACAGGGCATGAAGCGTACGCTACGACAGATTGCTGAATTCGTGAAGGGCCGTGTCATCGGAGACGATCAGGTCGAGATCAGCGGCGTGGCCAGCGTGGCCGGAGGGGGATCGCAAGACCTCGTGTTCGCAGAAAACGAAACAAGCCTCACCAATGCCCTCGGATCAAGCGCAGCCGCAGTGGTCGCGAATGAGGCATCATCCGAAACTAAGAGCAGCAAACCTTTGCTGATCGCAGAACATCCGCGGCTGGCGTTTTCCCGCGCTGCAAGTTTTCTTAATCCACGCATAAATCCCACGGGAACGATTCATCCCACCGCGGTTGTGCATTCGGACTCCACATTGGGCAAGAACGTTGACATCGGACCGCACGCAGTCATCCTCGAACATTGCGTAATCGGCGAGGGAACCAAGATCGGCGCAGGCTGCGTGATCGGGCCGCACGTGAGTGTTGGCCAGGATTGCGATGTCTATCCGAACGTGACTATCTATCCTCAAACAAAACTCGGCGATCGCGTCATCCTTCACGCGGGCGTCGTGCTGGGCGGAGACGGTTTCGGTTACGTCCGCGACCCGCATACCGGAAAACACGAGAAGTTTCCGCAAATCGGGCGGCTCGAACTCGGCGACGACGTCGAAATCGGAGCCAACTCCACCGTCGATCGCGGCGCACTTGAAACCACCGGCATCGGTTGCGGCACAAAGATCGACAATCTCGTACACATCGGTCACAACTCGCAAATAGGAGAAAATGTCGTCATCGCGGCACAAACTGGAATTTCCGGTAGCGTCATCGTCGAGGACGACGTCGTCATGGGAGGCCAGGTTGGTCTCGGCGATCATGTTCGAGTACAGCGCGGCGTAATTCTGGGAGCGCAAACCGGCGTCCCGTCGAACAAAATCGTGCGCGGGAAAGGTGTAATCTTCTGGGGGACGCCGGCGCGCCCTCTACGCGGCTACTTAAAGGAACTCGCAACCCTGGCGAGGCTGTCGAAAAAAAAATAATATTCGCGTAACTGGATCAGTTCCGTCCCGCCCACTGCGGATCGCGTTCCGCCGAAACCATCAGGCCATCGCGCATATGCACAATGCGATCGCCATATCGCGCCGCCTCAGGATTGTGTGTGATCATCAACACTGTTTGGCCCAGCTCGCGATTGGTTTGCTTAAGCATGTTCAGGACAATCTCCGAATTCTCCGAATCGAGATTTCCGGTAGGCTCGTCGGCCAGCACGATGGCTGGCTTGTTGACCAGCGCCCGCGCCAAAGCGACACGTTGCTGTTCTCCGCCTGACATTTCAGAGGGGCGATGCGAGAGCCGCTTCTGCACTCCGAGTAGCCGAACGATCTTCTCGAAGTGAACTGGGTCGGGCGCGGAATGTCCCGCAATCTCAACTGCAATCTGGATGTTCGAGCCTGCATCGAGCGTAGGCAGCAAATTGAATTTCTGAAACACGAAGCCGATCTTGCGCTTGCGCATGTTGGTGCGCTCGGCATCGGAGAGCAGGGCAAAATCGTCTCCGTCGACGACAAGATGGCCGGATTCCGCCCGCGCCAAACCGCCCAGAAGATAAAACAGCGTAGACTTTCCGCTGCCCGACGGTCCCACGATGCTGACAAATTCGCCGCGATTGACGCTCAGCGAAACCCCGCGCAGCGCCTGCACATCCACTTTTCCGATGCGGTACGTCTTGCGAAGATCGACTGCCTCGATGAATCCAGCCATGAAGTTTCGATCTTACATGAAACGCCGCGGCGGCTAAGCCACGTGGCTGTGCGCTGACGACTCCGTCGCAATTGGCACCGCACGCTTCGGCCCACGCTTCTTGATCAGCAGCGTCCGCACGCGCTCAAGCAACTCCGCGGGTGCGTGCATTCCTTTGGGCAAAAAACTGTCCGCCATGGTGTCGCGCTCGTATCCGCGCACTTTACCGGAGATAAGAATCGCCGGAGTCTGCGCCGAGATCGCCTTCACTTCCTCGATCAGACGGGCGCCATCCATTCCTGGCATGACCAGATCGGTGAGCAACAAATCGACGCCGCCGTGCTTAAACCGGTTCAGCGCCTCTTCCCCGCTGGCGCAGGTCACTACGCGATAGCCACGCGTTTCCAGCAACACTTTGCGAATCGACAGCGACTGCTCGTTGTCGTCGACGCAAAGAATAGTTCGTTTCGGTTTCATGGATTACCTTCCGGAAGTTTGTGCGCGGGGGAACGCATGACGCATCCGGACTTTCTAAAGTTTTTTTGTGAACCAGAGCGAAACGAATCCTAACGGTGAGGAGCACTGCCTGTAAAGTGTCACCGATGCCAATGGCAGGATTGCTCCATTGCATTTTTATTGTGGTTATGCAGGTGGCGATTTTTTATGGAAAAGTTGCGCTTCCCACTTAGAAGAAAAGTTCGCCGCGTAAAACTTCAACAACATTTCCACCGACGCGCACATTTACTACTCGGTCATCCCTGCGCGAAGCGCGCACGAAGATGCGGCTGGGCCTTCCCATTTCGACACCCTGTTCGATCAAGACCTGCTCGTCGGGCGTAGCCACGCCATAACTCACCATCCACGCGGCGGCGCAACCCGAAGCCGATCCGGTCGCGGGATCTTCGCCATTGTAAAAAATCATGCGCGCATGAAGTCTCGCGTTGGCGTCAACCGTCTCCCGCGAAACAAAATAAAAAAACTTTCCGCCGGATTGGCCGAGATACTCCGAGGCACCGGCCAGATCGACTCGCAAGTTGCGAATCGTTTCTAAGCCGCGCAGTGGCACGATCGTGAACGGCACGCCTGTGGATATTGTCTGAATCGGCAATGATGGATCGATATCTCCGTCGCGCAAGCCCGCCGCTCGCGTCACCGCTTCGCGGTCATGGATTTCGCCGAACGTGGGATCAATCTGCGTCATCTCGCCGAATGCCGAGCCGTCCGATGGGTCAGTAAAGTGCACCGGAACGCTGCCGACCTTAAGATTCAGCGTGACCAAAGGCGACGTAGTCTTTCCCCGCAACACGAACGCCGTGCCCAGCGTGGGATGGCCTGCGAATGGCAACTCTTCCTGCACCGTGAAAATGCGAACCTTGACGCCCGACTTCGCTTCGATTGCCGTATCGCGCGGAAAAATAAATGTCGTCTCCGACAGATTCATCTCCACTGCAATGCGCTGCATTTCGTGATCGCTGAGTCCGCGCGCGTCGGCAAACACCGCGAGCGAATTGCCCTCGAAAGGCTTGTCCGTGAAGACATCGACTTGTGAGAATGCGTAGCGGCGTGGGTTGGTCATGACCCCATCCATTTTAGCTCCGCAATGAAGTTTGACTCCGCCCAAAGCCGCCAAGTATCCTCACAAAATCGACACTCGGAGCTTACGCGAGTGCGGACACGGCGGGTTCTGACGATTCGCAGTTCATTACAACATTTTCAGGAGACACATCCATGACCACAGAAACCGCCGAAGTAGCGCGCATGCCGCGCATTAACGACGTCGCTCCCGACTTCACCGCCGAAACCACCCAAGGCACCATTCACTTCCACGAATGGATTGGCGACGGCTGGGCCGTATTGTTTTCCCATCCCAAGGACTTCACGCCCGTCTGCACCACCGAACTGGGCACCATGGCCGGACTGCAACCGGAGTTCGCCAAGCGCAACGCAAAAGTCATCGGCCTCAGCGTCGATCCCGTCACCAGCCATGGCAAATGGGCTGCGGACATCGAAGAAACCCAGGGCCACAAAGTGACGTACCCGATGATCGGAGATCCCGAACTGAAGATCGCCAAGCTCTACGGCATGTTGCCCGCCGAGAGCGGCACCACTTCTGAGGGACGTACCGCCGCCGACAATGCCACGGTCCGCACCGTTTTCATCGTCGGCCCCGACAAGAAGATCAAGCTCATGTTGGTCTATCCGATGACCACGGGACGCAATTTCGACGAGGTGCTGCGTGTTCTGGACTCCATGCAGCTAACGGCCAAGCACAAAGTCGCCACGCCCGCCAACTGGAAGCCGGGCGAGGACGTGATCATCGTCCCAGCAGTCTCCAATGAAGAAGCAGCGCAGAAATATCCCGAAGGCTGGAAGACGCTGAAGCCGTATCTGCGCGTGGTCAAGCAGCCCAAGTAATTCCGGTGCGGTACGCCGGCACGGAAGCGCGAGTGGTCCGGTGACCGTCCCGGTCTTCAAAACCGGCGGGCGGCGGGTAATCCCGTCGCCGGTGGGTTCGACTCCCACTCGCTTCCGCCATCCACATTCAATCCAGCACGGAAAATTGCCCACGGTGATATACGACCCGTCACCTCGCCTTGGAAGAATTTCTCAAAATGAGGGACAATAGAAGGTTGTGTCCTGCCCAGCAGGGTTCACCTTCAGCCTCAGTCAGGAGAAGCCCATGTCGGCTTTGACCATGGAAATCGAGACCACCAGCAGCGAGCCCAGGCATCCCGGTCTGGCCAGTTGGGTCGACGAAGTCGCCCAACTCTGCAAGCCGGAGCGGGTGCATTGGTGCGACGGCTCGGACGACGAGTACCAGTCCATGCTGCGGCTGATGGTGCTGTCTGGCGTGGCGACTCCTCTTGACCCACTGTTGCGGCCCAATAGCATTCTGGTGCGCTCCAATCCCAGCGATGTGGCCCGGGTTGAGGATCGCACCTTTATCTGCGCTGCCACCAAAGAGGAAGCGGGACCGACGAATAACTGGGAAGATCCGGCGAAGATGAAATCGCTTCTTCGCGGCTTATATGCCGGGTCGATGGCGGGACGAACTTTATACGTCATCCCTTACAGCATGGGACCGATTGGTTCGCCGATCGCCGGAGTTGGCGTGGAGCTCACGGATTCTCCCTACGTCGTGGCGAGCATGCATGTGATGGCGCGGGTGGGCACCAAGGTTCTGCGAGTTCTGGGAAAAGACGGCGAGTTTGTTCGCGGCCTGCACTCCCTCGGCGCTCCGCTGGGGCCGAACGATGCCGACTCTACATGGCCGTGCAACAAAGAGCACAAATACATTTGCCACTTCCCAGAGACGCGCGAGATTTGGTCTTACGGCTCGGGATACGGCGGCAACGCCCTCTTGGGCAAGAAATGTCACGCCCTGCGCATCGCCTCAGTGAAGGCTCGCGATGAGGGTTGGATGGCTGAACACATGCTCATCCTGAAGCTGACCAATCCTGCCGGGAAAGTGAAATATCTTACGGGCGCGTTTCCCTCCGCGTGCGGCAAGACGAATCTCTCCATGATGATTCCCACCATTCCTGGCTGGAAGGTGGAAACCATTGGCGACGACATCGCCTGGATGAAGTTCGGCAAAGATGGGCGGCTCTATGCCATCAATCCTGAGTACGGATTTTTTGGAGTGGCGCCGGGCACCAGCATGAAGTCGAATCGCAATGCCATGCTGACGGCGTCCCATAACGCCATCTTCACCAACTGCGCGATGACCATGGACGGCGACGTATGGTGGGAAGGCATGACTGCCGAGAAGCCGTCGCACTTGGTCGATTGGTACCGTCGTCCTTGGACCCCTGCGTCGCCACGCAAGGCCGCGCATCCCAACGCTCGCTTCACCGTTCCGGCGAGCCAGTGCCCTTGCATCGCGCCCGAGTGGGAAGATCCTAAGGGAGTGCCGATTGACGCGATCCTGTTTGGCGGCCGCCGAGCGGGCGTCGTTCCTTTAGTGACTGAGTCGCTGGACTGGCAGCATGGAACATTTCTCGGCGCGATCGTCAGCAGCGAGACCACTGCGGCGGCGACCGGGAAAGTCGGCGAGCTGCGGCGCGATCCTATGGCGATGTTGCCCTTTTGCGGCTACAACATGGGCGACTACTTCGGCCACTGGCTGAAGATGGGCGAGCACTCCGAGGCGGCGAAGCTGCCTAAGATTTTTTATGTGAACTGGTTCCGGCAAAACGAAAACGGAAAATATCTCTGGCCGGGATACGGCGACAACAGCCGCGTGCTGGAGTGGATCTTCGACCGCTGCGACGGCACGGTAGACGCGGTCGAGACTCCGATTGGACGATTGCCGCGAGCCGCCGACCTCGACACCAAAGGTCTGGAGATCGACTCCGCCAGCGTTGAGCGCTTGCTCGACGTCGATATCGCCGGATGGCTGGCCGAAATCCCTCTGATCGAACAATACTTCTCAAAATTCGGAGACCGCTTGCCCAAAGGAATGCGCCAGCAAGTCGAGAACCTGAGGCAACGCCTGGAAGCAGCCAAAGATTCCGCCAGGCCCTGAGTGAATCGAATCTCCGGTGGCGGAAGTTTGGGATAACCCCCTGCCCCCCCGATCCAATCGAATCATCGACTTAGGCGGTTTTGATTTTGCAAGTGGAAGAGGATAAAACCACTTAGAGTCAAAACCCGTGAAACAAAGGCTTTAGCTTCCGGCTGGTGTTTTTTCTTGCTGGGGGTTGCCGGAGCGGCTTGAGAAAAAACGGAGCGGACGGAACGCGCGTCCGTTGAAACACGAGCCAGAGCCTGCGCTCCAACACTGCACTTTCAGTTTTCACCTAAGAGCGCGCTGCGGTCAAGGAAATTGTGGTGCGTGGGTGGGAGAGGAAAGTAGACAGGTGCTCCTGAGGATTCCTTCGGAAGTGTTCGAGTGAATGGAAGCAGGAAGTCGGCGAAGGTTTCAACTGTTGTTCATCGCGTCCGACAGTAGCCGGCCAGAACCCTGTGCGTCGGGGATTGGTGACTCGGCCTGAGGATTATCGTTGGCTGTGGGTAGCATCGTAGGGTCAAGATCAAAATCAAGAACAACTTCAACTGCGGCGGACAGGAGTGTCCGCCCCACACGATCTTGTGTACCTAAGTCGCAACGTCAGCAGCGGCGGACTTGGGTACAATTGCGGCATGAGTGATCCTACGCAATTTGCCATGCCGCGTCCGGTGCGGGATTCGCAGTCGGAGATGAATGAGATTGTTTTGCCCAACGATGCCAATCCGCTGGGGGCGTTGCTGGGCGGGCGCTTGATGCACTGGATTGACGTGGCCGGGGCGATGGCGGCGCATCGCCACTCGCGCAATTATGTGGTCACGGCGTCGATCGATCACATGGACTTTCTGGTTCCGGTGCATGTCGGCGATCTGATCATTCTGCGCTCGTCGGTGAACCGGGTCTTTCATACTTCGATGGAAGTGGGGGTGAAGGCCTGGGTGGAAAATTACCTGATTGACGACTGCAAGCATGTGAGCTCGGCCTACCTGACGTTTGTGGCGGTGGATGGCGCGGGGCGGCGGCTGCCGGTTCCGCCCGTCATTCCTGAAAATGAAGATCAGCAGCGGCGGTATGACGATGCCGGACGGCGGCGGGAGTTGCGGAACGTCGAGCGGGAGCGGCAGTCGCGGCGGTAGCTTTCGAACGGGATCGCCGGTGAGGTAGGGGTGCTTCGACTTGCTGGACGGATCGCTTCGCTCTCCGTCCTGCAGCGCTCAGGATGACAAGATAATTTCTAGCTGCGGCTTGCGTCACCTTGGGTGGTGATTGGCATCACATTGGCTCGGTCGGGCTTAGTCCATAATTGCGGGTTACGACAGGAAGCCCCGGAGGGTTATCGTTCGCTATGGATAGCGCGCTTCTGGTTCACCGGCTGCACTTCGCGTTTACTGCTACGTTTCACTACTTGTTTCCTCAGCTCACGATGGGGCTGGCTCCTCTGATCGTCATCCTGAAGACTTTGGCGTTGCGCAGCCATGATCCGGTACGGGTGGACTTTTATGATCGGGCGGCGCGATTTTGGGCGCGGATTTTTGGCGTGAGCTTTGTGGTTGGCGTGGTGACGGGGATTCCGATGGAATTTCAGTTTGGCACCAACTGGTCGCATTTTTCGCGATTTGCTGGCGGAGTGATTGGGCAGACGCTGGCCATGGAAGGGCTGTTCGCGTTCTTTTTGGAGTCGGCGTTTCTGGGAT
>Ga0181531_10002815_pt1 | contig 10771 bp, 10 predicted proteins | sample PEATcosm2014_Bin_38_FD_119743 | JGI IMG/M metagenome (GOLD analysis project Ga0181531, IMG submission 119743) | Peatland microbial communities from MTU Mesocosm Facility, Houghton, MI, USA - PEATcosm2014_Bin11_10_metaG | ecosystem: Environmental > Terrestrial > Soil > Wetlands > Peat | place... | reverse complement strand
CTCGTCGATGAAGAGGATGATCTGCCCCTCGGAGTCTTCAATCTCTTTCAGAACGGCCTTCAGACGGTCCTCGAACTCGCCGCGATACTTGGCGCCCGCGAGCATCGCCCCCAGATCGAGCGCAACCACGCGCTTGTTCTTCAAGGCCTCGGGCACGTCGCCCGAGACGATGCGCTGGGCAAGGCCTTCGACGATGGCGGTCTTGCCGACGCCGGGTTCGCCAATCAGCACGGGGTTGTTTTTCGTCCGCCGCGAGAGCACCTGCACCACGCGACGAATCTCTTCATCGCGTCCGATCACCGGATCGAGTTTGCCCCGCCGCGCCTGCTCGGTAAGGTCGCGAGCATAACGCTCCAGCGCCTGGTACTTCGCCTCCGGATTCTGGTCGGTGATGCGCTGCGATCCGCGGACCGCGGTCAAGGCTTTCAGAATGGCATCGTGGGTCGCGCCGTGGCGCACCAGCAATTGTTGCGCGGGATCGCGCTTGAGGTCGGTCAAGGCGAGCAGCATGTGCTCGGTCGAGACGTATTCGTCCTTGAAGGTGTCGGCTTCCTTGAAAGCTTTCTCGAGCAGCTGATTCACCTGCGATGACATCGACGGCTGATTCGCGCCGCCGCTTCCTGAAACCTTCGGAAGCCTCTCGATCTCCTGGTAGACGTCACTCAGCACCGACTGCGGACCGATGCCGATTTTTTCGAGCACAGGCGGAACGATCCCTTCGCGGTCCTCGACGAGCGCCGCCAGCAAGTGCACCGGAACCAGTTCCGAATTGCCGTGCTCCGAAGCAAGCTCGTTGGCGCGCTGGACGGCCTCCTGCGCCTTCACTGTGAATTTGTCCCAACGGATCGCCATAAATTCAACCCTCTATTTCGAACGCGATTCCGAGCCAAGCGAAGAACCCATGCCTTGGTGCACTGCTCGGGAAATCCGGGAGGTTCTTCGCCGCGTCCAGGATGATGATTTGATGTTGATCTTCAGGTATCAGATCGATTCTTCCAATAAAATTAAACGGGAGGCGCTTCCCTCGCGCCTCCCGCCAAGCTTACAACTGTCGGGCTTCGCCCGTCTCTATGCCAACCTTTATTATGCGGCTTGGCCGGCGCTCTTTGGCTGCTTGCCTTCGAGCGTCTTCTGGTCTGGGTTGCCGACGTTTACCTTGATCTGCTTCGGCTTCGCTTCCGCTTTCTTGGTCAGCTTCACCTTCAGCACGCCCTTGACATAGTCGGCCTGGACGCTTTCCTGGTCGACCGTGTTCGGGAGCGTGAAGGTCCGGGTGAAGCTGCCATACTGCCGTTCCACGCGGCGATAGTTCTCTTCTTTTTCTTCCTTCTCGAACTTGCGCTCGCCATGCACGGTGAGCGTGTTGTTCTCGATGCGGACGTCGATGTCTTTCTCATCGATCCCCGGTACCTCGATCTTCAAGGTGACGCTGTGCTCGTCTTCATAGACATCGACGGGCGGCGCGAATGCGGTGTTGCTGAGAGCTTCTTCCCGGCCTTCGTTTGCATAGGAATCGCGGAACAGCCGGTTCATGCGGTCCTGGATAGTGGCAAACTCACGAAGAGGATCCCAACGGGTAATCACAGTCATGACTTAACTCCTTTTAATTTGAAATTCGGATGGGAGCGTTCTGGAGCTCCCGAATACGTGTCTTAGCACATACACAGCATAAAATCTTAGTGTGTTATTGTCAAGTACAAAATTAATATTATTTTCAATTACTTACGGTCAATATCCTGCACTGCAAATAGCTCGTTTCAGGCACATTTAAGAGAGCCGGGTGGTCCTTCGCCGCTCCCCGGCTCGCGACGATCCGTAGCGATTTGTGGGCATCCTGCGCCGCCTACGAGAGCACTTTCGTGAAGTCCTCCTGGCCAACGTGGAACGAGCAGGAACAGGTGATCAGGATCCCACCCGGCCGCAGCATTTTCATGGCGCGCAGGTTGAGCTCTTTGTAGCCGCGCAGCGCCTTCTCCAGGTCCCGCTTCGTCTTGGCGAAGGCTGGCGGATCGAGAACGATGGTGTCATAACGCCGGTTGGCGGCGGCGTAATCTCTCAGGAGGTCGAAGGCATTCGCCTCGATCCACTCCACCTCGCGCCCGTTCAGGAGCGCGTTCTTCTCCGCCATTTCAAGCGCTGGACGCGAGCTGTCCACCCCGGTGACGTTTTCGCATTTTCGGGCGAGATGCAGCGCAAATCCTCCCTGATAGCAGAAAGTGTCGAGCGCTTCACCGTGAGCATATTCGGCGGCCGCGGCGTAGTTTTCACGCTGATCGAGGAAGGCGCCGGTCTTCTGCCCTTCAAAAGCATCGTAATGAAAGCGGACGCCAGCGCCATCATCTCCAATCGTCGTCGTCTCCCCGTTCATACGAATCACGGTCGAGCTTTTTTCGCCTTGAACGAGTCCTGACTCTCGCGCCGGCAATTGCTCCAGCTCCCGAATCCGTGGATCGACGCGCTCGACGATTCCCTCCGGATGCAGTTCTTCAGCGAGTGTTTGCACGACGGTTTCGCGCACCGAGGCGCGATCGAATGCCTGGGTCAGGATCTGTAGCGTGAGGACATCGTCATAACGATCGACAATCAGCCCGGGCAGAAAATCGGCTTCGCTGAAGATGACGCGGTAGGCGTTTGCGTTGGACACGAATGTCTTGCGGTAGGCGATGGCAGCGCGGATTCGCTCCGCAACGAGCGCAGCAAGATCGTCCACCGAGCCATGCGAGATCATGCGAATCGCGATCTGCGAGGACGAACTGTAAAGCGCGGTTCCAAGAAACTTGCCGCGCTGATCAAATACGCGGACGACGGAACCGGGAGCGATTTGTTTTTCTTCGACGATGTCCGAACGGTACACCCAGGGATGGCGGGCTTCGAGCCGGGTAACTCCCCGAGTCGAGACCTTGACGGTCGGCTCCGCGCGCAGAGCCACGCCGGTTTTCTTTGGCATGAATAGATGTTATCGCGGCAATGGGAAGGCTTGTATTGGGGTCATGGCGGGCCTCAGCCCCGCCAGAACGGGGAAGAGCCCATTCTCCGCCAGCCCGTTTAAGTCTCGAGAGTTCGATGGCCACGACTCGGCTTGCGCGGCAACTCTCCCCCGTCCGGAATCGCGCTCACACTCGCAGTCACGGCTCCCGTCATCACCTTCTGAAACGCGGCCTCGAACTGCTCCATCTCGGGCGCGGTCCCAACCGTCACGCGGGCGTAAGTTGGCCATGACGGCCATATGCGTCCGATCAATACGTTCTGTTTTGCCATCGCAGCAATCGCCGCCTTTGCCGGTTTTTTCGTATCCAGCATAAAGCAGTTCGATTCCGATGGAACGTAAGAGTATCCGTTGCGGTCGAGCCACTCGAACACCTGGCTCCGGACGGTAGCGTTGATGCGTTTGCGCTCGGGAACGAGCGACGCCTCTTTCAGGCTGGCCGATGCCGCGACCACCGCCGTGATCGGCATAAAATTCCAGCCGCCGTGTTTCGAAATTTTCTCCAGCAGATCGGGACGGGCAAACGCAGCGCCGCAACGCAAGCCCGCCATCCCGTAGATTTTCGAGAATGTGCGCAGCAGGACCACGTCCTTGCCCGCTTTCACGAGATCGATCACCGATGGGGCGTCGGAAAAATGCAGGTAAGCCTCGTCGACCAGGACGATCGAATCCTTGGGCTTGTTTTCCACCAGATATTCGATATCCGAATGACTGGTCAGCGTCCCCGTCGGATTATTCGGGTTGCAAATATAGAAGATCCCGGCATCTGGAGCAGCGGCAAGCATGGCCTTCACGTCGTGGGCGTAGCTTTTCGTCAAGGGGATTTTCAGCGCCTTCGCCCCTACTGCCTTGGCGGCGAACATCCCCGCCTCGTATCCGGGATCGGCGGTTACGTAGGCGCGCTCCGGCGAGGCAAATGCAGCCACCGAGTAATGCAGAGGTCCGCTTGATCCGGCATACACCTGAACCTGTTCTGCTTTTACCCTCTCCTTTTCCGCGAGCGCCTTCACCAAATCGTCGGTGAGCCAGCCGGAATAACGGCCGCCCTCGGACACCATGGCTGCCGCCGCCTCACGCGCGGACGCACTCGGCCCGAGAGGATTTTCATTGGAGTCAATCCGGATCGCATCCGGGGAAAAAGTTTGAGGCCGTGCCTGAGCCAGCATCGGCTCCGTCACGATGCGCAATGCCATCGCAGCCGTTGCGGCGGCTGACAGGCTGAGAAACGAACGGCGGGATGCGGAAGGAATACGATGGTCGTCGCGCGTCGGAGCCATCACTCACCTCGAGCCGGCAATCTTACCGCAAAAAGTGGCCAACCAGCAGACTTGGGGGCGCGGAAATCGGCCGCACCGTGCATTCGGTCACACTCGTCGAAAGCGGCCGCCTAGTTGGCCAGCAATTGTCTGGCAATCGCCGCATCCTCGTTGAGATCTTGCGACATGCGAGCAGCCGTGGATTCGGCGGCACGAGCCGCTTCATCGTGCCGGCCGAGAGCAAGAGCTTGCGCGAGCAGCAGATAACCGACCGGCGATGGCTGCAGTTCGACCGATCGCTCGTAATCGTCAGTGGCTCGACTGACGTCACCCGAACGCTGCGCCAGGAGACCAAGGCCGCGGTAGGCCGCCGAATTGCCCGGCTCATCCCGCAGAGCAGCTTCGAAATCTTGCTGGGCCGGTCCGTATTGTTTGACCGAGAGGTGAGCGTACCCGCTGTTGGCTTCGGCTTTCGCCCGTAAGGTCGAGGCAGTCAGGGGGAACTGAATGACTTTCACGTACCCGTTCAGCGCCGCCTGATAGTTTCCATGCATCTGCTCATAGGTCGCGATATTAAACGTCGCCAGCGGATCGTTGGGCCGCAATGCGCTTGCTCGTTCGAGATGCAGCAAAGCCTCCTGCACCCGGTTCTCGGCGATCAGGGCGAGCGCAAGATTCTCCTCGGCAGGAAAGTTTCCTTCGGTGATCGCGAGAGTATGAGTCCACAGAGTGACATTGTTGTTCCAGAAACTCACCTGCCGATGTAGCCCGATTCCGAGCATCAGCAGGATACCGACGCCGAGAGGGAGAGACACGGCCGCGGGAATATGCCAACCTTCTATCAGATCCGCCGCCCCCCAGCAGACCATCACGAAAATTCCAAGCAGAGGGATATAGGCGTAGCGGTCAGCCATGGCGTGAGGTCCAATAAAAACCAAACCGCTCATCGGAAACATCGTCCCCAGGAACCAGAGCCATCCCACCAAAAAGGGCCTGCGCCGTCGAAAAATCAGCACGACGATGGTGACGCCAATCAGGGCAAATACCGACAACTCGATCGCGAGACTGCTGATCCCATATCCCGGGTGCGGATAGACCAGCGGCAGATTGGCCGGCCAGAAGGCATTCCCGAGATATCTCACATAAGAGATGGCGGCATTACCCATGCGTATCCACAGCGGAAACGTCGATCCCGGTCCGTGCGTCTCCACCACATAGTTGAATGCCTTCCCTCCCTTCATGGTGATGATCCCGGCTACGGCCGACATCAGAAACCAGGGCACCTTCTCCCAGATTAATTTCCTGAAAGAGATGTTGCCGACCGCAGCACCCGCCGGTTCGCCCGCGATTCCCTCCGGACACGAGAGACGACAGAGCGGCCAGTAGTCCAGGAGAAGAAGAGCAAACGGAAAGGTGATCACCTGCGGCTTGCTCATCAGGCCGAGAGCATAGGCGATGGTGACCGCCGAGTAACGACCGACGCTTGGTCGGCGCGCATACCAGCCGTACGCGGCCAATGCGATCAGGAAGAAAAACATGCTGATCACATTCTTCTGTTCCGAGATCCATGCCACTGACTCGACGTTGATCGGATGCAGGGCAAAAAGCGCGGCGACCGCGACACTGCGCCAAACCAGGCCGGTAGCGCTCTCCAGAATCAAGAACAACAGCACCGCATCAGCCGCATGGAAAAGCACGTTGATGGTATGAAATCCCGCCGGATTCAAACCAAACATCTGGCAGTCGAGCGCATAAGAAAGCGACGTGATCGGGCGCCAGTCCGGTCCTTTAGAGATTTGAAACGCCCATACGATGGTGTGCCAGGTGAGCCCGGCTCGAATCTCTGAATTCTCCGTCACGTTGATCGAATCGTCGTAATTGAGAAATGGAGCCCTGGTCACCGGGTTGTAGAGGACAATCGTCCCGAGCGCCAGCAGAAGGCAGAGAATCACCCGCCGTTTTTGCGGGACGCGGAAAAGAGAAAACGCCTCAGCCGGTCCTTCGAACGACCGCGGATCGGTCGTCTCGCTCATCGGATCTAGCTGGCAGCCGACTGTTCCGCCGGCGAGGAGGAATGATCTTTATGTGTGGCTCTATGCTCGCGGCGAATCGCAAGCAGATCTTTGTGAAGAAGATCGAGAACATTCGACGGCACTTCAGACCCCCACTCGTCGATCTCTTTTTCGTCCCAGTGCCCATTGAGCCGCAGCGCCGAATCGGTCAGGTCTTCCGGAAACGCCAGCCGGTAAGTCCCTTCCCGCCCCAGCACGTCGCCGATCTGTCGCCCCGTATGCATTTCGTAGATGCGCCGCGTTGAACTGCCGCCGTTGTTGATGTAGGCGAGCAGCACTTCGCCTTCCTCACCATAATCCGGGCGGTAGAACCAGGCCTGCGGTGCGTCGGCCTTGGGCCGCGCGCGTTTACGTCCAGTCACGGTTATGACTTCCTGCTCCGGCTTCACCTCATTCGCAGGATTGTAGTAGTAAATCCGCTGGCACGCCTCGCACACCATCACCTTCTCGCCGAGCGTCACCTCGTTATAAGTCTGCGGACGCAACATTACCTGGCATCCCATGCACTTCTGCCCACGAACCTCCGCCAGCCCGCTCCCGCGAAACTTCGCTACCCGCTCATAGTGCCGAAGCAGATCTTCCGAAATCTCCTGCCGCAGGGCATCCCGCTTGGCATTCCACTCGGCGAGCTTCTTCTGATCCTCGGCGGTAACTTTTCGCGCGTCTTCTTTTTCTTTTTCGACCTCGGCCGTCTCCGCCTTAAGCTCCGCCTCCGTCGCCTTAACCTCTTTTTCCCGCGCCTCGACGTTGACCATCACCTCGAGGATCAGATCCTCGTTAAGGCGTATCTCCTCCTCGGCGAACTGGATCTCATGCAGCAGCGCCTTATATTGTTCGTTGGTTTTTACGTCGAGGGATTGGTCGCGATACTTGGAAATCTTGCCTTGCAGATCTTTGATCGTGGCCTCAAACTTCTTGCGATTGGCCTCATCGCTCTTGGCCGCCGCCCGCACCTTCTCGAGATGCGCTTTCGTTCCAGCCAGCTTCTGTTCGATGACCGCCACCCGTCTCGGCAAAGCGGCCACTTCGTCCCGCAGTTTGCGGATCTCCTGATCCGCCAGCTGCAGCTCCAGCAATTTGTCGATATCAGGAAGCATCGCTTGGGGGCGTCACAAGATTGATTCTAGCATGTGGGGAAAGGCGGTTCTCGGGCAACGTCACCCCGGGCGGACCCCTGGGCGGAACATCCGTTACACACCGGACCGGGGACATCCGTTACAACTCGCTTGCGGTGGCAGGGGCTTGATTCTGGAATTGGGTTGGTCTTTTGCTGTGAGACGGCCCGGCAGTCAAAAGATCGGCTGCAGAGCCATCCGGCCATACGCGATGAACGCCATGAGGAGGCCCAGCACGCCGCTCAAGATCATGGGCGCGACCTCGCGGTACTTGACGTGCACTCCGACAAACACGAGGCTCTCAACCGCCAAGACCGTGGCAGCCAGGACCGTCAGCGGCGGCCGCCCATCGAACGTGACGGGTACGATGAGCCCGACCGTGCACACGAGTTCCAGGATGCCCAGGGTCATCCAGGCTTTCCGCGGCAAGGCGCCAAAGGACGGGACGTCCTGGCTTACCTTGTCGAACATGAAGACCTTCATGATGCCCGACGATCCGTAGAGGAGCGCGGCGAGGACTTGCAGGACCCATAACAGGATGTTCATCGTGGCCTCTTCCCGGTTTCCGCGTCGGCGCGCGCGCACGGCGGTTTCTCCCCGCGCGATCCACGTTCGCGAGCCGAGATCTTAATTCGAGTGACCCCGGATCCAGTTCTGGTGACCCTGGATAACCTCATGATAATCCCCCTTCGCGTTGCGCCGAGGACCCTTTTCGAGACGGAAGCGAGGAGCACGGCTTCGTCTTCGTGCTACAGGGTTGCAAATCCGTGCGACAAGGGTTGCGAACAGACGGGAAGCTTCCGATTATGCTGCGTCCGGTTTGACGGCTGACCTCAACGAGCGATTCCGGTCGTATGACCGGTGACCGGCTCTACGGACGGAGCTCATGTTTGATCTCGATGGTATGATTCCTACCGGAGGGGAATTGTCATGCGGTTATTGTTCAAGCACTTCGCTCCACTTCTGCTCGCAGTGGCGATAACTTCTCCCGCGGTGATGACGGGTTGCCGTTCTCAAGAAACCGTCTACTACAATCAGTGGGAACACGATACTCATCGAGAGCATAGGGATTTGAACAAGCGCGACGAAGCGGAGCAGAAGGAATATTCGGACTGGCGGCGCGGTCGTGATCACCGCTAAACGACCTGTCGGCTGAGCTTGCTTTCTCGGAAGAAAGGGGTTCAATTCCCTCAACCACCGCTTCCCCAAACCCTCCGAAACCCTTCCTGCCCGCTTCGGTCAAAACCGCAAGTCAGAGTCTGCGATGAGCTCGCCCGGAGTTGGCGGGAAGTCTGCGTAGCCCCATGATTCGAGGGACGCAGGGGGGCGGGCCATCCGGAATAACTCCCCGTCGGTTTCATCGAGTGGTGTGACTTTCGTAATCTGCCCGCCCGTCGCCCTCTGGTGCAAAATGGGGCAGAATGCCGGCCATTACGCAGAAAGGACAACGCGCCTCGCGCGTCAAGCTCGGAGGCTCCATCATGGTCCTTCTCCTGCTCGAAAACGGACGCCAGATCCGCAGCCGCATGAGGCAGCTCTCCGTCAATGGTGGCCTGCTCTCGCTCGAGCACCCGCTCGATGAAGGCATACAAATCACGCTCCTCTTCCAATTGGGCTTCGCGGTCCGCTGCCGCGCGCGGATGATGTTCCCCATGTGGGCGACCAAGGGCTGTCTTCAGCCTTTCCGCTTTTTGGACCTGCCCGTCGCGATTCGCGAAGGTCTCAGCCGCGAACTCGAGGACCTGGTCCAGTCGGGCGCTCCGGAACCGGAAGAAGAGGAAGAGGAAAAAACCGAATAGAAGCTTACTTCCCTGCCGCGGACAGAATCTCGTCCAGCGAATATTTCTGCAACTCGCCAATCCGCTCCAGCGTGATATCGGGCTTGGGGTACCGAGCCACTTGCTCTGCGTCCATTGCGTAGTGACCCTGACGCGGAAAAATCGTGGTTACGCGAGCACTCCAGTGTTTCTTGATCGCCGCCAGAATGCGCACCTTGTCATCCACCATGACGTAATGCTCAGCCGGATATTTGGCCTCGACGTCATCCAGTTCCTGTTCTTTATGGATGTAGATCAACACCTGGCCTTCGAAGGCCTCATGGAGACCGGACCGGTCAACTTTAAGCGGCTGAAAAACCACATCGCCATCGCTGAGGATCACAATCCGCCCCAACTTCTGGGCATGCGCCGCAGCATCCAGAGATTCCGGAAACAGACGGTTGGCAAACGGATAATTGATCATGAAATGCGAAACCGCCAGCAGCTTTGGATCGCCCGGCCGCTCGATGCGGTAACGTTGCAATGCACCGAGATAGTCTGCGTATCCCAGTTCCGTGCGCAGCTGCTCGAAGATCTCCCAGTATCGACCGGAGCTCGGTTCGCCCACTTTCTTCGCCAGATATCGCTTCAGATCGTCGGCCACGCGATCGTTGTCGAGCAGCGTATTATCGACGTCGAAAAGAAAGACGGTGCTCGACTTGGGGTGGGCGCAGTCCACGATGTCATCCATTCAACGTGGCCCTATAATGCCAGAAATCACGGCTCCATGTCGCAACCATCCGGGCGCGATCAGCGCGATTTCGGAATCACGGCGCAAAACACGGCGCAAAACGTGGCTCTTGGGGAGTGAATCGGTCAAGCCCGGTTAAGCCGCGAGCCACTTGTCAGGCGCCTCCGGCTGTAGTAAAAAGACGTCGTTGACAATTCGGGAGCATTTACTCAAGGCAGAACTGTGACTCTGCCTCACAACCGGGCGAGCCATCCGGCCCCAGGAGCTACAACCCGTGGAACACATCGATCCAGCCGTCATTTATCGCTTTGATACCCGTTCGAGCCGGCCTTGCGAATTCTGCCGGGAACTGGATCCGCAATTTCCCCTGCGGCGCCCCCTCGACCAGATGGTCGCGTGCGCCCGCAAACCCATCGCTTCGGCGCATTTGACTGAGGACGGCTACGTCCGCCATCGGATGCTCGAATTGCGGCGAATCACGGCGAAAACGCCGCTCACTGTAACTGCGGCGTAGGCTTCGGGGTTTCCGGGCAAGCCATTTTTTTCACGCCAACTTTCGCCTCGGCCGGGGGCTTTAACCAGCAGGCGCTAACGGGTGTAGCCCCGAGGAGGCGTCGAATGGCCCGCACTCGATCCTGTTTACGGCCGGTTATCTTCCTGGCATTTCTCTTGTCCGCCTGCAGGGCGGTCCCTGCCAGGGGGAATGGGGTGCCCTCGATTTCCTCAATCGGTTTCGGTGTGGGTTTCGACGTGGGTTTCGGCGTGGGTTTCGGCGGAACGTGGCGCTCTTGACCACGTCGCCCGGCAAGCGCGACCTCCCTCGCGGCAATCCGG
>Ga0181531_10002814_pt1 | contig 10774 bp, 10 predicted proteins | sample PEATcosm2014_Bin_38_FD_119743 | JGI IMG/M metagenome (GOLD analysis project Ga0181531, IMG submission 119743) | Peatland microbial communities from MTU Mesocosm Facility, Houghton, MI, USA - PEATcosm2014_Bin11_10_metaG | ecosystem: Environmental > Terrestrial > Soil > Wetlands > Peat | place... | reverse complement strand
CCTCGAGCGGGACCGAATCGTTGTGCTTGATGCCGCGGTTGCCGATCTCGTTGCCGTAGTGGTCGAGGAAGTTGACCGCGAGCTCGGATTTCTTCAGCCAGCCCTCATCCGATGTCTCGCGGAAGGCGGGGATGGCCAACGCCAGCATAAGCAACAGGCCGGCGGTGCCCCAGGTCGCCGCCTCCGAAAGTGGTTCGACGATGATCCAACGCCGCCAGCCGGCGATGTGGAAGTGATCCATGACCGCGGTAAAGCGCTCGTAGATTTCCCGCGCCCATTTGCCGCTCTGGAACACGGCGAAATCGATGCGCGCGTCAAGATCGAGCAGGAACCGCTTGATCTTGATTCGCCAATCAGGACCGGAATCGGGGAACAGGTCGGTCACGTTTTGCGCACTCCCGGGACGGGCCTGCCTGTCCCTGTCCTTTTTAGGAAACGAGATTTAGCCGAGCGGGCGGTTCCGGCCAATGATGGGTCGATGACAGTGTGAATGGAAATTGGGGGCAAATTGGGCATACAACCTTTGCGACGACCGTTGGAAACCATAATTGCCGGGCACTGGTCTGGTTTCCGTGAAGGGCGCTGCGGCGCGCAACGCTACTGCTGCAGGTGACTCATGACAATCAAGGAAAGCACCGAAAAGGCTCCATTCTGGCGGCGTAAGCCATTGGATAAGATGACGAATTCTGAATGGGAGAGTTTGTGCGATGGGTGTGGTCGCTGCTGCCTGAACAAGCTCGAAGAGGAGGGAACTGACCGGACCTTCTACACCGATGTCGGCTGCCGCTTGCTCAACGATAAGACCTGCCGCTGCCACGACTATGAAAACCGGCTGAAAAAGGTGGACGATTGCGTGCAGCTGACGCCCGAGAGCCTGAAAACCATCACCTGGTTGCCGCCGTCTTGCGCCTACGTCCTGCTGGCAGAGGGCAAAGAACTCTATTGGTGGCATCCGCTCGTTTCCGGCGATCCGGACACGGTGCACGCGGCCGGTGTCTCGGTGCGCGGGCGTGTGCGCGCCAATGAGACGCATGTGTCGGACGACGTGCTCGAGGACTACATCGTCAGCTGGCCGCTCAGGCTGCCGAAAGGCGCGCGGAAGCTGAAGTAGCGGCATCATGTTAGCCGTCCGACCTCTCTCCGCATACGGAGAGATGTGAAAAAACAAATTCGTTCTCGCGGCGCGTCTTTGCGCCCTCCGAACGGCAGGCCTGCCCTGCGCAAAGTATGGTTGCGCCCCGCCGCTTGGCCGGCCAAGTGGTGAGTGGGGAGTAGCCGATTTTGCTGCTCAAGTCTTTAGGCGCCGATTTACAATGGATTTATCTCGCGACGAAAGGCGAGACATGACCCAGGACGTCAACCAGGACATGGCTCGCGACCTTAACTCCGACAGCTCCCACAGCATCGCACCCGGGTCCAACGGCGGCAGAGACGTTATGCCGCCGCGGCACTCGGTCGAATCGGCGGCGTTCGCGCGCGGACCACAAGACGCGACCTTCCTGCCGCCGCTCGATCATGCCGCCATCCACACCATCATAGCCGGCATCATGCTGGCGATGTTTCTCTCGGCGCTTGAGCAGACCATCGTCGCGCCAGCTTTGCCGGCAATCGGCAAGAGCCTCGGCGACCTCGACGATCTCTCCTGGGTGGTGACCGCATATCTGCTGGCCGCGACCGCGGCGACGCCATTGTTTGGCAAGCTGACCGACATACACGGCCGGCGCACCATCATGCTCGTGGCCATCGGAATCTTCATCGCCGGCTCGCTCGTCTGCGCACTCGCGCCCGGCATCTGGATCCTGGTCATCGGCCGCGGCCTGCAAGGCATTGGCGGTGGCGGCCTCATTCCGATTGCGCAGACCATCATTGCCGACCTTCTATCGCCGCGCGAACGGCCAATGGCGCAGAGCTACACTTCGGTCGTGTTCATGAGTGCCTCGATCCTTGGGCCGGTCGCCGGCGGATTGCTTACCGATCATCTGCATTGGTCGTTTATCTTCTGGATCAATTTGCCGCTCGGCGCCGCGGCCTTCGTGATGACGTCCCGCGCGCTGCGTCGGCTACCGCGGCATGACCGTCCGCACCGCCTCGATATTCCCGGCGTCGCCTTCATGGTGGCCGCTGCTGTGGCGTTGCTGCTGGCGCTCGACTGGGGCGGCACGCACTATCCCTGGCTCTCCTGGCAGATTGTCGCTCTGTTGGCTGGCTCGGCGTTGTTGTGGATACTTTTTGCGGTGCGGCTTCTCACAGCGCGCGAGCCGTTCATCCCGATTGCAATCCTCCACGGCCGCGTGACCAGTGCGATCACCTGCGCGGGTTTCTTCAGCATCGGCACCATCATGGGCATCACCATCTTCACCCCGCTTTACTGCCAGCTGGTATTGGGCGCCTCGGCGAGCGTCTCGGGGCTCGCGCTGATCGCGTTCATGGGTGGCGCCACGGTCGGCTCGCTGTTGACCGGCCGGCTTCTGGTTCGGCTCACCCATTATATGCGCGTGCCGATCATCGGTCTCGTCGCCGCTATTGCTGTGCTTGGTTTCCTCGCCGCCGAGGCGGCGGTGCTTTCGCTCGGCATGTTCACGCTGCTGCTCGCCGTGCTCGGCATGGGCATTGGGCCCATGTATCCGACCAGCACGATTGTGATGCAGAATGCGGTGAAGTTGCATCAGCTCGGCACTGCCACCGGCGCGCTGAATTTCTTCCGCCTGCTTGGCGGCGCGATTATCGTCGCCGCATTCGGCGCAATCGTGCTTGGCAATACCGGCAATCACGCCGGGATGGTGACGATGGAGAAGCTTGCCGCCGGCCATGCCGATTTCGCCCCGGCCTTCCGGCTGGTGTTTATCGCCGCCGGGATTTTCCTCGCTATCGCGCTTGCTTGCGTGCTCGTGGTCGAGGAACGCCCGTTGCATGGCCCTGTGCGGCTGCCGGAGGCGGCGGAGTAGGGCGGCGGCCTGTGAAACGCGCGCTTGCGCGCGTAAATCGGCCCCGAATCGGCCGTTCAGGTCTTGTTCACTGCCAAGCGCCTAGGGAAAGCGCATGGGTAAGGCCGGACGCGCGTTCGTCGCCGCGCTGTTTTTGCTGATTGCCGCGAGCGCGTTTGCGCCCGCGGGGGCGCAAGACGTGCTGCGGCAGACCCATATCGATACCGCACATGCCTGCCTTAATCAGAAGGAGCGCCGCGGGCTGGTCGAGAACGGCACGGTGCTCCGTCTTGCCGCCGCGATGCATGCGGTGCGCAGCCACATTCCGGGCACGCTGGTGCGGGCGCGGCTCTGTCGCCGTCCCGATGGTTTTGCCTATGTGCTGACAGTTCTGGCCCACGATGGCAAAGTGACGCGCGTCGTCGTCGACGCGGTCAAGGGCACGCTGGTCGGCGAGCGTTGAGCGGAGCTCATTTTTGCGCCTTCTTGTTGTTGAGGACGATCCCGATCTCAATCGGCAGCTGGCGACGGCGCTGACCGACGCGGGCTACGTCGTCGACCGGGCCTTCGACGGCGAGGAGGGACATTACCTCGGTGAGAGCGAGCCGTACGACGCCGTCATTCTCGACATCGGCCTGCCGAAAATGGACGGCATTTCGGTGCTGGAGTCCTGGCGACGCGCCGGCCGCGCCATGCCGGTGCTGATCCTCACAGCGCGCGATCGCTGGAGCGACAAGGTGCAAGGCTTCGATGCCGGCGCCGACGATTACGTCGCTAAGCCGTTTCATCTCGAAGAGGTGCTGGCGCGGGTGCGCGCGTTGCTGCGCCGTTCCGCCGGCCATGCCAAGAGCGAGTTCACCTGCGGTCCGGTGCGTCTCGACACCCGCACCGGTCGCGTCGCGGTCGAAGGCAATCCAGTCAAGCTCACGTCGCACGAATATCGCCTCTTGTCCTATCTGATGCACCATACCGGCCGGGTGGTGTCGCGCACCGAACTGGTCGAGCATCTTTACGATCAGGATTTTGACCGCGATTCCAACACCATCGAAGTGTTCGTCGGCCGCATCCGCAAGAAACTCGGCGTTGACGTAATCCAGACGGTGCGCGGTCTCGGCTATCTGCTCACCCCCCCCGATGCGCGCTAACTCGCTCGCGTTCCGCCTGTTTCTCTGGGCGACCGGCCTGACGGTAGTGATCCTCATCGTTACCGGCGTGGCTTTGTCGTCGATCTACCGCCAGGCCGTGGAGCGGGCCTTCGATCGTCGGCTTGACGTCTATCTGCGCACGCTGGTCGCCGACGTCGCGTCGCCGGAGGAAGGCAACGACAAGTTTCCGCAGTCGATCGGCGAGCCGCTGTTCGAGCTGCCGCTGTCGGGTTGGTACTGGCAGGTAACGCGGCTCGATACGCCGAAGCCGGAATTGCATTCCTCGCGCTCGCTGTGGGATTCGAATCTGCCGCGGCTGCCCGACGCCGGCGACGCGACGGCCGGCGGCTATCGCAAGGGCTACGCGCAGGGCCCAGAAGATGTGCGGCTGCGTCTCGTGGAGCGCAATATCGATCTCGGCGACGACGGGCGTTATCTGATCGAAGTGGCGGGTGACGCGTCAGAGATCGACAACGAGATGTTGAGCTTCGATCGCATCATCGGTGCAATCTTTGCAGCGCTGGCGATCGCGCTGTTGTTGACCACGGCGTTGCAGGTGCGCTTCGGGCTGTCGCCGCTCAAGCGCATTTCCGCGAGTCTCGCCGCCATCCGTTCCGGCCGAGCTGAGCGGCTGGAGGGCGAATTTCCCGTTGAGATCGCATCGTTGGCTCGCGAAACCAACGCTTTGATCGATGCCAATCGCGAGATTGTCGAGCGCGCCCGCACGCATGTCGGAAATCTCGCCCATGCGCTGAAGACGCCGCTATCCGTCATCGTCAACGAAGCCGCAGCGCGCGGCAGCGATCCGTTGGCGCAAAAGGTGCTCGAGCAGGCCGACATCATGCGCGATCAGGTGGCGCGCCAGCTCGAACGCGCGCGGCTTGCGGCGCGATCCGGCGTCATCGGCACGTTGATTGAGGTGCCGCCGGTGGTGACCGCCCTCGCCCGCACCATGGAGAAGCTGCATCGTCAGCGCGACATCGCCATCGCTGTTGACGTGCCCGAGCACGCCAATTTCCGCGGCGAGCAGCAAGACCTTGAGGAGATGATCGGTAATCTCGTGGATAATGCCTGCAAATGGGCGCAGGCGCGTGTCGCCATTGAAGTCGTGGCCGATCGTCCTGCCGGAAGCAACGACGGCAGCGAAGAGAGCGACAAGCCGCGCGTGCGCGTCATTGTTGACGACGACGGGCCGGGACTTTCACCTGCGGAGCGAGAGCAGGTGGCGTTGCGCGGACAGCGCCTCGACGAGAGCAAGCCCGGCTCCGGGCTCGGCCTCTCCATCGTTGTCGAACTCGCCGGTCTTTACGGCGGCGTATTGACCCTTGGTACCGCGCCGATCGGCGGTCTGCGCGCCGAATTAGCTCTGCCGGGCGGTTGATCCGCTTTTGGCTCGTTTGCCGGCGGGTAGGGACAGAGTTTTGCCCCATTCGTGCGCGCGGATGGCGTGGCGGAAGCCGCCAGCACTTGCGCCGAGCGGCCACTGCGTTTGGGGAGCGCGCCCATGTCCGCGATCAGGTCTGTCGCATTGGCTTTGGCCGGGCTCGGCGTGGCGGCATGTTCATCCGACACCGGACCGAAGGAAGTCGGCGGCACGGCGGTCGGAGCGGGTGCCGGCGCGCTGATCGGCAACGCTATCGGCGGTGCAACCGGCAATCGACTGGCCGGCACGCTCACCGGTGCGGCGCTTGGTGGCTTCCTCGGCAACCGCATCGGCGCCGCGCTTGATGATGACGACAAGAGGCGCGCTTACGCGGCGCAAATGCAGGCCCTAGATGCCGGCCCGTCGGGGGCTCCGGTCGCGTGGCGCAATCCGGATTCCGGGCGCTACGGCAATGTCGTGCCGGGCCCAGCATACCAGATGAATGGCGCGCCTTGCCGGCAATACACCCACACCGTCTATATCGACGGGATCCCGCAGACCGGGCGCGGCACGGCCTGCCGAAACCCCGACGGCACGTGGACGATCGTGAGTTGACGGGGCCATCGGCCGCATTCTGACGCCGCGCCGACAAGCCTAACTGCTTGCCCCAGCGCGCAATTGCCGCGCCGGCCTTCCCATTGCGGCCGCAATGACGCCGTGATGTAACCACGCGATGCGCCGCGGCTGCGGTTCTTCTCCCGTTCCGCGGATCGAAGGGCGACGATGATCCTGTGGTGCATTTTTGCGCTGATGACCGCCGCGGCAATCTTTGCCGTGATGTGGCCGCTTGGGCGTTATGCGCAGAAGGCCGGCGGCGGCAGCGACGTCGTTGTTTACAAGGATCAGCTGCAAGAAATCGACCGCGACCGGTCGTCTGGCTTGATCGGAGAGTCCGAGGCGGAAGCTGCGCGGCTCGAAGTCTCGCGCCGGCTTCTGGTCGCCGCAGAGACCGAGCCGCCCGCCCCATCGCCGGTCGCCACGCAACGAAGCCTGCGACGACGTCGGGCCGCCGCGGTCGCGGCGCTGGTAATTCTACCGTTCGGCGTGCCGGGCCTCTATGTCGCGCTAGGCTCACCGAACATTCCCGGCGAGCCCGCATTCGCACGTGTCCAAATTCCTCAAGGCAATCAGCCGATCGACAAACTTGTGGGTCAGGTTGAGGCGCATCTGGCGCAAAACCCGAACGACGGGGCGGGTTGGGAAGTGCTGGCGCCGGTTTATCTGCGGCTCGGCCGCTTCGACGACGCTGTGGCGGCGCGCAAGAAAGCGATCGCGCTCAACGGCGACACCGCCACCCGCGAGACCGATCTTGGCGAGGCCGAAGTCGGAGCAGCAAACGGCGTGGTAACGGCCGACGCCAAAGCGGCGTTCGAGGGCGCGGTGGCGCGCGATCCACACGACGCGAAAGCCCGCTACTTTCTTGGTCTCGCCGCGGAACAGGACGGCAAAAGCGACGAGGCAGCGGCCAAGTGGCGCGCGCTGTTAGCCGATGCACCGGCCGGTGCCCCGTGGATTGGTTTCGTGCGCGAGGCGCTGGCACGCGCCAGCGGCGCACCGGTTGCGGCGCCGGGACCAAACGCCGACGATATCGCGGCTGCGGCCAATATGAGTGGGCAGCAACGCGAAGAAATGGTTGGCCGTATGGTCGCTGGCCTCGCCGACCGCCTGCACGAGAAAGGCGCCGACCTCGAGGGTTGGCTCCGCCTGGTGCGCGCTTATGCCGTGCTCGGCGACCGCGATAAGGCTAAAAGCGCGGCGGCCGATGCCCGCCGGGCGCTCGCCGACCATCCCGATGAGGTCAAGCGCATTGACGATCTGGTCAAGGGACTCGGTCTTGAGGGCTGAAGGACCGCGATGATGCCGGGAACACGACAGCCATGACGCGCAAACGGCGACGCCTTCTCCTGGTCGGCGGCAGCATCGGCGTGCTCGCAATTGCGGTTGCGCTGATGCTCAACGCGTTCCGCGATTCCATTGTTTTCTTCAATTCGCCAAGCGACGTCGCGGAGAAGCACGTCCAGCCGGGCACGCGCATCCGGCTTGGCGGCATGGTCAGGGCCGGCAGCCTGGTACGCGGCGACAATCTGCAAGTCCGCTTCACCGTCACCGACGGCAATCGCGAGATGCCCGTCGCCTATCGGGGTCTCCTGCCGGACCTGTTTCGCGAAGGCCAGGGGGTCGTTGCCGAAGGTACGCTCGATGCGTCCGGCACGTTCGATGCCGACACCATCCTCGCCAAGCATGATGAGAGCTACATGCCGAAGGAGGTTGCCGACGCCCTGAAGAAGTCCGGGCGCTGGAAGGATGATTATGCGCAACGCGCGGCGCGGCCGGTCGGGGGAGAGAGCAAGTGATCGCCGAACTCGGCCATTACGCGCTGATGCTGGCGCTGGGTCTCGCGTTGATCCAGGGCTCGATGCCGATTATCGGCGCGCGCAACAACGATCCCGTCTTGATGAGCATGGCAACGCCCGTGGCCGTCGCTCAATTCGCATTCGTCGCCATGTCCTTCGCCGCACTGGCAGTCTGCTACGTGACGTCGGACTTCTCGGTTCTCAACGTCTACGAGAATTCGAACTCGGCGATGCCGCTGCTCTATCGGCTCACCAGTGTCTGGGGCAACCACGAAGGCTCCATGATGCTGTGGGTTTCCATCCTGGCGTTGTTCGGCGCGCTGGTCGCCGGGTTCGGCAACAATTTGCCGCCGCGGCTCAAGGCCAATGCGCTTGCTGTCCAGGCCTGGATCGCTGCTGCGTTCGAGCTGTTCATTCTCACTACGTCGAATCCGTTCTTGCGTGTCGCCGATGCGCCATTCGAGGGCCGCGATCTCAATCCGGTCCTGCAGGACCCGGGCCTCGCCTTTCATCCGCCGCTCCTTTATCTCGGCTATGTCGGCTTCTCGATCGCATTTTCCTTTGCCATCGCGGCCCTGATCGAAGGGCGGATCGACGCGGCCTGGGCACGCTGGGTGCGGCCGTGGGTGCTCGGCGCCTGGATGTGCCTGACACTCGGTATCGCCGGCGGTTCGTACTGGGCCTATTACGAGCTGGGCTGGGGCGGTTTTTGGTTCTGGGATCCGGTGGAGAACGCTTCGCTGATGCCCTGGCTCGCCGGCACGGCGCTGCTGCATTCCGCCGTCGTGATGGAAAAGCGCGGCGCGCTGAAGGTCTGGACGATCCTGCTGGCCATCTTGGCTTTCTCGCTGTCGCTGATCGGCACGTTCCTGGTACGCTCGGGCGTGCTCACCTCGGTGCATGCGTTTGCCACCGATCCGAGGCGTGGCATCTTCATCCTCGCCATTCTCGTCGCCTTCATTGGCGGGGCGCTTGCGCTCTACGCGTGGCGGGCGCCGCTGCTCAAGCAGGGCGGATTGTTCGCGCCGATCTCACGCGAAGGGGCATTGGTGCTCAACAATCTGTTTCTCACTTGCGCTTGCGCGACTGTTTTCGTCGGAACGCTTTATCCGCTTGCGCTGGAAGCATTGACCGGCGAGAAGATCTCGGTCGGTCCGCCGTTCTTTAATCTGACGTTCGGCCCGCTCTTCCTGCCGCTATTCCTGACCATGCCGTTCGGGCCGCTGCTCGGATGGAAACGCGGCGATCTCCTCGGCGCAACGCAGCGTTTACTCGCGGCGGCGATGCTGGCCGCCGTGGCGATCGCCGCCGGATTTGCCCTGCAACATGGCGGTCCGGTGCTGGCGCCGTTCGGTGTCGGGCTTGCGGTCTTCGTCATGGCCGGCGCGCTGATCGATCTTGCCGAACGCACTCTGTTCCTGCGCATCCCGCTGGGTGCAGCGTTGCGGCGGGCGGTCGGACTGCCGCGTTCGGCCTGGGGAACGGCGTTCGCGCATTTCGGCATGGGCGTCACCCTCATGGGCATCATCGCCGTCACTGCCTGGGGATCGGAGCGTATCGCGGCGCTCAGGCCCGGCGGCTCGATCGATATCGCTCATTACCGGCTGACCTTCGACGGCCTGTTCAACCGCTCCGGACCGAATTATCGCGACCTCGTCGCCCATTTCACCGTGCGGCGTACCAACGGCGATTTGATCGGCACCATGGAGCCCAGCCGGCGCACCTTTCCGACACGCAACATGGCGACCACGGAAGCCGCGTTGATGACGCGCGGCGTGAGCCAGCTCTATCTGTCGCTCGGCGATCCGAACCCGGACGGGTCCGTTCCCGTGCGGCTTTACTTCAAGCCGCAGGTCCTCATGATCTGGCTCGGTGCCCTGATCATGTTCATCGGCGGGGCGCTCTCGCTTTCCGATCGGCGGTTGCGCGTCGGAGCGCCGCGGCCGGCACGTATGCGCGCGGCCTTGCAGGCGGCGGAGTGAAAGCGGTGCGAAAGCTGCGCCCGCATTTCTCCTCGGCTATCCTTTTTGTCGGACTGTTTTTCTTGCTCCTGACGTCGTTGCCGCTGCATGCGGTCGAGCCGAGCGAACTGCTGTCCGATACGGCGCTTGAAGCGCGTGCGCGCGCACTCTCCAGGGAGCTGCGTTGCATGGTGTGTCAGAACGAATCGATTGATGATTCCGCGGCGCCGCTGGCGCACGATCTGCGCGTTCTGGTGCGCGAGCGGGTAAAAGCCGGCGATAGCGATGCGCAGATTCTCGATTTTCTCGTGGCGCGTTACGGCGAATTCGTGCTGCTGCGTCCGCGCCTCGCATGGCACACGGCACTCTTATGGGGTCTGCCCCCCGCGGCATTGCTCCTCGGCGCCGTCGCAATCGTCATCGTCATCGTGCGACGCCAGCGCATTACCGCGAGTGAAGAGATGGCCAATTTGACGCCGGCCGAGGAAGGCCGACTGTCCGATCTCTTGCGCGAAGAACGCTGACCGCAGGCCCGGCCGGCCGCGACCGGCTAAAAGTTTTCATCCGACATTACCAACTTTTAATCCGGCCGACAGAGCGCCGTAAGGCGGGCTGTCCCACATTCGCGTGCAAATGTGGGGTCTCGGGGCGCCATCCGTTGTGAGACGGGCAACTCTTTTGGAGACGGTAATGAACAGTAATAAACAATCCCCGCGCCGCATTCTTTCCGCGCGGCGCTTTGGGCTCCTGGCGACAACGATCGCCGGTCTCGGCGCCGCGGCGTTCTTCGTTGCGCCCGCTTTCGCTCCGGATGCGGCTTTCTTCGCTCACCCGGCATACGCGCAGAATCTGTCGCAGGAAGCGCAGAAGCTTGCACAACATCCGGTCGGCTTCGCCGACATCGTCGCCAAGGTTAAACCAGCGGTGATCTCAGTCCGCGTCAAGATCGACCGACCGGGCGGTCCCT
>Ga0181531_10002813_pt1 | contig 10777 bp, 8 predicted proteins | sample PEATcosm2014_Bin_38_FD_119743 | JGI IMG/M metagenome (GOLD analysis project Ga0181531, IMG submission 119743) | Peatland microbial communities from MTU Mesocosm Facility, Houghton, MI, USA - PEATcosm2014_Bin11_10_metaG | ecosystem: Environmental > Terrestrial > Soil > Wetlands > Peat | place... | reverse complement strand
GTCAAATTCCTTGCCAGCGCCCCGCTCCAGGATTTCCCTCGCTTCGTATGGAGTGCTTCCCTTGCGATACGGACGGTCGCTCGTGATCGCATCGTATGCGTCTGCCACTGAGAGGATGCGCGCTTCGAGAGGAATGTCGTCTCCCGTGCGGTCGCTATAGCCGGAACCGTCAAAGCGGTCATGGTGCGACAGAATGATCGGCAGCACCCGGCGCAGCGAACCGCCCACAGGCTCCAGCAGGCTGACGCCCCTGCTCACGTGTTCGCGCATCTGCTCCTGCTCATTTGCGTTCAGGCGAGCCGCCTTGTAGAGAATCTCGCGGCTGATGTCCAATTTGCCAATATCATGCAGCAGGGCTGCCGCACGAACATCTTCCGTTCGATCCTCATCAAATCCCATCTCTACGGCAATCCGCGCAGCATAGATCGAAACTCGATACGAGTGGTTCTGCGTATAGGTATCTTTCGAGATGAAGTGCCGCAGGATCATCAGCACGCCGTTATACGTTTCGCGCAATTCCCGCATTTTTGCCATGTTGCGGTCGTACAAAGCGCCCATGGCGAACGCCGTGATCATCAGCGATCCGCCCCAGACGCAGATGTCAAACCACTTCTGGGAGTTCAGCACCTCGTGACCGTGCTCGAACAAATGGGGATTGGTAAACGTCATCAGCACCACCAGCAACAGACTGGCCAGTGCTGTCAGAGTCGCATGGCGCCGTCCGTAGTGGTAGGCCGAAAACAACGTCGGAAAAGTATAGAAGCTGAGCAGAATACCGCGGTTGGCAATCAGAAAATTACACAACGCAGCGACGACAAAAAGAGAAAGCACGAGCCAAAGCTCGCTATTCACTTCCGTACATTGTTTTAAAAAGCTCTTCTTCAATTGAATCTCCAACACCCACCCCGGAGAAAGGATGGCGCAACCCTATCCGGAGGTGTGTGGCCCTTATTGACGGCGATTGGATGTGATCGTACGTACATTTCCCAAGTCGCGCAATAGCACGAAGGATACACTCACCTATTGGCGGAGACACGAAAAGGGCAGCCGGATGGCTGCCCTCTCCACTAGAACTTTTCGGACGCGAAACTAAACGGCCGTCACGTTCTCTGCCTGCCAGCCCTTAGGTCCTTTGACGACATTGAACTGCACGGCTTGTCCTTCCTTGAGGCTGCGGAAGCCACTCGTCTGGATCGCCGAGAAATGAACGAAAACGTCTTCGCCATTCTGGCGGCTGATGAAACCAAAGCCCTTGGCGTCATTGAACCACTTAACGATTCCTTGTTCCATGATGTTACTTGTTCCTTCGTGAATTGAAATCAGGCTGAGTGAATCGGAGGGATATCGTCTGCAGATACGTGTTCCGGAGCAGCGCTTGTTGGTTCGCGTCTCAGGGCGCCTCTACCGCTCGCGTCCTTCCAAATCATAAAGCGGGCACATTCTACCATCGTTTTTCCTGCATTTGTAAGCTCAAATCCGCCGACCGCAGCTAAGTCACTGACCAGCAAAGACATTTAAATTTGTGACGAGTGTCCTCGACAATCTCAAGGGCGCCGTCTCAGCATGGAATCATGCGCTTCATTGATATCTTCGTAGAGCACGGCACGCAGACAATCGTGAACCCCACACCCTTGGAACTGCTGCTCGGTTGCCACGCCCGCATCCGCCACTTTATGCAGTTGAGCCGCACCTTGATATCTGCCACCGATGCGCCTCCGCAAGAAATTGCCGACGCTGCGGCTGCCATCTTTCGTTACTTCAGCGTCGCCCTGCCGCTGCATGAAGCGGACGAAAACGAATCGATCTTCCCTCGTGTTCACGCTGCGCTGCCCCTGGGTGGGCTGGTTAGCGAAGCAGCTGAAACCATGGTTGATCAGCACAAGGCAATCGACGAACTGGCTGCGGAGTTGTTGTCTCTGTGCTCTTCCCTGGACCACAATCCCCGCCGCTTGCCTGCCCTGGCAGGTCGCCTCGAAATCGTAACCAGCGCCCTTGACCAGATCTTTGCCGCGCACCTGGGACTGGAGGAGACGGTCATCTTCCCGGCTATTCAGGAGTTGCTCTCGCCCTCGCAGATTGAGGAGATATTGAATGAGATGAACGAACGCAGACGAGTCCCACGCGGCACCATTCATCTTGTCCAGTGACGGGCCCACACGTTGCGCGTCGCATCTACTCGTAGCGTAACGCCTCTACCGGGTCGAGCTTCGCCGCCTTCGCCGCTGGATAGATTCCAAAGAACAGGCCCACGCTCATCGCGGCGCCTACTGACGCCGGAATCACCCAGCCCGGAACCGCCATTGGCCACGTCGGTAGCACCACGTTCAAGATCGCGATCAGCGCCAGGCAGAACAGCACTCCGGCGACGCCCGCTGAACCGGTCAGCACAATCGCCTCTACCAGGAACTGGCGCACCACATCCTTGCTGCGCGCCCCAATCGCCTTGCGCACGCCAATTTCGTGAGTTCGCTCTGTCACCGACATCAGCATGATGTTCATCACGCCCACGCCGCCCACCAGCATTCCCACCGAGGCCACTGCAATCGTCAGTAGAGCAATGGAACCCATAATGCTGCGGAACTGGTTGGAGATCGCCTCGGCCGACGAGATACCGAAGCTATCCGGCTTGTTGTAGGCGTCCCCGCGTCGCCGCCGCAGGATGCCCGTAATCTCGTCGGTCGCGAGCGATTTCTTCCCAGGCAACGCCAATGCGGTCAACTGATTTTCTTTATCCTGCGGACGGTGCTTCATGTAGGCGAGGTAGGGAATGTAAACCTGCTTGTCAGCCGCGCTGTCGCGGATAAACACTCCCTTGCTTTTCTCCAGCACGCCAATGATACGGAAGGTCATTCCCGTGACTTGCAATTCCTTGCCGATCGCATCTTTTGCCGGAAAGAGCGTTTCGGCCAAATCATGTCCGATCACCGCAACGTCAATCCGGTGGCTGTCCTCAGTCTCACTGAGGAATCGGCCCTGCTCCAGGTGTGCATTCACCACCGTAACGTAGGAGGGCGTGACGCCTTCGAAGTTCACCGCCGTCACTTCTTTGCCGTTGTAACGCGCCGTAGGAATGAAGTTTGGAGTGCCAGGCGTAAAGCTGGTCGAGTCGATTTCAACGCATACTTCTTTTACCGACGGCGCTTCTTCACGGATTGCCGCGGCGTCTTCGTAGCTCAGGGGTTTGCGCATACGCAATGCCTGAGGAAGGCGGCCCATGTGAATTCCCGGCTCGAACTTGAAGATGAACAGTGTGTCCGTTCCATACTGCTCAAGCATTGAGCGCATGTCGGCGTCCACGCCGTACATGATCGAAAAGACCATTACGAGCACCACTACGGCAATGAACACGCCAAGCACCGTGAGGGCCGAGCGCATCTTGTTCGCCAGAAGTGTCTCAAAGGCCATTCGGGCGCTTTCGCTAAAGGAGAAATATTTGGGTTTTGAATTCATATTTCTCCCTTAGCTATCTGCCCGTAGCGCTTCAATGGGATTCAGTCGAGCCGCTTTGCGCGCGGGATAAACGCCGAAGAACAATCCAACCGCCGTGGAAACGCAGAGCGCCACCACGACTGCCGACAGCGGCACAGACATCGGCAACGGCGTTGTCTTGTCCAGAATGATCGCCAGCACCCAAGCCACGGCGATGCCAATTACTCCGCCCATGGCGCTCATCACGGAAGCCTCCACCAGAAACTGGCTCAAGATGTCTGAAGTGCGCGCACCCAGTGATTTGCGGATGCCTATCTCGCGCGTGCGCTCCGTCACGCTGGCCAGCATCACGTTCATAATCACAACTCCGCCAATCACCAGGAAGATGGAAACAAAACCTACCATCGCCCCCGCCAGGGTTCCTGTCAGGCTCTTCCATAAGTCCATCAGGTTATCGGAGCCAATGACGCCAAAATTATCGTCTTCATTCGGAGGCACATGGCGGCGCGCCCTCATCAACGCCCGCGCTTCGTCCTTGGTCTGCTCCATGTACTCCGGTGCGCGCGCCTGAATGTTGATATGGAACCCGTCAGTGTGCGTGCCGTAAAGCTTGAACCAGGTCTGCACTGGAATGTAGACAAAGTTGTCCTGTGGCTGCCCCATCACACTGCCGATTGGTTTGGCCACGCCCACAACTTCGAAATCGTATCCGTTAAGAGTCACGGTTTTGCCGAGTGGGTCCGTGCTAGGGAACAGTTTCTTGACTACGTCGTCTCCGAGCATTGCCGTGAAGTTGCGGTGGTCGTTGTCGTTGTCACTGATGTAGCGCCCGCGTGTAACTTCTTCGGTGTCCATCTGTCCGATGTTCGCGGTCACGCCTCGCACGCTTACATCTTCCTGGCTCAACCCTTCGCGGCGTAACGTCGACCTGCCACGGCATTCCAGACCCACGTTCTTGGGGAGTTTCAGGCCGTCGCGCAGAGCTGCATAGTCATCAAAAGTGAGCTGTTTATTACGTCGCGCCGCCTTCACAAAGGCTTCTTCGCTGTTGATGATGCCGTAGCGCCCGATGAGAAAGACGCCATTCCCCATATTGGCGACCCGGTCCGCTATATACGCGTTGGTGCCGTTAATGAGCGCGACCACAAGAATGAGCGTGGAGACCGACAGGATTACGCCAAGCAGCATCAGAAAAGAGCGCAGTTTGTGTGTGCGCATCGTCTCCAAAGCAATGATCGTCGGTTCCTTGATTCGCAGTCCGCGCATAATGATCCCAAACCGGGCGATCGCCCTCATTGTTCAATACGTAAGAACACCCGGCGAGGTTCCGTGCCGGCCTTGCGATCCGCTTCATTTCACCTTACATACCATCACATGGCGGTTGTGCCACACGCAATCGGAGAATGCAATTCCCTTCGGAGCTCCGTCCATGGCCACCACCGTCCAGCCTACCCCGAATCGTTCATGCAGCCGATGAAAATCCTCGGACGTAAAGTCCTGCCAGTGATCCAAGGCATGAACCTCGCGCCACCAGCGCGGGGCCACCTCGGGAAACAACAGCACCACGCCTGGATCTTTGTCCCAATCGGCCATCTGGCCGCGTTCGGACAGCCCGCGAAAACCGTGATAATCTTCGCCAGCCGAGCTCATGTAATGCGGATCCAGCGCAAAGTAGGCGTCCACCGGAGTATTCGCCTTCACCCACCGGAAAGCCTCCACCCAGTCATTGCCTGTCGAATACCCCGGCCATTCGATGTGGTGAGAGTCTGGAAACGATTGGAACTGCGCAATGCTCATTCCCACCGCAATCGGAAGCAGCAGCAAAACCCAGCGCAAGGGTTTCCCCTTCAGCACCGTCTCAGCCAAAAGACCTCCGGCCATCAGCAGCATGACAACGTATGTCAGGTGCAACATCCGCAAAGGCTGAAACGGAGTCAGTTTCTCGAGCTGCGAAGGGATCGTGATCACGCACCCGGCTATGAAACCAACCGCCGCAAACAATGCTGTCCGCTCCCCAACTTCAGCGGCCGTCGTCAAAGCCCGGCGTCGCGCGATCCGCGCCATCCCCCATAGTAGAAAGATAGGAGCAACCGCCCCAAGCCATTCGTACCACTCCCACTGCAACAGATAGTGTTGCGTTCGAGTGCGCGATGCTTCCTGCCACTCCGGGCCGCCCTTGGCAACCAGCGCCATCCCGAGCAGTATCACCGCGGCGCCCGCCAGCAACACGAACCAACCCGTTGCAGCACGTCTAGGCAGCAACAGGGCAATCACAAAGAGCGCGCCGTAAAACGCCATCTGCACATGGAGCACCGCCGCGCACGCCAGCAGCAACCCGGCCAGCAGGCAATCCCGCGCTCGAGGTGGCTCATTGGCGGCGCGTCGCCCCGCCAGTGCGGCGGCCAACAGAATAAGTCCCGTCGCCAAAGTTCGTGGATGAAGATGCTGATCGACAATGAAAATGCATGTTCCCGCAACGGGCATGGTCAGCAGCGCACCAATCAGCAGCACTCCGCCGAGCCTGCCCCGAACGCCCGGAAACAACCGCGCCGCCAGCGCCCAAAGTCCTGCGTAGAAGACCAGCAGCGTTCCCAGGAAGTAGCCGAACTCGGTTCGTTCCACCGGAGCGTGCACCGCGCGCGCAGTGGCCGCCACCAATTCGTCAAAGAGCGTCGCTCTTGTCTGTGGCTGGAAGAAGATTGCGTCGTGGGGATAAAGCGCTGAATTCAGGTGAGCCTTGACCGCGGGCAGGTAAATTGCCTCGTCCTCGATTCCGTAGTGGTACCCATGGATGGCAACGCTTGCTGCCACGATCACCAGCAGCAGCGCGAGAAGGCGCCAACCCGAAATCGAGTTCCTATCCCATGAACTATTCATCTCTGGCAGGCCTAACCTTAATGACGCGTTTTTCCTCTGTCAATGCCACTCTCTACGCTTAAGACCGTAGGGACCTGTCCTGCAAAACGTTTACCACTCGCCTTCCGATGGTTTCCGGCGGGTGAAAGCTGTGTTACCGTAAGCCAAATGCAGGTTTCCGCACTGCGTCCGCGGGGTTCGTCCGTCACGACCCGTGTGGGCGCTTTGGAGCGCAATCATGTTCGGATTCGGTTTCACGAAAGAAAAAGCGCGTGCAAACGCCGAAAAATATCTGCAGCAGAATAAGCTGCAGAACGCAATCACCGAATACGAGAAGATACTGAAAGAGGAGCCGCGCGATCTCGCCATTCTCAACACCGTAGGGGACATCTATGCCCGGCTCGGGCAGAACGAGAAGGCGATCGAACGTTTTCGCGTCGTGGGAGAATCCTACGCCAACGACGGCTTTTTCCTGAAATCAATTGCACTCTATAAGAAGATCACCAAGCTCGATCCCAACGGCCTGGCGGCCATGGAGAAGCTCGCTGAACTCTACCGCAAGCAGGGCCTGGTCGGCGACGCGCGCTCCATGCTCCTGCTGGCGGCTGAGGCGTACACGCGCAAGGGGCAGAGCAAGGAAACCCTGCGTCTGCTCAAGCAACTCGTATTATTCGATCCGGAAAATGTACAGGTCATCACTCGCACTGCGGACCTGATGACCCAGGGAGGCCAGCGCAACGAGGCCCGGGAGATGCTCGCCCAGACTGCCAATACTCTCGTTGAACGCCACGCCCTCGATCCCGCGCAGAAGATTCTCGACCGTCTCATCCTCCTCGACAAAACCAACATGCGTGCCCAGGAACTGCGCGCACAGGTCACTTACGAGCTCGGAAACCACGAGAAGGCCGCTGAACTCTACGAGGCGATTCCCGACCTTGACTCGCGCTCGGATGCCCTGCGCAATCTGCTCGACGCTTATCTCAAGCTCGGCAATCTCGACAACGCACTGCTTCTGGCGCGCAAGCTCATTACCGTTCATCGTGATCCGGAGGGCGTGCTCAAAGTTGCTGCACGCCTTTATAAGGAGAACGACACTCTCCGCGCAATTGATCTTTACAACGAGTTCTCCACCGATGTCATGGGCCATGACAAAGAAGAGGTAATGGCCCACCTGCACGGTTCTGTCTCCCGGGTGCGCAACAATCCCGAGGCGCTGCAGACTCTCTACAATCTTTTCCAGCATGCCGGCGAATCTTCCATGATCGCCGAGATCCTTGAGCTGATGGCGCATGCGGCAGTTCAGAGCAATCAGCTTGAGCGTGCCCGCGACGCGTACAAGGAGCTCATCGAGCTCGAACCGGAAAACTCGGCTCACGTTCAGGGTTATCGCCAGGTCTGCGCCCTGCTTGGTCCCCCGGGGACACAGGTAGCGCCGGTACCGGTCCAACGTCGTGCGGAGGACGAACCTCGCACGCTGGAGGAGTTTCTCACCACCAGCGAGCCCCAGCTTCCAAAGCAAAGTTATCAGCCGGAAATTGATGAGAAGATCGCCACCGCTCTCACCGAAGCCGAGCTCTGTGAATCCTTCGCCTCCAAGACCCGGGGAATTACTGCTCTCGAAGCAGCTCTGCGCAGTGCACCTGACGATCTGCGGCTGAATCGGACCCTCGCTCTTCTGTATTCGCAAGAGGGCCAGGCAGCCCGCGCCGCAGGTTGCTACTCGGTGATGCACCGAGTGCTTGAGGGCCTCGGCGAATCGGAAGCTGCTGGATACTATGCGAACCTGGCTGGCTCTGGCCAGACCACAACCTGGGAGGCAAAAAGCGGAGAGTTTGCGTCCCGCGACTTCAGCCTCGGCTCGCCGGACGCGACCGGCAACACCGAGGAAATCGACCTTTCGAGTGAGTGGGAGTCCGTTTGGCAGGAGCCAGCTGCTGAAGTCCCGACTGCTCCTGCACCTGCACCAACTCCCGCCACTGAAGCCACGTCTGGCAGCATTTCTGAGCTATTGGAGGAGGTACACTTCTGCCTCAATCAGCAGATTTGGTCTGAGGCAGAGACCGGCATCGGCCGGCTCTCCAAGGTCTTTCCGGATCATCCGGAACTTCCTGCTCTTCGTGCCCGCCTGCAACAAGGCACTGCCGCAGCCCCGTCCTCTCGAACCGCTGCCCCCATGCCGCCGTCTGGCTTTGCCCCGATAGAGGTGATCGAGGTCATCGACCACACTCCGTCACTGTCTGTAACTCCCCCGGCAGCTCCGGCACCACCCGCGCCCTACACTCCCGCGACGCCCACACTCAGCTCTCTCGCCGCCGAGTTGGATGCCGAGTTGGGAGATGGCTTCGCTCCGACTCCCCAGCCCCGCCGCGAACCTTCCGCGCGGCCCGCTCCGCCAGCTAGTTTGGCTCCTCGTGCTCCGGTTGCACAGCCGCCGCTTGCGCCGCCCGTTCAACCGCCAGTTCAGCCTCAGCAGGTGGCCCAGATGGCTGCTGCCGTTGCGCCGCCAGAGGAAGAGGTGCCTGTTACTCCCAGCGTCTTTGGGGATCTTCTGCAGAACTTCGAGCGTGATCTCGCCGCTCCTGAGCAGGATGACGGCGATCTTGAAACCCACTTCAACCTCGGCATCGCTTTCCGCGAGATGGGTTTGCTCGATGAAGCCATTGGCGAGTTGCAAAAGGTCTGCCGTGCCGAGGCCGGACAATTGAAACCGGCACGAATGCAGGAGGCTTACATTTGGCTGGCGACCTGCTTCGTCGAAAAGTCCGTGCCCGAGGCCTCGTTCAAGTGGTTCCAGCGCGCTCTGGAGACTGCTCCCAACGAAGAGTCTCGCACCGCCGTCACCTACGAACTGGCAAGTGCCTATGAGGCTGCTGGTCGAAAGCGAGAGGCGCTCGACCATTTCATGGAGGTGTATGGCAACAACATCGACTATCGTGATGTTGCCACTCGCATCCGCGAGCTACGCTCCTCCGTCTGACCTGCGCCGGAATCGGCTTCGTGTTTCTCGCGAACCCGGGCACAGTTCTGACTTTCGCATTCTTCAGCGTAGAATCAATTGAATGACTGCCGAGTACGGGAAATCGCCCAGCACTCTCTCGACACCAAATCATTCCCGCTCAAACCGGGACGCATCGAATCGACGATGGAAGTAGGACCGCTGAAGCAGAGCTCGCCACCGCCAATGCCGGAGCAAAATCCCGGCCCGCCTACGCCCCCGGCTACCCATCCTCCGGTTTGGGCGCAACGCCTTCTACTCGTAGTCGAAGTCGCCATCGCGGTCTGGGCCGGAATGCTGGTCATGGTGCTTCCCTGGACCCGCCTCTGGACTGAGAACCCGCTCCTCAATGCCTGGCCTACCCTCAAATTCATTCTTGGCCAGAGCTTCGTGCGAGGCATGATCTCCGGCATCGGTCTAATCGATGTATGGATCGGATTCTCCGACGCCCTGCACTATCGCGATCTTCGATGAGTTCCAAGAAAACCCGACACTCCGGACGCCTTGTATATCTATGACCGATCAGACAAAACTGACACGTGCTCCACTAGCCTACGAAAACGACGCCTTCATCAAGGGACCAGACGGACGCCCCCTTCGTATTCTTGCCGAGTACACCGAGCCCCTAGCCCGCTTTCGCCGCGAGAAGATTCAGGACACGGTAGTCTTCTTCGGCTCAGCCCGCTTCCGCAGCCTGAGCAGCGCCGAAGAGGCTGTGCAACTGCTCGCCCGTCCAGGCAGCGCCGAACCGGCTCCTGACCACGAACAGGAGGCGCATCGTGCTCAGCGCGCCGTGGACATGGCGCACTACTATGAGGATGCTCGCAGCCTCGCCCACATGCTGACCGACTGGACGCGCACCCTCTCCGGAAAACGCCATCGCTTTGTCGTCACCACTGGCGGAGGCCCCGGAATCATGGAGGCCGCCAATCGCGGAGCCCATGAAGCAGGGGGCAAGACTATCGGCCTCAATATTGCCTTGCCTTTCGAGCAGGTTCCCAACCCTTACATCACTCCGGAACTCAACTTCGAGTTTCACTACTTCTTCATGCGCAAGCTCTGGTTCGCCTATCTGGCCAAGGCCCTCGTCGTCTTCCCCGGAGGGTTCGGTACCCTCGACGAGCTCTTCGAGATTCTCACCCTCGCCCAAACCGAAAAGCTCGCCAAGAAAATGACTGTGCTCCTCTATGGCGAGGAGTACTGGCGACGCGTGCTCAATCTGGAGGCGCTGGCCGATGCCGGAACCATCGCTCCCCAAGATGTTGAGCTCTTCGAGTACGTCAACACTCCCGAGGCAGCCTTCGCCCGACTCAAGGAGAGTCTGATCCGCGACCACCTTCAGTCGCCTCCCCAAGCCCAGCGCCATCAGCCGGAGATCGCCACCACCCGACGCTAGTCGCGAGATTTCGCGCGTACTTCACGCACTAAAAAGCGCCATGCTTATCGCAGCATGGCGCGGATTCTTCTGCGTTTGCAAAATAAGTGAACAGGATAAGC
>Ga0181531_10002812_pt1 | contig 10779 bp, 9 predicted proteins | sample PEATcosm2014_Bin_38_FD_119743 | JGI IMG/M metagenome (GOLD analysis project Ga0181531, IMG submission 119743) | Peatland microbial communities from MTU Mesocosm Facility, Houghton, MI, USA - PEATcosm2014_Bin11_10_metaG | ecosystem: Environmental > Terrestrial > Soil > Wetlands > Peat | place... | reverse complement strand
CCCATCCGGGGCAGCCCGTTCAGGCGGCCGGCCTCAATGGCCGTGGCGAGTTGGTCAATGCTGCTGATTTGGGCCGCGGACCACAGAAGCGCGACGGTTTTGGGCCCCATGCCGGGCAGCTTCAGCAGCTCCAGCAGGCTGGAGCCGTACTTGGCCTTGAGCTCTTCCCGCAACGGCAGCGTTCCTGTCGAAGCGATGGCCTGGAGATTCGCCGCCATACCCTTGCCGATTCCTGGAATTTCCAGCAGGCGCGCGGTATCCGCGGCGGCTGCCGCCAGGTCGACCGTTGTCTGTTCGGCGGCCTCAGCGGCACGGCGATAGCTGCGAATCCGGAATCCGTCGCCGCCGTCGATCTCCAGAAGATCCGCGGTTTCAGAAAGCAGGCGGGCTACAGTCGCATTGTCCATTGCGGAAGGGTATCAGAATCGGATATCTCGGAATGACTGACTTGGGTGCATCTGCGGCAGGGCACTGCGCCTGCGGCAATTCATTTTGACCGCCTGCGGCAGAGTCTCGTAAGTAACTTATCCCCGCCCCGCTGGCGGCCTGGCACACACCTCGAATATATCGCTCATGCAGCCCTGGATACGCGCTGTGACAAGGTCGAAGCTTCCGGGCACACTCCCGGTACAAACCTAACCGATGATCTGCGAGCACGCCAGGCGCGCCAGCCCTGCTAGGCAGCGCTGTGAGCGGAAGCATCCTTGAATCGGATCACGGAATCCGCCTGTGGGCCTTTCTGGCCCTGGACGATATCGAACTCAACATCATCGCCCTCTTTCAGCGTCTTGTACCCGTCCAACTGGATTGCGGAGTAGTGCACGAACACATCCGGCCCGTCGTCCCGACCGATGAATCCGTAGCCCTTGGCGTTGTTAAACCACTTGACCTTCCCTTTGTACTGAGCCACAGGCTCCTTCTTTCTTTGGGTCTTGCGAGGATCCGGCGAGCGTGGGGAACGCGCGCCGATACAACTTAAGACGTGAAAAACCGGAGAAAGGTTGATCAAGTTACAAACTATGAGTCCCGTAAAATGATACGAGGCGTCTGGGCAGACTCCCTGTCGCACGCAGGTATGCACGTCCGGGGAGCAGCTCCCAAGACCAAGTCGTTCCATCAATGGCTGTTAACGGTCGTTACTTGCGTTTGCCCGCAGTGAGCCGCGCATACAAAAGAACGCTTGTAAGGGTCTTGCCATCGAGAATGGCGCCTTTCTCAATCATCTTGAGCGCATCGGAAAGCTTCACCAGGCGGAACTCAATCAGCTCGTCGTCTTCAGGATGTGCGTCGCCGGCTACAAGACCCTCCGCGAGAAAGACCTTCATCGATTCGCCCAGAAAGCCGGGGCTGGCATAGTACTCGACCATGGGCTTCCACTTTTTCGCGCGGTAGCCGGTCTCCTCTTCCAGTTCCCGCTGGGCGCCGGCCAATGGATCTTCACCCGCCTCCAGTTTTCCCGCCGGCAGCTCCCAAAGAAACTGATTGGCGGCATGGCGATACTGGCGTTCGATCACGATCCACGGATCCTTTTTGCTCTTTGACTCGTCGATGGCAAGGATGACCACGCTGCCATTGTGGCGGATCACGTCGCGTTCGCTTTCTCGCCCGCCGGGCTCGATCAGTTTGTCGTGCTGCACGCGGAAGAGAGGACCTTGATACACAACTTCGGAACTGAGCAGTTGAGCTGTCTCGGCCGTGGCAGCGGCCTTGGCGGCTTTCAGTTTCTTCTTCTTCAAATCTCCGGCTGGCTTTGCAGCCTTCGACACCTTCTCCGCTTCCTTCGCTCTCTTGGGCATTTCCTGTCTCTCTCCTCGCAACACAGTAAGGGAAAGTATACGCATTACGATGAAGATGAGGCAGTTGCAAAGGCTCGTAACATCCTAAGTGCATCGATTTTGTCACTCGTGGCATCTTTAACAGAGCCTCATGACCCAAATACCCGGCCGGTTGGGACTTTCCTACCGCGCTGGATGAGCCGAGTGAGCCTTTTGTTGACCGCAGATTGTTATCCCATTACCGTGGCGCCGGGCCTGAGTCGGCTGTTTCTGGACTACTGCGCCGGGGACGCGAAGGCGCTTGCGTATTTCGGTTCATCCCCTTTGGATTCAAATTGGCAATTGCGCCCGCCGGCTCCCGCCCACTGGCCTGAACTGGTTCGGTTGCTGACGGCCCAGAATCCCGCGCCGTCGCCCGCGGCAGCCATTGCCCTTCACGCTCTCAGCCAGGGCGCAGGCGCCGTTGTAACCGGCCAGCAGGTCGGCCTCTTTGGAGGCCCGCTCTTTACTCCCTTCAAGGCGGTAACAGCGCTGGCTCGCGCACGAACTGCCACGGCGTCTGGACAGCCCCATGTCGCCATCTTCTGGCTGGCAAGTGAAGACCACGACTTTGCCGAGATCAACCACGTCACATTTCCGGGGCGCAAAGAACTGCGGAAACTGGTCTACGAAAGCGCGCCCGCATCGCCGCCGGGGCCTGTGGGCGGCATCGTCCTCGATGACTCAATTACTTCGCTTATCGATCAGGCGTGGGAATTGCTGGGTCCCTCCGATGCAATGGATGCTCTGGCCACCGCATACCGGCCAGGCCAAACCTTTGCCCATGCATTCGCCCAGTTTTACTCAAAGGTATTCGCGGCGCAGGGCCTGCTCATCCTGGACGCGTCCGGCCGTGAAGCTCATCGCATGGGTGCGCCGGTGTTCCGTGCTGGACTGGAACTGGCGGACGAGTTGCACGCTGCGCTGCTTGAGCGCAATCGGGAGCTGGAAGCCGCAGGCTACCACGCGCAGGTGGCCGTCGGGGCGCAGAACAGCCTGTTCTTCCTCATCGATGCCCAGACCGGCGCGCGCCAGGCCCTGAAGCGGACCGCGCCCAGCGCCACGGAGCCGGCGGGCTTGTGGCAGGCCGGGCGGCAAAGCTATACAACTGCCGACCTGGTGGGAATTCTGGACGCTGAACCGGAGCGAATTTCGCCTTCAGCGCTGCTCCGGCCGGTCTTCCAGGATTTTCTGCTTTCGACGTCCCTCACCATCGGCGGTCCGGCGGAGATTGCGTATTTCGCCCAGAATGCGGTCCTCTTCGATCGCATTCTGGGCCGCATGGCTCCGGTTCAGCCGCGCTTTTCGGGGACTTTGATCGAGCCCGCGGTCGCCGATTTGCTCCGCCAGCACGAGCTGACCCTGGAGCGCGTGTTTGAGATCGCCGGGCAGGAAAGCGGCACTGGAGCCGCCGCCGCGCTGGCGCAACTACTGGCCGCTCGGGCCATGCCGATTGAAACTAAGACGAAACTCGCCAATGCAGGCACGGCGCTGGACGCCGAGCTGACAACCCTGCTCGACTGGATGACCGCGCAGGATGAAGGGCTGGGCCGATCGGCCGAGACAGCAGCGAGCAAGGTGCGCTACCAGATGAGCCGCATGAGGACTCTCGCGGCCAACTTCCAGCTGCAGCGTGAGGCCTCGCTGGGCCGCCATGCCGATGCAATTTGCCGTGCACTCGATCCCGATGGCGGACTTCAGGAGCGGCTGCATGGAGCGGCGTATTACTTTGCCCGCTATGGTCTTGAGCTGGCGGAAGATCTTACCGCGCAGGCCTCCAACCCATGCCCCGGACATACGGCGCTGTGGTTATAGAAAGACAGGGAACAGGGAATAGAGAACAGCGGCTCCCGACCTCCGATCCCTGACCCTGGCCGTATAATCCTCGCGAACCGCAGGAGAATCCCGATGAGACGATTTCTGGCACAGTTGGCGCTTATATTTCTTACCTGCCTGTCGGCTGCGGCGCAAACGGACCCCTGCGCGGTCGCCGGCACCAACAACGACTTCCTTGGTATCCAGACCATTCGCCTTTGGCCCGGCGACGCACCGGAAGCCAAGGGCAAATCCTGCGACGACATTCCGACCCTGACCATCATGGGGCCGCGGCAGGGAGCCGAGAATGGCTCCGCGGTTATCATCCTGCCGGGAGGCTCCTACACCCGGCTGGCGTCCGACCTGGAAGGCCGCGAAGTGGCCGACTGGTTCACCGACCGCGGCTTCCGCGCCTTCATTCTCAGCTACCGGCTTACCTCGCACGGCTATGTGCTTCCCGTCCCGCTGCTCGATGCCCGCCGCGCGGTCCAGACCGTCAGGGCGCGCGCCGCCGACTACCACATCAATCCCAATCGCATTGTGCTTATTGGATTTTCCGCGGGCGGGCATCTGGCCGCCCTCGCCGCAACGCAATTTGTTCCCGGCAGCCCCGACGCGGATGACCCCGCCCAGGACCCTATTGCCCGCGCTTCCAGCCGTCCGGACTACCTGGTGCTCGGCTATCCCTGGATAGGCGCCATCTCCCTGGACACTTCACACTTGAACTACTGCAAGTTATACAATCTAATGGACCGTTGCGAGACGCTGAGCGCGGCCTATTCTCCCGATCTTTTCGTCACCAAAGACACGCCGCCCACATTCCTCTACCACACCTTCACCGATCAGACGGTCCCGGTTGAACAGGGATTGCGCTTCTACGAGGCGCTGGTCAAGGCCGGAGTCCCGTCCGAAATGCACATTTTTGCCAACGGCCCCCATGGCACGGGCCTGGGCAAGGGCGACGCTGCTTTGGATCAGTGGCCCGGATTGCTTGAGACCTGGCTACGCGCGCAAGGTCTGCTTACGCCCGAAAACACTTCGGGCAAACATTAGCAAAAATTGGCCCCAAAATTAGAGGCGGGCCGACGACTTCGGGAGTGGAAGGACTTCCCGGAACCGGCGGCCCGCTGGACCCTGAAGCGGGTCTGGGGTGGTATTGTTAGTTTAAGCTTGTTTTAAGCAAAAGCAAGCGTTTTTTCGAGAATCTTCGCCGACCGTGACAGCAGTCACAGGACCGATCCATTCAAGCCCAACTGCGTTGACCTTGAGGGTCCGCCCCTGATACAAAAAGGTGTTCCACCCGCGACAAAGACTACCCACGATTGCGTGAGCCGCCGGTACCAACATGCAGGAAATCTTTCAAAAAGTCGGAGAACTGATGCTGGGCGCCGTACCCACGATGCTGCTGTTCGTCGTGCTGGTTTTGGCTTACCAGTTCTTGATCCAGGGTCCGCTCACGGCTGCGCTCAAAAAGCGCCGGTCTCTCACCGTCGGCGCGCTTGAAGATGCGCAAAAGGCCATTGCCGTGGCCGAGGCCAGGGCAGCCGAATATGCCGAAAAACTCCGCCAGGCGCGCGCCGAGGTTTACAAGATCCGTGAGCAGCGAGTGAAGCAGTTGAATGCCGAGCGGGACTCCGCTCTGGACGCCGCGCGCAAGACCGCCGGCGCCAAGGTGAACCAGGCAAAGGCGGAACTGGAAGCCGAGGCCGCCGCCGCCCGCCACACCATTCAGGGCTCCGCCGCGGATTTGGCAAGTCAGGTGATGCGCGCTGTGCTCCCGCAGGCCGCCGGGGGGTCCCGTTGAAAGATTCGATCGTGCGTTTGCGCTTTTCCACCAGGCTTTTGTGGTTCGTGTTTGCCGCTGTGCTGATGGCCGGGTTTGCGGCAGCGCCGCACAAGCTGGCAGCTCAGGAACCCGCAACGGCTTCTCAACCTCAGAGCAGCGCCCAAGCGACAGGGCAGGCCAAGCCCGAGGACGCCAAGCCTGAGACCGCCAAATCCGAAGCCGGGGATGAGGATAAGTTCCTTCTGACGCCAACCGTGCATGCCGCTGCCAAAGCGCTCAATTTATCGGACAGGACCATGGCTAACGTCTTCATGGTCATTAACTTCGCCATCATCTTCCTGGCCATCGCCATTCCGCTCGCGCGTTTCTCCCCCAAGTTTCTGCGTAACCGCGCCGCCAAGCTGCGCGAGGATATCGAGTCGGCTCGTAAGGTGACTGAGGACGCCAATTCCCGCCTGAGCGCGGTGGAAGCGAAACTTGCCAGCCTCGGAGACGAGATTGCGAAGTTCCGCGCGGAAGTGGAAGCGGAGGGCCTTAAGGACGAGGCGCGCATCAAGGCGGCGCTGGAAGAAGAGAGCGCGCGTATTGTGGCCTCGGCGGAGCAGGAAATTGGCGTCGCCGCGGCACAGGCCCGGCGCACCTTGCGCCATTTCGCCGCCGACCTGGCCATTGAACAGGCAGCCAGACAACTGGTTCTGACGCCGGAAACCGATCATGCCCTGATTGCCGAATTCGTGGGCGATGTCGCGAAGGGAGGGCTGAACTAGATGGCTGCCTTTGTCCCCCGCTACGCCAGCGCTTTCCTCGATGTGGTCACATCCGCCAAACTGGATACGGCCGCAATCGATCGCCAGTGGACCGACTTTCTTGCCACATGGGATGGCAGCCCGGAGCTTCGCGAATTCTTCGTGAATCCTGCCGTTCCCGCCATACAAAAAGTGGGGATTCTGGATAAGTTGAATGCAAAGCTCGGCCTTTCAAAGGAGTTGCGTAACCTGGTCGCTATCCTCATCAACAATGGCCGCATCGGAGCGGTTGCCGAGGTGGCTCGGGTATATCGCCGGCTCTTGCAGGACCGTTTGGGCATTCGCCAAGCAGAGATTGTCACGGCGCGGGAGTTGAGCGCAACGGAGCGGACCTCTCTGGTCGCGGAGATCGGCAAGCTGGCCGGATCGCGCATCGAAGCCAGCTTCAAATTGGACGCGTCGATTCTCGGCGGTACGGTAGTGCGCATCGGCTCCACGGTCTACGACGGTTCGGTTCGCGGCCGGCTGGACAGATTGAAGGAAGCGTTAGTCAGTGATTAGTGATTGGTGATTGGTGGTTAGTGAACTGTAGTCGGTGGGACGCAGTCGGCAAACAGCATTCAGTCAACTGGAGTGAGTGAGCAGAAGGACAGTTAACTGACCACTAATCACTAACCACTCAAAGGAAAGCAATGGCTCAGATCAAGGCAGACGAGATTACGCAACTTCTTCGCGAGCAGATCGCGAATTACGACTCGAAGGTTCAGGTCGATGAGGTCGGGACCATCACATCGCTCGGCGACGGCATTGCCCGGCTTCACGGCCTCGATAAAGTGATGGCCGGCGAACTGCTCGCTTTTCCGCACGACATCGCCGGACTGGCCTTGAGCCTTGAAGAAGACCAGGTAGGCGCCGTGGTTCTGGGCGACTACACCGAGCTTCGCGAAGGCGATGAGGTGAAGCGCACCGGCAAGATCCTTTCAGTGCCGGTGGGTGACGCCATGATTGGCCGTGTGGTTAACGCGCTCGGCGTTCCCATCGACGACAAGGGGCCCATCGCGTCCACTCAAACGCTGCCCGTGGAGCGCCTCGCGCCCGGCATCATCGACCGCCTTTCGGTCAAAGAGCCCATGGCCACCGGTCTCAAGGCCATCGACTCCATGATCCCCATCGGCCGCGGCCAGCGCGAGTTGATTATCGGCGACCGCCAGACCGGCAAGACCGCCGTCCTGCTTGACACCATCATCAACAACGCGAAGAACAATCTGATTTGCATTTACTGCGCCATTGGACAGAAGAGGTCGTCCATTGCTCAAGTCGTCCAGACGCTGACCGAAGCAGGCGCGATGGGGCACACGATCATCGTGGCGGCCTCGGCGTCAGAGCCGGCGCCGCTCCTGTATCTTGCGCCCTATGCCGCGACCGCCATCGGCGAATTCTTCCGCGATTCGGGCCGGCACGCGCTGGTGATGTACGACGATCTCTCGAAGCACGCCATGGCCTATCGCGAAATCTCGCTGCTGCTGCGCCGCCCTCCGGGCCGCGAGGCGTATCCCGGCGACGTGTTCTATCTTCACTCCCGTTTGCTCGAGCGCTCAGCCAAACTGAGCAAGGAAAGAGGCGGCGGATCGCTGACTGCGCTCCCGGTGATTGAGACCCAGGCGGGCGACGTTTCGGCGTACATTCCGACCAATGTCATTTCCATTACCGACGGGCAGATATTCCTCGAAACCGACCTCTTCAACTCGGGCGTTCGTCCGGCCGTAAACGTGGGCCTTTCGGTTTCCCGCGTGGGCTTCTCGGCGGCCATCAAGGCGGTCAAGCAGGTGGGTTCCACGCTCAAGCTCGACCTGGCGCAATACCGCGAGTTGGCGGCATTCGCGCAATTCGGCTCCGATCTGGACCCGCTTACCCAGAAGCAGCTCAACCGCGGCCAGCGCTTGACGGAGTTGCTCAAGCAGCCGCAGTTCCATCCGCTCACATGGCAACAGCAGGCAGTGGTGCTCTTTGCCGGCACGCAAGGCTACCTCGACGATTTCAAGGTTTCCGACATTCGCGCTTTTGAGGACGGGCTCTACAAGTACTTTGAAACCGCGCAGAGCGCGTTCATGGAAGAACTCACCAACAAAAAAGCATTCGACGACGATTTGCGCAACAAGCTCCACGCCGCACTTAAGGAATACTCGGCCAACTTCAAAGCGGAACTGGAGACAGCCAGTGTTAAGTGATTAGTGATTAGTGGTTAGTGAGAGCCCGTTTGGCGCTGCCGCTGCCCACTGAGAACCGATCGCTTGTCACTAACTACTAACCACTAGTCACTAACCACTGAGCACTAACTATGGCAAACGTACTCGATCTACGGCGTCGCATACGCAGCGTGAAAAATACGCGGCAGATCACCAAGGCCATGAAGATGGTCTCGGCGGCCAAGCTGCGCCGCGCGCAGGAGCGGGCGATCTCTGCCCGGCCCTATGCCAAAATGATCACCAGCGTCCTGGAGTCGCTGACCCGGCGCATTGACCGGTTCGATCCCGAGACCGGCAACCTGATTCATCCGCTTTTTGCTATCCGCCAAGAGAAACGGGTGCTGGTTGTCGTTGTGAGCGGCGACAAGGGGTTTGCCGGCGGCTTCAACGCCAACATTCTCAAGACGGCGCTTCAGTTCATCAACGGCAATCCTGATAAGGAAATCGACGTCGAGGCCGTGGGGCGCAAGGGCCGCGACCAGATGCGCCGCTATTATCCCGCAGCGATATACAACGAACAGACCGACGAGAACGGCAACAAGCGCCAGGTTCGCGAACGCAAAGTAAAGGTCGAAGTTACTGGCGACCACCCCGGCATGCTTCTGAAGCTCGAGGCCACGCGCGTCTTCGAACTGGCTCAGAACATCATCTCCCGTTACGTCCACGAGGAGATTGACGCGGCCTACATCGTCTACAACGAGTTCAAGTCCGTCATCCAACAGCGACTGGTCGTCGAAAAGCTTTTGCCCATCTTGAAGATTGGGATTCCGCAGATCACCGGCGCGGCCGAGCCCACCGAAGAAGAGCGCGAGCGCGCAGCGGAAGCCGCGGCAAGCGCGGGCATTTCACTGGAGCCCGTTGACACCTCCGAGGCCGACGAAGAAGCGAAGAAGTTCGGCACCGCGGAAGTCGACTACATCTACGACGACCCGCCGAGCGAGCTTTTCAATGGCCTGCTCCCGCAATACGTTTCGTCCATGCTCTATCACGCCATGACGGAGTCGGTAGCCGCCGAACACGCGGCCCGCATGACGGCGATGGATTCGGCGACCAACAACGCCTCGGACATGATCGACTCGCTCACGCTGCATATGAACCGCGTGCGCCAGGCGGCCATCACCAAGGAGATTATCGAAATTGTTTCGGGCGCAGCGGCGCTCTAAGAAGGCAAGGATATGGCAGAGAACATCGGCAAGGTGATTCAGGTTTCGGGTCCAGCAGTCGACGTGCAGTTTGAAGAAGCGACGATGCCGCCCATCTATCAGGCGCTGCGCGTGGTCAGCGACGGCTTTACTGTTCCCACGCCCATCAATGTAATTCTTGAAGTCCAGCAGCACCTGGGCGAAGGCCGTGTGCGCACCGTCGCCATGGAAGCCACCGACGGCATGGTTCGCGGCATGAAGGCCATCGACCTGGGCGGCCCTATCCGCGTGCCCGTGGGCAAGGAGACGCTGGGCCGCATCATCAACGTAATCGGCGAGCCGGTGGACGAACTCGGCCCTATCGGCGAAAAGAGCCGCATGCCCATTCACCGGCCTGCTCCGCTCTTCGACGAGCAGACCACCCACGAAGAGATGTTCGAGACGGGGATCAAGGTAATCGACCTGATTCAACCCTTCCTCAAGGGCGGCAAGATTGGCCTGTTTGGCGGCGCTGGCGTAGGCAAGACGGTCGTCATCATGGAGCTCATCAACAACGTGGCCAAGAACCATGGCGGCTTTTCGGTGTTTGCCGGCGTGGGCGAGCGCACCCGCGAGGGCAACGACCTCTGGGTGGAAATGACCGAGTCGGGCGTGATCAAGCCAGGCGACTTTGCCAACTCGAAGTGCGCGCTGGTGTACGGCCAGATGACTGAGCCGCCAGGAGCGCGTCTGCGCGTGGCGCTCAGCGCGTTGACCGTCGCCGAGTATTTCCGCGACGTGGAAGGCTCCGACACGCTGCTGTTCATTGACAACATCTTCCGCTTCACGCAGGCGGGCTCTGAGGTTTCCACGCTGCTGGGCCGCATGCCATCGGCCGTAGGCTATCAGCCCAACCTGGCCACGGAAATGGGCGAGTTGCAGGAGCGCATTACTTCAACCAGCAAAGGGTCTGTGACGTCGGTTCAAGCTGTCTACGTGCCCGCTGACGACTTGACCGATCCCGCGCCGGCCACTACCTTTGCCCACCTCGACGCGACAACCGTGCTCAGCCGTCCGCTGTCGGAGCTAGGCATTTATCCCGCCGTCGATCCGCTGGCGTCCACATCGCGTATTCTGTCGGCTCGTGTCGTGGGCCAGGACCACTATGACGTTGCGCAGGGCGTGAAGAAGATTTTGCAGCGGTACAAGGACTTGCAGGACATTATCGCCATTCTCGGTATAGACGAATTG
>Ga0181531_10002811_pt1 | contig 10781 bp, 8 predicted proteins | sample PEATcosm2014_Bin_38_FD_119743 | JGI IMG/M metagenome (GOLD analysis project Ga0181531, IMG submission 119743) | Peatland microbial communities from MTU Mesocosm Facility, Houghton, MI, USA - PEATcosm2014_Bin11_10_metaG | ecosystem: Environmental > Terrestrial > Soil > Wetlands > Peat | place... | reverse complement strand
CGTGCGGGGTGCGTAACCGAAAATGGCTTTCAACTCGAGGAACTCTTCCAAACCTGCTTCGCCCCATTCCCGTCCGTTCCCCGATTGTTTGTAGCCTCCAAAGCAGCCGCCGAAATCAACTCGCGCATTGTTGATGTGTACGTTGCCCGAGCGAATTCGTTTCGCAATCCGGCGGGCGTGTTCAATGTCTCCCGAACTCACAAAGCCCGATAAGCCATACGGCGTGTCGTTCGCAATGTGAACGGCATCTTCTTCATCCTCGTAGGCGATGATGCAAAGAACCGGCCCAAAGATTTCTTCGCGCGCAATGGTCATGTCGTTGCTGACGTCGGCAAACACCGTCGGCTCTGCGAAATAGCCCTTGTCGAGACCCTCGGGACGACCCAGCCCGCCTGCGACCAACTTCGCGCCTTCTGCAATGCCCACTCCGATCAGGCGCTGCACTTTTTCAAACTGAGCTTTGCTCGCCAGCGGTCCGACGTGGATACCCTCGGCGAACGGATCGCCTACCTTGGTAGCGTCGGCAGCCTGTCTCGCCGCCGCAATCGCCTCCGCCATCTTCGGCCGCGGGACCAGCATCCGGGTCGGCGCGTTGCAGGACTGGCCCGTATTTCGAAAACACGATTGTGCGCCCTCCTTGACGGCAGCGTCGAGAGGGGCATCGTCCAGAATAATGTGTGCCGACTTGCCGCCCAGTTCCTGCGTGACTCGCTTCACGGAAGGTGCCGCAGCCAAGGCTACGGCCACACCCGCTCGTGTGGACCCGGTGAAGGAGACCATGGCCACGTCAGGATGCGCAGAGATGGCGCTGCCCACGGTCGGCCCGTCGCCATTCACCAAATTGAAAACGCCGGGCGGCGTTCCCGCTTCGTGAAGAATCTGCGCAAATAGAAGTGCCGAGAGCGGCGCAATCTCACTCGGCTTGAGCACAACGGTGCATCCCGCTGCAAGAGCGGGCGCTACTTTGGCCACAACCTGGTTCATCGGCCAGTTCCACGGGGTGATGAGTCCGCATACGCCGACCGGTTCCTTTCGCATCAGAGTCGAGCCTTTAAGGTCTTCGAACCTGAAGTGCTCCAGCACCTTCACGATCTCCAGCAAATGTCCCAGACCGGCGGGAGCTTGCGCCGCCCGCGAGAGTGAGATCGGACACCCCATCTCCCGCGAAATGGTCTCAGCCATTTCTTCCGACTTGGCCTTGTAGACATCGATAATCCGGCGCAGCAGCGCGATCCGTTCCTCAACTGTTGTCTCGGAGAACGACTCAAAAGCGCTGTTGGCCGCGGCCACCGCCTTGTCGACATCGGTCGCACTTCCAAGCGAAATTGTCGCGATGGGCTCCTCGTTGGCGGGATTGATAATTTCGAAGTCGTGGGGTTCGCTGGGGCTGACCCATTTCCCGTCAACATAGAACTGCCGGTAATCCTTCATGCATATCTCCAATCGGCTTTACGAGGCGAGCGCTAAGGCCTCACCTTCATCTTACCGCGCCGTTACGTGCGGGTCTTTCCTAAGCCGGCTTTCCTAAGCCCGCTTTTCGAAAGTAGCCTTTCGCAACTCCGTTTTTCGAAAGTCGCTTTTTCGAAAGTCTAGGAACCAAGGTTTTTCTCGCAGGAATCTGGAAGTGCTAAGGTGAAACAGAATGCTCCCCGATAATAATGAGGCAGGTTAAGAAAGGACGATGGTGCTGAGTACCTCCAACCGGGAATCAGTTTCAAAGCTCTCACCCTTTCTGATTCTTTCCATTCTTGCTGCAATTTCACTTGCGGTTTGGTGGGGCCCGCTCGCATCTACGTTCGCTCTGGCCCTGCGTGACGATCAGTTCACGCACATACTCCTGATTCTCCCCATCAGCGCGGCGTTGATCTTTCTGGATTGGAAAGCGCCCGAAGCGTCCACCGGATCGAGCATGAAGCTTGCATCAGTGCTGATGGCCGTGGCGCTTGCGGCGACTGCCATCATCCGATGGAAGGCCAGCGCCTGGCCTGCTGACGTGCAGCTTTCGGTCAACATGCTGGCGCTAATCGTGTGGTGGATCGCCTGCTTCGCCCTCTGCTTCGGAACTCGATCTTTTCGGCGCGAACTATTCCCTCTGTGTTTCTTGTTCTGGCTGGTGCCTTTCCCGGATTTCGTATTAGACCCTGTCGTCAGCTTTCTGCAGCGAGGTTCGGCCGCGGCCGCTCATTGGCTGTTTGCGGCCGCAGGAGTTCCGGTGGCGCAACGGGGAGTACTCGTACACATTCCAGGATTGACGGTCGAGGTCGCCCGGGAGTGCAGCAGCATTCGCTCCAGCCTGATGCTGGTGGTCACGACCATGGTTCTGGCGCAACTGCTCTTGCGCTCGCCTTGGCGAAAAGCGCTGGTGATCGCCATAGCGATCCCGCTCTCGATTGCGAAGAATGCCCTCCGCATTTTCGTCATCGCCATGCTCGCTACGCGCGTCGATTCCAGCTTCTTGACCGGGAGACTCCACCGCCAGGGTGGAATCATTTTCTTTCTCATCGCGTTGGCACTGGTATTTTTACTGCTCTGGATTCTGCGGCGCGGCGAAGAAACGGCGATTCACCCGGCGCCTCGCGTCTCCCAACTGGGAAAGACAACGCTAAAAGGAAACTCTGACTAAGTCCGCATGCCGCGCAAAGCAGGTTTCTCGACTCCGCGGGATTGCCCGTAAAGACGGGCAATCCCGCTCCGCTCGAAATGACAATGTTGGGTTAATCAGAGCTTCTTCAGATCTATCGATGGGCAAGGTCAAAGCTCACGGCTGCCGCTGAGGAACCGATGTTGAGCATGGAGATGTAGCGCTCCATTTTATGATGGCCCGTCTTGTGGAACATGTAACTGAGCCCGATCACGCCTGCAGTTTCACCGGCGAAGTTCACAGCCAGCCCGGCGGTGCTGCCGCTGAATACGCGGGTTACAGGATTCAGTTCCTGCCCTCCACCACGCAGATTGTCGCGCGTTACAACAAAGTCGGCGGCGCTGAATGCGGCGCTGGTGGCAAACAGAATGGTATTCTCACGGTCCCAGAATCGCTTATGACTGGGCGCTTCCGGCAGAGGCGCAGTTGGCACGACCCTCACAAACGGACTGGGCGTCATGGCGGCAGGCTGGATCGCCTCTGGCCCCATCAGCGCGGCAGAGACTTCTTGCGCTAGCGCCGGCCGGCACAGGCCCACCAGCATCAGAACGAATACCGCCTTATGGTTCAGAGTCGCCTTAACCCAGTTTGTTTGCATAATCGTTAGTACGGGTCCAGCATCGGCCACCCGTACTTGTACTATCGCAAATAACCGGCCCCGGCAGTATGGCCCCTATGGGCCACTAACTCATTTAGAATGATTACTTTGTGAATCACTGGAGGTTACCGAAGTTACTCTCCGTATGCAGGCTTTTGCACACAAAGGCTTTCTTCGCGGCGGCAGATCGTAGAATGCTTACGTCAAGAGAAGTACTGGACGAAGCTTGCCAGAGGTGCGGTCGAAGGAACTCGCTTGTAGGTTGCAGATGAGCATGTCGACGCCGGTCAAGTTCGCGGTTGCGGCACTGGTCGCGGCTCTCCTCATCGGCGTCGGCATCAAGCTCCGGAACCAGTCAAAGCAGGCTCCAGGCGCTGGACCGGCCAATATCGCACCGCGGGCGGCAGACGCTCCTTCCTGCACCGGAGTCGTGCGCTCCTCCACCGGGGCAGCGCCGCCTGAAGCCACTCGGCCTGTGCACTCCGTGACCCTATCGTGGCATGCAGTTGTTCCCGTATCCAGTTCGTCACGAGACGCAATCAAGGGATACTACGTGTATCGCAGCCTTGCCTCGAGAAACTACGCCGAGAGCAACCGCATCAGTGAACTCCCCGTCCAAGGAACCCGCTGCGTCGATACTACGGTCGAGCCGCAAAGGACATATTTTTATGTCGTGAAGGCCGTGACCGAAGGCGGAACCCAAAGCGGCTCTTCGGTCGAAATACGCGCAGTGGTTCCTTCGCCTTAAGTCCGAGCCTCGTTCCAAGAGGAATTCGGTTACGGGACCGCCGCCTGCACCGCAGGCGTCGAGAGGGAACTCTCCTGCCCGCTGGCGTTCACCGATGTAGCCTCGTAGTAGTACGTCGATCCGGAGACGACGGTGCTATCGGTGTACGCGGTGTTCGGGTTCAAGATGGGATTAATCTTGGAAAAGGTTCCGTTCGCGGCCGTGCTGCGATAAACGTTGTAACCCGCCGCGTCCGAACTTGAGTTCCAGAAAAGGTTGACGCTGTAGGCCGTCACCGTGCCAACTCCACTCAGCGACTCTACTTGCTGCGAGTCGGAGGCGTTGCTTCCAAATGTAAGCGAGCCAGATATCGTCCCGCTGTTTTGTGGAGTGAAGGCCACATTGAACGACAGGCTCTTGCCAGCCGCAATCGTGAAAGGAAACGACGCTCCTTCCAGCACATATTGCGAACTGCTGCTGCTGGCCGAAGACACCGTCACACTTGCGCCTGAGGCACTCACAGTGATGGGCATGGTTTCGGTGGTTTTCTCAGGCACATTGCCAAAGTTCAGCGGCGCCGGCGAGATGGTCAACTGGCCGGCGGCGGTTCCAGTGCCGTTCAGCGGTATGGAAAGCGAGGGGCCTGAAACAAACAGGCTGCCTCCGTCCTCTCCGGCGGATTGTGGCGCGAATGTGACATTCAAGGTGACGCTTTGACCTGAGCTGAGTGTCAAAGGGAATGTGGCCCCGCTCATCGAGAAGCCGCCGCCCGTTGTTGTGACTGACGATATCGTCACCTTCCATGTCCGATCGTTAGTCAGCAGAACGGGAATCGTGGAAGTGGACCCGATCGCTACGTTGCCGAACGACACGCTCGATGGGGTCGCAGTCAGCGACTCACTGGTTACTCCGGTTCCCGCCAGGCCGAGATCCAGAGTGGCGTTGGATGCATTGCTGGTAAATTTGATGGTGCCTCCCGTCCAGCCCTGTGCCGTGGGAGTAAAGCTCACGTTCAAATCGAAGCTCTGTCCCGGCGACAAGACCAACGGCAGACTCACACTGGAGACTGTGAATTCGGAGCCGCTCACCGTGAGTGCCGTGATCGTCACGGTTGTCTGCCCGCTGTTGGTGACCGTGGCCAGCTGGGTTTCGGTCTGTCCCACCAGGACGTCGCCAAATTTCAGGCCGCTGGGAGCAGACGCGAGTTGCGGACTAGCCACGGCGCTCACGGGAAAAATCGCGAGGAGTGAAGTCACGATTCCGATGGTTAGAAGGTGGACATTGTGGACGGAGAGCGGCCGGAGGATGGACTGGGGGAGTCGCATACCATCCAGCTTGAAGGCATTCCGGCGAGAAACATAGATTCCAGCAGTTCATCAGGCCATTGTCCGAAAGGCCAATCGTTCCAAATTAGGATTGCCTAATAGCTGCCGCTCATCGCGGCGAATTTTTCCGGGGCCTCACTTCCTGGAACGAGTGTGGCGTCGAGGGAGGATGCCTATCTATAGGCAGGAACTAGGTTTATTCCGCCGCACGGCGCAGATTAAGTTATAAGACTATAATGGTCTTATCATGACTGTTCAAAGCATTGAATCGCCTTCATTATCGGAAGTCTGTGCCCGCGTTCGACATCTTGGATATGCCGTTTCCGGGCGGGTTCGCCTTTACGGCGAAGAGTTTGAAGTGGTTTCAGATCCGTTTCCCGAAGAAGGTGGCATCGCTGTGCAGGTCACATCGAAGAAGAATTCCAAGGTCCGCGTGTTGCAGCTTCCCGCAACAGTTCTTCAAAGCGTAAGAGGCCGGAGCAAAAGCGCTGCTTGATGCAAAAAGTCGGAAGGGTTGTTTGAGCAAACCCGCACGGAAGAAACTTTGACTCGTAACATCGATTCGTAACATCGAAATTATTCATCCAAATGAAGTGCGGTGGTAACTTGACACAGTTGTCGGCCACAGCCTAGTATCTTTATCAAGATGACGAATTTCAGCAGTCTCCGCCAGATGTGTATGTGTGCATGTTGTTGTTGTGCATGCGTGTGTTCTGGCGCGGGGAGGCTGCTGACTTAGAAGTTTCATAATATCCAGCACTCATACACCCACCGCCAGAGAGCCTCTGGCGGTGGGTTTTTCTTTTGGGCGCGATTCAGGGGGGAGAGTGATTTATGGCAAGTCCGTTGATGGCAACTCCAGTCAAGGAAACCAAAGCGCAGAAGACCGAACGCCTGAAGCGCGCGCTGAATCCCTGGGACGGCTTGGCTGAGATTCGCCGTTTCGCGCGGGGAGGCTTCGACTCGATTCCCGCGGAGTGGATCGGAACCTACTTCCGCTGGTGGGGCGTTTACACGCAGGGCGACGGCGCGGGAGTGGTTGGAGGCAAGGACGGAGTGGGAAAAGCGTTGCCCTTCTTCATGCTGCGGATTCGTATTCCCAACGGCCTTCTGACGTCAAATCAGCTTCGCGCCATTGCCAACCTCACGAGCCGCCACGCGCGCGGCATCGCCGATCTCACGGTGCGGCAAAACATCCAGTTGCATTGGGTCACGATTGAGTCGCTTCCGGAAGTGCTGGAAGAACTCTGGCGCGTCGGCCTCAACACCACCGGTTCCTGCGGCGATGTGACCAGAAACATTACCGGCTGCCCCGTCGCCGGCGTCGACGCAGATGAGATTTGCGATGCGTCGTCTCTTGCTCTTGAAGCGGATCGCATGCTGGCGGGTAACGCCGAGTTCTACAACCTGCCCCGCAAGTTCAAGATTTCCATTACCGGATGCCGCGTCTGGTGCCCGTATCCGGAGATCAACGATGTTGGCCTTACGGCGACCGAGCGTGTGCTGAATGGAAAGTCAGAGATTGGTTTCGCGCTGCGCGTAGGCGGAGGACTCTCCACCGAGCCATATCTGGGCGCGCCGCTGAATGCCTTTGTCCGCTGGAACCAGGTCTTGCCGGTAATTAAGGGAGTTGCCGAGCTGTTTCGCGACTCCGATCAATTGCGCGAACACCGCGAGCGGGCGCGGCTGAAGTTCCTCTTCTTGCGCCACGGTTGGACGGCGCAAGACTTCCAGCAAGAACTGGAGCGGAGGATCGGGTTTCAACTCGATCCCGCAGTGGAAGAGCATCCGCCAGTCGACATCTACCGCGACCACATCGGCATTCACCCGCAGAAGCAGCCCGGCCTCTGCTACGTAGGAGCGACGGTGCTGCGCGGCAGAATCACTCCCGAACAAATGCACGCCGCAGCCGACCTTTCTGATCGCTTTGCCGGCGGCGAATTGCGCACCACCAACATGCAGAACCTGCTGATCGTCAACGTACCCCGCTTGCACGCGAACGAACTGGCGAAAGAGTTGGGCGAGATCGGGCTGCCGGTGAGCGGCTCGCCGTTTTGGCGCGGTGCTGTCGCCTGCAGCGGCACGGAATTTTGCAAGCTGGCGATTACGGAGACGAAAAGCTTCTCCCGTTGGCTGGTCGAGGAACTCGAAGAGCGGCTGCCTGGGTTTGATCAGCACCTGAAGCTGCACGTCACCGGCTGCCCTAACAGTTGCGGACAGCACTGGATCGCTGACGTCGGCATTGAAGGCAAGAAGATCAAGGTCAACGGGCAAATGGTCGATGCCTACTACTTTTGCCTGGGCGGAGCGCTGGGCCTGAATCAGGCGATTGCGCGCCCGGTCGGGTATCGCTGCCCCGCGACCGAGGTTCCGGAAGCGATTGAGCGTTTGTTGCGACGCTACCTCGCCGACGCTCAGCCGAGCGAGAATCTGCGGCGCTTCTTCGCCCGACATAGCGATACGGATCTGCGCGGATTCCTGGCTGGAGAGTTCGTCGAAGCAGTCGCGCGTGATCTGCCCGAGGGACGTGTGCCGAGTGGCGTAGAAGGTTGAGAGGGTCGAAAAAAACAAGGTTCGGAAGAACGAGGTTCGAGAAAAATATGAGCAGCTTATTCCCAATGTTCGTGAAGCTCGAAGGCAAACGCTGCCTCGTGGTTGGCGCCGGTAAGGTCGGCGAACCCAAGATCGGCGGCCTGCTGGAGACCGGTGCGCGCATCCACGTGGTCGCGTTGGAGGCCTCGGAAGCGGTGCACGCCTGGGCGAATGCAGGCAAGATCACGCTCGCGCTCCGCGCTTTTGCTCCGGAAGATCTCGATTCAACATTTCTGGCCATCGTGGCCACTGCGTCGAGCGCGCTGAACGGGTCCATCTACCGCGAAGCGCAGCGCCGCGGAATTTTGTGCAACGTGGTCGACGTTCCGGAATATTGCGACTTCTACTACGGCGCGGTGGTGCGCCGTGGCGATCTGCAGATCGCAATTTCGACCAATGGGCAGAGTCCCTCTCTGGCACAAAAGCTCCGGCAACAACTGGAGCGGCAGTTTGGGTTGGGTTACGCGCCATGGGTCGCCGAACTGGGCGAGACGCGCCGGCTTGTGCTGGCTAGCGATCTTGATCCACGAACGAAGAGCGAATTGCTGCACTCGCTGGCCAGCCGCGAGGCGCTGAAGGCGGCCCTGGCGGAACAGTCTGCGAGGACACAAGCGGCGAAAGAAGAGTTCGCGAAGGCCGAGGATGAGACGAACAAGCACGACAGGAGAGTTACGGTATGAACGGAAAAGTGTATCTGGTGGGCGCGGGTCCGGGCGATCCGGAGTTGCTTACGGTGAAGGCCCTGCGCCTTCTGCAGACGGCCGACGTCGTGTTTCATGACGATCTGGTCACACCCGAAATCCTGAATCTGATTTCGCCCAACGCCGAGGTCCAGAACGTGGGCAAGCGTTGCGGAGTCAAGACCATCCGGCAGGAAGAGATCAACTTCCTGATGGTGACGCGCGCTGCTTCTGGACGGCACGTGGTGCGGCTGAAGAGCGGCGATCCTCTGATATTTGGCCGTGCCGGAGAAGAGATTGAAGCGCTGCGGCGGGCGAACATTGAATATGAAATTGTTCCCGGCGTGACCGCGGCACTGGGAGCGGCCGCGTCAGTTGGAATCCCCCTGACCCACCGGCAAGCCTCTTCAACTCTGGTGCTGACGGCTGGTCATAGCGCTCCCGGAAACCAGGACGAGGAGTGGGGCAAGTTCGCTGGTGGCGAATCCACGCTGGTGGTGTATATGCCGGGTTCGAACTATGCCGGGATTTCCAGCCGGCTCAACGCCGCCGGCTTCGCAGCGGAAACTCCGTGCGCAATTATTTCTCGTGCAACAACTCCCGGGCAGCGCACGCACCTCACCACGGTTTCGGAACTCCATCGGTCGCCGAAGCTCGCGTCGCCAACGCTGCTTGTGGTTGGCGAGGTAGTGAGGTTTGCCGATCGCGGTTTTACCCGGTGTGTCCCCGTGTCCCCTGTGGTTGAAGGTTTTGCTCAGGCGCAAGAGGAACCTTTGGCATGAAAGAAGAACTTAATAAACTCCAAATCGCCGCGGAAGCATGGAAACCAGAGCGCGTCCTGCAGTGGGCGTTTGACACCTTCGGGGATGCTGTCGCGATTTCTTCCGCCTTCGGCGCCGAGGGGATGGTTCTGATCGACGTTGCTTCCCGCGTCCGCCAGAATTTTCGCCTCTTCACGTTGGATACAGAGTTTCTGTTTCCCGAGACCTACAACCTGATGGACCAGGTGGAACAGAGATATGGCATCGCCATCGAACGAGTGTATCCGCTGATTTCGCCGGAAGCTCAGGAGCGCCTTCATGGTCCCGCGCTCTGGCAGCGCAATCCCGATCAGTGCTGCGATCTGCGGAAGGTCGAACCCTTGCGGCGCAAGCTGGGAGAGCTGCGTGCGTGGATCACCAGTATCCGCCGCGATCAGACCGCGACCCGAGCCAGCGCAGGCAAAATCGAATGGGACGAGAAATTTGGTCTGATAAAAATAAATCCCCTCGCCGACTGGAGTTCAAAGCAGGTCTGGCGATACATCCACGAACATGATGTGCCCTACAACCCGCTGCATGACCGCAACTACCCCAGCATCGGCTGCACCCACTGCACTCGCGCGGTGCGGCCGGGAGAAGACGCCAGGGCGGGTCGATGGGAGGGGTCTTCGAAGACCGAGTGCGGATTGCACCTCATTCAGCCCGCAATCAATCCGCCGGACGCGGATGCGTAAAAAAATTACGAGTGTGCGGGACCATCCGTCTTTTTCAGATAGTCGGAGAGCTGCCGCACCACGCTAACAAAACTTTTCGTCGCGACTGAGAGCGTGCGGTCGCGCCGGTAGGCAAGTCCAAGTTCGCGCCACAGTTCCGGGCCTTCCAGCTCGATCAACTTCACCCTGCCCGCCGCCACTTCGTCGCGCGCAAAGGCCGCGCTGATGAGTGAAATGCCCAGGTCGGCCGCGACAAAGCTTTTGATCATTCCGATGCTCGGCAACTCCATTCTGACTTTTAACTCGGTGTTGTATTCGCGGAAGAGCTTATCCAGCAGCCGGCGCGTGTGCCCGGTCTTGGGCAACAACAACGGATACTTCACCACATCGCTGATCGGCGCCGATTTTAATTTGGCCAAAGGATTCTTCGGGCTCACCATGAGCATCAACCGGTCGCGGTAGATGGCCTGAGCTTTCAAGCTGGGAGATTGCACCGGCAGACTTAACACGCCAACGTCGAGGGAGCCATTCTCCAGTTTTTCGACGATCTTGTAGGTGAAATTGCGGTAGATGCTGATCTGCACGTCGGGATACTTCCGGCAGTATTCTCCGAAGACCTCGGGCAGAACGTAAAGACAGGTGGCTTCATTGGCGCCGACCATGAGAGTTCCACGGGGTGTCTGGCCGTGGTCGGCAACCGCTACCAGGGATTCGTCGCGAAGGGTTTTCAGTCGCAGCGCGTAT
>Ga0181531_10002810_pt1 | contig 10781 bp, 10 predicted proteins | sample PEATcosm2014_Bin_38_FD_119743 | JGI IMG/M metagenome (GOLD analysis project Ga0181531, IMG submission 119743) | Peatland microbial communities from MTU Mesocosm Facility, Houghton, MI, USA - PEATcosm2014_Bin11_10_metaG | ecosystem: Environmental > Terrestrial > Soil > Wetlands > Peat | place... | reverse complement strand
AATCGTCTCTGCCGCCGAATCTGATCCACGGTTAACAGGCATTGAAGCGGCAGGGCGCAATATCCATCTTGATGGACGTGGGCATCGTTTCGCCAGATGAAGTCGCCGAGTTTATCGCGCCCGAGATGTTTGACGGAATCGCCATGAAAGTCGCGCGCTGTGGAGGGCTATGGAATGCATAGCGGATCGTCACACAGTTGCGGGAGAAAAACCTGTTGCTGTTCGGCTCCGGCCCGACGGATCCTGACCTGTGAATGGCCGCATCGGCGCATTTTTTTGCCTGGGCGGGACTTGGTATCCCGGCGGCGCTCAACGGTCCGCATTACATCGCCGGAAAAGGGACAACCGATCCAAATTTTTGCGTCGACGGCGATCTGCTATGGGTTCCAACCGGGCCCGGGCTCGGCATTACGCTCAACGAACGCGCACGGACATCCGTTACCCTCGCCGCGGAAGCGTCGAGGGCTTTTGCGGTCGGAAGCACTCTGTTACGCTGAGCCATCAATGAGCACCTTGTAAGACAATGCCGATAGCAACCGAACTCGCAAAACCTGCGACGGTCCAGACGTCCGGCGGCGGTCTCGGCTTGCTCAAGCGGCTTCGACCGCTCGCCGGCATCCTGGCTTTTCTCGCGGTCTGGCAGGCCATCGTCGCGGTCTACAAGATGCCGCCCTATCTGCTGCCGCCGCCGACAACGGTAGCCCAGACATTCGTCGATGAATTTCCGCTGCTGGTGCGTCAGGGTTGGGTCACCGTTTACGAGATGCTGGCTGGCTACGTTCTAGCGGTCGCCGTTGCCTTACCGTTGGCGATCGCAATTACATCGTCCGAGCGCTTCGATAAATTCGCCATGCCGACGATGCTATTCTTCCAAGTCGTGCCCAAGGTTGCGATAGCGCCATTGTTTCTGGTCTGGTTTGGGGTTGGCGCGACGCCGAAGGTCTTGGTCGCGTTCCTAATTTCTTTCTTTCCGATTGTTCTCGACGCTGCCGTGGGTCTGCGTTCCATGGTGCCGGAGATGACCGATCTCGCCCGCTCGATGGGAGCGACCCGCATGCAGATCTTCCTGCGATTCCGGTTGCCAACGAGCCTGCCATACCTGTTCAGTGGTCTCAAGGTCGCGGCGACGCTGGCCATCGCGGGCACTGTCGTCGGTGAATTCGTCGGTGCGGACAAGGGGCTCGGTTATCTGCTTCTGGTCACGAATTCCAACATGCAGACGTCGCTCATGTTCGCGACGATTGTGGCGCTCAGCATTATCGGCCTGGTTTTCTATTATTTAGTCGAATTCACGGAGGGGGTTTTGATACCGTGGCACGTGACTCACCGAACCCGGGAGGGCGCGGGAACTATGTAGACTGCTTCTAGGCAGGACGGCGTGGATCGGCCCTCAACCCCACGTCCGATTACTCGGTACGTCGATAATCTCAACTCTGGGGAGGAGACAAAGATCATGAAGAGCACGAGAAATTTGTGGACGCTTATCACCGCCGTGCTGGTGGCGTTCATCGCGCCGGCCTGTGCACAAACGCCCGCGCTTGAGGAATTCCCATTTCGCCTGAACTGGACGCTCTACGGCGAACACGCCCCGTTCTTCGTCGCCCAGGACAAGGGCTTCTACAAGGACGAGGGGCTCGACGTCCAAATCGCCGAGGGGAGTGGCTCAACCACGGTCGCGCAACTCGTCGCCAATGGAACCAATCCCGTCGCTTATGTCGATGCCGCGACGATGATGCGAGGAGTCGGGGCGGGCATGCCGATCAAAGCAGTCGGCGTGTCGCTCCAGCAAACCCCGATGGCCTTCATCTATCGGGCGGATCATCCGCGTCCAACCAAGATTTCGGAGATCAAGGGAAGCCGCATTGCAATTACGGCGGGTGATGCCAGCCTGGCGATCTTCACCGCGTTTATGGGCAAGATCGGCATGAAGATGGATGACGTGCAGTTGATTACCGTGGCCAATCCGGCTGCCAAGGAGCAGGCGGTTCTGGCCGGCACGGCCGATGCCCTGCTCGGTTATTTCATGGATCAGGGGCCGCGCATGCAGTTGCAGAGCGGCATTAAGATGGGTTGGACCCGTCTTTATGATATGGCCGGGGTCTCGACGCTGAGCAGCGCGATCATAATCAACAACGATTGGGCCAAGGATCCGAAGAACCAGGACAAGCTTCGCCGTTTCCTACGCGCGACGCAGCGCGGCTGGCAGTATGCCTTCGATCATCGCGACGAAGCCGCTGATATTTTCTTGAAGCACGCCAGCTCCTTTACCAAGGAGATAGCGCTCCTGGAAATTAACGGCACCATGACGATCCTGCATACGAAGCGGACCGTGGGTAAGCCGGTATTGTGGTCGGCTGCCGATGATTGGAAGGACAGCCAGGACCTGCTCGCGAAATACGCCAACTTGACGCCCCAGTCAGACATACATGTGTATTTCACGAATGATTACTTGTCAGTGCCGCCATACGTTGCCAAGAAATAGCGGTCACACACTTGTGGAAACCGCTTGCGAATTTCCGCGGTGACACTCATGCGTGAGCCGTACATTCGGCTGCGGAACGTCGGCAAGGTCTACCAGACGAAGAGCGGCGCAGTCGAAGCTTGCGTGGACATCAATTTCGATATTCGGCGGTCCGAGTTTGTTGCTATCGTGGGGCCAAGCGGGTGCGGTAAAACAACCATCCTTAAAATGGTCGCCGGCTTGGCCCCTTATACGTCCGGGACGATCACGATCAGCGGCAAGCGCGTCGACCGGCCGCAGACCGATGTTGGCATCGTTTTCCAGGAATCAATCATGCTCGATTGGCGCGACGTGCTGTCGAACGTGATGCTGCAGATCGACATCCGGAACTTGGATCGCGCGAAATACACACCCATCGCGCGAAATCTCCTCAAGGAGACCGGGCTGGGCGGATTCGAGCAAAAGAAACCCTATGAATTGTCCGGCGGAATGCGGCAGCGCGTCTCTATCTGCCGCGCACTAGTCCACGATCCCGCGATGCTGATGATGGACGAACCCTTTGGCGCTCTCGATGCGCTCACGCGTGAACAGATCGCGACGGATATTCAGCGGCTGTGGATGGAAACGCGCAAAACGGCGCTGCATATCACCCACAGCATTCCTGAAGCCGTGCTGCTCGCCGATCGGGTTGTCGTGATGGGGCCGCGGCCAGGACGCATTGTCGAGATCATCGATGTCGACCTGCCGCGTCCTCGGCGTCTCGACAAGCTGTCGGAACGGTTCCACCAATATTCTTCGCGCATCCGCACTATCTTCAAATCGCAAGGGGTGCTGGCGATGGATTGAGCAAGCAATCGCGTTGACAGCTCCTTATAACTAACTAGATAATTAATTGATGAGTGCTGCAATCCCGGTTATCGACCTGCCGCGTTCGGATGGCCGACTCGAGTCGTACCAACTCCAGAGCCAACGCGTCTGGATTCTCGACCGCGCACATCCCTTCAAGCGCATCGCGCTGGCCGCCGTCCATGTCGTCGCCGATCCTCTGGCCGATCATGATCCGTGGCTCGATCCGTCGATCGATTGGGACGCGACCATCGCCTATAGGCGTTACCTGTGGTCCCTCGGCCTCGGCGTTGCCGAAGGCATGGATACGGCGCAGCGTGGCATGGGTCTCGACTGGAACAACGCACGCGAGCTGATCCGGCTATCGATCGAGGCCGCGCGTGAGGTGCCGGGGGCCGTTCTATTCTCGGGCGCGGGAACCGACCACATTGCGCCTTCGCCCGCGGTCACCATCGATGATGTGATCCGCGGCTATGAGGAGCAGATTGGGGCGATCGAGGCGCATGGCGGCAAAATAGTCCTGATGGCCAGCCGGGCTTTGGTCGCGGCCGCCAAATCGCCCGACGACTACGCCAAGGTTTATGGCCGGATTCTGCGGCAAGTTCGTGAGAAGGTCATCATTCACTGGCTTGGCGAGATGTTCGATCCCGCCCTCAAGGGCTATTGGGGCAAAACCGATGATCAGGCCGCGATGGAGGTGTGTCTCGCTATCATCGCCGATCACGCTGGCAAGATCGACGGGGTCAAGATCTCGCTTCTCGATAAGGACAAGGAAATCCGTATGCGACGTCGTTTACCGCCCGGCGTACGCATGTATACGGGCGACGACTTCAATTATGCGGAGCTGATCGCCGGTGACGACGTCGGATATTCGGACGCGTTGCTCGGAATATTCGATGCCATTGCGCCGGCCGCTTCGGCCGCGCTCTCCGCCCACGCCAAGGGTAATCTCGATCTTTATCGGAAGATTTTCGAGCCAACCATTCCGCTTGCCCGGCACCTCTTCAAGGCGCCAACGCAGTTCTACAAGACCGGCCTCGTCTTCTTGGCTTATCTCAACGGGCACCAGTCGCATTTCGTCATGGTCGGAGGCCAGGAAAGCGCCCGGTCGTTGCCGTATCTCGTCCAGGCCTTCAAACTGGCGGATGCCGCCGGGCTCATCCGGAACCCCGACCTGGCCGCCGCGCGGCTGAACGTCGTGCTGCGCACGCATGGCGTGGGTGTGTGAGGACGCCATGGCATGCCGCATTGTCACGGCTGCGGAAGCGGCGAGGCTGATCGAAAAAGACGACACGCTTTTGATCGGCGGCTCGGGCGCCGGCCACGCGGTTCCGGATACGCTGATAGCCGCCGTTGCAAAGCGATTTGCGGCCGAAGGGATGCCGCGCAATCTGACGACCGTGCATCCGGTTGGATTGGGCGATCGCGCCAAGCGCGGCATCGGCCATCTCGCGCAGCCGGGGCTGCTCAAGCGCGTCGTCTGCGGCACGCTGATCGATTCGCCGCCGATCGAGATGCTCGCTATCGAGAACAAGATCGAGGCCTACACGCTGCCGCAAGGCTGTCTCTCGCAATTAACGCGCGAGATGGCGGCCGGTCGGCCGGGTCTCGTCACGCATGTGGGTCTGCGTACCTTCGTCGATCCACGCCATGGCGGCGGTAAGCAGAACGATCGCGCCAAGGAGGATCTCGTCGAGCTCGTTGAAATCGCGGGCAAAGAATATCTCCGCTATAAACCCTTCCATGTCGATGTTGCGCTGCTTCGCGGGACGACAGCCGATGAGGACGGCAACGTCACGATGGAGCAAGAGGCCATATTCGGCGAGATGCTGTCGATGGCCCAGGCCGCGCGCAATGCAGGCGGCATCGTCATAGTACAAGTCAAGCGACTAGCGGCGCGCGGCGCGCTGCCGGCGAAGCAGGTAAAAATTCCGGGCATGCTGGTCGATTTCATCGTCGTCGATCCCGACCAGACGCAGACATTTTTCACCGTCTATGACCCGGCCTATGCGGGCGAAACGAAGGTGCCACTGTCGCAAATCGAGACTCTGCCGTTTTCGACGCGCAAGGTAGTGGCGCGGCGCGCCAGCCTCGAGCTGTTTCCAGGGGCGATCTGCAATCTCGGCTCGGGTATCTCGACCGGCATTGCCTCGATTGCCGCGGAGGAGAATATGCTCGACGCGGTGACGTTGACCAATGAACAGGGATTGATCGGCGGCGCTCCGGCCGCCGGCAACGAACCGGGCGCGGGGCGGAATTATCAGGCGATGATCGATCAGCCCTATCAGTTTGATTTCTACGACGGCGGCGGTCTCGATCTCGCCTTCCTCTCCTTCGCCGAAGTCGACCGGGACTGCAATGTCAATGTCAGTCGTTTCGGCGGCCGTATCATCGGACCGGGTGGCTTCATCAATATCAGCCAGAATGCGAAGACGATAATCTTCAGCGGAACCTTTACTAGCGGTGGGCTCGAAATCCGCTGGTTCGAAGGGAAAACTCATATCGCCTCCGAAGGCCGCGGGAACAAGTTCGTCGGCAACGTCGAACAGGTAACGTATTCAGGCCGCCTCGCCGCGCAACGTGGTCAACGCGCGCTTTACGTCACCGAGCGGGCGGTGTTCCGCCGCAATGAGGCCGGCCGGCTCGAACTGATCGAGATCGCGCCGGGGATTGATATTGAGCGCGATGTCTTCGCGCACATGGAGTTTCGGCCTGATGTCTCGCTCGCGCTCAAGGAGATGGATCCATGTCTGTTTCAGCCCGCGGCGATGGGATTGGCGGCGCTCATCGCGGCCAAGCGGCGTCCCGCGCGCTCGCCGCGCCCCGATCGCGTTTTGACGGGAAGCGCGCAGTGACATCGCTCGCTGCACCGGCGGCAAAGAGGAACCCGCCTTTCGCGAAGGGTAAGGGGGCGCCTGCACCGATGCGCAGCGCCGAACGCACGCAACGGGCGCTCCTCGCCGCGGCGGAAACCGAATTTGCCGAGAAAGGCCTCGCGGGCGCCCGCGTCGACCTCATCGCCGGGCGATCCGGCACGAACAAGCGCATGCTCTATTACTATTTCGGCTCGAAGGAGAAGCTCTATCTCGCCGTGCTCGAGCAAGCCTATACCGCCATGCGCAAGGCCGAGCGCGAGCTCAATCTTACGCGGCTCGATCCGCTCGAGGCGATCAAGACATTGGTGGAATTCAAGTTCAATTATTTTCTTAAGAATTCGACGATCATTCCGTTGCTAGCCGGCGAGAACATGCTCGGAGCCAAGTATCTCAAACGCTCGCAGCGATTGGGCGAAATGCACTTGTCGCTGATCAAAGTCTTGCACGAGATTCTTTCCGTCGGGGAAAAGAACGGCGTACTCAAGCCCGGCATCGACCCGCTGCACCTGTATATGTCGATATCCGCACTCAGCTATTTCTATTTTTCGAATTCGTCGACACTCTCGACGGTTTTTGGACGCGACCTGGCAAGTCCGGCGGAGCGGAAGCTGCGTCAGGCGCATGCCGTCGAAGTTATCCTGGATTCCGTTCGCTTGCGATGACCGCATGGGAGTGTGGGAGGAAGCATGAAATTCGGCGATTTTCCCAAGGTTAGCTCGTTCGATGGCGTAACGGAGTTTCGCAACCACCTGCGCTCGCTCGGCCTCGATATGCCCTGTGACGACATCGTCGCCGCGGGCCCGCAATCGCCACTGAGCATGCCACTCAAATTGGGCGACAAGACGATCAGCAATCGGTTGGCCATCAACCCCATGGAAGGTTGGGACTGTGAGCTCGACGGACTGCCGACCGAGAATACCAAGCGCCGATGGCACCGTTTCGGCTTGAGCGGCGCGAAGTTGATCTGGGGCGGAGAAGCCTGCGCTGTGCGCCCAGACGGGCGCGCAAACCCGAAACAGCTCTATATGGCTGAAGACACGCAAGCCGCGATCGCCGAATTGCGGAACATCACGATCAAGGGGCACAAGGAGGCTATGGGCAATGATCGGGATCTGGTCATTGGCTTACAGCTCACCCATTCCGGCCGCTTCTGCAAGCCGAATGATAATACGCGCTTCGAGTCCATGATCGCTTATCGTCACCCGCTGCTCGACCGGAAGTTTGGCTATCCCAAAGATAAGCCGGTGATGAGCGATGACGAGATCAAACGGCTGATCGACGACTATGTGATCACGGCGAAACGGGCGCAGCAGTGCGGCTTCGATTTCGTCGACATCAAACATTGTCACGGCTATCTCGGCCATGAGCTTCTGAGCGCGGTCGACCGTCCGGGGCCCTATGGCGGGAGTCTTGAAAACCGCACGCGATTCCTGCGCGAGATCGTCCAGGGCATCCACTCCGAGGCGGGCGGCTTGGACATCGCCGTCCGCCTGAGCGCGATCGACACGGTGCCCTTCAAGCCGGATCCCACCCAGTCCGTGCCCGGCGCGCTCGGGCCGGGAATTCCGGATGACCACGCGCTGCCATACCGTTATGCATTCGGCGCCAATCCGAACAATCCGCTCGAATACGACCTGACGGAGCCGAAAGCACTGTTCGAAATAATGCGCGGGCTTGGCATCCGGCTCGTCAATATTACGGCCGCCAGTCCTTACTACAATCCGCACGTCATACGGCCAGCACTCTATCCGCCGTCCGACGGCTATCACCCGCCCGAGGATCCGCTCGTCGGCGTCATGCGGCAGATCGGGATGGTTCACGAATTGAAGCGGGCCTTCCCGGATTTCTGCCTAGTCGGCAGCGGCTATACCTATCTGCAGGAATTCTTTCCCAATGTCGCGCAGGCGGTCGTGCGTCAGGGCTGGGTCGACATCGTCGGGATTGGCCGCATGACGCTCGCTTATCCGGAGCTGCCGCGCGATATTCTGGAGGGCCGCGGCGTACAGAAGAAGCGGCTGTGCCGCACCTTCAGCGATTGCACGACCGCACCGCGCAACGGCATCGTGTCGGGTTGCTATCCGCTCGACGCCTTCTACAAGAAATCGCCCGAGTTCAAGCAGTTGGCGGCCGTGAAAAAGCCCGCGAAGACGGCCTGAGCGATGCCACCGACCACATCCGATCAAAGCATCGCCCTCTTCGGCACCGGCATCATGGGCGGACACATGGGCCGCCGCCTATTGCATGCCGGGTTCCCCGTCACGGTGTGGAACCGTTCGACCGATAAGGCCAAGAAGCTGACCGAATTCGGCGCCCGGATCGCGGAGAGCCCGTCATCCGCTTGTGCTGCCGCACGTGTCGCCATCGCCATGCTGAGTAACGGGCCGGTCGTCGAGCAGGTGCTGTTTTCTCCGGATCACACCGGCCGCATCCCGGCGGAGATGCTTCAGCCCGGATCCGTTCTCGTGGTGATGAGTTCCATTCCGGCCGAGACCTGCCGTGCGCAGGCAGCCCGGGTCGCCACCCGGGGCATCGCATATGTCGATGCGCCGGTTTCGGGCGGGGAACCGGGCGCGCGCGATGGTATGCTCGCAATCATGGCTGGAGGCGATTCCAAAATCATTGAAAACCTATCCGATGTCTTCGCGGTGCTGGGGCGGGTGACACATATCGGCCCCATCGGCTCGGGCCAGATGACCAAACTCGCCAACCAAATCATCGTCGGCGGCACCATGATCGCCGTAGCCGAGGCCTTGCATTTTGTCTCGCGCGGCGGCGCGGATGCGGCTTCGGTACGCCGTGCCTTGATGGGCGGCTTCGGCGACTCGAAAATTCTCAATCTGCACGGTCAGCGCATGATTGAGCGGAATTTTGCGCCGGGAAGCCCGGCGGAATATCAACTCAAGGACCTGCAAGCCGCGCAACAGCATGCCGCCGATCTCGGCTTGCGGCTGACCTTGCTCGACAGCATGGTCGGCATCTTTGCCGATATGATCGCCCATGCGGGCAAGGGAGTGGATGTCTCGGGCGTTCTGCGCGAAGTGGAGCGCCGGTCCACGCCCGGCAAAGTCGAGATGATAACGTCATGACCGGCCGCGTCAACCTCACCGCGAAAGACGGAATCGCCCGAATCGTTCTCGATCGGCCCGAGAAGCACAATGCGATCACCCCCGACATGACGAGGGAGTTGCAACAGATTTGCCGTGCGATCGACGAGAACGACGATATCCGCGTTGCGACCATAACTGGTGCCGGTGCGCGCGCCTTCTCCGCGGGCAGCGACCTCAATACGCTGGCCGACCTCTCAGATCTCTGGGCGTTCCGTAACCGCACCGACTATGCTGCGGTTGTGCGCGATCTGCGTAAGCCGGTCATCGCTGGCCTCAAAGGCTGGGTTCTCGGCGGTGGCTTGGAAATTGCGCTGGCGGCGGATCTCCGTATCGCCGGCCGCAGCGCAAAGCTCGGCGCGCCGGAGGTGACGCGCGGTTGGCTCGGTGGTGGCGGCGCAACGCAACTCCTGCCGCGTATTGTAGGCAGTTCCTGGGCCATGCACTTGCTACTGGTCGGCGATCCAGTCGACGCCGAGACGGCGCTGCGTATCGCCCTAGTCGAAGAAGTAGTCGAGGATGACGACGTGCTGTCGCGGACGATGGAACTGGCCTCCAAGATCGCCTCATTCAGTCCGACGGCGACGCAGTCGATCAAGGCCGCCGTGCGTGCCGCCATGTCGATGCCGCTGGAGGCGGGACTGCGCTATGAGAACGAGCTCCACGTTCTGTGCATGTCCGACAAGGCCCGGATTGAAGGAATTCGCGCGTTCCAGGAAAAACCAAGAAAGTAACTCGATCGAACCACGCGCCGCGCCGACGGCCCTAGTCGAGCGGACCCTTGCCAAGCCCGAAGAAATCCATCATCAGCGCGAGTTGCCCATCGAGCATGAACGTACCGAAATGGGTGCGATGGCCGCGCGCTTTTGCGGCGATGAGCAGCGGCGTCATCTGGGGCTTCATCACCACTTCGGCGATCAGCGCGGAGGTATCGGCGGTGTCGAGGGCGAAGGAATGCGGATCGTCGGGTTTCAATCCCAGCGAGGTCGCGTTCACGGCAACATCGTGGCCGGCCGCATTTCTCGTTCCGAGCCGTACCTCAACCCCAGGAAACGCCTGGGCCACGCCCTTGACTAGGTTTTCGGCCTTGGACCGGGTCCGGTTGTGGATGGTCAGTGCGGCAACCCCGCTATCGGCAAGCGCATAGGCCAGCGCCGTGCCGGCGCCACCCGCGCCGGCGACATAGAAACGGCGATCTTTGATCTCGTAACCCTGCGACACGAGGCCGCTCACGAAACCGCGGCCATCGAACAGCGTGCCGACGAATCGGCCATCATTCTCTCGCCGCACAGCGTTGACGACCTTGGTATAGGCGCCGTCACCGGCGAGCGTGTCGCAAAGTCGCGCGGCCTCCGCCTTATACGGCGCCGTGACGATGAATCCGTCCAGATTCAGAATCGACCTTAGCCCGCCCCAACCGCGGGGAAGGTCGTCGTGGGCGATATGGATCGCGATACAAATTGCATCGATTCCTTTTGCTTGAAAATACTCGTT
>Ga0181531_10002809_pt1 | contig 10781 bp, 8 predicted proteins | sample PEATcosm2014_Bin_38_FD_119743 | JGI IMG/M metagenome (GOLD analysis project Ga0181531, IMG submission 119743) | Peatland microbial communities from MTU Mesocosm Facility, Houghton, MI, USA - PEATcosm2014_Bin11_10_metaG | ecosystem: Environmental > Terrestrial > Soil > Wetlands > Peat | place... | reverse complement strand
GGCTGGCTCGATGCACTCTTCGCGGGGCTCGATGAGGACGCCGAGACCAGCCGCCTGCTCGGCGCCGCCGTCCTCCTGGAGCAGCTCGAGAATCTGCGCCGCCACGGCGTCGGCGAGTTTCACTTCTACACGCTGAATCGGGCGGACCTGACCTATGCCGCCTGTCACGCGCTCGGTGTGCGCGAGGCCGCCGCGGCGGCCTGACCGATCACCACACCCGGCACGGCACCCGCCGCACCAAGGGCGCCGTCACCGGACACGAAAACGCCTCTTTGAATTCCGGCATGTTCGCCACCAGGCCGTTCACGCGGTAGCGGCCGGGCGAGTGCTGGTCGGTCTTCGCATGCAGGCGCAGGTTCTCCGGGCGCTGGTTCTCGCACGCCCATTGCGCGTAGCCCACGAAGAAGCGCTGCTCGGGCGATAGTCCATCGCGTGCTTCGAGCAGCTTCCCCGCACTCTGCGCCCGCCACGCCATGTGCGCGAGGATCAGACCGCCGAGATCCGCCGCATCCTCGCCGATCGTGAGCCGGCTGTTGATGTGGATGTCGTCGACGACGACGTATTGACCGTACTGATCGATGATGCACTGGGTCTTCTCGTTGAACTTCGCCGCATCCTCCTTCGTCCACCAGTCCTTCAAGTTGCCGTGCGCGTCGAACTGGCGCCCCTGATCATCGAAGCCGTGCGTGAGCTCGTGGCCGATCGTGCCGCCCGTGTCGCCGTAGTTCGGCGCATCGTCGAGCTTCGCGTCGTACAGGGGCGGCTGCAGCACGCCCGCCGGGAAGTTGATGTCGTTCATCTGCGGGTCGTAATAGGCATTCACGGTCTGCGGCGTCATCTGCCACTCGGAGCGATCGAGCGGCTTGCCGATCTTCGCCAGCTGGCGGCGCGACTCGAACGCGATCGCCCGCTGCACATTGCCGAAGTAACCGTCGCGCGTGATCGTGAGGTCGCTGTAATCGCGCCACCGGTCCGGATAACCGATCTTGTTCGCGAGCGCATCGAGCTTGGCGAGCGCCTGGCGCTTCGTGGGTGCGCTCATCCAGGCGAGGGCCTCGATGTCCTGCCGCATCGCCGCCTCGATCTGCCGCGTCATCTCGAGCGTCGATGCCTTCAGGGCCGGGCTGAAGGTGCGCGCCACGAATTCCTGCCCGAGCGCCTCGCCCAGGAAATCATCGACCTGGCGCACGCAGCGCTTCCAGCGCGGCTTCTGCGCCGGCACGCCGCGCAGCGTGTGCTCGAAGAACTCGAAGCGCTCCGCCACGAAGGTTTTCGACAGATACGGGGCCGCCGCATGCACCGCGTGCCAGCGCAGGTAGCTCTTCAGATCCGCGAGCGGGGTGCTCGCCAGCACCGCATCGACCGCCCGATAGAAACGCGGCTCCGTCACGTTCACGGTCGCGATGTCGGCAAGCCCCAGCGGCTGCAAATAATCCGCCCAGCCGAAGTGCGGCGTGAGTTTGCTCAACGCCCGCCGAGAGAGCTTGTGAAAGAGCTTGTGCGGATCGCGCAGCTCCACGCGCTTGAGCGAGGCGCGCGCGAGAGCGGTCTCGATTTTCATGACCGTCGCTGCATCGTGCAGCGCCACGCCATGCGATTCGCCCAGCAGCTCGAAGCTGCGCACCAGGTGCGCGCGATACTGGCTGCGCAGCTTGAGTGTGCGCTCATCGGTGTCGGTGTAGTAGTCCCGGTCGGGCATGCCGAGGCCGCCCGCGGTCGCAAAAGCAATCACCTGCTCCGAGTCCGCGTAATCCTGGTTAGAGCCAAAGCCGAAGAGAAACCCCGCATCGCCAAAGGCCACCTGCAGCGCCGCGAGATACGCCGGCACGTCCTTGCGCTGCAGTGATCCGATGCGGGACAGGGTCTCGGCGAGCGGGCCCGCGCCCGCGCGCTCCACGGCCGCCTCATCCATGCAGGCAGCAAAGTAGTCGCCGATCTTCTGCTGATTCGCGCTGCGCGCCGCTCCGCCCTTGCCCAGGTCCTCGAGGATTCCCCAGAGGAATTGCTGATTGTCCTGATAGAGCTTGCCGTACACGCTCCAGCTCGCCTGATCGGCCGGAATCGGGTTGTGCGCCATCCAGCCGCCGCACGCATATTGATAGAAATCGACACACGCATTTGCCGCCGCATCCATCGCGCCGGGGTCGAGGCTCGGGATGTAGGGCAGTGACGTGAGCGGCCGCTCGGTGCCGCCCGCAGGCGGCGCCCCGGGCGCTTGCGCCGCGCTCGCCGCGACGACGAGACCGACGAGACCCGCGGACAGAATCCTGTGTGCGAACATCGGATCTCCTTACACGGTCTTTGTTACACCCGCTCCGCGCGCCACACGGCTCCGCGCGCCACGCCTCCGCCAGTCACGCGGCTCCGCGAGTCACACCGGCTCCGCAAATCTTGCCATCAGCGCCTGGAACTTGGACCGCACCGCCTCTTCGGCGGCATGCCGCCCGTCACGCACCACCCAGTTCCCGCCCACCATGACGTCGCGAATCGCGCGCGCGCCGTCCCCCGCGAACAGCAGATGGTCGAGCGCCGTCTCCGCCCGTGCGCCCGCCATGGAGGGATGTGCCGCATCGAGCACCAACCAGTCCGCGCGGCGCCCCACCTCGATCCGTCCGCCCGGCTGACCGAGCGCCGCGGCACCGTCCTGCGACGCGCTGCGCCACAGGCGCGTGCCCACGTGCGGCTCGGTGCGCTCCGCGAGCACGCCTCGCCGGCGCTTGCGCAGCCGCGCCTGATATTCCATCCAGCGCAGCTCCTCGGCGGGTGAGACGCTCGCCTGGCTGTCGGAGCCCACGCACATGCGGCCGCCCGCCGCGAGAAAGCGCGCCGCATCGAAGAAGCCATCGCCGAGATTCGCCTCGGTCGTGATGGCCAGGCACACCACCGCGCCGCTCGCGGCAATTCCCGTAAGTTCCGCGGGCGTTGCATGCGTCGCATGCACCAGGCACCAGTGGCCGTCCACGAGCCCGGTGTCGAGCAGTCGCTCGATCGGGCGGCGGCCGCTCCACGCGAGGCAGGCCTCAACTTCCTTGCGCTGCTCGGCGATATGGATGTGAAGCGGCAGCGTCGCATCGTGCGCGCGCAGCGCACGGACCGCCGACTCGAGCGACTCGAGCGGCACCGCGCGCAAGCTGTGAAACGCGGCCCCGGTGCGGCGCAGGGCAGCGGGCGCGGCCCCGGTGCTGCGCAAGCCCGGGGGCGCGGCCCCGGTGTCACGACACGCCTCGACCTCCCGCCGCGCCTCGACCTCCCGCCGCGCCTCGACCTCCCGCCGCGCCTCGATGGCGCGCACGAAATGCTCGGTGTCGAGATGAAAGCGCGCCTGATCGGCCCGCAACGGCGCACCGCCGAAGTCGCTCGCCTGATAGAGCGTCGGCAGGAGCGTGAGCGCGATGCCGGCTTTCTCCGCCGCCCGATCGACGGCCTGCCAGAGCGCGTCGGGGGGGCTGTAGAGAGCTGCATCGCGCCGCCGGTGCAGGTAATGAAACTCGGCGACGGCGGTGTACCCCGCCTTCAGCATCTCGATGAAGAGTTGCGTCGCGATCAGCTCGAGCTCATCGGGCTCGATGCGCTGGGCGAGCGCATACATCGCCTCGCGCCAGGTCCAAAAACTGTCGTGCGCCGAGCGCCGGTACTCGGTGTTGCCCACCATCGCGCGCTGAAAGGCGTGGCTGTGCGCGTTCGCCATGCCGGGCACGACGAAACCCGCGATGCGCTCGAGCGGGGCCGCGGCCGCCTCGACCGGCATCGTGGCGGCCTCGTCGCGGGGTGGCGTGCCGGTCGTGGACGAGGCGCTGACCGCGGTGATCATGCCGTGCGCATCCACGGTGAGCGTCGCCTCGTTGACCCATCCTTGCGGCAGCAGCACCGCCTCGAGCTGGTAGCGTCGCGTCATGCTGCGTACTTTATCGAGAATGGCGGCCCGTTGTGTTCAGAAGGCCTCACCCCGAGGATCGATGGATTAGCATGGCAGGCATGGACAGGATGACGGAGCAGCCCTGGGATCGAGTCTGGGTGGACGCGAACCTCGCGACCATGGTCGCAGGCGCGGTCCCCTATGGCGCGCGGCCGGGCGCCGCATTGGCGGTGCGCGGCGAGCGCATCGCCTGGATCGGCGCTGCGGCCGAGGCACGCGCGCGTGCGCGCGCGCAAGGCGTGCCCGTCGAGGAGTGTGGCGGACGCTGGGTCACGCCGGGACTCATCGATTGCCACACCCACCTCGTGTACGGCGGCGATCGCGTCGAGGAATACGAGAAGCGCCTCTGCGGCGTCACCTATGAGGAGATCGCCCGCGCGGGCGGCGGTATTCAGTCGACCGTGGCGGCGACGCGCGCCGCCGATACCCTGACGCTGCGGTCGCAGTCGCTGCGCCGGTTGCGCTCTCTGCTCGCCGAGGGCGTCACGACCATCGAGGTGAAGTCGGGCTACGGCCTCGAGCTCGCGACCGAGCGGCGCATGCTCGAGGTGGCCCGCTCGCTCGAGAAAGAGGGCGTTTCGGTCCGTACCACCTATCTCGGGCTGCACGCGCTGCCGCGCGAGTACGCGAGCGCGCGGGCGGACTACGTGGCGCGCGCGAGCGGCGAATGGCTCGAGGCCCTCAATGCGGCCGGACTCGTGGATGCGGTGGATGCGTTCTGCGAGAACATCGCTTTCTCGACCGAGGAAACCGCGCGGTTCCTCGGCGCGGCGCAGCGGCTGGGATTGCCGGCCCATCTGCATGCCGGGCAGCTGAGCGATCTCGGCGCCGCGCAGCTCGCCGCCCGCTTCGCGGCGCTCTCGGCCGATCATCTGGAATACCTGAGCGAGGCCGGCGCGGCGGCGTTGGCGGCCGCGGGAACGGTGGCGGTGCTGCTGCCGGGCGCGTACTTTCTCTTGCGTCAGACCACTCCACCGCCGGTGCCGATGTTGCGCGCGGCCGGCGTGCCGATCGCCGTTGCGACCGACTGCAATCCCGGCACCTCTCCCTGCAACTCGCTTCTGCTCGCGGTCACGATGGCCTGCACATTGTTCGGGCTCACGCCCGAAGAGTCGCTGGCCGGTGCGACACGCAACGCCGCCCGCGCCCTCGGACTCGCCGCCGACAGGGGCACGCTCGAAGTCGGCAAGCGAGCCGACTTCGCGCTCTGGGACATCGGCCGGCCTGCCGAGCTCGCCTATGCGCTGGGCGCGAATCCATGCGCGGGGGTCGTGTTTCGCGGCAGGCCGCGGCCGTCACCCTCAAATAAGTAAACCGTGCGGCAGCTCCTCGCCCCGGCACCTGACGGACTCTTAATCTAGCGGCGTCCCTCGCGAGCGAGCTCCCCGCGTTGACAGGTGGGGAGCCGGTGCACGCCGGGTTTTTGTTTTTTTCAACTCAACGACAGGAGTCTTATGAACAAGGTCATTCGAATCGGAGCGGCGCTCGCGCTGTGCGGGGCTTTCAGCCTGCCGGCGATGGCGCAGCAGCTGCCCGGGGCGCATCCCGCCTACCTGCATGCCCTCACGGATCTGCGCACGGCGCGCTGGTTTCTGTATCGCCAGCCGGGGGACGCGCGGGTGTACGCGGACGAGGACGCTGCGATTCGCGAGATCGATGCGGCGATCGGCGAGCTGAAGCGCGCCGCCATCGATGATGGTAAGCCGCTCGAGGATCATCCGCAGGTCGACGTCCACGAGCATGGCAGCCGACTGCTGCGCGCGATCGAGACGCTGAAGAAGGCGCACGCCGATGTCGATCGGGAGGAAGACAATCCCGCCGCACGCGGCCTCAAGCATCGCGTGCTCGAGCATATCGACATCGCCAAGCACCGGGCCGAGGATGCGCATGCCGAGTGGCTGAGGGACATGGGTCGCTAGCCCTGCGAGGCGGGCCGATGGGCGCTGCGGGCCGATGAGCGCGCTGCGCGCCATCGGCCCGCTTCTTCAATACACCTCGCGCTCATAGACCCGCGACGCGGGCGCCGGGAACACCCCGAACGTGCCGAGCGCCGAGGGGTTCACGCCGCTTCCCCAGGCGTACTGGAGCCAGCTCGGCGCGCTCGCCGTGACGGTGAGCGCCCCGTTATTCCCCGCGCCCGGCGCGGCGAGGATCAGATCGAAGTTTCCCGAGACCGCCGTCGCCTGATATTGCGATCCGACCGGCGCGGGCGCTGCGCAGCCCTGGCCCGACAGGCCGGGATGCCCGGTGTCGAGCACACAAGTCTCGCCCGCGGCGAGATTCAGCTGGTAGTTGCTGAAAGCGAGAGGCGGAGCGCTCGTGCAGCTGTCGGCGGTGTTGGTCGTGAAGCCGACCGTGGTGCTCGCGTAGTACTGCGCGGTGAGCGGCATCGGCAGGTTGAGCAGCTCAGATCCCGCCGAATCGCGCAGCGCGAGGCGCCCGTAATACTGCGCCGGGCTGGTGCTGAAGGCGATGCCGCTGCCGGCGCCGAACGTCACGGGATTGGCGGCGCTCACGCTGTCGGCATCGATGACGTTGATGCTGAGCGCGATGTTCGCATTGAACGGAGCGATGGCAGTGCCGCGCACGAAGGAGAGCCCGCTGCCCGCGCTGAAGGTGAGGGTCGCCTGACCGGTGCCGAGATCGGCGATCGCCGGATCGACGCTGCTCGCGGGCAATCCCGCAAGGTTGAGCGCCGGGCTCGCCGGCGTCGGGGTGTAGATGCGCCCGGTGAGTGTCGAGTTGCTGAGCTTGAGAAACGAGGCCGTGTAATTGCGCGTGGTTCCCCCGCTCGCATTGAGCGCGGTCACGGTCGCGATCGGCGCCACGGTGAAGCTGAGCGGCTGACCGAGGTAGCTGAAGCTGCCGGCGCTGCAGCCGGTGCCGAACACGGGCGTATTGAGCGCCACACCGAAGCTTGCCGGGATGAAGCGCCCCACATCGCCCGAAGTAATGCCCGTGACGGCGCCCGAGCCCAGATAGCTCCCCACGCTCGGCGTGAGCGTGATGATCCCGACCTCGGGCCAGTTGAACGTGGTGCCGGTCGCGGCGCCGCCGCTGAAGGCGCCGAAGGCGCCGGCATGCGCGAGCGCCGGCGCATCGCCGCCGGCCGGCGCGATCAGATTGGCCGTGAGCGTGACCGTCGCCGGCGAGGTTTCCTGACCGAAGTTCGGGGTCGCCGCCTGGTTGAAGTTGAGGGCGGTCACGGTCGCCGTGAACGGCGCGCCCGCCGGGATGAATGCGGGGCCGCTCGCGCTCGTGGCGCCGGGGTTCACGCCGGGTGCGGCGAGCGCCGTCGCGCACGTGCCTGCGCCGTAGGTCGTGCACTCGATGCCGGAGAGCTTGAGCGTGTAGGGCTGCACGACGAACTCGCTGCTCCCGGTCATCAGGTTGCCCGATCCCGTACCGGACTGCAGCGGGATGTTGTAGCGCGCATAGAGGGTCACCTGGCCGACGTCGGAATAGACGATCGCGATCGGCGCTTCGGCGTTGGCGGTGCTGAACTTGAGCGCCACGTTGGTGTACGTGCTGACGCCGCTCCCGGGATTCAACGCGATCGCGGTGGTCGTCCCGTTGTTCGTGACGGCGAAGCTCTGGCCGGCGATGCAGGTGGAGGGATTGTTGCACTGGAGCGCGAGCCCGATGCTCACCGTGCTGCCGCTAGCGAACACGCTGGTGCAGGCGCCGGTCTTGGTGTCGGTGCGCACGGCCTGGAGCGCGAGGCTCTGCGTCGAGGTGACGCCCGCGATCTGTGTGCCGATGCTGGTCGCGACGTTGGCGCCGTTCGTCGTGATGAAGCCCGAGGGCGCGAAGGTGATCGGGGCGTCTTCCGACGCGAGTGCGGTGCCGGAGGTTGCCGTGGCGGTGCCGTCGGTGACGTTGATGGTCACCGTCTCGGGGTAGGTATCGCGCAGCGCGAAGGTGGCCGTGCCGTCATCGGCGACGACGTAGGTGTATTTCGCGTTGCCGCTGTTCGAGGCGCCGGGCGTGAACGTGCCGCCGCCGCTCGTCAGCGTCCAATCGCCATGACCGGTGCTGGTCGAGATCGAGATGGTATTGGTCGTCACGATCGCGGCGTGCGTGCTCGTGTGCGCGGTGATGGTGACGGCGATCGGCGCGCAATTCACGGCCGAGCTCGCCGCGCTCACGGCGTAGTGATTCGGGCCCGCGATGCCGGTGATGATGACGCTTCCCGCGCCGCCCGGCCTGCCGGTTTCCGGATCCGAGGAGCCGTTCGAGGCGGAGTCGCCGACCCCGCCCAAGCCGCCCGGGGTCGAGAGAATCTGAAAGCCGGAGATGAGCGCCGCGCTTGCGCACGAGGCGCCTGCACCCGCCGGCGTGCCGTAGGCGGTACCGGTCTGGTCGAAGTGGGTCGGCCCGCCGGCGCCTCCCGGACAGCCGCCGCCGCCGCCCCCACCTCCGCCGCCATCACCGCCATCCTGGCTCGGGCCGTCCATGGCGCCGACACCGCCTGCCGACCCGGGGAGGGTCCCCTGCGCGGTCGAGCTCAGGCTCGGCACCGGCGTCGAATTCCACGAGCCCCCCTGGCCGCCGCCGCCGCCGCCCGCCACCAGCAGCACCGTGCCCGAGGAAGTCGTGACGACCGTCGCGGCGCCGCCGCCGCCGCCGCCGCCCGAGTATCCGGAGCAGCCGGCCTGCCCGCCGGCGCCGCCGGCGTAGCCGCCCGTACCGGCGGCCGCGCCCCCGGCGCCGGCGGAGTTCGTGCAGGTGTGCCCGAAGTTCGAGGTGAAACCGTTGATGCCGCCGCCGCCCACATAGATGTCGAGCACGGTTCCCGGCGAGGTCACGAACGTGCCGCTCACCGTCGCGCCATTTCCGCCCGTGGCGCCCGCACCGTTCAAATCCGCGCCGCCGCCCCCACCGCCCGCGCCGGAGATCTGCAGGGTGATGCTGCCGATGCCGGCGGGCACGGTGTAGGTCTGCACGCTCCCGGTGTAGCTGAAGCTCGTCTGCGCATGTACCGGCGCGAGCCACACCGAGGACCAGAGACACGAGAACAGCGCCGCGTGCCGCAGGCCGGATCGAAGACCGCCGGGGCGGGCGTGCATCACGTCGCGCTCGAGAAGGTGCCGCTGACCACGCGCTTGACGTAGCCGGGCTGGCCGTAGGTGCCGGTGGTCGCGGTCGCCTGCAATACGTAGGAGGTCGCGGGGGCGGCGCCGTTGGCGAATGTCTGTGCGGCGCAGGTCACGGTCACCGTGAAGCCGGCCAGCGCCGCCTCGTTGAGGTTGAGCGTGGTGCTCGCGGCGCAGCGGCCGGCATCCAGGCTCTGGTACGCGCCCCACTCGATGCCCGCCTGCGCTGCGGCGAGCGCGCGCGCTTCCTCGAGCGCCATGGTCACGGCCTGCTGCTGCTCGGTGCCGACGCGGACCGCGACCACCGCGAGCGCGGCGAGCACGACGATGAGAAAGAGGGCCGGGACGAGCGCAAAGCCGCGCAGGCGCTCAGGCGCCCCGCTGCCGCGCAGGCGCACGGGCGCCCCGCCCGAGGCGCGTGTCACCGCCGCTCTCATGGCGCGTTCACCACCTGCACCTCGTTCAAGAGCTGCACGGCTTCGCCGCTCTGCGTGATCGCGAGGGTGAGCGTTGCGAGCGCATTGCGCTGCGCGGTTCCCGCCGAATAGGTGAACGCACAACCACCGACGTTCGCGGCGATGAGCGCGCTTGCGGCGCCGGCGCTCGTGAGCGCGGCGCCGCTCGTCGGCTGCGCGCTGGCGATCGGGTACCCCGCGTAGCGCGTGAGCGTGCCTGCGGCGGTGTCGCAGAGGTAGGAGACGGGGCCGCTCACCAGGTAGACACGCTTCTCCGGCGACCCATATGTGAACTGAAACGCGGGATTCAGCGTCACGAGATTCTGATTCGAGGTTGCGCCCGCGGCGATCCCGATCGTGGTACCCGCAGGCGTGATGACGTTCGCCATCTGATAGGCGTTCGCGCCCGGGACGCCCACGTTGTAGATCGAGAGGTAATAGGCGCTCGAGCTCCACGGGAGCGTGAGCTGCGTGAAAGGAACGGTGGTTGCGAAGGCGCCGGCCGGCGCGCTGAAATTGAGCGCGAGGGCCGGATTCGCGAGCGGGCCGCCGTCCTGATAGCGCGCGCCGTCCGCGGTGGCGAGCAGCTCGAGCGCCGTCACCGTGCCGCTCGTCGACACGCGCACGCTGTTGGGCAGCGCGCTGCGCAGATCGCGCGACATGAAACGCAGCGCGCTGTCCGCCGCATCGACCAGCTGCGCGCGCCGCGTCTGCGCGGTATAGGCATCGATCGGCGTCACAAGGAACAGCGCCATGAAGGCGACGACCACCGAGCCCACGGCGATCGTGATCACGAGCTCGATGAGGGTGAAGCCGCGGTCCCGGGCGCGCATCAGTAGCTCGTGCGGTAGCCCGAAAGCGTCACGCTGCCGCTCGGCGGATAGCTCACGGTGATGTCGATGCGCCGCGCCGAGCCGGAGGGCACGCCGGTCAGAGCGCCGCTCGGCGTGGTGGTGACGCTCACCGTGTAGTTGCTCAACGCGGCGATCGGATTGCCGAACTGGTCATGCGCACCCACATCCACGAGCCCGTTGTACTCATCGACCAGGTCCCAGCTGCCGCGACCGGTGTTGGGGGGCGTGCCGTTCGGGTCGATGACCCAGCGCTGCAGGATCTCATCGAGATAGGCCTGCGCGATCGCGACGGCTTGCTGCTGCGTCATGGCATCGGCGCTGCGGCTTGCGATCGCGCCGATGGTGGCGAGGATCGTCGTGGCCGCGATGGCGACGACGGTGATGGCGACCACCAGCTCGATGAGGGTCACTCCGCGCTGCTGAATCGCGCGCATCAGTTGACCTCGACGAGTCCGGTGCC
>Ga0181531_10002808_pt1 | contig 10784 bp, 11 predicted proteins | sample PEATcosm2014_Bin_38_FD_119743 | JGI IMG/M metagenome (GOLD analysis project Ga0181531, IMG submission 119743) | Peatland microbial communities from MTU Mesocosm Facility, Houghton, MI, USA - PEATcosm2014_Bin11_10_metaG | ecosystem: Environmental > Terrestrial > Soil > Wetlands > Peat | place... | reverse complement strand
GTGCCAATGACGCCCACGGCGAACTGGGCGAAGATGACGCCGACCAAACTCGTCTGTACCGGATCGAACGTGAGGCGCTGCGCCGGTCCGTTGCTGGGCGAGTTCCAATGGGCGCGTATCAACACCGTCACGAGTACGCCCAAGCCGATGGTCAAGAAGAAGGTGAGGAAGATCCCCACGATCGAGGAGCGGACGGTACGGTACTTGATCCACTCGGAGCGCACAATCGAGGAGAAGGTGACCTCACTGTTCACGACGAACCCCCGAAGACCCGTACTCGACGGAGTCCGCCGTGAGTTCCATGAAGACGTCCTCGAGTGACGCGCGCTGCGGCGTGAGTTCAAAGAGCACGACGCCCGCGTCGAAGGCGAGTTGTCCAATCTCTTCGGCGCTGAGTTCGGTCACGCTCAGGCCCTCGTCGTTCGCCTCGGTGACCACCGCGTGGTGGTCGCGCAGCACCGTGGCGAGTTGAGCGTGGTTGGCCGCACGCACGAACACGGTGCCCTTCGCGTTCGCCGTGAGCGAATCGATCGAACCTTGGGTGATGAACTTTCCCCGACCGATGACGATGATCTGATCGGCGCTGACCGCCATCTCACTCATGAGGTGCGATGAGACGAAAACGGTCCGACCCTCGTTCGCGAGCGAGCGGAAGAACTCGCGAATCCAGCGGATCCCTTCGGGGTCGAGGCCGTTGACCGGCTCGTCGAAGAGAAGGATTCCGGGGTCGCCGAGCAGGGCCGCGGCGATACCGAGGCGCTGACTCATGCCCAGGGAGAAGGTGCCGACCTTCTTGTTCGCGACCGACGCGATGCCGACGAAATCGAGGACGTCGTCGACGCGCTTGTAGGGAATCCGGTTCGAGGCGGCGAGTGCGCGCAGATGGTTTCGCGCGCTTCGACCGGGGTGCACCGACTTGGCGTCGAGGAGCGCTCCGACTTCGTGGAGCGGATCGCGTAAGTGCTCGTAGCGCTTGCCGTTGACGGTGGCTTGCCCCTTGGTCGGGTGGTCGATGCCCAAGATGATGCGCATCGTCGTCGACTTGCCCGACCCGTTCGGTCCGAGGAACCCGGTGACGACGCCAGGATTGACTTCGAAGTCGAGATCGTCGACGGCGGTCGTTCCTTCGTATCGCTTGGTGACGTGTTCGACTTTGATCATGGTTGCCTAGGTCAAATCTAGTGAACTGCCAGATGCGCTCAATTTGCGCTTCCGCGCCGAGACGATCGCGACTAGAGGGTGGCGAGCCGTGCGAGGACGGCGCTGGCCTCTTCGACCATACGGTGCACGAGTTCGCCGGCCGGCGTCGTCTCGTCGATCCCACCGACCGCCTGACCCGCCGGGTAGCCCTCGCGAGCGGGATCGACGTCGGTCGTGGTCTCGTCGCCCCCGAGGTGGAAGGTCCCCTCCTCGTGCGCGACCAGCAGCTGGTCGGGGAACTTCTTGAGTAACGAAGGGTCCGCGTCGTAGCGGTCCGTCGTCTGATTGCGCATCACGCGCATGGTCTTGCCGCTGAAGGCTCTCGAGATCACGGTCTCGTCCTCGTGTGCCGCCACGATGCGTTCGCGGTAGCCGGGGAGGGCGCGCGCTTCGGGCGTGGCGATGAATCTCGTACCGACCCACACCCCGTCGGCGCCGAGGGCGAGTGCGGCGGCGAGGCCCCGGCCGTCAAAGACGCCGCCCGCCGCGACGACGGGAATCGAATCGCCGACCGCGTCGACGATCATCGGCACCAAGGGAAAGGTCGCCACGGTGCCCGTATGACCACCGGCCTCGGTACCTTGGGCGACGACGACGTCGCAGCCCGCGTCGAGGGCCCGACGCGCGTGCTCGACCTTGCCGCACATCGAGATCACTAAGACTCCGTGATCGTGACAGAGTTCGACGACGTGGGTCGGGACGCCGAGACCAGCGACGAAGGTACTGGCGCCACCTTCGATGAGTAGTTCGACGTGCTTGACCAGCGTGTCGGGGAAGGCGGTGAGCAGGTCGACGCCAAAGGGCTTAGACGTGAGCAATCGGGTCGCTTCGATCTCTTCGCCGAGTCGCTCGTAGGACATCGTCGACGCGCCCAGACAGCCGTAGCCCCCGGCGTTGGAGACCGCGGCGACGAGCGCGCTGTACGAGACGCCGCCCATGCCGGCGAGCATGACCGGGTACTCGACACCCAGCAGTTCGGTGAGTCGCGTCTTCATGGTCCCTCGCCCAACTTACTCACGGCTCGTCAGCTGATCTTGAGCAACGCTGCCGGGGATGCCCACGATCAAACCTCGTCCCAGCGTGCACCCAGTCGCTGACGAAGTTCCGACGTCAAACGCGGACCCGCGGCTCGGAGCGTCGCCAAACACGCATCGAACTCCGCGGGACCTCCGTAGAAGGGATCGACGACGTCGAGCGTGGACGGTGACTCGTGGAACGATCGCCACGTCCGCACCTCGGTCTCCCCGCGAAGTCGCTCGCGGACGTCGACGAGGTGCTCGCCGGTCATGACGATGATCAGGTCCTGGGCGTCGAGGTACGCGTGATCGGCGTAGGCGGCGGGCGAGCCCTCACCGAGCAGACCTGCGCGGTCCAGTGCGGCGCGCGCCCGGGGATCCATCTCCTCACCCACGTGCCAGTTCGCCGTCCCGGCGCTCGTGACGATCACGTGACCGTTCAGGTCGGCGTCGCTGGCGACGAGGTGACTGAGGAGGACCTCGGCCATGGGCGATCGGCAGATGTTCCCGGTGCAGATCACCGCCACGCGGAGCGTCGATTCGGGCACTTCCCTCCTAGAGAATTTTTAAGTTCCAGCGCCCAATTGGGCGGCTACGACGTGCGAATGCTGGGGGAGGAAAGATAAAGTACCTTAAGGACTGTCGGAAGGAGACGCGATGCCCTTATCAGAGCACGAACAGCGAATCCTGGCCGAACTCGAGGAGTCCCTCTCCAAACAAGATCCCCGCTTCGCCAAAAACGTCCGCGAGACCAATATCTACTCCCACAGCGGTCGCCGGGTACGCTGGGGCGTGGCGGGGTTCGTCGCGGGTTTACTCGTCTTGATTCTCTGTTTCTCACACTCGGTGCTTCTCGGACTCGTGGGCGTGGCCCTCATGTTCGTCTCCGCAGTGGTCGTCGAGCGCAACGCTCGACTCCTAGGGCGCGCTTCGTGGCAGGACATCACCCGTCCGAGCCAGGGAGACGATACCCAAGCGAACTACGGTCCTCGCACCAGTTCGCTCCGCGACTGGTTGTCGCGTCATCGCCACAAGAGCGAATGACCCCGACCGGTGACGCGCACCGCGCGTCACCGTGCCTGGCGATTGATATTGGGGCGACCAAGGTAGAGGCCGCCTTCGTCACGGCTGACGGCGAGATTGAGCGACGAGCGCGCCTGGACGTCGCCGATCACCGCGACAATCTCTTTGACGCACTGGTGCGATTGGTCGAAGAGGTTCGAGGGCACGACGCGCTCGAGGTGGTCGGTGTCGGGTGTGCCGGGCCGATGGCCTTGGGCGGCGCGACGGTCTCGCCGCTGAACATTCCCTTCTGGCGAGCGTTCCCGCTGCGCGACTCACTGCGCGGCGCACTTAAGGTCCCGGTCTTCGTTGACGGCGACGCGCGCGCACTCGCGCTGGCCGAGGGATCCTTCGGTGGCGCTCGCGACGTGACGTCGTATCTCTCGATGGTCGTCTCCACGGGCGTTGGTGGGGGACTCGTCTTAAATGGTCGACTACTCGACGGGGCCACCGGTAACGCCGGACACGTTGGGCACCTCAACGTCGTCACCGACGGTGCGCTCTGCGCCTGCGGGTCCTACGGATGTCTCGAGGCCGAGGTCTCGGGTCGAGCGATCGAAGAGCGTACCGGTCGCCCGGCCGAGCAGGCCGATCAGGCGACCCGACTTCGCACCGGCGCGCTGGTCGGTCGGGCGGTCGGCACGTTGAGCTCGGTCCTCGACTTCGCGCACTGTTACATCGCGGGGTCGGTGGCGCTGGGCTACGGCGACGAGTTCTTTAGCGAGGCGAACAAGTCGGCGCGCACGCTCGCCCTGATGTCCTACTCCCACGACGTGGAGATCCACCGATCCGAACTCGGTGCCGACGGCCCACTGCTCGGCGCGGCGCTGGTTGGGTGGCGGGGGGGCTCGTGAGGGACCTCGACCTGAAGGACATCGCCGTCTACTTAATGCGGCACCCGCCTGACGTGCCGGTGGTCGCGCGGGCCGCCTGGCGACTACGCGCACGGGCGTGGTGGCGTCACTCGCCGTTCCTCCCGTTGCCCGACCCGGCCTACTGGGAGTTCCGACGCTCGACCGTCAATGGGTCGAGTGAGGTGGCCGTGAGCGCTTCGTCGATCGTCGAGGCGGCGAGGTGGTCCGCCCGACAGCCCGGGGGTCGCTGAATGGGTCGAGTCCTTCTGCTCAACGCGACCTTCGAACCCCTGCAGCTGGTCTCCGAGCGGCGCGCGGTCGTGTTGATGTTGGCCGGTCGCGCCGAGCCCATCGCCATGCCCGAGGAACCCCTGGTCTGTCGTTCGGCGAGCGTGGTGGTGGAGATCCCCGCCATCGTGCGACTGCACGACATGGTCAAGCTGCCGACGAAGATTCGCACACCGCCGTTGACCCGTCGGTCACTCCTGTTGCGCGACAGCTACCGCTGCGCCTACTGTCTCGAGCACGCCGATACGGTCGACCACGTGGTGCCTCGGTCCCGTGGCGGTCGTCACGAGTGGACCAACGTGGTGGCGGCCTGTCGTCACCACAACATGCAAAAGGGTGACCGGCTGCTCGAGGAGATCGGGTGGCGCATGCACTTCGAACCTCGCGTGCCCGACGGTCCCTGGTGGCGCTGGCGTCACGTCCCCGACCCCGATCCGCTCTGGGCGCCGTACCTGCCCCGGGCCTCGTGAGTGACGTCGAGGAGCTCTACGACTACGACGATCTCCGTACCCTAAAGGACCCGACCATGATCGTCGCGCGCGTCGAGCGCCCGACACTGGTGCTGGGCAGCGGTCAGTCTCGAGAGGTGATCGATCCGGCGTCTCTAGGTGCGACCTCGCTGCGTCGCCGACGCGGTGGCGGGGGAGTGGTGCTCTTACGGCCGCGCGACCTCTGGGTGGACTGGTGGATTCCCCGCGACGACGCCCGGTGGTCCCCCGACGTCCACCTCAGTTCCCTCGACGCGGGTACCTGGTGGTCGACGGCCCTTCAACCCCTCGTCGAGGGGCCGTTGCACCTGCACCGCGGTGCGCTCGAGGGGGCGAGGGCCCATCGCGTGGTCTGTTTCGCTGGTCGGGGACCGGGTGAAGACTTCCTCGAGGGTCGCAAGCTCGTCGGGGTGACCCAGTGGCGCGTCCGTGAAGGCGTCTTCCTCTCGAGTGTGCTCGGCGTCGAAGCGACGATCGATGTGCTGGCGTACCTGGCCGACGCACCCGCCGGGTTGGCGGACGCTCTCGACGCGCACCCGCTGGACCCTTCGCGCTTCAATGCTGAGGCTCTGCTCACCGGCCTTCGCGAGACGAGTGGGCCCTGGGAGCAACGCGCCGTCCACCTCGTCGACTAGGCGTGAGCGAACACCTGATCGCTTTGGTGACGCGGCCGTCGATGGTCGAGTCGAACGCGTCAATATCCAAGCAAAAGGCCAGCGATTTGGTGAGGAGTGGCGAGTAGTGGTGTAATGTGTCACGAAGTGGGGCTAAGTGGTGAGCCCGCGGGAGGACAGCCATGCTCGGATTCGTCGGCCAGTTCCAGCACACGCTGGACGTCAAGGGTCGACTCATCCTGCCCGCGAAGTACCGCGCTCCCTTCGAGCGCGGCGGTCACCTCAGTCCTAACTCTGAGGGGTGCGTGGCCCTCTGGACGCCCGGCGAGTTCACCCGGCAGATGGACGAGCGACTCCAACAGAGCCGTGTCGGCGGCTCGAGCGAACGCCAGCAGATGCGCTACTGGTCCGCGAACTCCTGGGAAGTGGAGTTCGACAAACAGGGCCGCTTCGCGCTGCCGGTCGCGATTCGCGAGTACGGACAACTCTCGGGCGACGTGCTGGTGGTGGGGGCCCTCGATCACGTCGAACTATGGAACCCCGCGACGTACGCCGACCAGGTCGACGCCGCTGAAGAGACCTTTAAGCAGGGCAGTGACTAGTGACGGGAGCACCAGAGCAGTACCGGCCGCGGACCACGCGCAGCCTGACAATCGTGACAGCGAGTCGAGGTTCCTCCTCCGCCCTCTCGCCCGTTGTTCCGATTGACAGGCTGCGGATGGCCCGAGACAGTTACCACGACCCAGTACTCGCGAGCACCGTCGTCGAGTTCTTCGCCAGCCAGCCGGCCGGCGTGGTCGTCGACGCCACCCTGGGCGGCGGGGGGCACGCCGAGGCCCTCCTCGAGGCCGCGCCGCAACTACGCGTGCTCGGCGTCGACCGAGACCCCGACGCGCGCGCGGTGGCGAGCGCTCGTCTGGCCCCATTTGGCGAACGCGTCCGCGTGGTCGCGGCGACCTTCGGGCATTTGGGTGCGGTGCTCGAGGCACACGCGGACTTCCTCGACGGCGAGCCCGTGGTCGGGGTGCTCATGGACCTGGGGGTGTCGTCGCACCAACTCGACGAGGAGTCCCGCGGGTTCTCCTTTCGAGCGGACGCGCCGCTCGACATGCGCATGGACCCCACGTCGGGCGAGACCGCGGCGCAGTTCCTCGCGCGGGTGGACCAGCACCAGCTCGCGCGTCTGTTGCGCGAGAACGGCGAGGCACGTTTCGCTGGCTCGATCGCCAAGTCCTTGGTCGAGCGTCAGCCCACGACCACGTTCGAACTCACCGAGGCCGTCGAGCGCGCGGTGCCCATGGCGGCGCGGCGCCGCGGTCACGTGGCCACGCGCGTCTTCCAGGCCCTGCGAGTGGCCGTCAACGACGAAGCGAACCAGTTAGACGAGGGACTCGCGGCCGCGCTGGACGGGCTCAGTGTCGGCGGGGTCCTGGCCGTCATCGCCTACCACTCGGGCGAGGACCGCGTCGTCAAGTCGTTCTTCGCCGAGCAGCAACGTGGCGGCTGTCGCTGCTCCGCGGAACTGGGTTGCGTCTGTGGGGCGATCCCTCGCGTCCAGGTCGTCAAGGCCAGCGCCCTGCTGGCGTCGGCCAACGAGGTGGCGCGCAATCCCCGCGCCCGCGCCGCTCGACTTCGCGTCGCGCGAAAGGTGGCGCCGTGAGCGTCATCAGCTTCCCCCGTCGGGTGGAGAGCCTGCGGCCCGCGCCACGGCCCGTCCGACCGGCCTCGCATCGCGCGGTCTCCCCTCGACGAGCGGTCGCGGCCCAACGTTGGCGCGGGACCTCCTCGGCGCGCAAGTCCGCGGTGGTGGTGGTCCTGGCCCTGGCAATCTCATTGACGGGTTCGATGTTCGAAGCCAATCGGCAGATTGAGATTCACAACCTGCAGAGCCAGCTCCTCCAGGAGCAGTCGACCTACGCGGTGCAGGTGGGATCGCTGACCAACCTCTCGGCGCCCAGCCAGATCGCGACCCAGGCGGGGGCGCTGCACCTGGTGGACCCGACCTCGGTGACCCAAGTCCCGTCCACGTCTCTTGATGCTCCTCTGCCGCTACCGAAGTTCTCGGGATACGCACCGGCGACATCAAGGACGATTCGGTGAGCGTCCAGACCACCCGGCAGCGCCGTCCCGCCACTCCACCGCCACCACCACCGCGATCGAGCGGTCCCCGTCGGCTACGACTGCTGCGCGCCGTGTTGGCGCTCGCCTTCGTGGCCCTCGGGGTTCGTCTGTTCTATCTCCAGGTGGTCGACCACGCGCACTACGCCAAACTCTCCGTCGCCCAAGTCCGCGAGAACCTCGTCACCACGGCGCTGCGGGGGGGCATCTACGACCGCGACGGTGAGACGCTCGCGGTGTCGCGCCCGACGTCACTGGTGATCGCGGACGACTTTCAGATCGCCCATCCGGTCACCGAAGCCGAGGCCCTGGCGCCATTAGTCGACGTACCACTCGCGAAGCTCGAGGGCCTCCTCTCCGAAAAGAGCGGCTACGTCGTGATCAACGGCGCGCTCGATTTGACCGACGGACGACGGCTCTCGGCCCTCGCCCTCCCCGGGGTGGTGGTGGAGAACTCCTCGGTACGCACCTACCCCGACGGCACGCTCGCCACCTCGCTCCTGGGCAACGTCAACGCCGGTGGGGCGGGCACGACCGGCCTCGAGTACGAGTACCAGAAGCTCCTCGCGGGACAGACGGGCGTGACGCGCGAGTTCGTCTCGGCCTCGGGGGTGAACCTGCCCGCCTCCCACGCGGTCGTGATCCGCAAGGCCACGCCGGGCGTGGGACTGGAGCTCACCATCGACTCCTCCCTGCAGTACGTCACCGAGCGCGACCTCGCGCGCCAACTCAAAGTGGAGGACGGACTGACCGGGCTCGCGGTGGTGATGGACGTGAAGACCGGTCAGATACTGGCCGACGCGTCCCTCGTCAACACCAAGTCGAGCGCGGGCGCGCTCGGACCGATACCGGCGTGGGGCAAGAACGTCGGCTACTCGGGTATCGAACAGAGTGTCAACAACCTGGCGTTTTCCCAGGCCTACGAGCCGGGGTCGGTCTTTAAGGTCGTGACGTTCTCGGCCGCCTTGCAAGCCGGCCTCATCACGCCCGATACCGTATTTCCTGTGCCCAATTCGGTGGTCGTCGGCGGGCGGTACTTCCACGACGCCGAGAACCACGGACTCGAGCACCTGACCGCCACCGAGGTGTTAGCCCAGTCCTCGAACATCGGGACCTACGAGATCGGCAAACTGGTGGGCGAGTCGGGCCTCCTGGCCCAAGTCCAACGAATGGGATTCGGCCAGACGACCTCGATCGATTTCCCCGACGAGACCCCGGGCCTGTTGGTGAACGCCAACAACTGGTACGCGAGCGACCAGGTGGCGCTCCCCATCGGGCAGGTCGACGCGGTGCCCGCCATCCAGGTCCTCGACGCCTACAACGCCATCGCCAACGGCGGCGTCTTCGTCGAACCCTCGCTCGTGCGCGGGTACGTCTACGCCGACGGGGCCCTCAAGGCCACCGCGAAGAGCGCGACGCGCGTCGCGCTCTCACCGAGCGTCGACGCCACGATGGTCAAGATGCTCGAGCAGGTCGTCTTGGACGGTACCGGCACCAACGCCATCATCCCCGGCTACAGCGTGGCGGGCAAGACCGGGACGGCGACCATCCCCTTCCCCGGTCGCGACCAACTGACCGGGGACTACAACGCGAGCTTCGTGGGCTTCGCGCCGGCGAACGACCCCACCTTGTCGATGATCGTGGTCATCGAGCGACCCCGCAACGACATCTACGGGGGGACCGTCGCCGCGCCGGTCTTTCAAGAGGTCATGTCCTACGCCCTGCACCACTACGGGATCCCCTCCAACGGCACGATTCAAAAGCCCCTCACGGGCGCCGCCGCCTCCATCGCGTCGGACGTGACCTGATGCAGCTCGGCGACATTCTCGACGACCTCCCACTCGACGTGGCGACGAGCAGCCTCGAGATCACGCGCGTCGAGAACGACTCGCGTCACTGCGAAGCCGGCACGCTCTTCTTCGCGATGCCCGGTTCGACGCGCCACGGTTCGGCCTTCGCGCGCGACGCGGTGGCGAACGGCGCGACGTGCGTCGTGGCCGACACGGCGCTCAAGGTCCCGGTCCCGGTGATCTCGGTGCCCACGTCCCAGCTCGTCGCGCTCCTGGCCCACGCCAGCGCGGTGATCGTGGGTCACCCCGAGACCCGCGCGAAGTTGGTCGGGGTCACCGGCACCAACGGCAAGACCAGCGTGAGCGCCATCGTCGCGTCGCTGGCGCGGGCCCTCGGATGGAACGCCGCGAGCATCGGTACCTTGACCAACGAGCGCACGACGCCCGCGGCCCCCGAGCTCTTCCGCACCCTCGCCACCACCGTCGCCGCGTTCGACGCGCACCAGAACTCGCTCGTCGCGCTCGAGGTGTCGAGTCACGCCCTCGACCAACGTCGCGTGGAGGGCCTGCGCTTTTGCGTCGCGGCCTTCACGAATCTCAGTCACGACCACCTGGACTACCACCGAACGATGGAGCAGTACTTCGCGGCCAAGGCCGCACTCTTCACGCCCGAGTACGCCCAGCGGGCGGTGATCTGGACCGACGACGAGTACGGCGCTCGCCTCGCGGCGACCTGTGCGATACCGGTGACTCGGGTCGGGCGCGGGGACGCGACCGACGTGGTCACCTCGCTGCGCGGCTCGACCTTCTTCTGGCGCGGCCACCTGGTGAACTCACCGTTGGTCGGCGGCTACAACGTGGACAACGCACTGCTCGCCATGGCCATCATGGGCGCGCTGGGCGCACCCGACCGGGCCGTGGCCGCCGCGATGGGCGAGGTCGGGGGCGTCCCCGGGCGATTCGACGTCCTGCACGGTCGAGGTGTGACCGTCGTGGTGGACTACGCCCACACCCCGAAAGGGCTCGAACGTCTCCTCCTCGACGTGCGCGCACTCCAGGGCGACGGTCGTCTCATCACCGTCTTCGGCGCGGGCGGCGATCGCGACCGCGACAAGCGCCCCGAGATGGGCCGCGTCGCGTCCGCGCTCTCGGACGTCACGATCGTCACGACGGACAACCCGCGTTCGGAGTCGCCCGAGGGGATCATCGACGAGATCATGGCCGGGGTCACCCCCGGGGCGATCGTGCGCCGCGTGGGCGACCGGCGTTCGGCGATCGACGTCGCGATCAAGGACGCGCACCGCGGCGACGTGGTGGTGCTGGCGGGGAAGGGCCACGAAACGACGATCACGAT
>Ga0181531_10002807_pt1 | contig 10787 bp, 12 predicted proteins | sample PEATcosm2014_Bin_38_FD_119743 | JGI IMG/M metagenome (GOLD analysis project Ga0181531, IMG submission 119743) | Peatland microbial communities from MTU Mesocosm Facility, Houghton, MI, USA - PEATcosm2014_Bin11_10_metaG | ecosystem: Environmental > Terrestrial > Soil > Wetlands > Peat | place... | reverse complement strand
TCAAGACCGACGGCGGCTGGCGCCTCGAAGGCTGCCCCGGTGCGTGGGAATGGGTCGCACCGGCCAAACCTCCGAGCGCGGCGCAGATGGCCCGGGCCCGCAAGGTGGCGGTGGCCAAGGCCAAGGCCACGGCGTTCGTGAAGAAGGACCGGAACGGGCCCAGTCGGACGTGACGGCCCTCATGGATATCGAACAGGTGTTTGCTTTGGGGCCCCGCGCCAGCTACCTTGGATGGTCACGAACGAACGTTCGCCCCGAAAGGGGTCGAGCGATGGCGCGAGGAGATACCGATGGCCGAGGTCCTGAGCGGGAAACGGCAACAGATCCTGACGTTCATTGCCGACAGCCAGCGCGACCGGGGGTACCCCCCGTCGGTGCGGGAGATCGGTGAGGCGGTCGGGCTGGCGTCGTCCGCCACCGTGCACACCCATCTCGCGGTGCTCCAACGGGAGGGGTACCTGTCCCGGGACCCCAGCAAGCCGCGGGCGATCCAGGTGCACTACGACCCCACATCGACCAAGAGCATGGCGACCTCGGCCGTGCGCAACGTCCCGCTCGTCGGCGACGTGGCGGCCGGCACCGGCGTCCTCGCCCTGGAGAACGTCGAGGAGCTCCTCCCCATGCCCGAGCAGTTCACCGGGACGGGACCCACGTTCATGCTGCGGGTGCGCGGAGACTCCATGATCGACGCCGGCATCTTCAGCGGTGACTTCGTGGTCGTGCGCCAGCAGCCCGAAGCCGAGAACGGCGACATCGTCGTGGCCGGGATCCCCGATGAGGAGGCCACCGTGAAGACCTTCAGCCGGCGCAACGGGCGGATCGTCCTCACCCCGGCCAACCCGGCCTATGAGCCGATGGTCCTCGACGGCGACGAGGTCACGATCTTCGGCAAGGTCGTCACCATCGTGCGCCAGGTTTGAGGGGCGCCGCCCTTACTTGAGCAGGCGCGAGAGCCGCCGATCGGCCAGCACCTTTCCCCCTGTCTGACACGCGGCGCAATACGACATCTCGTAGGACTCGAACGAGACGCGGCGCAGGTTATCGGGACAGCCCGGGGTCGGACAGGGTTGGCCGAACCTTCCATGGACGGCGAACCGTCCGCCCAACTTGGCCTCCGAGAGCCCACCGGTCCGGGTGCGCTCGAGGGCGAGCGCCTCGGCCAGAACCGACCTGGTCGCAGCGAGCAGGCGCTCGCGTTCGTCGGCATCGAGCGAGCCCAGCGTGGCAAAGGGCGACAGGCGGGCCCGGTGCAGGATGTCGTCGCCCCAGCCCCTCCCGATGCCGGCGACCACCCGTTGGTCGCGCAGGTCGGTGTGGAGCCGCCGGGAGCTCGTACTCGTGCGAACCAGGGCGGCGAAGTCCTCGGAGTCGGGCTCCGGCCCCAGGCCCTGCAACGGCCCCTCATCACCCGGGGCCAAAACCCACCACGACGCCTTCCGCTGCGTTCCGTGTTCGCGGACCAGGACCGCCCGCTCCGGGTCGTCCCGGCTCTCGCCCGAGAGCACGAAGCGCGCCACCGACCCCCGGGGCCGGGTCTTCTTCACCGGGGCCTCGGTGTCGACCCGGCCGGCCTGGGACAGGTGCACCACAATGCGCGCCCCGCCGGAAAGGGTCCACACAAGATACTTGGCCCGCCGGGTGATCGACCGCACGACCTGACCGTAGAGATCCTCGACCGAAGGGGAGAAGGTCTTGAGCGAGGAGAAGCCGAGCAGGTCGACCCTTTCCAGGGCGCGACCTTCTGCGAAGAGGGCGAGGCGCTCGGCCAGGGCCTGCATTTCGGGGAGCTCGGGCACGTTGGCACAATGTTCTCATGACCTACACGCACGGGCACCACGAGTCGGTACTGCGGAGCCACACCTGGCGGACGGCCGAGAACTCCGCCGGCTACCTCCTGCCTCATCTGCGCCCCGGCCTCTCCCTGCTCGATGTCGGCTGCGGGCCCGGGACGATCACCGTCGACCTGGCCCGACGCCTGGCGCCGGGGCAGGTCATCGGCGTCGACGCGTCGGGCGAGGTCGTGGCGCAGGCGGAGACCCTCGCCGCCGAGGAGGAGATCACCAACGTGCGTTTCGAAGTGGGCGACCTCTTCTCCCTGGGCTATGACGATGCCACCTTCGACGTGGTGCACGCCCACCAGGTCCTCCAGCACCTCGTCGACCCCGTGGCCGCCCTGGTGGAGCTGCGACGCGTCCTGCGTCCCGAGGGTGTGCTGGCGGCCCGCGACAGCGACTACGGCGGCTTCGTCTGGGCACCGGCCGACCCGGCCCTCGACCGGTGGATCGAGCTGTATCTGGCGGTCACCACGCGGAACGGCCACAACGCCCGGATCGGCCCGGCGTTGCTCGGCCTGGCGCACGCGGCGGGGTTTGCCGACGTCACGGTATCGAGCACGAGCTGGACCTTCGCCGATCCCGAGTCGCGCCGGTGGTGGGGCGGCCTGTGGGCCGATCGGGTCCTGTACTCCCGATTCGCCGAGCAGGCCGTCGCCTACGGGTTGAGCGACCCCGGGGAGTTGGCGTCGATCGCAAGGGCCTTCGTCAACTGGGCCGGATCACCCGACGGGGTCTTCGTCGTGCCCCATGTGGAGATCCTGGCGCGCCGCTGAGGCCGCCGGGTACCCCGGTCGTCAGTCGACCCAGAGTTTGTCGGTGTACGTATCGGAGCCCGGAATGGTCGGGATGAACGGCAGCGCGGCGACCACCGTGCCCAGCCCGCTCTGCTCGAGCCGGCGTCGGTGCTCGATGACGACCGGCTCCCACGCCACTTCGGGCGGCGTGCTCAAGAACCACAGGAGCAGTGTCCGGCGGTCGTTGGCCCCCTCGCGGGGCACGTCGCCGGGGGCGTCGCTCTCCAGGGCCATCGGCGTGAACGCCGCCACCAGGTCGGCGTCCGAGCCGGGGAGAAGTCCCGGGAGGTGCTCGGCGCGCAACCACTCCCAGAGGTCCTCGGTCGTCACATCCTCGGCCCGGTCGATGAACACGGGCACGAATCCCCGGTAGGGGTGGTCGAGCGCCACTTCGACGGGCACGCCGTCCGGGTCGCGGCGGAACTCCCAGTCGTAGCGGTAGAAGAGCGTGTGGACGTGATCGCGCTCGGCGAACATGCGGCCGGCGGCGTGCAGCGCGTTTATCTGTCGGAGGGCCCACTCGTTCCACAGGTCGTAATACCCGTCGAGGATCCAGTACACCGCCACGTACGACCCCCGCGCCGGTGTGCCGGTGATGGCCGAAGGATCGGGGTCGCGCAACTCCTTGAGCTCCGCCGTGGCGACGAAGCGGCGGCCGGCGAAGTTGTAGGGCCCGATCAGGCAGCCGGAGTAGAAGTGGTCCCGCTCGTACCACCGGTTGTAGGCGACCTCGTGCCCGCGGTGCGGCTCGACGATCGTGAAGAGCATGGATCCAAGCTTGACGGGCTCCGCCCCGGCCACGACTTCGATGGGGCGGCTCTTCTCTGGGGGGGAATCTTCGGACACGCCTCGGAACCTAACAGACCACCCCTCACACCGTTCCCGCTGCGAGCATGGTGCCCGTCGGCACCACAGAACCGCCGGCGGGCTCCACCGTGATGCCGAGTGTGGCGGTACGCGATGATCCACCACCCAAGGTGAAGGTGGCCCCATGGGGATCCTGCCCGAGCAGCCCGAGCGAGATGGCGCGCCCGTCTATCACGCCCCAGAGCTGGTAGGTCTTGGCCGACGACAGCGTCGGCAGGTTGGACCGGACCAGGTAGCCCTGGCCGCTCGGGACCACCACGAACTGGGCCAACTCGACGTGGCGCGCGCTCTCGACATCGACGACCTTGTGCCCCGGCACCCTGAGGGCGGCCACCGCGGAGGCAGGAGTCGCCTGGCGCAGGCTCGAGACCTGGTCGTTGGCGTGGACCAGGTTCACGGCCAGGACGGCGGCGACCGCCGCGGCGGCGACGGCCAGAGAAGCCACCGAGACCAGGCGACCCCGGGAAGTCCGCAGGGCGGCGGGGCGCGGCCGGTGGAACCGCTTCGCCGGGCGCTCGTCGGACGCGGGCGCCTCTCGCAAGAGCGCCGGCATGGGCGGCGGTTCCTCGGCGGGGCGCGGAGGTAGCCGGCTCGCGATGCTCGACCACAGCCCCTCGGGGAGTTGTTCGACGGAGTTGCCCAACGCGGCCGCCACGTCGCGGTGCGCATCGAGCTCGGCCCGGCAACGGGGGCAGTCGGCCAGGTGGGCCTCGATCAGCTCCTGCTCGTGGCTGTCCACCGCGTCGAGGGCGAACACGGCGAGGAGTTCACTGGCCTGTTGGTGGGTCATCATGCGTCGACTCCCTGGACCCCGGCTTCGACCAGGGCGGCCCGCATCCGCCGCATGCCGTTGCGGATGCGGCTCTTCACCGTCCCTTCGGGCGTGTCGAGCAGCGCCGCCACTTCGACGTAGGTGCGGCCATCGAAGTAGGCCAGCTCGATGGCCCGGCGCTCGTCCTCGGGGAGGTCGGCCAGAGCGCCGGAGACCTTGTCGGCCAGGGCCAGGTCCCAGGCCTCATGGGACATGTCGTACTCGGCGCTCGCCGTGCGCTGGGCATCCTTGGCCTCGCGGGCCCTCCGCGCGTTGAGCGAGCGGATGGCGTCGACGGCGCGGGCGTGGGACTGGGCCAAAAGGAACGAGCGCAAGGTACCCCGACCGGGGTCGAAGCGGTCGGGCTGGTTCCACAGGCGCAGGAACACCTCTTGGGTCACATCCTCGGCCTCCGCCGGGCTGTTGAGGACGCGCCGGGCCAGGCCGTAGACGGCCCCGCCGTGACGGCGGTACACCTCGGCCAGCGCCACCTCGCTATAGCGGGCGACGGCGGTAACGAGCTGCGCATCACTGACTTCGCCGAGCTGCTGCATGTAATTTCCTATTCGGAGCCAACTCGATCAGCGGATGTCCGACCGGCCCATCCGGATAGAGCCCCAGGTCCGAATAGTAGGCGTTATGAGAACAACGATCGATTCCTACAAGAACAGAGCCGGGCGCCTCGACCTCGAAGGCATCGACTTCGACGACTTCAAGGACCAGCCCCTCTCCGCCGCCGCCCTGCGCTGCCTGCGCTACATGCACGACGTCGAGCACCACACCGTCTGCTACCTGCGTGACCTTTTGCTCACCCCGGCGCACCAGGACCCCGAGATCACCTCGTTCCTCTCGTGCTGGGTCTTCGAGGAGATGTGGCACGGCGAGGCCCTCGGGGCCGTGCTCGAGGCCCACGGCGAACAAGCCGGGGCTCCCCGGATCGCCGACCTGCGCCGGCGCCGCCGTGGGCGCGAGGCCCTCACCACCTTGAGCACCATCGGTTCGGCCGCCTTCGCCGGCCGGGCCTTCATCGCCGTGCACATGACCTGGGGGGCCATCAACGAGTGGACCACACAGGCCGGTTACGGCCGGCTCTCCGAGCGGGCCGACCACCCCACCCTGCGCCAACTGGTCGGGCGCATCATGAAGCAGGAGGGGGGCCATATCGACTTCTACGCCTCCGAGGCGACCCGCCGGCTCTCCGCCAGTCCCCGGGCCCAGAAGATGACCCGGTTCCTCCTCAAGCACGCCTGGCGTCCGGTCGGCTCAGGGGTCATGCCCAGGAGCGAGGTCGACTTCTTGGTGGACTACCTCTTCGACGGCCCCGACGGACAGGCCGTGGCCGCCCGCATCGATCGCCGCGTGGATCGGCTTCCCGGACAGGCCGAGCTACACCTCCTCGAAACCGCGCTGACGAGGTCGTCGCGGCAGCCCACGGCGGCGTAGGCGGCGTAGGCGGCGTTACGTGTTCTGGGGCGGCTCATAGGGCCCCGTACGCTTGAGAAGATCGCGGGCGCCACGCCGGTACGCGTAGTAGTCGGTGTGCACCGAGGGGAGGTCGTACAGCCAGTCCAGCGGTTCCCTCACGTCATCGACGTAGCCGAGACCCGCTGCGCCGCGCTGGTACCCCATCAACCTGAGGAGTCCTTCGGGGAGGGTGCGGGCGATGTCGGGGGGGCAGGCCAGGTACTGGTTCTCCTCCTGGCGCAGCCAGCCCAGCGAATAGCCCACGTTGATCCCGATCCGGTGGACGTCGGAGGCGTTGGCGCCTCCCCCGTGGTAGATCGAACCCGTGTAGATGAGGACCGAGCCCTTGCTCATCACCGCACCGGTGGTCAGGGCCGGGTCCGCCTCCGCCCGGTCGTCCTCCCACAGGTGGCTTCCCACGATGACCCGGGTGGCGCCCATCTCCTCGGTGAAGTCGGTCATCGCCCAAATGGTGCTGACCTCGGCGTCAAAGCCCCTCGGGAACGGGAAGTGATCGAAGGACCATTGGTCCCGATGGATCTGCTGCGCCGGCTCGCCGGGCGAGATGTCGATGAGCTGGGTCAGGTCGATCTGGTAGGTACTGCAGTGGTCGCCGAGAATCAGGTCGAGCACGTTGAGGATGGTCGGGTGGGTCACCAGGGTCCGCGCGCTCGGGGAGCGGGCGATGAGGGCACCGGTGCGCCGGGTCCCGCGACCCATGAAGTCGGTATCCCCACCCCTGGTCGCCTCGATATACGGCTCCACTTCGGCCGTCACCTGATCCATCAGTTCGGGAGGAACGACGTCGGAAATGATGACACAGCCGTCTTCGCGGAGGATCTTGGCGATGTCGGACGGCGCGGTATCCCCGCCGACTGTCCTTGCTTCTGCCCGCATGATGCCTATCATACCTGGGAAGAGGGTATTTTTTCGGCGCCTCGCGGTTTGCGTCCCCGGCCATCCCAGGCCCGTCCCAGGCCCTCATGACAACGCAGTGGAGGCTCCGACACGAAATGTTCCCTTTCCGATTCGCCGTGCACTCGGCTCTCGCCCCCACCATGGCCGCCTGGCGGGACCGTGCCCGCGCCGCCGAGGGGCTCGGCTACTCGGCGCTCTACGTCACCGACCATTTCGATGCCCAGTTCGGGCCGTTGGTCGCCGCCACGGTGGCGGCCGAGGCGACGGAGACCCTCCATGTGGGGACGGTCGTGCTGAACAACGACCTTCGCAACCCGGTGGTGCTGGCCAAGGAGATCGCCTCCCTCGGCTTGGCGGCAGAGGGACGGATCGAGGTGGGACTGGGAGCGGGGTGGCTCCGCAGCGACTACGAGGAGACCGGGATCGACTATGACGCCGCCGGGGTGCGGGTGGCCCGGCTGGCCGAGAGCCTGATGATCATGAGGGCCCTGTGGAGCGAGGGGGAGACGACCTTCGAGGGCGCGCACTACACGGTGCGCGGGGCCCGCTGCGACCCGCGCCCGAGCTCGCCCCCGCGCATCATCGTGGGAGGGGGCGGGAAGCGGGTGCTCACGGTCGCCGCCGAACAGGCGGACATCGTGGGGGTCAACACGAGCCTGGCCTCGGGCGAGAAGGGCGGCGACATGGCGAGCCAGGCGTCGTTCGATCACTACGACCGCTGTCTTGCCTGGGTGCGCCAGGCGGCCGGTCACCGCTTCGACTCGCTCGAGCTGCAGATCGTGGCCTTCGCCGTGAACGTAGTCGGAAGCCGACGCGCCGCGGCCCGCACGGCGTCGATGCTCGGTTTCCCCGGCGAGGAGGCGCTCGAGCTCCCTGTCGTTCTCCTCGGAACCGAGGACGAGCTCTGTGAGCGCCTGGTGGAGCGCCGCGAGAAGTGGGGCTTCAGCAACGTCGTCGTGCCAGGCGAAGCGATGGAGGTGTTCGCGCCGGTGGTGGCCCGGCTGGCCGGGACCTGATCGGCCGATCAGGCGATGAGCGCGGCGAGCACCGTGCGGGCCCGCTCGAGCTGGGCTCTCGTCACGCGCTCGTCGGGGTGGTGGGCCAAGAGCGGATCGCCGGGCCCGAAGTTGGCCGCCGGGACCCCGTGCTCCCAGAAGGAGGCGACGTCGGTCCATCCCACCTTGGCCCGGGGCGCGGCCCCGGTCGCATCCACCAGCGCGGCGAGCAGCGGATGGCCCAAGGAGGGCGGCGCGCTGTCCGCCCCGTCGATGAGCAGCCAGGCGTCGCCCTCATCCTCGCAGAACGACCCGCGGAGCACCTGGCGGAGATACTCCTCCGCATCGGCCAGGGCGCGGTCGGGGGCGTAGCGGAAGTTCACGGAGACGCTGGCCGCGTCGGGGACGACGTTCCCGGCCACTCCCCCCTCGACCGCCACCGCCTGGAGTTGCTCGGCATAGGTACATCCGTCGAGGACGACGGTCCGGCTCTCCCAGGCCGCCACCGCGTCGAGCAGCGGTCCGAGCCGGTGGATGGCATTGCGCCCGGTGAACGGGCGGGCCGTGTGGGCCCGCACGCCCCGGAGCGATATCTTGACCTTCAGGGTGCCCTGGCAGCCCGCCTCGACCAGCGCCCCGGTGGGCTCGCCCAGGATGGCGGCATCCCCGGCCAGCAGGTCCGGCCGCGCGCGCCACAACTCCAAAAGCCCGCTGTCGGCCCGGCCCACCTCCTCGCAGGCATAGAAGCACCAGGTGAGGTCGACCGACGGCGAGGGGGTGGCGACCGCCAGATCAAGCATCACCGCCAGCCCGCCCTTCATGTCAGCGGCCCCGATGCCCCACAGGGTGTCGCCCTCGAATTTGGGCTCCTCGTTGTGGTTCGGGGGGACCGTGTCGAGATGGCCGGCGAGCACCAGGCGTTGCGGGCGGCCGAGCGACGTGCGGGCCACCACGTTGTCGCCGAGGCGCGTGACCTCGAGCCAATCGTGGTCCCGCAGGCGTTCTTCCACCAGGTCGGCCAGCGCACCCTCGCCGTGGCTCAGCGAGGGGATGCCCACCAACTCGGCCGTGGCCGCCAACAGGTCGGTCATGGCACCGCCGGCTCAGGCGCTGGCGCCGTGCTGACGCAGCACCTCGTTCAACCGGGCCTTGTCGTGGCGCTCGCCTTCGGTCAGCCGTTTGATGACCAGCACGCAGGGCATGAAGAACTCCCCCCCGGGATACTCCCGGCGCCGGCTGGCCGACACGGCGACCGACCAGGCGGGAACCACGCCGCGGCTGATCTCGACGCCGGTGTCGGCATCGATCACCGGGATGGAGGGATTGAGGATCGTCCCCTCGGCCAACACGGAGCCCGAGCCCACCTGGGCCCCCTGGGTCACCATGCAACGGCTGCCGAGCAGCACGTCGTCGCCGATGATCACCGGGACCGCATTGGGCGGCTCGAGCACGCCGCCGATCCCCACGCCACCCGAAAGGTGGACACGGGCGCCGATCTGGGCGCACGAGCCGACGGTGGCCCAGGTGTCGACCATAGTGCCCTTACCCACCCGCGCCCCGATGTTGACGTAACTCGGCATCAGGATCACGCCGCGGTCGAGGAACGAGCCCCAACGGGCCGAGGCGCCCGGCACCACCCGCACCCCGGCCGCCGCGAAGTCGCGCTTGAGCGGAAGCTTGTCGGCGTACTCGAAGGGCCCGTCCTTGATCGTCTCCATCCCCCGCACGGTGAAGAAGAGCAGGATGGCCCTCTTCAGCCACTCGTGCACCACCGTCTCGCCGGTCGCCCCGATCTCGGCCACCCGCGCCTCGCCCGAATCCAGGAGCGCTATGGCCCCTTCGACCACCTTCGCGGCGTCGGTGTCGTCCGGGGAGAGCTCGCCCCGGCGCTCCCACAACTCGTCGATGCTCGCCTGCAGATCAGCCATGGGCCACCCTACCCAGCGCCGAGAAGCCGGTCCGCCACCAGCTCCAGGCGCTCCATGGGCTGCACCACGGCGAGGCGGACGAAGCCGGCGCCGTCCCGGCCATAGAGGTCGCCCGGGCTGACGAGGATCCCGCCCCGCCGCGCCAGGTCCTCGGCCATCGACCAGGGGTCGGCCCATTGCGCCGCGGGTACCGGCACCCACAGATAGAAGCCCCCCTCGGGGAGCTCGACCGGGCAACCGGCGCGGGCGAGCACGTCAGCCATGAAGGTGAGCCGCTCGTGATAGCGGACCCGTTGCGCCTCGACGTGCTCGTCGTCGGACAGGGCCACGGCGCCGGCCGCCTGGGCCGGGCCGGGCACCATGAGGCCGGCGTGGCGCCGGACGCTCCGCAGGAACTCCACCAACTCGGGATCGCCGGCATAGAACCCGACCCGCACGCCGGCCAGGTTCGAGCGCTTGGAGAGCGAGTGGACCGCCACCACCCCTTCGAAGCCGTGGTGCAGCACCGTGCGGGGCGGGCCGGCCCAGGTGAACTCGGCATAGCACTCGTCGGAGAAGACCGGCACCCCCCGCGCCCTGCCCCATGCCGCCTCGGCGCCCAGGTCGCCCAGGCCCCCGGTGGGATTGGAGGGCGAGTTGGACCACAGCACGAGGGCGCGGTCCGCATCGGACTCGGCGATCGATCCGAGATCGAGACCGCCCGGGCGGCCCGGCAGAGGCGGCACCGGCACCGCCCGGCAGCCGGCCAGCGCGGCACCCATGGCGTAGGTCGGGTACGACACCGACGGGTACAGCACCGTGTCGCGCTCGGGTTGGCGGAGCCGGAGGACCTGGGGCACCGAGGCCACCAGTTCCTTGGTCCCCACACAGGCCGCCACCGAGCCCAACGGGACCGGGGGCAGCCCGAAGCGGCGCTCCAACCAGGCGGCGGCGGCACCGATCAATGCGGCACTCCCGGCCGAAGCCGGATAGCCCCTCTCGCTCCCCGACGAGGACAGGGCCTCGACGACGGCGGGCAACGGGGCGTCGCACGGGGTCCCGATGGAGCAGTCGACCACCCCGCCCGGCAACGACTCGGCGAGCTTGCCCAGCGCGGCCACCCGGTCGTAGGGGTACGGCGGGAGCGCGAACGCCACGTGGCCGGTACTCATCGGCCGGCCACGAACTCGGCGAAG
>Ga0181531_10002806_pt1 | contig 10788 bp, 8 predicted proteins | sample PEATcosm2014_Bin_38_FD_119743 | JGI IMG/M metagenome (GOLD analysis project Ga0181531, IMG submission 119743) | Peatland microbial communities from MTU Mesocosm Facility, Houghton, MI, USA - PEATcosm2014_Bin11_10_metaG | ecosystem: Environmental > Terrestrial > Soil > Wetlands > Peat | place... | reverse complement strand
AAGTGGGCAAAATGAATGCGGCTGCCGAACTCGCGCACCATCGCTAACAGATCGTTATCGGCTCTCGCGCCGAATGATCCCACGCAAAATGTGAGGCCGTTCGACGGTATATCGCAGGCCGCGACAATTGCGCGTACGTCTTCGGCAGTCGAAACTACGCGCGGCAAGCCGAACAATGAAAACGGAGGATCGTCGGGATGAATGGCGAGGCGCAGGCCTAATTCGGCTGCAACCGGAGCTACCTCTCGAAGAAACGCGGCAAGGTTAGCCCGCAACTCTTCGCTGGTCACAGTGCCATACTCCGAGATCAGAGCGCGGATCGTTTCCCGGTTGTACGAAGCCTCGGCACCTGGAAGTCCGGCGATGATCGTGCGCTCTAGATCTTTCTTGCGCGCTTCAGGCATGGCCTCAAATCGCGCTTTTGCAGCTTGCATGCGTTCGGCGGAATACTCGACCTCGGCGCCCTTGCGCGCAAGAATGAAGATGTCGTACGCGGCAAAATCGATTGCGTCAAAACGGAGCGCATAGCCTGTGGTCGGCAACTGCCATTGCAGATCGGTCCGTGTCCAATCCACCACCGGCATGAAGTTGTAGCAGACAACTTTCACGCCGGCCTTGCCGATCGCGACCAGGGTATCTTTCCATGCGCCGATGAACTCACGGTGAGGTCCAACTCGCAACTTGATCGAGTTATGAACCGGAATGCTCTCGACCACCGACCATTCGAATCCTGCCCCGACGATTTGATCTCGCCGCTTCAAGACTTCCTCGAGCGGCCATGCCTCGCCGCGATAAATATGGTGCAGCGCGGACACAATTCCCGTCGCCCCCGCCTGCTTAATGTGATGGAGCAGCACCGGATCGTCCGGCCCAAACCAACGCCAGCTTTCTTTCATAACTTTTCAACCCACAAACTGATTATCCGAAACCTTCGTCGCCGAGTCCGGTATGTTCTTTCCGGCGACTTCGCGGTAGACTTGCAAAATTAGTCGCGCCGAATCGTCCCACGAAAACTTGCTGGCCTGCTCATAGCCGCGCTGCTTCAGCTTCTCACGCAAACCGGCGTCGAGCAAAATGCGACGCATCGCTCGCATCATTTCAAAAACATTTTCCGGATTCACCAACATCGCGGCATTGCCCACGACTTCGGGGATCGAAGAAAGATTCGACGTGAGCACGGGGGTGCCGTGCGCCATCGCCTCCAGCGGAGGCAGACCGAACCCTTCGTATAAAGACGGGAACACAAAAACTTTGGCGACATCGTAGAAAATTCGCAACACTTCAATGGGCACGAAGCCCAGAAAGCGGACATCGTTCTGTACCCCGCCACGAATGACGGTGCGACGCAAATCGGGATGCTTCGACAACTCATCGCCAATGATAATTAGTTTCAGGTCAGGAAACTTATCGTCCTTTTCCAGTTCGGCTTTCAGCGCAGAAAATGCCTCAATGATCCGCACGAGATTCTTGTGTGGACTGATCCGACCGGCGTACAGCAGAAATGGATACGTGATCTGGTAGCGCTCGGCCAGAAACAATCGATCGCTATCTGTCGCGTGACCCGATAGAAAGCGCTCATCGATAGCGTTGTGCACCACGTCAATGCGAGCGGGAGGAATTGCAAATAGTTTTTCGATTTCTGCCTTGGTAAACTTCGACACCGCCAAAATTCGCGAGGCCTTCAGCAGCACGCGGCGCGTGAGATAGGAATGCGCCGACTGTTTCATTCCAACCTTCTCTCGCGCCCGGTACATATGCTCGAGCACATCATGCACGGTGATGACGTAGGGGCAAGGCAGTCGCCGCGGGATCGCGAACAGGTGCGGGACATGGACCAGATCGCAGCGCAGACGCTTAAGCGTTCGGCGGCACTCGTGGTGTCCTTTCCAGGAGGCCTCTTTTTCGACCAGCGGGGCGACTTCGAAATTTGGAGGGAGCCCGCCGATCTCATCCACTTTGCGCGGAGAACCCAGCAGAAAATATTGCGAGGATTGATCGATCCTGCCCAGCGCGCGAACCACATTTCGCGTGTACGTGCCCACGCCAAACTCGGTCATGCGGCGAATGTCGATCGCGATCTTCACCGTAGCAGTTGAACACAGTGCGCGTATTGGAACAAACGAGAGCCTACGCTCGCAACTCGGCTTGGGCTGCGGCGCGGCGGGAGGCATAGAGCGGGAAGGCTTCCGCCAGGTCGAGGACCTGTTTGCGAATTCGGGCCAGCGCGGACGGCTCGTTGCGCTGGTGGAGAGCTTCCGCGATCCAGACGCCGACTTGACGCATTTCGGCTTCCCTCATGCCTCGCGTGGTCAGAGCGGGTGTCCCTACGCGAATTCCGCTGGGCTTCATGGGAGGATTTACGTCGAACGGAATCGCATTCTTATTCACTGTGATGTGCGCCTCGCCGAGCGCCTTCTCGGCCTCGCTGCCTAGAATTCCCTGCGCAAAAACATCGACAAGCATCAGATGGGTATCGGTCCCGCCGGAGATGATGCGGAAGCCTTGCTGAGCGAGCGTTTCGGCCAACACCTTCGCGTTGGCCACAACTTGCCGAGCATAATCGCGGAACTCAGGCTGCAAGGCTTCGCGGAAGGCGACGGCCTTGGCTGCGATGATGTGGACGAGTGGTCCGCCTTGCGCGCCGGGGAAAACGGATTTGTCGATGGCTGCGCCGAACTCTTGTTTCGCCAGGATTAATCCTGAACGTGGGCCGCGCAGGGTTTTATGTGTCGTTGTCGTCACGATGTGCGCATGAGGCACCGGTGAAGGATGTGCGCCACCAGCTACCAATCCGGCGAAGTGGGCCATGTCGACGAGGAACAGCGCGCCCACCTTGTCTGCGATCTGCCTCATGCGGGCGAAGTCGATGATGCGCGAGTAAGCGCTGCCACCGCCGATAATCATCTTCGGGCGCTCAGCTTCGGCTAGCCGCTCCATCTCGTCGTAGTCGATGAGTTCGTTATCTTTGCGGACTCCGTAGGGAACGATCTTGTACGTCTTGCCGGAAAAATTCAGATGATGCCCATGAGTGAGATGGCCGCCGTGCGCGAGGTTGAGGCCGAGAATCGTGTCGCCCGGTTGCAGCACTGCGGCGTAGGCCTCCATGTTGGCCTGCGATCCGGCGTGCGGCTGGACGTTGGCGTACTCGGCTCCGAAGAGCTGTTTGGCGCGATCGCGCGCGAGATTTTCCACGACGTCCGAGAACTCGCACCCACCGTAGTAACGCTTGCCGGGATAGCCCTCAGCGTACTTATTCGTAAATACCGATCCGGCGGCTTCCAGCACTGCTTCACTGACAAAATTTTCTGACGCGATCAGTTCCAAGCCCTCGTGCTGGCGGCGAGTTTCGTTGTCGATCGCAAGCGCGACTTCGGGGTCGGATTCGTAGAGGGACAGGTCCATGGAATTCTTCATAGCTGTTCCATTTTACGCGAGTACACCTCGGGATTGTGACGCTCCATATAGCGATCCGGCTTGGCTACGGGGGTGAAGCCGAATTTGGCGTAAAGATCGTGGGCGTCGCGGGTGAGTAAGCTCCAGCGCCGGAGGCCCTGCAACCGGGGATGAGACGTAATCGCTTCCATCATCCAGGTGCTGAGGCCGAGGCCACGGTGCGATTCCAACACGAACACGTCGCCGATATAGGCATAGGTGGCGAAGTCGCTGATGACGCGGGCGAAGGCGACCTGATGGCTGCCGTCATAGACTCCGAAGCACAGGGAGTTCTCGATTGATCTAGCGACCACCTCGCGAGGAACGTCTTGGGCCCAGTAACAGTTGGTGAGGAATCGGTGGATGACATCGAGATCGAGGCGGGCGGCGTCTGTGGTGAGGGTGAAATTATTTCTGGTGAGAGTGATGTGCATCGTCGAACCCCGCCTACTCTCGGAACGCCTTGCGGAAAAAGTTCGCCAAGTGCCAACCGTCCATATATTTATATGGCGTTTCGCCGGTCGTGTAATGCCCACAGGGCAGGACGACGACCTTGTGGTCGATGCCGTGGCGGACGAATTCGTCCACCGTTTGCCGCGAAAATTCGGGAAGAAACGTCAGATCGTATTTCGCATATATGATCAACGACTTCCTCGGCCAGCGCGCGAATTGTTTGAAGTAGGACATCGGACTGATGCTCGTCCAAAGTTCGCGCAGGCGATCTACATTGATGTGCGATTCGATCCCCCGGCGAATATGGCGCGTAGACTGCCCATGCCAGACTACGTCCGCAACGTAAGTGGACGCATGATTAAAGGCTGCGGCTTGAATTCTTTTATCGTGCGCCGCCGCCAAAAAAGCATAGCAGGAGCCGAGACTGGTGCCGAGAACTCCAAGCTGATCGTAGCCCTGCTGCTCCAGCCAGTCGAGGCAGCAACGGACGTCGATCACGCCCTGGCGACTGGCGTCGATGGTGCGGCCAATGTTGGCGGAGACGGCATAGTCGGCGCGCAGAATTTCCGCCGGACGCCGCACATCGTGATACGGCATGCTCAGCCGCAGCACCGCGATGCCGAGACGATTGAACAACTGGCAGAGTGCGGCGTAGGAAATTGCGTCGGAGTTCCAGTGCGGCAGCACCACGATGGCGCGCCGTCCCTGCGCTGGGAACCAGCGGGCGTTGACTAAATTGTTCTCCGGATACGGAGTGTGCACCGGCGAGGTGAAACGCAAAAACTCAGCGTAAGTTCCGCGGACTTTCTCTTCCAACTTAGGATCGGGAATTTCGCGCGTGCTGCACACTGTGATCTCGCGTCGTTCCAGGCGAAAGTCGGTCGGCGTTTTGTAGGAGTAAAACTCGTCGCTGTTAGCTACGATTCGGCGATTGAATTCACGCAAATACCTCTCAGCCTCTTCGGGCGAGGCGTTCTGCGGCGCGTATCCCAGAGCATAGCCATTGCGGCACGGCCACTGCTGCGCCCAATCCACGCCCCACTCCAGGGGGCGCACCACGCGGTTATTGTCCACCGAAGTGAGACGGTGTTCCCAGTCATACATCCATTGGGCATACAGAGAAGGCATGTAGCTTCAGAATAACAAACGGGTGTTGGATGAAGAGACTCGATGCGCGGGGATTTCCTGTGAGACGCTGTGATACCTGGGTGCCCTCTGTGATTAAGAAGTTCATGAATCTGCAACACAGAGGACACCGAGGTTTCACAGAGGAATAGGTTCGCCTGCGACTATCTATTCAATATACTTGCGTGGCACTCGCTTCGACACGTTACAGAGGATTTCGTAGGGGATCGTTTCCGCAAGCGCCGCGTGTTCGAGAGCGCTAACCGACAGTCCGTCGGATGTGCCCAGCAGGACGACTTCGTCTCCCGTTTCAGCGGAGGGAATCGCCGTAACATCGACGAGCGTCAAATCCATCGAGATTCTGCCGACAATGGGGGCGAAATTGCCGCGAACGATCACCCGGCCCCGCGAGGATAGCTTGCGATTCAGTCCATCGGCGTAACCGACGGGTAGCACAGCGATTCGCGAAGGCGCCTTCGTGATGTACGTTCCGCCGTATCCGAGCGCCTGATTGGCGGGGAGATCGCGTAGCGAGAGAATGCGCGTCTTCCAGGTCAATGCGGGTGTGAGGGAAGGAATATCAAGCGTGCCTGCGGACCTTCCCGATTCCTCAAAGGGCAGAGAATATCCATAAAGCGCGAGGCCTGGGCGCACCATGGTGTTCCACACCTCTCGCCGCGAAAGCATCGCGGAAGTATTCGCGATGTGAGTGAGCGGAGGATCGAATCCCTGCGCCCGCAGACTCTTGAGGGAATCCCGAAAGAGGGCCGTCTGGCGCTCGACCGATTCTGAATCCAACACTTCCGACGATGCCAGATGCGTCGACACTCCCTCCAAAAAGACTCCGCGGGAGGATTGCAGAGCCTTGATGATTGCTGGCAGTTCACTGGGCAACACACCCAAACGTCCCATCCCCGTGTCGATCTTGAGATGAACTGCAAGCGGTCGCGCTCTCATGCGCCCGACCGCATCGCTCAGTAATTCGATCTGGCCACGCTCCCAGATCGTAGGCGTTAAGCCTAGTCTGACAATTTCTTCCTGCTCGCCACGCCAGAATCCGGTCATCAGCAGGATTCGCGATTCGATCCCCACATTGCGCAGTGGAATCGCCTCATCCAGACCGGTGACGCCGAACCATTGCGCTCCCTCATGAACTAACGCTCGTGCACACTCTACTGCGCCATGACCGTAAGCGTCCGCCTTCACCACGGCGCAGATATTCACGCCTGCGCCGACGAACGACTGCACCAGCTGGAAATTTCGCCGCAGCGCAGAAAGTGAAACCTCCGCCCACGTGGGCCGAGTAGCGCTTCGGATTTGAGTTGGAATGGCGATGCTGCTCACGTGGACAAATTATAGCCACTCAATCGTCGAGTCGGATGTTACGAACGCGTCCTCATCAAGTTAGTAGACAGAATAAAAAAGCCGCCCTCATGGTAAGGGCGGCCATCGTTGCGAAATGAGCGAAGCAGCTACTGCTTCGGACCTGGAGTTGTGGTCGTGGCAGGCTTGGTCGCAGGAGCGGTCTTCGTGCCGGAGGAAGCTCCAGACGACTTCGTTCCGGTCGTGCTAGCGGGACGAGGTTGCGCCGGAACGCCGGACTGAACGTTATAGGCGTCCACCACAGGCTTGGTGATGTCGGTGGACTGATTGGTCCAAAGCACGGGCCCGTTCGGCCAGGGGTTCGAAGTGTCGATGATGATGCCGTAGCTGTTATCGCTGGCGTACTTGACGACGATGGGGGCCATCTTCTGCAGAATGCGCTTGGCGATTTCGTTCTGCTGCGCCGTTGCGTCGTCGCGGGCGTCTTGTACCGAGCGCTCCAATCTTTTCTGCTTGTCCTCGACCTGCTTCACGAGCGTGGCGCGGGCGTCGTCGCTCAACTTATCGCCCTGGGTCTGAAGTTGCTTTTTCAAGCTTTCGACTTCGTCGTTCTGACTCTTGAGTTCAGTCTGTTTGGGTTCCAGTTTCTTGTTGAGCGCCTCGAAGTCTCGTTGGCCTTCGTTGCTGGCGAAAATCGCCTCTTCAATGTTAATGGTGCCTACTTTGTTGCCGCCGGCCGGGGCAGCCGCCGGAGCCGCTCCGGGAGCGGCGGGAAGAGCGTCGGCTGGAGCGGGGGCGCTGGCCTGGCTAAAAGCCAGGGTGGGCAGCACCAGGGCTGCGGCCACGAAGTAACGTGCAAGCTTGCTGGTCATCAAAAATTAGCTCCTTGGGAAATTGTGTCCGGGAATTCTACGGGATCATTTTGCGGACCGGCATTGCCTTCGCTCTCGACGGAATGCGAGGCCCACCGGACTAGATCCCCGCTCTACGCGAGAACCACCCGGAATCAGACATTTCAGGGTGACCGTAAGGGGATTATAGGAACTATGCGGCATAAACGTCAAACTGATCCCCGCTTTTTCTCCTGCTAAAATGTGGTCGCAACCGTGAAACGGAAAGTCTTGCGCGGCTCGCGCAGCAGATACTGGGGCGAATAGGCGTTTTTGGCCAAAATGTAGGTGTAGTCGCCCGCCCCGCCCTCGGGGAACATGGAGCGCGTAATCTGCACAGGCGCCTGAGTAGTAGTGTCTAGGCGCAGCGGATTGTAAGCGTAGTAAATCCGGAAGGGCGCGTTGATTACCGGCAGGAAGACTTGCAATTCCAGTCCAGTGGACATTCTGGGGAACCAGTTGGTTGCGGCGACGGGCTTCAAATACTGAGAGAACGAGGGAATTGGCGATCCGGGCGCACCTGGTTTCTCGCCGCCGACGCAATTGTAGCCAATGTCCAAAGAGGGACAGCCAAAGGTATCCCCGTTGATGACGGCCAGTTCGGATTCGTTGATACGAAGCTGCGAATCTCGCAGGATGGGATCGACTCCGAAATCGGCAAAGGGTGCCAACGCAACTGGCCCAGCGATGGTGATGCGATATTCGAGGTTGGCCACGAAGCTGGCGTCGCCGCCCGGAAACACAATCTGATCCAATGGAACTGGAATCGTATACGCGCCGCGCAGCGGATTGTGCGGATCTTTGGGAACGGTCGAGCCGTCGGGATTCGTGAGCGCAATCGAAGTCGCGCTGGGCAGGAACGCGACCGGTGAAACCGCGCGGATGTCGAAGCCGCGCAGATCGTTTTCGCCGCCAAGGTAAGAGCGTGAGAACGGCGGCGCGACCACTCCGCCATAGCCGCTCAAGAACGACCCCTGCACATTAAAGCCGATCGTGTTTCGTCGGTGATTCACCGGCGTGAAGTGCTTGTAACTGACGATCGGACGTATGGTACGAACATTGCCGCCAAGACCGGCAATTTCGCCGCCGATGTAGAGCGAACTTCCTTTGTGCGGCGATAACGCCGCATCCAGATTGTTCTTGCTATAACTTGGGATGATTTTGCTGGTGATGATGCCGTTGAGCTGATTCTGTCCGCTTACGCCGCTGAAGGCCAAGTAGTTGAACAACGCCTTCGACGCATTTGTGAGCGCCACAATGCTGGAGTCGTCAAAGGAGTAGCCCAGCCCTACGCGTTTGAATGAATGATGCAGCGGATAATTCAGCGAAACCGTGAAGCCCTTGCTGGATTGGGTGTAGTTCTGGAGATTCTGCAGCAGAGCCGACGGTAAGTTTACAGCCTGTCCGCTGAAGACGGCAGTATTGCGCGCCTGATTGTAGTTATACTTTCTGGCAAATACGGTGAAACCCAACTGGAGCGGCTTGTCAAAGAGATATGGCTCGGTGAAGCCGAACATCACATCGCGCTGAATGTTGCCGATGTTGGCCGAGACCGAAAGCGTTTCACCCAAGCCCAGAAAGTTATTGGTTGCGTAGTTTATGCCGATGAAGGTTCCCGCCAGGCCGCTGACGCCACCGCTCAAGCCGATGCTGTTCTTTCCTTTCTCTTTCACTTTCAGTGTCAGATCGACCGTGCCGTTTTTCTCGTCGAGATGACGTTCCGTGACGCTCGGATCGTCCGGCTTGATCTGGTCGAAGAATCCCAACTGGTTCAAGCGCTGTAAGCTGACTTCCCAGAGTTGCTGATTGTAGACCTGGCCTTCTTCCAGCAAGATTTCGCGGCGGATGACCTTATCGCGCGTCGTGGTGTTGCCCGAAAATTCAATACGGCGAACATAAAACTGCTTGCCTTCGTCGAGGTCGATATCCAGGAAGACGAGTTTCTTGGTCTCGTCGAAACGCGTATCCGGAATCGAAGTAAAATTGATGTAGCCGAACTGGCCGTAAGCCTTGCGAAGGTTTTCAATACCCTTTGAAATCTTGCTGCGATCGAAGACATCTCCGTCTTTGATGGGAAAGAGTGCGCGCAGCGCTTTGACGTTGCTGATCGCTTTATTCCCCTTGAAGGTGATCTCGCCCAGATTGTAACGATCGCCTTCATCGACGGGCAGCGTGATGTCAACGGCTTTGCCCGGTCCGCCCAGGAACGGGATGTGGAAACCCTTACGACCGGTGTCGTGGATATTGGTCTTGGCTTCCTGCACAACGACCTTGAAGTAACCGCGGTCCTGATATTCGTTACGCACGCGCTCGGTGTCTTCTTCAAGCTTGGTCGCGTCGTACGTCTTGGCGAAAAGATTTTCAAGAAAAATGGAGTGCGGCAGGCCAATCGGCTTCAAGTTTTTCATCGCGCTGCGCAGCAGGCGCGACTTTACGTGCTGATTGCCGGTAAAGATGATCTTGCCCACCTTGACCTTGGGCCCTTCTTTCACGGCGAACGTGATGCTGACGGCAGCGGGAGGGACCGGACGAACCTCGGTACGCACGGTCGCGAATTGCCGGCCGTGTTCAGAAAGCAGCTCTTTAATTGTGACTTCGGCCTTCTTTACTTTGGTCGGGTCGTACTGGCTCTCGGGCGAAATTCCGACCTTGGCTTCCTTGAAACGGTCCAGTACATCGCTTTTGGAAATCGAATTCAGTCCGGTGTAATCGACTTCGCGAATCGTGGGACGCTCTTTGACATAGACGTGCAGAATCCAGCCCTTGGGGGTTTGTTCCTTTTCGAAGCGAATGTCCTCGAAGTAGTTGGTATTCCACAGCGAGTTGAAGTCGCGTTCGAGAGCGGCTTCGTCGTAAACGTCGCCGGCGTGGGTGAAGATCCGCGCCTTGATGGTATCGGCTGGAATGCGACGGTTGCCGTGAACCACGATCCCGGCCACTAGCTCCTGCTGACTAAATGCGGCGGGAATTAGCGCGAGGAGACATAAGCAAACGCCGAGCAGCGTTCGCCAGACGGGGTGTCGGCGCGTCGGTAGGAATTCCAAAGCTCCCAGGGAGAACCGTGAACTCGACAGCAGACTTCCCTGCCCGCGCCTTGCGGCCGCAGGGCTATCCTGTTGAAAACTAAGAATGCGGAATACCTCAGATCCTGGGAGTATGGAAACCTGAATTATACGGCAGACCGCAGGCTGTGCGAAAAATCGCGTTCATTATTTGCTTCACGATTTGCCTTACGATACAGGATGAAAATGTGCTATCTCAACCCAGAGGGAACAAAACGCCGCGGAGTTGCCTGTGTTAAGAAGTTTTACGTGCGAGCCGCATCTGGGATGAAACGCATGGCGATTGTGACTGCACAGCCAACCGATGGAGAACCACGCGAAGATGGATCAGCCGCGCTAGCGGTGGAAGACTTCCCGTTCACGGCGTAAGCCGTGGATCAGACCGCTTTGCCGCTCCGCGGCATGCGGGCCGCGTCCGGATCGGATCACTTCGCCTATCCCGTGTACACCATCTCCACCACCGTGCAATCGTCATTCAGCGGGGTGCCGTTACAGAAGGTGTT
>Ga0181531_10002805_pt1 | contig 10790 bp, 9 predicted proteins | sample PEATcosm2014_Bin_38_FD_119743 | JGI IMG/M metagenome (GOLD analysis project Ga0181531, IMG submission 119743) | Peatland microbial communities from MTU Mesocosm Facility, Houghton, MI, USA - PEATcosm2014_Bin11_10_metaG | ecosystem: Environmental > Terrestrial > Soil > Wetlands > Peat | place... | reverse complement strand
GTCTGGATTCATCGCATCACTCACAAACTGTGGCTGGGCGGTTGGCTCTTCCTCGCGCGCTGGATGTCCCAGGTCGCGCGCTTCTTGACCGGAATCGAAATCCATCCCGGCGCGGAAATCGGCCGACGCTTGTTCATCGATCACGGCATGGGCGTCGTTATCGGAGAAACCGCGGTGATCGGCGATGACGTCACGATCTATGCTGGCGTCACGCTCGGTGGTACCAGCACGGATCGAATCAAACGCCATCCCACGATTCAGGATCATGTCGTCATCGGCGATGGCGCAAAGATTCTCGGCAACATCACCGTCGGCAAGAACTCCAGAATCGGCGCTGGATCGGTTGTTCTGCGCACCGTTCAGGAGGGCTCGACAGTCGTCGGCGTACCCGGTCACGTCATCTTTCGCAACGGCGAGCGCATCGTCATCACTGACCCATTGCAGATTAACGACCCTCTATCCGAGGCGCTGGCCGCCGTCGCGCAGGAAGTCGACCGTCTTCGCGAGCGAGTGCATCAACTGGAAAACTCCGGCGTACCGCACGAACCAGTCTCACCCTCCATGCAACGCATCATGGAGGACGTCGACTATCAGATCTAATTGTCATCTTTAAGCTGTCATCCTGATCGCTGAAGTCGAAGGACCCCTACCCGACACGTGCGGCTGTTACTCCCTCGGCACCACGCATATATCCGGCAGATTGCGATACCGCTCCGCATAATCGAGCCCGTAACCCACCACAAACTCATCCGGAATCCTAAAGCCCACATAATCCGCCTCCATCGGCAACTTTCGGCGTGCTGGCTTGTCCAATAAAGTAGCGATGCGCAAACTTCTTGGTCCGCGACCCAGGAAAAGCGTTTTCAAATACGTCAGCGTCAAGCCCGTATCCAGAATGTCTTCAACCAGAATGATGTTCTTGTCTTTGACCGACTCATCCACGTCCTTGGTGAAGCGCACTTCGCCCGTCGAATCCCAGCCGCCATGCAACTCCTGATCGGGAGTGGGACGGTTGCCGTAGCTCGACACGCCGATGAAATCGAAAGTCGCGTCGAGCGGAACGTGCCGCGCCAGGTCGCTTAAGAAAATCGCAGCGCCCTTAAGCACGCCCACAAACACTATCGACTGACCGGCGAAATCCCGCGTGATGTCGGCACCCATCGCGGCCACGCGGTAAGCGATCTGTTCGCGCGAAATCAGAACCCGCAAGTCAACCATCGCCGATCATATTAAACTAGAAGCGAAAGCCACACGCACAGAGAGACATTTTTATGATCACGTTGAACGGAATCAAACTTACCTGGCTAGGCCACGCTACCTTCCGTGTCGAAAGCCCCGAGAGGAAAATCATCATCATCGATCCCTGGGTCATGGGCAATCCCATGTGCCCGGAACGAGATAAGAGAATCGACAAGGTAGATGTGCTGCTGTGTACCCATGGCCACTACGATCACATCGGCGACGCGGTCGAGATCGCAAAGAAACATAACCCGAAAGTCGTCGGCATTCCCGAACTCTGCGGTTGGCTGGAGAAAAAAGGTGTCAAGCAAACTGCCGCCATGAACAAAGGCGGAACGCAATCGCTCGAAGGCATCAAGGTCACCATGGTTCACGCCGACCACTCTTGCGGAATTAAAGATGGAGACGAATTGGTTTATGGTGGCGAGGCCTGCGGATACGTCGTCGAGTTTTCCAACGGTCTGAAGATTTATCACGCCGGCGACACCAACGTTTTCGGCGATATGAAGATCATCCACGATCTTTACGCGCCCGACATCGCAATGATCCCGATCGGCGACCATTACACCATGGGCGTGCGCGAAGCCGCCTACGCCTGCAATCTGCTGCAAGCGAAAACGGTCATCCCCATGCATTTCGGAACCTTTCCGCCGCTCGTCGGTAGGCCGAGCGACTTGAAGAAACTTGTTCCGAATGTTGAAATCTTTGAGATGAAGCCTGGCCAAACTTTAGAGTAGAAGAACTCGTGCCTAAGTCTTCGAAACCCGCATGGCGTCACTACGGCCTCATCACTAATCCCGAGGTTGACGATTATTTGTATGACATGCTGCCTGCCCGCGACGCCGTCCTTTTAGAGATGGAAGACGCCGCAGGAAAGCGCGATGTCCCCATCGTCGGCCCCGTCGTAGCCAGCGTGTTGCATCAACTCGCAACCATGATCGGCGCGAAAACAGTTTTCGAGATGGGCTCAGCGATCGGCTACTCGACCATCTGGTGGGCCCGCGCCGTCGGCGAAGGGGGACAGGTCGTCTATACCGACGGCGACCGCAAGAACGCCGAAGAAGCCGCCGGATATTTCAAGCGCGCGGGAGTCAGTGACCGCATTCAAATCCACACCGGCGACGCGCTCGAACTGCTCTCCGAACAAAAAGGTCAGTTCGACATCATCTTCAACGACATCGACAAGCAGGATTATCCTCGCGTCATCAAGTTGGCGACGCCGCGTCTGCGCAAAGGCGGCTTGTTCATCACCGACAACGTCCTCTGGAGTGGACGCATCGCAGAGAAAAATCCGAAAGAAGACAAAACGCGCGCCATCCAGGAGTTCAACCGAGCGCTCTACGCGTCGCCAGAGTTCGAAACCACAATCCTTCCAGTGCGGGACGGCATAGCAGTCGCTGTCAAGAGGTAAGCGAAAGCTAAATCGACTTCACCGGTAGGACAGTCAGATCCTCTACCAGGCCAACTTCTTTCTGCAAAAACGGCTCCGCGTAAGTGACGCCAGCCAGCATTCCGTAATATCGCGCCATTGCCTCGATGCGCGCGCGAATCTCCGCTTGCGCCGGGAAAATGTCTTTACCGGCTTCCTGATCGCTGAACTGCGTTTTGTAGGCCATCAAGGAAGCAAGGCGCTCTTCGAATTGGTCGGTGATATCAACCACAAAAGTCGGGCGCACATCGTAATACAGCGTCGCATAAATGATTTTGAAAGGACGATGCGGCGCGGTACTCGATCCAGAAAACGGCGAACCAATCTCCAGTTTGCTCAGGCCCGCAAGAAAACTCGCTTCGTAACCCAGCACCGACGCCGTGTAGTGATCGGGATGCCGGCCTTTCCAGTAAGGCAGAATTAACACGCGCGGCCGCTGTTCGCGAATCGCCGCCGCGACTTTCAGCCGATTCGCCCAGGTATTTTCCACGCGGCCATCGGGAATATCCAGCGCCGCACGCCAGCTCACCCGCAGAATTTTCGCCGCTGCTTCGGCTTCCTGAGCGCGCTCTTGCGCCGATCCGCGCGTACCAAGCTCCCCTTGCGTAAGATCGAGGATGCCGGTGCGATGACCGAGTTGCGCCATCTTGAGTAGCGTTCCACCACAGGTTTGTTCGACATCATCGCGGTGAGCGGCCAGTGCCAGAATGTCCAGCGCAGGGATTTGCATAGAGGTACAACGCTGCTTTGCCTACAAGCCAAGTCTACAGCAGTCGCGCCAGGTACATTCCGCCGAGAGCCGCTCCGAGGCACAGCAGGTTATTGCTAAAGAAATTGGTCAGTGCCAATGCCCAGTGGCCGTAATCGATGTAAGTCATAGTCTCAAACGCATAGCCGGAAAACGTAGTGAGCGAGCCGCAAAACCCGACTACCAGCAGCAAGCGCCAGCGCGGATCGATCACAACTCGCTCCGAGGCCCACACGATAAAGAAGCCAACAATCGCGCTACCCACGACATTGATGAACAAAGTGCCGTAGGGAAACTCCGGCCCGATAATTTTGGCTGCGTAGCGGCCGATGAAGTAACGGGCGTTGGCCCCCACAATCGCGCCCAGAGAAATCACGAGGAAGTCGATCACGATAGAGTTCTCCCTACTGTTGAGTTAGTAGGAGTTATCAGCCCAGCGCTACTATGCCGGGCGGTTGTGGCGAACTCCATCGCCGTGCATTTGTTGTATCACAGAACGATGCAACCGGCGTGTTACTTCTTGCGCTCCACCAGAAACCGCGCCAGCGCTTTCAAAGTATCGCCGCGTTCGCCGAAACCGTCCAGCGACGCAAACGCCGCGTCCACCAAGGCATCGGCCCGCTTCAAGGATTCCTCGATCCCAAACAATGCCGGATATGTCGCCTTTTCCGACGCCGTATCTTTCCCCGCCGTCTTACCCAATTGCTCCGAGGTTTGCGTGACGTCCAGAACATCATCGACAATCTGAAACGCCAGCCCAATCGCCTCGCCGAATCTCTTCAGATAGCAAACGGGCGCGTCGTCTCCCCCGGCATAAATTCCTCCGCTGACCACGCTCGCAGTGATCAGTGCTGCCGTCTTCGAGCGATGAATGTATTCCAGCGTCTCAAAATCAGGACGCACCCGCTCCGATTCCAAATCCACAACCTGCCCGCCGATCATCCCGTCGACAGTTCCGGTGCGCCGGGCAATCTCCTCGATAATCCGAACCCGACGCTCGGCAGAGCATTTCACTTCCCCCAAGACTTGATAGGCGCAAGTTTGCAGCGCATCTCCCGCCAGAATTGCGATGGCCTCACCGAACACTACATGCGATGTCGGACGCCCGCGCCGCAAATCGTCATTGTCGAGCGCGGGTAGATCGTCGTGGATCAACGAATAGGTGTGCAACATTTCCAGGGCGGCGCCCACGTCTTCGATGCCAGGCGGAAGCTCACCCGTAATCGCACGTCCCGCCTCCATGCAAAGAAGGGGACGAATGCGCTTCCCGCCCGCAAACACGCTGTGCCGCATCGCCTTGTGAATCGATGCAGGACGCTCGGACTCGGGGGGCAACAAGCGTTCCAGCGCAGCATCGGTAAGCTGCCTGCCGTTTTCCAGAATTTCATTCAGCATTGAGGGGAAAGTATAGCAAGGAGTGTTTCGTATTCGCAGCGCAGCGACTACTTTCTCGCCGCAGTTTTTTCGCCGAGCGCGTCGAAAGGCTCAGCTTGCAATTTTCCATTCTGCTTCAGCAGGATTTCCACTTTGCCTTCCGCCTCTTCCAACTCCTTGCGGCAGGCGGACGAAAGCTTCATGCCTTCTTCGAACAGAGTAAGAGATTTTTCCAGCGTGGCGTCACCGCGCTCCAACTCCTGCACGATCTTCTCCAGCCGATCTAAACACTCTTCAAACTTCGCCAACCGTCACCTCTCGCCCAAATTCTAACTCACGCTGGCCGAACGCGACGATCCCAATGCTTCGAGCACATCCACCGCTGTGGTGTATCTGCCTTGCGGAGCGCTGATCTGCGCTCCCTGCACCAGCGAACTAACAGCAGTCAGCATTTCGCGCGCAATCAGAATACCTTCTTCGCGCGCCGCTTCCGGCGTGGTCGCGCGTATCATGCGCTCCAAAATCGCATCCGGCACGGAAACGCGCAATTCATTCTTCATAAACTCTGCGTTCCGCGCGCTCACTAGTGGCCAGATACCGGCAATTACGGGAATGCGGCAGTGCTCGATTCTTCGCAGAAAGTTTTCCAGCAAAGCGAGATCGAACACTGGCTGCGTCACCACATACTCTGCGCCGGCTTCGACCTTAAATTCGAAGCGGCGAATTTCCTCGTCCATGTTCGGCAATCCGGGATTCGCGCCCACTCCCACAACAAACGCCGTACCCGCGCCAATCGGATTTCCGCCAATATCCTGACCGCGATTCAGGTTATGCACAATGTTCACCAACCCGATGGCGTCCACGTCGAACACGGCGGTCGCGTCGGGATAATTCCCCATTTTCGGCGGATCGCCTGTGATGCAGATCAAATTGCGAATGCCAGTCGCCGCCGCGCCCAGAAGATCCGATTGAATACCCAACACATTTCGATCGCGGCAAGTGTAGTGCAAAATCGCCTCGATGCCAACATCGCGCTGCACCAGTAGAGACAGCGCCTGATTGCTCATGCGCGCCGACGCGCGAGGGCTATCTGGAATATTGATCGCGTCCACGCCCACAGATTTCAGAAAGCGAGCACCTTCAATTTCCTTACTAACATTCGTTCCCTTGGGAGGAACGATCTCGACCATGGTGACGAACTCGCCCGCAGCAATCTTCGCCCCGAGTTTCGAGCGCAACGCGATCGGCACCGCAGGCGCGACAACGGTCTTCGCCTCAACCGCATGCCCCGCGTGTGTTTTCGAGCGGGCACCGCTCACCCGCATCGCGGACTTCATAGCCTTGATATGCTCCGGAGTCGTTCCGCAGCATCCGCCCACCAGCCGGACTCCGGCCGCCACGAACTTGCGCGCATAGCTGGCCATGTACTCCGGCGAGCAAAGATAAATGTTGCGACCCTCGACCGAGCGCGGAATGCCGGCATTCGGCTGTGCCGCCAGCGGCAGTGATGTTGCCTCACGCACGCGCTCCATTGCATCCAGCATGTCCACTGGACCGACGCTACAGTTGCAGCCAATCACGTCGACGCCCCACTCTTCCAGGCGCGGCGCGAAAGTCTCAGGCGTCGAGCCGTCCAGACAGTTGCTCTCTTCGTCCACTGTCACTTGCGCAACAATCGGCAGCTTCGGATTCACATCACGCGCCGCCAAAATCGCCTGATGGATTTCCTCCAGATAACCAAACGTTTCCAGAATCAGCAGATCGACGCCGCCCTCGACCAGCGCCTCAATCTGCGCCCGAAAAGCCGCGCGCGCCTCTTCGCGGGAAACCTTGCCCAACGGCTCAATCCGGATGCCCAGCGGCCCCACCGCGCCCGCCACAAAGCCGTCAAAACTCTTCGCCGCCTCGCGCGCTAGTGCGACACCAACGAGATTAATGTCGCGCACTTTGTCAGCGAGACTGTGCCGTGCCAGCCGAAACGAATTTCCGCCAAAAGTATTCGTCTCAACGATCTCCGCGCCCGCATGCAGGTATTCGCGATGGACGTCGCGAATCAACTCCGGCTGCGAAAGATTCAGCTCGTCATAGCAGCGGTTGATGAAAATGCCCTTGGAATAGAGCAGCGTCCCCATCGCGCCATCGCACAGAATAGGGGCTTTCTTCAACCGTTCCAGGAAGTCAAGGGCCATCTATACGAGGATACAAGATGGGTTGGGCTTTTGCATGGGTGGGCCGCACCTCAATTTTCCTTTGCTATAATCAACCATTCCGCATCCTAACTAGCATTCCTTATGCCCCCTGGAGTTCTGAGGTTGAGAAAAGTCATTGGCGCGACTTGCGCACTTGCCGTCGCTAGTCTGGGATTTGTTTCCTGTGGCAGCAGCTCGAAGAAAACCAATCTCAGTGGATTACCCTACCGCGCCTTCGTCACCAATCCGCTGTACCGGGGCGCGCCTGCGGTGGCCATCATCAATGCGCAAAATGACACGCTGGACGGCGAGGCCATTAGCCTTCAGGGGACTATTACCCAGCCCAGCCAGATGCTGCTGTCCCCCAGCCGGCAATACTCCCTGATCTATAGTCCCGCGGCGAATAATTTCGCCTACGTCAACAACACAACCGAAGCCGTGGCCACGGGTAGCGGCTCGATCACCCTGCCCGGCTTCACGGAGAGCTTCGTGATCGCTAGCGACAACTCTACGGGCTATACCGCAGTCCCGAGTGCGACCGTCATCGGCACCCAGATACCCGGTGCCGTGATCGTGATGAACTTGCTTCAAGGCTCTATCCTGGCAACCTTGCCTGTACCCTCTGCGCATTACGTCTTTATCACTCCGGACGGCAGCGAGGTGCTCACCTTCAGCGACAACACGAACACCATTACTCTGATCTCTCCAGTGCTTGTGGGTAGCAATAGTGATCCGCGCACTTTCGTGAACACGCCCGGCTTCGATCATCCCGTGTTTGCTCTGTTCAGCAGCGACAGCAGCACCGCCTATGTTTTGAACTGCGGACCAGAGTGCGGCGGAACGTCCGCGAGCATCGCCGTATTCGACCTAAGTACGCTCACCGTAACAGCCAGCATTCCGCTGCCCGCCGCCACTACCGCTTTAATCAATGGCACGACCATGTACGTTGCGGGCAGCGCTCCCGGAACGCCCTGCGGATCGGGCACGGCCGCAACCGCATGCGGCACGCTGAGCGTCGTGAACCTCACTTCACTAACTGCGAACACCCCTTTGCAGATTACCAACGGTTTTCATAATCACATGGAGTTGACTGCGGACGGCCAGCTTTTCATTGGCGCGAAGACTTGTTCCGATGTGAACATCGCAGGCGGCGAAGTGCGCGGCTGCCTTTCGATCTTCGATACGACCAACTCCACCACGATTATTCCCCCAGAAACGGGCGACGTGACAGGAATAGCGCCCATCCCCGGTCGGCAAGCGGTGTACGTGGTGCAGGGCGCCATCATCTATATCTATGACACCCAGACCGATCAGCTCGAAGTTCAGACCGAGCCGACACCTCTCGTCGTCACCGGCCAGCCCTACGACGTAAAGTACGTCGACACCGGGATTCCGCAGTAGGTTCTTACTGGACGGGCTGAAGGGTCAATTGGTGAGTCTGTGCCTGACTCACCGCAGCCTGCGAAAACGGCAGAGTGAAAGTGAATCCCTCATACCATGCCTTCCACTGATCCATATACCATGGACTGAGAATATTTCCCGCCTGACCTGTCACCAGATTCAGCGTGCTCTGATCGAAGTTCGATAGGTCGGCAGTAAAACGCTCCGACGGCCCGTGATCCCGCGACACCGCCTTCACCGAATAAACGCTGCCCGACTGCGGCTGTACTCCCGGCCCACTCCAGTGACTGAGCAGCGGAATTTTTCCGAGAATCGGATGCTGAATCTCCAGGGGGTGAAAACTGCCCCATCGCCAAGCTGCCAGATTTTTCGGTGCGTCGTTCTGGCTCACCGCGGTCTGCACCGCAGCGCTGAGCAACTCATCGTAGTTCGCATAGCCTGCGGGCAACCAGCGTTGCGGCTGATGTTGCAAGATGTTTTCCACCCACACGGAATCCTGCAGCCAGCGATAACTCTTCCAGCTCAGCGTGCCAGTAGTTTTTTCGTCCGCAATCGCGGCTCCCAGTTTCGGCTCCAGCAATAGGCGCGTGAGTTCGCGTTCGGCCAGCACCACAATCGTGGGCGCGGAAGAATCGGCGCTCATGCGGCCATCCCAACTGCGCAGAATATCCGCTGCAGCCTTGCTTCGCGCGGAAACACTCTTCGCGTGATCGATCGCATAGACAAAGCGCTCGGCGGCGAAGCGATCAAACTCAGAGACAATGTCGTTCTGCAATGCCAGCATGTCAGAAGGCTCAAACTTCTTGCCCGACTCCAGCACCCGATAAATGCGGGCAGTCCGCCACGGTGCTTCCCACTCCGCGCTAATACTGTAGGGATATTTATCCGGCGTGATGCGGCCGTTGGCGGTCGCGATAATTCCGCCCGGCGGATTGTAAACGTTGGGCAGTTTCTCAAACGGAATGTAGCCGGTCCACTCGTGCGCGTCGTCGCTGCCATTTACCGGAAGCGAGCCGTCACCCGCCGCGCGAATCGGAATCTTTCCTGTGGTCTGATATCCGATATTGCCGTCCACATCGGCATAGACAATGTTCTGCCCAGGAGCATCGAACTGCGAAAACGCGGCGCGGAACTGATTCCAGTCTCGTGCCGAATCGACTGCGAAAAACGGCGTTCGGATGCCGTCATAGAGAGTCCAGCGCAGCGCGACCTTTCGAGTTTCTCCGGGATAAAGTTCCGAAACAATAGGCCCGTGCCGGGTCAGCGCGACCTCCACATTCACATCTGGCTGACCCTTGACCTTGATCGTTTCCATGCGATGCTGGGGATCACGCCAGCCTTGCGGCGTCAGGTATTGTCCGGTCGCGTTAAAGGTCTCGATGTAGGCATCCTCAATCGTCGGGCCGACGTTGGTGAATCCCCACGCAATCTTCTGGTTGTGGCCAACGATGACATAAGGAAAGCCTGGCAGCGTAACTCCGGCCACGTCGAAGTCCGCGCAGCGCAAGTGCGCCTCATACCAAAGATTTGGAACCCCATATCCCAGGTGCATATCGTCCGAGAGGAGTGGCTTGCCGCTCACAGTGTGTGCGCCCGAAACTACCCAGTCGTTCGAGCCGACCACATAACCGTCTTCGCGCAGAGAGGGCTCACTCTCGGGCAAATTCAATCGCGGCGGAGCGCTTCGCACCACAGAATTGTCGCTGGAATCTTCATCGTCGTCGTCCGAATCGTCTTTATCGGAGTCTTGCTCCGCGCTGACTTTGGAAACCGTCGGCGGACGATCATGCCACGAGGAATTCACATAAAGATCAGCGGTAAGTTCGGGACCAAGTTTAGCCAGGATTTTCTCCCGCGTCAGTGAAGCTTGCAGCGGCGTGCTCAAATCTTTCACCATCTGCGCCGCGATCAGCATGGAGTCTTCCGGCGTCCAGAGTTTGGGCGAGTAGCGCAGAATGCGAAACTCTATGGGCAGATGATCGTGCTGCAATGCCATGCTGGCATTAACGCCCCGAGCGTACGCTTCAAAGTGTTCTCGCACTTCGGGCGGGGCCAGCGCAAAATTCTTACGCGCCGCCTCCCGCAGGCCAAGAATCCTCTGCTCGCGATCATGGGGAACGAGGTCGGGTCCGAGCAGCTCCGCCAACTCGCCCGCGGCAAAGCGCCGCATCACATCCATCTGCCAAAGTCGGTCCTGCGTGATGACGAAGCCTTGCGCGAAGAATAAGTCGTCGAAGGTAGCGGCCTGGATCGTCGGCACACCGTGATTGTCACGCGAGACTTTTACCGGACCGGATAACCCTCGCACGCGCAACGATCCGTCAAGTTGCGGCAAGTTCGACCGAAGAATTGAATACAGCCAAATGCCGCCTGCAAGCACGAAAGCGAGCCCGAGCAGAACAATCGCACC
>Ga0181531_10002804_pt1 | contig 10790 bp, 4 predicted proteins | sample PEATcosm2014_Bin_38_FD_119743 | JGI IMG/M metagenome (GOLD analysis project Ga0181531, IMG submission 119743) | Peatland microbial communities from MTU Mesocosm Facility, Houghton, MI, USA - PEATcosm2014_Bin11_10_metaG | ecosystem: Environmental > Terrestrial > Soil > Wetlands > Peat | place... | reverse complement strand
TATTCGAAACAGTGTTGTAATAAACATCACCATTTTGAGCAGGGGAAGGATCTGAGGTATAAAACCCTGGATTTATTCCGCTAGAGAAGTTTTTGAAGTTGACTGGCACTTACCCTATCCTTACTGGTATTTAACGATTTTAACTACGTAGACGTTATTAGGATTGGATTGGTTTCCACCCGATGCGTCCGTTGTCCACGAACCAATGCGACCCGATCCGAACGCGGACGATGCGCCAGGATTCGTGTTATTGACGTTAGGACCTGTGTGATTATGGCTTAGGTTTTGGTTCTGTTGATAAGATCCGACATTGTTGCCAGTATTTCCACCAGTAGCTACCGCGCCTCGACTTGCTCTGTCTGGATCAAACACGCTTGCTATATCTACCGCTCTGTGGAATACTCCGCCTGGAGGTAAATTAAAGTGAAGAGCGTCTGCTGATCCCCATGCAAAATTACCTGTACTTGGATCAAAAAATGCATTCGCTAATTGTGGGTAATCAGAAATTAACTGACTTGAACCATCTTGCGCTAAATAATTCGCTGGTACCTTGGACAATGGACCCATGAAATCTAGGGATACGCCAATCGGAACTCCCTCTCCAACACCGTTGGGAGCAGGATTCAATTGAATAATATCTAAGAAGTTTCCTGGAGGTCCGCCTTCGATTCCGCCAGCACTTTCGCCAGTATTTTGTACTTGTATCTGATCTCCAGCTCTTAAACTGATATGTCTGGTAGTTGGTGTCGTAGCTATGTAACTAGGAGCACCCGCTATTTGACCGCCCCATTCAGAATGGGCTATTGAAATCTGCGTACCTCCGAGTGGAGTGTAAGCAATATCCATTGCCCAATCATAAGCGGATGTGTGATCGTGACACATCTGCGCTGAAATTAAATAAATTCCAGAGACGGGACAGGTCCAAACTCCGGTGGTAGCATTATATGCGCCGTAAGTGTCTTCATTAACTATGTCATAAACAATCGGAGATCCAGGGAAACTAGGTGTTCCGGTCAGGCCTTGAGTGTTAGTTGATACATGCAATCTAACCAAAGATGATGGCATTGCGACACTACCACTAAGTGCTATAGACATCATCCAAATAGATGAGGTGGCGTTATATGTGGCAGAGTTATTCGAGTTCCAAGTTACTTGGTCACCAGCATTCAGTTTAAGTAAACCTGAACCGCCAGTAATGTCGCTAGTTCTACCGCTATCATCTTGCATGTAAAGTGGTGCGCCGTTAGGAGATCCACCGTTAACTACTATGTCAACGATTACTGTACCGGCAGAACATTGAAGTGAAGAACCGCCAATGTATAATCCACTGACAGGACATGTCCAAACTCCAGTAGAAGGATTGTACGCACTGTTTGAATCATATAAAACGTTTGTAAAAGCTAAGTTACTACCTGCTCCGACAGCCACCGATCCACCAGAAGATGCTCTGAAAGAAATTGGGGCTTGTGCTGCAGGTTGTACTACGGGTGATGGTCCTACGAAAACGTTGGCAAGCTTAAAAGTCCACGCATTTGCATTTGTGGTTGCAATGTGCCAAATTATTCTATAGTTTGTGCTTCCTGGATTAGTTTGGAAATAACCAGAATACGTTGCAGGTGATGCTACTCCGGCTGTAAGTTGATAAGGAGTTACGGGTATCAGAACTGCGTTCGTGATGTCGTAAGCCCACATTTCTATGTCGCTATCATTGCCAGGAGTTCCATCGCCAAGTACGAAATTAGCACTAGCTTGGTATTGGAACGTAACGGCCATTAAGCCTGGAGAAAAAGCGGGATCACTAGTGAAGTCATATGAAAGGCCTTCACCTTGAGTATTTGCTGCGGCTTTAGTGAGAACGCCCATACTGTGACCAACGAGTGGAGTCGTTGTGGTCGATGCGAATGTAAGATTGGTTACGGTTCCGCCAGTTCCCGTGGTGGGACTGGATGAGGCGCCGTTATTGTAAAGATTATAACCGTTAGTCGAACCAATACTTGGGTTAGTATTGTAGTTGATTACTCCGCTTCCGCCTAAAGGTCCCCAACTGCCATTTTCATAGCCTAGAAAGCCTTGAATAGAATCAAAGTAGACATCCCCATCGACTGGATTAGTCGGCATGGTGAAACCGGTAAAATTTAACCCTTTTTTAATTGTCCAAAAGCCATCGGCCATTTGTTAATTCCTTCTGTTTCCAACATCCACAGAAAGATATATCACGCTTATCTTAAGAATCGCTTGATATCAACTTTCATTGTACGATTGGAAGTGTTTGTGGTTGTGTACTGTAGAACGATTGTAGAACTTACAGTTACTGCTGTAAAAGTTACACCAGGATCTGAAGTATCGGCAGATTCGTTTACTAGTGAAGAGACTGATCCGTCGCTATTCGACATCAAGGTTATTCGACCCATACTAACAACGGTAGGACTCGAACCATCAGTGATGTAATAATCGGCCATGTAACCAGCGTAAACTGTAAAGTCAAACGTCATAGACGCATCGACAGGACTGTTCGAGGTGTTATTGGTCAACGTGATCGTATCAACGAATTGCTTTTCAATGTAATCCGTTGGGGTAGGACCAAATTTCAATACATCGACGACCATGTTTGGTTCAGTCGAACTATTGTCCGTGATTACTCCAGAAGGATTACTGAAGAGAACTCGATTGGCGGTTAATGCTGCGAGTTTTGAAAGAGCGATTGCTGCTGTTGCAGAAACTTGAGCGTTACTAATTCCGCCAGCTTTAACTTCAACTGCTCCGCCACCAGTAATATCGAGGGTAACACCGTCAACATGTACGGTAACTACGTTACCAGATACACTTAATCCACTTGAGAAAACCCAATTTAGTCCTTGAGAGACCAGAGCGAATTCGACGTCATCACTACCGATTGTGGTAATGTCTTCAGATTCTCTGTAGATGTATCCAGGTTGGGTTGAAGCATCAGCACTAACTTGTACGGTTGCCCATTGTAAATTTGCTGGAGTATCTGCATCAGCTGAACGAGTCAATATGTATGGAATGGTTAATCCATCACCAACTTGAGTTACAACGTAGATACCATTATAGGGATCGTTGCCGCCAGTTTCATTTTGAACAAGTAATCTGTCGTTTACGGCTAATGTAACACCGTCTTGAGGATTAAGTGCGTTTCCGGCAATCGTACCATTCTGAGTGATAGTTGCGCCGACACCAGCTGCGCCGTTATTGTATGCGTATGTTCCAGGCAATGCTGCTGTGGTAGCAGATCGAACAGTTTCTTTCCAGTTTAAACCTTGAACCAAATTGTCAACATATAATTTGTTGGCAGCATCCATAGGATTTATAGGATTTGCTAAATTGATGATGTTGCTAGAGCTAACATCGATCATGTCGGTAGAAGAACTTAATACTAAGTTTCCACCAGCGTTAGAAATACTTTGAACGTATAACTCTAACCATCTGTCTGAAGAACTACCTAAATTTTGAGTAATATCTGCAGCAGGAAGTAGATCTTGATTGATTGCGGTAGGAGATGTTAAATTACTAAGTGTTTGATTAGCAGCAAACGTATCAACATAATTCATTGTTGCTGCATCTTGTGCCGACGTCGGATTTGCAACGTTATGAATTTGTAAACTATTGGCGTTGATAGACGAACCCATCAAGCTTAATGCACTAGCTCCAGCGCTTACAACTACAGCATAAGCTGCGGCCCATCGTAAAGCAGAACTGCCTAAGTTAAGCGTGTTATCTGCATTAGGAAGTAAACTTTGGTTGATGGAAGTCGTAGTTAAGTTACTTAAAGATGTATTGGCACCACTCGAAGAAACTAGGCTTCCCCAAACGCCATTAATATAAGCTCTAAATAAATTACTTACAGTGTTGTAATAAATTTCACCATTATAACCAACGCCAGGATCAGCGGGTAGATTACCGACAACTATTGGGCTTTGGTTAAATTTACGTTCATTCATTGCTTACAAACTCCTAGTTTGTTATGTTTCGAATGGAATACCAGAATTGAGCTGATTGTCCAGTCGATGTGGAAGTATACTGAACTTGAAGGTTCGATCCACTTATGACGGCGTTGAGTGTCACACCACTAAGATTAGTTCCCGTGTCACTTTGAGATATGCTTATAACGCTTGAGTTCGCAGATACCTGAATTTCCCCAACTTCTGTGATTGTCCCTCTAAGTATCGAATATTCCACGATAATATTGGGCGAAGAGCTTATGGGCAAGCTAAAAAGCACTGCTGGAGAGAACTGGCCGTCTGTGATAGATAGCGGGCCTATTACGATAAGCGTTGGATAGTCAACATTGGGTATTAATGCCATTTTAAGATCTCTTTATAATTTCTACAGTCAAAGGTGTAGACATTATATTTGTGGTAAATTGTATTTGGGTAGTCGATATTTCAGTGTATAAAGTTCCAGCTGATGGAGGTGTCACTGCAGAACTTACATATCGTGAAATTCTTTGTCCGTTTACATAAACATCCAATGCGCCAACTGTAGATCCGCCGTTCATTCCCATTACATAGCTGAAATCCAGACTGATGTTGGTCATACCAGACACGTTGAATGGAGCTGCGCAATTGTATGGAGTGCTTGAGCCATCTGACATTGTAAATGCAGAAGCTGCAACTCCACCTGGAAGAACTGGTGAATAGCTTGGAAGTCCAGTAGGACCTGCGCCACCATCAGACCATCGTGTGGTGATGTATTTAACTGTAGCATCGCCGCCAGAATTATCTACGTTTGCAACTAGCGAAACCATTCCGCCAGATAAAGTTGCAGACCATGTTACGCCGGTAGGTGCAGTATCGCTACCACCACCAGAAACTTCAGCTATAGTTCCATTGTTTGTTAACCACAGTGTGAAGGTTTCTTTATTACCACTTCTCAAGATAGAAGCGTTGATGATTATGTTTTCGCTACCCAAAGCTGTTACTGTGAAAATCGGTGTCGCAGTGTTATTTGGAGCAGTCGATGTGATAATCGAGCTTGATTCCCAGAAATCTAGACCATTAAACGATCTGTAGAATGGATTTACTACCCACGTAGTCCCATTGAACTCAGTAACTTGATTTGCAAACTGCAAACCTTGAGTAACAACGAGCATGTCGCCAGTTGCGGGTTGATAAGGTGATGCGAATTCTGGTTGAGGAGTCCAAGAAATACTTCCAGGGACGCTCGTTCCACTTAAACCACTCGTATCTACGATTGCATGGTAAAGAGTTCCGTTCGTTAAGTTATTTAAACCAGAATAATTAAACGTGTAAGCCGTAGGAGTCGTGGTCAATGTTGCTGAATTAATATTCGAACTAGTTTCGATCAAAGTTCCTGGTTGACCAGAACCATTGTCTTGATAAATCTTAACCGTTAAGTTTCCACTATTTGGAGGAGATGCACTTGCAATGGACAATTGGAACACAGCACTATTTAAAGCTGCCGTACTCGTAGCCATAAATGTTTGACCTAAACTTGTCGTGTTGGTCGTTGCATTATAGGTTGAATTGATCGAAAGATTTTCTGCAAAAATAACAGGAGTTGATCCACCACCCGTAAAAGGTTGGAATGCATCAAATATTTGCGTGACACCGCCACCACCGCTTGACCATGTAGATCCAGAGTTTAGTGAGTGTACTGCGCTTGGGGGAACAGATGTTGGAGTTATAACATACGTATCCCATGCAATGTCATTTATACCGCTCATTCCTGATACTAAAGAAGGATCTAGAACGATGAAGTAAGAAGTTCCACCAGTCAATCCAAGACTTTGTGGAACAGAATAATTTTGAGAATAATTTTGCAATGTGCTAGCATCAATATAACTATATTGAGTTAATCTCAATCCAGGAACGCCACCACTGTTAGAATAAACCGATATTCTGATGTTACCAGAAAGAGCGCCTGGTGTACCTATTGTTCTTAACGGTATTTTGACCGATCCCAATATTACACTTGATGCAGCAGTAAATGGTTGAGCCCACCATGTAGTTGTAAGGTTGGTAGTATTATCGCTTCTAAGTCCAACTGCTCCAGGGAATGCTGTAGAGTTAGTATCTATGCGATTACTATTTATAGCAACGAAATAGTGTTGATTTACAGGACTTCCACCATCCATTAATGTAGTTGGGAACGTAGAACCTGTATCGGTTGATTCAATCGCATTTGGACTTGTCAACGATGAAGTGTCAGAAGCAATTCTGATTTCAAATGTTCCAGAAGCCAATGTGGTGTGAGCAAAACTGGTGACGAGATGGTATAGCGTACCCGATACAACTGATCCGGTTGAAAAGTTAAATGGTAAGAATATACCTTGAACACTTGCATTGTTAAATATGTTATTGGCTGAACTTGCTATGTTAGTAAGTAGGGTGCCTGGTTGACCAGAACCGTTGTCGTTGTAAATTGCAACTGTAACAGTGCCACTATATGTACTGCCGTTACCGACGTACATATCGATACCTGCGGATACCACTGGACCAGAAGCAGAAGCGATGAAAGGTTGAGAAGTTGCGTAGTTGGTTCCAGTTACAGCGTTATATTGAGTACCATTATTGTATTGTCCAACAGCCGTGTCTCCAGATCCTCTGCTACCTGCAAGAACTGCAAACTGAGCAGAAGTACTTCCGATGATTGGATATGTTGATCCACCATCGCTTGAGAGGCTTAATTCTGGAGGTTGTGTTGCTGCGCATGAACCAGTACCTAAGAATATGATGCCGCTGCCACCAAGACCGGTTACGTTAGCGAAATTCCAAAGTATCCAGTATTGAGTACCGACAACCAAATTGCTAGATGTGGTAAGTTGAGTAATTTGATAATTGATTTCATCGCCAGCATTAGTCAAAGTACTTGCATTGACATTTACGCTGTTGATTAAACTGCCAGGAGAACCTGCACTATCGTTATATAGACCGACGCTAAAAGTTCCACCTAAAACTCCGGTGGCTCTCGACATCGTATACATTATGGCCGCTACTTCTTGTGTGATATTTGGAGTGAAAGGCTGAGCGGCTACGTTACTTGTCGTTGTGATATTTATTGCAGGTGTGCTTGAAACTCCGAATGTATTTTGAGCTATCAAGCCAGAGCTTGTGGTTACGGAGAAGTTTGCATTCGTGCTAGCATTCGGTGCCCATGTTGCACCGCTATTGGTAGATGTGAGTAAATCAGGGTTAGTTGCACCAGATGAACTGACGTATAATCGTAAAGTACTTGCGAAACTTACGTTAGTTGGATCAATTACTAAGTGATAAGTTTGTCCTGATACTAAAGCTCCATAAGAAAAAGAAGTAGTTATTGTGGATGGAGTTTGACTACCAGTTGCCGTTGCGCTTAAATTGGCCGTATTTATTGGAGCTATACTACTGATTCGTGTTCCAGGAACACCGGCATCATCAGTCCAAATACTTAGGTTTAAATTACCACTTCCTACTGTTGCATCCCAGTAACTTCTGATAGTAACAGAACCTAATGGACCAGAAACAGCGGCAACAAACGGCTGATCTTTCCAATCAGCTCCAGATGTCATATCAGAGAATACGCCACCTAAGTTGAAGAAGCCCGCAATCGCAGGATTTCCACTACCGGTTATCATAGATCCGTTGATTACAAAATAAGCATCATCGGCAGGTATTGGTGTAGCAACTCCAGCACTAACAGTTTCCAAATTTCCGCCAGAATAAGGATTGGCATTTGAAATTTGCATTACTATTGGATTAGGTAAATTTGGACTTGAACTTCCACCAACAACACTTGCTTGGTAGACTTCATTGTTTCCACTTACTAATTGAGTGAAAACTACCAACATGCCATTGGTAACAGTTACGTTATCAATTGTTGCTGGACTAGAAGATGGGAGTGATGTGTCTACTCCATCATATAAGTTGATTTTTATTAATGATCCACCACCGCTTCCAGATCCAGAACCAACTCCAAGTTGAACGATGTTGGCTTGTGGAATAGCTGTTACGGTTGTTCCATCAACAGAGTTTATGACAACTTGACCAAGAGCAATTCCTGATCCAGTGAAAATTGAACGAGGAGCTGCGGCTGCGGATGCACCATCTGCGGCGGCTGGTAACACTAATATGTCGCCGACCATTCTGTTGTCGGAACCTAACATATCAGGAATAATTACGATAGTAAACCATCGCCACATTCCAGCAGCAGGAATTACTGGAGTAAAATCGATACCAAGTGGTGTTGAACCATCCGCTTCGTATACGTCGCCAGTTTGGAAATCAATTTGTGCGCCAGCAAAATTTAATAAGAAACTAGAGATTCTTTGACTTCTAGTTTCACCAGTCAACATTGTGACATCGGCATCGCTGATTAAAATTCTGGTATTGTTCGGTCTAACAGCCGTCATTCTGATTTCGCTGAAATAATCGTCGATTACTCCAAGAGCGCCATCTAGAGTAGATGCTTCCCCATCAAATAATGCGAATGAATGCGTTCCAACTATTACAGAGTTTGTAATTGGTTGTCTACGTGCGAATATTACGACATTTGAATTTGCTGGAACTGCAGTAATAGCTGCAACGACAGGAGCAACCGTCAAAGGCGGCGTTCCAGTACGATTAACTACAACGTATGCAACTTGACCTGCTGCGAGAGTAACGCTACCAGCTGCGATTGTATTTAAGGTATCTGCTTGTCCAGGAATTTGGATATATGCGTCTGCGGACCAAGATAATACTCCAGTCCCACCATTGTAAGACCAGGTTCCACCTTCGATAAGTTTTAAATTTCTATCCTGATCGGCAACTCCAACTGCAGCACCAAGTGCAGAGTCTAATTCACTGATGGCATCCGTAAGATCTATACCTTGAGTAACGAAATTAGTACTGCCGTATTGTGGTTGAGTTGCACCGGCATATGGAGCGCCAGTATATTGTAAGAGAGCTTCTAGAGCACTTGAATCATCAGAAGACGATTCGCCTTGTGAAACTTCTCCAATACCTCTTAGATAAATTGTTGCAGTAGAACTTAACGTGCCGCCGCCAGAAGATGAATCTAATCCAGGATTTTCTACAGTAACGCTATTTGCGGTAGGAACAGTCAATACTTCAAAGAATTGATTGAATGTAGGATCTGCTACGCCGTTAGCTTGAATACCTTGACCAGCATTTATTCCATGAGGTAGGGTTGTGGTAAACGTGGTAATACCAGCACTACGAACTGCGCCAAGTGGTGAAGCTTCGATTGTTGCAGTGATGCTTCCGTTATCTGCTCGTTTTGCAATCCAAAATGCATTGTTATCTGCGGGAACTGAATCGGGTTCTGCAACCGTCATCGTGTAAGTTCCTTGAGATCTTAACGCGATACCTGTGGCGGATGACCCAATATAGGGATTGACCAATGTTATAGTCGATCCACTGACTGACATTACTTGTTGATAATCTGTGATGCTGTCTGAGAAAAATCTAACCCAATCACCAGCTGCAATACCGGCCACCAAACCGCTAGCATTGATGACAGAACTTCCATTTACGAAAGTGAATGAGTTTAACGGTTGAAAATTTTGATCTCTGACCAAATAGATGTATGCGACTTCTTGATCCAGAAGTTCTACTGATCCAGGAGCAATTATGAATTCAAGAGGTCCAGAAATGGATTGAATATTTAGTTGACCTGTCCAAGTCAACATTCCAGGCGTAACTTGGCTGTGGATAAACTTTCCACGCATAGTCATTACGCTACCGTCAGTGTCGAAGAATAAGAAGCTTAAGTTTACGTTAGCAACTGAGGTAGAACCAAAAGTGTACCAGAACGCAGACCCTTTGATTTCCTTAAGGATAGACTTGATTGCGTCAGTTTCATCCTTTTGGGTGAACAACATCTTGTCGCCGCCCTGAAATGGATTAACTGCGTTGCTTGTAGAAATGTATGGGTTTTCAGTTCGGCCTTCTGGCTGAGCGTCCCACGGATAAGTGTAATAAGGATTCGGTTGCGAAGTCCCAGCGGTACCAAGTCTGTAAAGAAGTGGTCGATTGTCTTCAATGCTTATGACGTTATTACCAGCGTCCGTGGTAACTGTGCAAACTGGCAAAACGTTGTTCGCCCATGTGCTAGTCGAAATAACGATCTGGAAATTTAAGATAATTGCGCGTGGGAGAACTGAGGTAGTTTCGTCGTTATCGGTTGGGTCCCAAAGATAAACTTGAGCGTCCGTCAAATCATCGACAGATCGAGTGTAGTCGATACCAACGAAGTTTTCAGAGTTTGGAGTAAAGGCACCGTTGACTTGTGTATTTATTGCACTATTTAGAACTTGAACCGGTGTTCCATTTGGAACTACAAAATACGTGCCAGACTGACTTGCGAAGGGATGTAACAGAGCAGCATTGGCCACGTTCATGGTCAGACCGCTTGCGGCACCACCGATAGCACCCGTCATTACGAGGTCAAAACCACGGAGGACGTATCCTGGCAAATCGCTAACTATAAGTGTTTGTAATAATTGGTCAAAATCGTTAGACGAAGCCGACTCAATAGAGCGCATGTCTGGAACGTCAACACGTTGTTGCGATACCCAATTAACTCTTCGTTGAACTGCCATTTTTTATCCTTGTAATATTAAGACTACCTAAATAAGATTGTGGGGTTGCTTATTACTCCTATATCACGTAAAGTAAGGGTAGGAAGAATCTTTAGATTAACGAAAAGAGGTCCTCCTTGAGTAAAAATGTACGTGGCCAAAAAGAATACAATCGTCTTCAGGAAGCTTTGCATGAGAATAAGAAGCTAAAACGTGAAATATCCAGTCTTCGCAAGCAGTTAGCTCGCCT
>Ga0181531_10002803_pt1 | contig 10790 bp, 9 predicted proteins | sample PEATcosm2014_Bin_38_FD_119743 | JGI IMG/M metagenome (GOLD analysis project Ga0181531, IMG submission 119743) | Peatland microbial communities from MTU Mesocosm Facility, Houghton, MI, USA - PEATcosm2014_Bin11_10_metaG | ecosystem: Environmental > Terrestrial > Soil > Wetlands > Peat | place... | reverse complement strand
TGTCGAGCGGCTTGCCTTCGATCGTCACCGGGTCGCTGAACGCGATCGTGGTATTCATGTTCGCTCCCGCTCGCCACACTGCTCCGTAGGGAACCAGGCCGCCCCAAATCTTGCGATCGTTCGCCAGTGGACGATGGTAGTTGATCGTGACATCGGTGATACCGATGCGCTGCGAAATCTGCGCCTGTTGGCTCTGCAGCGGCAGATCGAGTACAAACGATTGCGCCAGGCTCAGACCCGGCAAAACTGCCGTCAGCAGGCAGAAGACAAATCCCCGCAAGAATTTTCGAGACATAATAGAACTCCTCCTCATTGAAGTTGCTTCGACCGGATCAGTGGCCCTCACGATTCGGCTGAGACGGCTCTCAACCCTTTTCTCACACAGATTGCCAGCTTAGACGTCCGGCACGGCGTCCCGTGAGCAGCCATTTATTGCCACATCCCATCAGTCCGTGGCCAAAATACCTCCGTTGCTCTCGTCTTTCTGGATTCTTGCCCGATTCCAACGTCGCTCACAAAATCCCGCGTCAGGCGTCCAAAAGAGAACCCGTTGTGTGTTTTTTTCTGGAACCTCGCCATCCCGACTCTCGTATCACTCTTTAGTCGAGGAGTGGAACCCGGGGGCCTCCCCCAAGCAGCCCTTTTGCGACCGTCCCCCTCACGGCCTGAACCATGCGGATGCTGATCGAAATCGTGCGTCAGTCGCTGGCCACCTTGTGGGCCCACAAGTTTCGCTCGTTTCTCACCATGTTCGGCATCGCCTGGGGAGTGGGTTCGCTCTTGCTTTTGGTCGGATTGGGCGAAGGTTTTCGCAGTGGCCAGGCGAAGCAACTCAAGAACCTCGGTCAGGACATCATGTTTACCTTCCCCGGCCGCATTCCTGCCGTCGAAGGCAGCACCCAGTCTGGCCGCACCTATCACTTCACCTACGATGACTATCTCGCCATACGCGGTGAGGCGCGCTCCCTTAAAGCGCTCTCACCGGTCCTGAATCGCGAGGATATTCGTGCCGTCAGCGATTATGGTTCGACTAACGGACAGGTTTTTGGCGTCGCGCCCGAATATAACCAGATTCGTAACGTTCCCGTGGGCCCAGGTCGCTGGTTTAACGATGAGGACAACGCTGAAACGCGCCGCGTCGCTGTCGTCGGCTGGGAACTCCTGAAAAACATATTTCCCGGGCGCCCAGCCGTAGGCTCATCGATCCTGCTCAACGGCATCCGCTTCGAAATAATCGGAGTGCTCAGCAAGGTTGGCCAGGACGGCAATAACGGCACCAATGCTCGCATCTTTATTCCCATCGAAACCATGCGTAATCTGTTTCGGCTCAAAGAGCAAAACAGCGAAGATGCCATTTCCTTTCTCAACTACCGTCCGCTGACGCCCGCGGAGAATATGGTCGCGAAACAGGAAGTGCACGACGTCATTGCCCGCCGTCACGGTTTCGATCCCAAGCTCACCGATGCGTTCGAAGACTGGGACACCATCGAAGACAATCGTCGCGTCGCCAAGATCTTCGATGGCATGGATTACTTTCTCGGCGTCGTTGGCGTGATCACTCTTGCTCTGGGCGCGATCGGGATCATCAACATCATGCTCGTCTCTGTGACCGAGCGCACTCGTGAAATTGGCCTGCGCAAGGCTCTGGGCGCGACCCATCGGGCGATTTTGACCCAGTTTTTTGTCGAAGGAGCATTCCTCACTGCTTTGAGCGGAGGGATCGGCCTCGCCATCACGACCGCATTAGTCACGGTTCTTGCCGCACTGCCTGCGCCCGAGGGCTTCGACACGCCCCGCATCGTTCCGTCGTCGGCCGCAATCGCCATTCTTTCGCTTGCATGTGCCGGAATCGCCGCTGGACTTTATCCCGCCCGGCAGGCCGCATTGTTGCCGCCGGTTGAAGCTTTGCGCCAGGAGTAGCGGAGTCCTCTTATGCTCGTCGAACTCGCCCGTCAGGCCTACAACGCGCTCAAGCACAATCGCCGCCGCAGCATCCTCACTATGCTCGGCATGGCCTGGGGAATCGCTACCGTCGTGCTCTTGCTCGCTTACGGCTCCGGATTCGAACGCGGCCTTTGGGTCGCCTTCCGCTCCTGGGGCACGAATCTCGTTTTTATCTTCCCCGGACGTACCTCGCTGCAAGCTGGCGGCACTAAAGCGGGCAGCGAAATCAAACTCACAGTCAACGATCTCGACTACTTGCAGGCCGAGGTTCCTCTTCTTAAGCGAATTTCGCCTGAAGCGTTCAAGCAAAGCACGGTCGCCTACGAAACGCGCAGCTCGAGCTATGGCATCAGCGGAGTCTATCCCTACTACGAGCACATGCGCCGCATGGATGTTCAGGATGGAACTTTCTTCACCGATCTCGATGAGAATTCCCACAGCCGCGTCGCCGTGCTCGGGGCGGACGTCAAGAAGAAGCTATTTTCCGGCCAGAACGCTCTGGGTGAAAAGGTACGGATCGACGGCTTGCCCTACGAAGTCATCGGAGTTCTCAAACACGTCATCCAGAACGGCGACGACAACATGAACGGCAAGGTCTATGTCCCGTTTAGCGCGATGAGCGATCTGACCAATACTTACTACCTCAACGCCGTAGCTATCGAGTACGAAGGGGATCACGAAAAAGTCGCTGACGCCGTCCGCCGATCGATGGCTTTTCATCACGATTTTGATCCCAAAGACAAGCGCGCCATTTTTGTCTTCGACGTCTTTGCCGATCTGCTCGATCTTCGCGTGATCACAACCGGTATCAAAATTCTGCTCGGATTCATCGGTCTCCTCACGCTCGGTATCGGTGGCGTGGGACTGATGAATATCATGCTCGTCTCCGTCACCCAGCGTACTCGCGAGATTGGCGTCGAGAAAGCCTTGGGAGCGCGCAGTTGGCACATCCTAATTCAGTTTCTCGCCGAGGCGCTGGCCATTACTCTCCTTGGCGGCCTCGCCGGAGTCCTCATTGCCTATCTCGTCTCCTGGTCCGTCGGATCGCTGACCCTCTGGAGCGCATTCGTCGAAAACGGCACCGAGGGCGACATCCATCTCACCATTGACTCCGCGACGCTGCTCGCATCCAGCGCGATTCTCGGTTTTGTGGGTGTCATCAGCGGCATGCTTCCGGCCATCAAAGCCTCGCGCCTCGACCCGATTGAGGCCCTTCGCTACGAGTAAACTCCGGGCCAGAAAGGCCCTTGCGGCATATGAGCGTGTCAACCTCCTCGCCTGCGTCCCAACCCTCGTATGATATATTTCTCTGCAAATTTCCCCAGGAGGTCGTATGCGCCCCGTCGGTGTCACTTTGGTCGGTTTCTATCAGATTCTCCGTGGTGTCATCGGACTGTTGTTTGGACTCTCCGTGCTCCTCTTCACCGGGTTGACCGCGAAGCTCGCTTCTCTCGCTTCCGAGGGCAACGCCGTCGAAAACCTCTTGCGCAGCCTCGGTCACGCAGCAGGACTCGGCATTATCGTCTTTGCGCTCGTTCACATGGCCGCGGGTTGGGGAGTCCTTCAGATGCAGAACTGGGGACGCTTGCTCACTCTGCTGTTCTCCGCCATCGGCCTCGTACTTGTTCTACCCGGCGCTTTGCACGGAAATTTGTTTGCCCTCTTGTTTGGCGCGATCAATCTCGCCTGCATCTTTTATCTGGCGATGCCACCCGTGAAGCGCGCTTTCCATGCTCAGGGCAATCCCATGCGTATGGCAGCCTAGCTTGCGGTCTAGCCACTTTCTTCGAGAGACGCGGCGCGCCGCGTCTCTTTGTTCTTTCTGGGTACAATGAACCCGTGCCAGACTCCGATTTGCTACAAAAAGTCCGTAATCATCTCCTACTCTACGAACACCCGCTTCTCAACTTTTCCGCGCGCGATAACAACGGCGCGATCGAAGTCCTCATTAATCTGAAAAACTCAACGATTCCTCCTTACGTTCTTTCCATCCATCCGCGCGATCTTGAGCATCCTCAATTCACATGGCATCTTCAGCGACAGCTCTACGACGGCCTGCATGACTACTTCATCGAAATGTTCACCCGCACGCCGCAGAGCTTGGATCAAAATCGAGATTTCCAACCCGAAGCCGAGCGACTTCCCGGCAGCTGACGCTGTGTCACTTCGCGAACAGATCGAGCAGGAAATTCGCCGGCACGGTCCCATGCCATTTTCGCGCTATATGCAGACCTGCCTCTACGATCCCAGCCATGGCTACTATTCGCGCCGGGCCGAACAGTTTGGCAAAACCGGAGACTTCTACACCTCAAGCGATGTGCACGCCGTTTTCGGGCGCCTGCTGGCTCGCCAGTTCGATGAAATCTGGCATGCCCTCGACCGCCCCCCTCAAATCGAACTCTTGGAGCTTGGTCCCGGCCGCGGCCTGTTCGCCCGCGATGTCCTCGATTGGTCGGAAAAGAAATTCCCTGACTTTTTCGCATCTCTTACCTACACGTTGCAGGAGTCTTCTCCTGCCCTTCGCGCGAAACTCGAGACCACGCTCGATTCGCACTTTGCTCGCCGCAAAGCCGTCCTGGCAGCGCAATGCCTGGACCCCACAGTCAGCGTCCGCCGCAGCCAGCCCGTAGGTGTTCCGCTCACCGTGTTCGCCAATGAATTCTTCGACGCGTTGCCGGTTGAAATTTTGAGCCGGCAAGGGAAGCTTCACCTCGCATTCGAAGACGGCCGCTTGCGCGAAATTTGGCTGCCGCCGTCGCCCACGGAGCTCGAATTTCTCGACCGCGATGGTGTTCATCCCCAGGAGGTCGAACGCATCGAAGTGCCTCTGCTGGCCCAGAACTGGATCGCCCACATCGCCGCATCCATCGATCGCGGAGCGCTTCTCGTCATCGACTATGGATACACCCGCGACGAGCAGCTTTCGGGGCGCCATCGTGGAACGCTGATGGCCTATCGCAATCACAGCGCCACGCCTGACCCCTACCAGGCTCCCGGCGAACAGGACCTGACGGCGCACGTCAATTTCACCGCTCTCACTGGTGCTTGCGCCGCAGCCGGAATGCGTGTCGAGCGTCTCCGCACGCAGTCGCAATTCTTGATGGGCATTGGCGAGAGGAACCAGTTCGCCGATGCCTTCGAAGATTGCCGCATCCCGCAAGAACACGCGAAAGTGGCATTACAACTCAAACACCTGATCGCACCGACGGGTATGGGGGAAACGTTTCACGTTCTCGTCGGCACTCGCGGGATCGATCCCGAGAGAGTCACAGCGCTCAGTGCCCTTGGCTTCGATAGTGGTTCCCAGCTTGGATAGTCGACCGCTCGACGACGTAACCTTTGCGTCACTTGAGGATCGAAATGGATGGTTCACTTGAAACCCGGAAGTTATACTGATGCGGAATCTCTGGAGGATTTTGTGATGCGGCGTTTACTCCTTCTTGCTGCGGTTCTCTTTCTCGGCGGTAGCTGTTTCGCTCAAGCTGGCGCCGACGACTCTCCGGCGACGAAAGAAGACGTTCAGAGATATCTTCAGGCGATTCACTCCCACGACATGATGAAGAAGATCGCCGTGTCGATGGCGCAAGGAATGCGCCAGATGCTGCATGATCAATACCTGAAAGACAAGGACAGCCTGCCTTCCGATTATGAGTCCAGGATGACGGAGAGGATGGATGGCCTTTTCGAAAATATGCCCTGGGATCAAATGTTGGACGCCATGGCCCCTGTCTACGAAAGGCACTTTACCAAGGGCGATATCAATAACCTGGTCGCATTTTATTCCTCGCCTACCGGCGAGAAACTATTGCGGGAAATGCCTTCCATCATGACCGAGTCGATGAAGAGCGCAACGCCGATCATGCTCAAGTACATGGACACCGTGAAACAGACGCTGCAGAAAGAAACCGACGATATGATCGCGCAATCCAGGAAACAACCCCTCGCTACCGGCTCGCCAACCAAGAATTAGCGCCTTTGCATACAGCTACGGGTACTAAAGAGGGGGTACCAGAGGTGTGCACCATTTTCGCTGCATTTAACATTTCTGAAATATCTTTGCAGTAAACTTCGCTTATGAGCTCGCCTCGGGTCTCCCGCTTTGCGTTGCCTCTGCAAGTAGCCGCGGTCTGTTACCGCCGGGTGAATGCGCATGCCGAGTTCTTGCTGGTGCACACCAATGGTGGCAGCAAGTGGACGTTTCCTAAGGGAGCTCCCGAGCCGCGCCTGTCACACAGTCAGGCCGCCGAACGCGAAGCCAAAGAAGAGGCCGGCGCCATCGGCATCATCGAGCCTCGCCACTTCCATCTCTACGTGCACTCCAAAGGTGTCTTCTGGCAGCCCGGCGGCGTTCAGGAATATGTCGTCAAAGCTTTCCTGATGGAAGTTCGCCAGACCCGTACCCCCGAAGAGGATTACCGCGATCCCACTTGGTTCGACGCCGAGCGCGCCCGCGTTGTCCTCGCCAAGGGCCGCGAGGTCAAATACGCCCACGAGCTCCAAACCGTCATCGACCGCGCCCTCGAGCATCTCGGTGTGACCCGCCTTGCGGCCACGCGCTGACCGAAGCATTGAGCCCATCGATCCGCGGCCGCGCCTCGACGATTTGTCAAAGGCCCGCACTCACGATATGTTCTTCCCGTGAACCTCCGTATTAGGCTTTTCGGTCCGTTGGGCTTGTTGCTTGCGGTTGCTCTAACGGCGCCTGCCAGCGCCACTGACTGTTCCCTATCTCGGGAATTCGAAATCAGACGCTCTCAGGACCTCCGCGGCGTTCTTCAGGACCCCCAGGGTTTACCGCTCTCTGGAACCAGAGTCGAGCTCATGTCCGGCAAGACCATGGTGCAGCGCCTGAAGACAGACCATCTCGGCATCTATGATTTCGGCGAAATTCCTCCGGGAAAGTACCGGATTCATCTCTACGCCTTTGCCTTCTGCGCCCCCGAAGTCATCTGCAAGGCGAATGGTTGCGGATTCAGACCGAAGTTAAAGCTGAAGCCCAAATCCCAGACCCCAGTCCACTGAAATTCTTCGATCACCGCAATTGCTGCCTCCGGTGTGATTAGATAAAGATACTCATGATCCAGCTCTCAGGCGCCGGCAAGCGCTACGGCCATAAACTCCTGTTCGAAGACGTCGACTGGCTGATCACGCCCGAATCCCGCATCGGTCTCGTCGGAGCCAACGGCACCGGCAAATCCACCGTCATGAAGATACTTGCCGGACTCGAATCGCTCGACTACGGCACCATCTTGCGCGCCAAGGGCATCTCCACCGGATACCTGCCGCAGGACGGCCTCACCATGACCGGGCGCTCAGTTTTCGCCGAGTGCATCTCGGTGTTCGACGACCTCCACGCCATGGAAAAGGAAATGGAGTCGCTCACTCAGAGCATGTCGGAACTCGACCACACCGGCCCCGAATACGCCCAAGTTGCCGATCGCTATCAGAAGCTCGAGCACGAATTTCGTGCCCGTGATGGCTACACCCTCGAGGCCGAAGTCGGCAAGGTTCTGACGGGTTTAGGTTTCCATCGCAACGATTGGAGCCGCCATACCGAAGAATTTTCCGGCGGATGGCAGATGCGCCTTGCCCTGGCCAAACTCCTCCTTCAAAAACCAAACCTGCTTCTGCTCGACGAGCCGACCAACCCTCTCGATCTCGAAGCCCACAACTGGCTTGAGGAATACCTGACCACCTATCCGAACGCCTTCGTCCTCATCTCGCACGATCGCTACTTTCTCGACATCACAGTCAAACGCATCGTTGAAATCTGGAACAAGCAGGTGCATTTTTACGCTGGTAACTACGACCAGTATCTGGCCGCGAAGGCTGCGCGCAAGGAACAGCTCGAATCCGCTTACAAGACGCAGCACGATCGCATCGAACAGCTCGAAGTCTTCATCAACCGCTTTCGCTACACCGCAACCAAGGCGAAACAGGTGCAGAGCCGTATCAAAGAGCTCGAAAAGATCGAGCGCATCCAGATTCCGGAAGAAGAGAAAACCGTCCACTTCTCCTTCCCGCAGCCCAAGCCCAGCGGCCGAATCGTCGCCGAATTCACCGATGTCGCCAAAAATTACGGCGACCATCCGGTCTTTGCCAATGCGAATTTCATGATCGAGCGCGGCGATCGCATCGCGCTGGTTGGCGTGAATGGAGCGGGGAAGTCCACCCTGATCAAGCTCCTGGCTCATCAGGAGCCGCTCAGCGCCGGCGACTACCGTCTGGGGCATGATGTGCACCCCGACTATTTCGCGCAGGACCAATACAAGGAATTGGATCCTGAAGCGCGCATCCTCGACGATCTCGGCGGACTGTCCGCGTCCTCGACCCAGACCGAATTACGCAGCCTTCTTGGCTGTTTTCTGTTCTCGGGTGACGATGTTTTCAAACGCATCGGAGTGCTTTCCGGCGGCGAGCGCAATCGCTATGCGCTGCTGAAAATGCTGCTGCACCCGGCGAATTTCCTGCTGCTCGATGAGCCCACCAACCATCTCGACCTGCGCGCCAAAGACGTCTTGCTCGAAGCCCTGATGAAATACACGGGCACCGTCGTCTTTGTGTCACACGACCGCTACTTCATCGACAAGCTCGCGACGCGCGTGTTTGAAATCGGCGAGGGCAAAGTCGAAGTTTATCCCGGAAACTACGAAGACTATCTCTGGCGCAAACAGGGGGGAAGTGCGCAGCAAACTGCGTCCATCGAAAAAGAACTGCTCGAAAAACGCTCCGCAAATCGAACGAGCTTGAGCGCACCTCAAGAGCAATCGAAAGCCGCCGCCTCACCAGCCAATGGAAACGAGCCTAAGCCCGACAGCGACGACTCCCCCGCCAAACGTTTGAACCCAATCAAGCGCAAGCAAATGCAAGATCGTCTGCACGAAGTGGAAGAGGAAATTGCGCGCGCCGAGTCCTCCATCGCCTTCTGCGAAACGCAACTGCAGACATTCATCAGCGCCGACGAAACCCAGCGTCAAACGCTGGAGTTGTCCCAGAGAAAGAGCGATCTTCAAAACCTGATGCAAGAGTGGGAAGAGTTGTCGGGAACGTTGGAAACCACTGGCTAGGGGTACTCGCTTGGAAACTACCGACTAGAAATTGGCCACTGCCGTGGCTACCCGCCTGCTTTCAACTCCTGCAGCACTTGCCGGGCGATTTCCTTGAGTGTCTCAAAGACTCCCACGCCCTGGAAAGCCACGGCCTCAACCACTGGCTCATTCTTTTTCCGCAGTTCTTTAGAGAGCGCGTCGACCGGCAGCACGTTGGGTAAGTCGCGTTTGTTCAGCTGCAGAACATAAGGAATCTTATTGAAGTCGTAGCCGTGTTCTTTCAGGTTCGACATCAGGTTATCGAGCGCCTCGACGTTGGCATCCATGCGCTCTTCCTGCGAGTCGGCCACGAACACAATCCCGTCGACTCCGCGCAGAATCAGCTTTCGGCTCGCGTCGTAAAACACCTGTCCGGGAACCGTATAGAGGTGAATCCGCGTCTTGAACCCTCGCACCGTGCCCAGGTCCAGCGGCAGAAAGTCAAAGAACAAGGTTCGATCCGTCTCGGTGGCGAGCGAGATCATCTTGCCCTTCTGCTGTTCGGCTGTTTTCTGGAAAATGAACTGCAGATTCGTCGTCTTGCCGCCCAACCCGGCGCCATAATAGACGATCTTGCAGTTGATCTCGCGTGCTGCGAAGTTGATGAAACTCAAAAGGTTTCCTCGGAAGCTCCTGCGAAATGACTCTCGCGAACCGCTCCCTGCTCGCGAACGCCTCGCTACTGGGCTGCCTTCCTGCTGAATCGGTTACTGCTGGTTTTTATACCACATCGAGGGGTGCCGGCACAGGTTACCCATGTTACTAAACAACGACATTGAAACGCCCCGGACTCAACTGCTTAGCCCATATCGGAGCTACCGGGGGGTCGGTAAGGGATAATATCCGTCTTTGGCGTAGACTTTCACGTCCCGGCGTTTCACCTGGACCTCGATCTGACGGTAGCCGCCGATGCCCTTGCTGGTATAACCCACCGTGTACTGATTCCGCGCGTCGCCGATCGCCTGGGCGTATGCTCGCTCAATATCGGCCTCGGTCAGCTCCCCGTGCACGGTGCCGCCTCCGGTCGCTGACACGTATTTCGGCAGGATGTCGCTATACCCCATCAATTTCGTCGATTTCGGCAGGTGAATCCGCTGCAAACGGTCGTAGACAGGAATCGCCGCGCCTTCAACTCCAACCGCGTACACCGTGATGTTTTGTGTCAGCAATACCTTCAATGTGTCGGAGTAGCTCGCCGTCGAGCCCTGTTCGCGTCCGTCGCTGATGATGAAGATGATCTTTCGCGTATCCCGGGGCTGCTTCGACAAGTCGCGCGCCGCCTGCAGGATGGCATCGTTTAACACGTGCGCCACTCGCGGAGGCGTGTAAACCGGCTGCACCGGAATGTCGACCTGGTTTCCGTTGATCGTCGGCCCCTGCGGACCCAAAGGACCGCTCGTCACGGGCGGCCCGTTATTCTCGCCGCTGTATCCCTTGATCTGATTCAGGGCCACCGTCAATTCCTTGCCCACGTTCGTAAAGTCCACGACTTGGCCCACTCGTGTGCTGTAGGTGTAAAGGGCAACGTGATCGAATTGGCTGAACGCACCCTGCAGCGCCGACAGTGTCGACTGGATCTTTTTCAGCCCCACATCCGGCATTCCCGTGTCGATAATGACTGCGACTGACAGTGGAAAAGGATCGCTGGTGAAAAACTTCATCACCTGCGGCTGTCCATTCTCGAGAACCGAGAAGTCTTTCGGCAACAATCCACCCACCAGCCGTCCGTCAGGGTCTTTCACCATGACTGGAACAAGC
>Ga0181531_10002800_pt1 | contig 10792 bp, 7 predicted proteins | sample PEATcosm2014_Bin_38_FD_119743 | JGI IMG/M metagenome (GOLD analysis project Ga0181531, IMG submission 119743) | Peatland microbial communities from MTU Mesocosm Facility, Houghton, MI, USA - PEATcosm2014_Bin11_10_metaG | ecosystem: Environmental > Terrestrial > Soil > Wetlands > Peat | place... | reverse complement strand
TCACCACCGAAGAAATCCAGGCGGCGAAGGCGCAGGGCTTTACCGCGACCTCGGACTACGCGCAGATCGCCCAAATGGACGCCATCATCATCTGCGTGCCCACCCCGCTGAACGAATACCACGAACCCGATCTCAGTTTCATCACCGATACTACACACTCCATCGCGCCGCATCTGCGGGCCGGGCAACTGGTCATTCTCGAGAGCACCACGTATCCCGGCACCACCGAAGAAGTCATGGTACCGATTCTCGAAAAGGAGAACAAAGCCGGGCTGAAAGCCGCGCGCGGAACAGAACCTGCGGAAGTGGCAACGAACGAATTCTTCGTCGCGTTCTCCCCGGAACGCGAAGATCCGGGAAACACCACCGTGGCGCGCCGCGATATCCCCAAAGTCATCGGAGGATTGAATCCGCGCGCTTCCGAACTTGCCGGCGCGCTCTACGGAGCCATTTTCAATCGCACCGTTCCGGTTTCTTCTCCAGCCGCGGCGGAGATGACCAAGCTCCTCGAAAATATTTACCGCTGCGTGAACATCGCGCTGGTCAATGAACTCAAGCTGTTGTGCCTGCGCATGGGAATCGACATCTGGGAGGTCATCGGCGCCGCTTCCACCAAGCCTTTCGGTTTTCATCCCTTCTATCCCGGCCCCGGACTGGGCGGGCACTGCATTCCCGTCGACCCGTTTTATTTGTCCTGGAAAGCCAAGGAATGGGATTTTCGCACCCGCTTCATCGAGCTCGCGGGAGAAATCAACACCAACATGCCGTACCACGTTCTGTCGTCGGTGGCCGGAGCGCTGAATCGCCACAAGAAGGCGATCAACGGCGCGCGCCTGCTGGTGCTTGGCGTGGCCTACAAGAAAGACATCGACGACCTGCGCGAATCCCCCGCTCTCACCATTATCGAGTTGCTGCAGAAAGATGGGGCCGTGGTTAGTTACAACGATCCCTACTTCCCATTTATCGGCAAGGGAAGGAAATACGATTTGCAGATGAAGCGCGCGGAACTCAAAGACCTGGGCCAGTACGACTGTGTGCTCATCGTGACCGACCACTCGGATTACGACTACAAACAGATTGTTCAGGAAGCGCAATTAGTGGTGGATACGCGTAACGCCACGCGCGGCATCAAGAGCGCCAAGATCGTTCACTGCTAGGTCGGCATTGCTAGATCGTGCATGGCTAGGTTGTGGCTGGACCATGCGCCGACTAGCCTGTTTACTGCCTGCCGGATTCCCGGTTTACACCTGCGCCATATCGGGAATCGAGCAGCTCCGGCAGCCGTAAATCTCTCCTCCACGGTGTATTTTTTTTGCTACCCTGATCTTCACAGCCAGCCCCCGAGCGATAAGAGAAGGTGTAAACTATTGATATTGCGTTTCTTATCGGAATGCCGGGAACGCCGAAAGTGGCCTTTGCCGTGCATTCTTCAGAGTACTGCTGCCCCTCTGGGTTCTCCCAGCGGAGCCGGTCCAACAGGTTCCCCCAACAAAATTTCGGCCCGGCGGAGAGCTTTTCGCTCGTACACCGGGTTCTAAAATTGGGTTTTAAAATACGAACAAGCGCAGGGGCGCAATTATGGGGTCATCCGTTTCCCAGCAAGGCCTTTTTTCTCTCCTACCGGAGCCGAGAAAGCCATGGTCCGAGGTAGCTCTCAGTTTTGGCGTTCAGGCCGCGGCGGTGGCGCTGCTGGTCTGGGTGCGTGTGCTCCACCCGGAGATTCTGGAAGCTCCGGTTCATGATTATCACGCCATCGAACTGGTGCCAACACCGGTGCCGGTGAATCATCAGCCGCAGCCGATTCGCAGATTCACCCCGCCGCCGCAAGTGGCCGAGCTCGATCCGCCTGTGGAAGCGTTGCGGCTTCCCGCTCCGCAGCCGAAACCGAAAATCAAGATTGAAGATGCGCCCGCTCCCGAAGTTGAGATCGCCGCGAAGAAACTGGAAAACTTGCCACCAGTCCCGAAGCCGGTGATTCCCCGCGCGCCTGTAAAGACCAACGTTTTCTCCAGCGGAAGCTCCGCTGCTCCAACCATCGCGCTCGCGCCTGAGAAGGTGCAGACCGGGGGCTTCGGCGATCCGCACGGCGTGCCCGCCAAAGCCAGCGTGGGAAAACCCATCACGATCGCGCAACTGGGTTCGTTCGATATGCCCACTGGACCGGGCTCGGGCAACGGCACGGGAGGCGCCAGCGGAGCTCGTGGCGTGGTGGTCAGCTCGGGATTCGGCAACGGGGTCGCGGTCAACAACTCGCAACCGGTGCAGCGCGGGGTGGTTCAGCAGGCCGGATTTGGAAGCGCGGATGTTCCTGCCCCTCCGACCTCGGGATCGCACACGGGACAAACGATTGCGCCCAAGGTCGTGCCCGCGGAGATCCTCTGGAAGCCGGTCCCCAGCTATACCGAAGAAGCCCGGAAGCAAAAAGTCGAAGGCGAAGTGCTGGTGGAAGCGGTGCTGGAAGCTTCGGGCAAAGTGAAAGTCTTGCGCGTAGTTCGTGGCCTGGGACATGGTCTGGATGAGGAAGCCGTAAAAGAAGCGGGGCAGCTTCGTTTCAAGCCGGCGCTGCGCGATGGCCAGCCCTCGGACTCGACTGTGGTACTCCACGTAGTCTTTCAGATAGCATAAATTCTTAATTATTATTCCTATGCGAATTTTGCGTTCATTGGTTCTCGCGTTTTTACTAGTGGCTGCCGGGATTCTGCCGGCCAGCGCTCAGGCTGCGCCACCCGCTTCGCAGCCGATTGTGCCCGCCCTTGGCGTTGCCGCACAACCCGCCGCGCAGAGTTCTGCCGCGCAGGACGCGGCTGCCGCGCCCGCATCTGCCGCGTCTCTCGGCGACGTAATCGACCGCATGGTGCAGCGCGAACATTTGTTTCTCGCCCAGATGCGCCACATGCATCCCATGGTTGAGACCTATATTCAGGACCTGAAACCAGACAGCGCCGGCAATCCCCAGCCCGTCAAAGACCATTATTTCCTGGGGCGGCTGGATATGACCGACGGGCCCGAAGACACTTCATTCACGGGACAGCCGGGATTCGGACAGCGCATGCTGACCAAGCTGACCGGGGTTTATTCCATGCACTTTCTGCCGCTCGGTTTTGCGCAGATGGTGGTGCTCGATACTGATTTCCAGAAAAAGTATTACAACTTCACTTTCGTTCGCCGCGAATTCCTGGGCGAAGTGCGGTGCCTGGTGATCGATGTGGAGCCGCGGGCCGGCGAAAAGATTCCGCGCTTCAAGGGCCGCATCTGGGTCGAGGATCAGGAATACAACATCGTTCGTTTCAACGGCACCTATGCGCCGCCGCCCAAGATTAATTTCTATTTCCACTTCGACAGCTGGCGCTTGAACATGCGCCCCGGAACCTGGTTGCCGGCCTATATCTACACCGAAGAGCAAAACCTGAAGACCGGCCTTTCCAAAAATCTGCATTTCAAGGCGCAGACCCGGCTTTGGGGATATGACGTGAGGGGCTTGTCCCGGAACGAGGAATTTACCCAGATCGTGGTGGACTCGCCGCAATCGGTGAAAGATCAAACCGAGGCCGCCGCCGACGCGACTCCAGTGGTCGCCGAGCGCATGTGGGAGCGGCAGGCGGAAGACAATGCCATTGACCGCATCCAGAAGATCGGCCTGCTCGCGCCTCCGGGAGAAGTCGACAAAGTTTTGCTCACGGTGGTGAATAACCTTCTGGTCACCAACAACATTGATCTTCAGGGGGATGTCCGCTGCCGCGTCCTGCTGACGGCTCCGCTGGAGTCGTTCACTATCGGCCATACCATTATCATCAGCCGAGGTCTGCTGGACGTGCTGCCCGATGAAGCGTCGCTGGCGATGATCCTGTCGCACGAACTGGCCCATGTAGTGCTGGGGCACCGTTTCGATACTCAGCTGGCATTCAACGACCGGATGTTTTTCCCCGATGAAGCCTCGTTCCAGAATCTGGCGTTCCGGCGCAGCGAGAAGGAAGAAGAAGCGGCCGACGCGAAAGCCCTGGAGATGTTGAAGAACTCTCCGTACAAAGACAAGCTGGGGAGCGCTGGATTGTTTCTGAAGGCGTTACAGGAAAAGGCTCCGGACCTTCCCAACCTGCTGCACTCTCACCTGGGGAATAGTATCGCCGACCGCAAGACCATTCGCATGGCGAGCCTGATGGCCACAGCTCCGGCACTGGAGAGTAATCGCACGGACCAGATTGCCGCGCTTCCGTTAGGCGGCCGCATCAAAGTGGATCCGTGGAGCGATCAGGTGGAAATGGCCAAGGGCAAGCCGGTCGCTCTGAACTCGGCGCGAGAGAAAATGCCGTTTGAGCTCACGCCACCGTTCCCGTTCCTGACGCGGATTTCAACCCCCGGAGCCGACAAAGTGGCGCTCACTGCGCCGGCTGGGGACCAGAAGCCAGATCCGAAGCAATAGGATTGAATCAATAAAGCTCGGCGGAGTCTACGCGCGCGTACACACAAAAGCGCACGCTTGCAGTGGCGGTTGCAGGCGGAGTCATCTGAGCCGGATTTGAGTTGGAACCGAGGCAGCGCCGGGGATCAGCACACTTGACTTGTGCGCGCCAGCTTGAACAGTGATCCGGGCCGGCAGCGATCGGGAACTACTGCAGCGAGCTGCCAACATTCGAGAACACGTTGTTGGCGTTCGAACCGATCAGCCGAATCGTACCCACGACGATGACCAGAATGACGGCCAGCATGACCGCGTATTCCGCGATGTCCTGACCGCGCTCATCGTTCCAGAGTTGCTGCCCGAGTTGCTGTAAGAGTCTTGCCATTGAGCTCTCTCCGTTTCTTGAACCGAACTTCCCCTCGTGGGGACTCCCAGTTACACACCGACACACGACCACTGCGAGGGCTCTGCAGAGAATCCTAATCACCCGGGAAGGCTCGGCCAATGGCACAAAAGTGCCATACGGGGTGACCCCAGTGTCCGTTGCAGGTTACTTCCGCGGCATTTAGTAATCAGGCAATACTCTTGAGCGGCAAGGCCTGGTTCACGGCAAACAGGGCGAGCTCCAGGCGCGTCGACACTCCCAGCTTGTCAAAGATGTTGCTCAGGTGGTGCTTGACAGTGTCTTCGCTGATTTTGAAATATTCGGCGATTTCCTTGTTGGAGTAGCCGGCCACGACCGCCGAAACAATCTCCAGTTCACGGGGCGTGAGCCCGAACTTCTTCTGCCGCGCTTCATCGCTGGAGGATTGCATCAGCGTCCGCAGATATTGCACCAGATTGGAAACGCTCTCGCGCCCCACCCAGTATTCTCCCGACATCACGGTATGAATCGCGCGGAGAAGAAGTTGGGTGGCGGAATCCTTGAGCACAACGCCGCGGGCGCCGAGTTGCAACGCCTCGACGATCTGGCTTTTTTCCGCGGCAGCGGTCAGCAGAATCACGCGCACCGGCGACGAATTGGAGGTTGCGCTCAAATCGCGCAGAGCCTCCAGACCCGGGTGCCGGGGCATAGCCAGGTCGAGGAGAAGGATATCTGGCTTCAGCGAGCGCGCCAGCTTGACCGCCTCGGCGCCGTCGGAGGCTTCGCCGAGAACCTTGAGATCGGGCTCGGCTTCCAGCAGCCGTCGCAGCCCATCCCGAAAAATGGGATGGTCGTCGGCGATCACGATGCGAACGGTTTGTGGCTTCTTAAAATTCATGCGGCACTTCCACGCCACGGGGCACCGTGACTTCCAGGCGCGATCCCTGACCCGGATTTGATTCTACCGTGAGTTCCCCGCCAATCAAACGCACACGTTCCTTTATGATCATAGGCCCTTTCCCAATGTCATCCATTTCCGCCTCAGTGAGGCGGCCAGAAAATGGATAGCCTTTGCCGTCGTCCTCCAGGCTCAGCGTCCACAGGCTCTCGGTCGAACCGAGGCGCACCAGCGCGTGGCGCGCCTGGCTGTGTTTGCGCACATTCACTAAACCCTCCTGCACAATGCGAAGCAGTTCGCGGCAAATTTTCTGCGGCATGTCGAACTCTTCCAGTTCGGTGACGAAGCGCGCGGAGATTCCAGTCTCACGCTGGAAGCGCTCGACCGTGTCGTTCAAAACGCTCAGCAGTCGTTGCGCGTCCACGTCGATCGACTTCATCTGCTGCATGAGTTCGCGCAGCTTGAGCACTTCCTCGCGGAGCAGTCCCTGGATTCTCCCCAGCTCGGCGCCAATGGGACCTTGCGCGTCGGCCTGGCGGCGCAGAACATCTACTTGCATCTCGACGGCGATCAGCGACTGCACGGCGCCATCATGCAGTTCGCGCGCGAAACGCGCTCTTTCCGCCGCGCCCGCCCTGCGCCGCAAGCGGTGCAGCAGATAGACGTTGTAAACCGCCGGGCCAATCTGGCGGACCAGATCAAGCAGGAAGCGAAGCTCCTCCAGTTTTTCTCCCTGCCGCGACGGCTCGAAGAGGAACACGCGTCCCTTCCACTCACCGCCCAACAGAAAAGAAACCGCAATCACCGCGTTGAAATGCTGGAATTCGTTCAGGCGGGTGAGCGACTCGGTGTTCTCAACGGTAATCTGGTTGCCCTCGCGATCCAGGGCAAGAATCGACCAGCCGGCCTCCTCGCGAATCGCGCTGCAAACATCTCCGGGAAAATCGCCGAGGTAAGTCGCGGCGTCGCGCGGGCTGGAATCCAGCCAGACAAATTCGGAAGTCGCACCTTTGTCGGCGCGCAGTTCGCCGAGGAATACCCGCTGGCTGTGGGATTCCTGCGCCGCAATAAGCAATCGCACCGAGCCGTACATGGTGAGCACTTCGGCGAGAATCTGCTGCAGCGTACCGGTGAGGCCGGACTCCACGCGCGCCTTGGCCAGAATGCGCGTGACCGCCGCCTTTTCCGCTCGCAGATGTTTTTGTTGTTCTGCCAGATAGCCGAGAAGCAGCCCCATCACCAGCAGATAAACCGATTGCATGAACAAACGCTGGGGCTGGAATTCATCCAGGTTGACGCGCAAGCCAGCCCAGGCCGGCCAAGGCAATGCGCCAACGGGCGCCAACCACCCGTGCAGTAAGACCACGCTCTCCATCCAGAGCAGTGCCACTTCGGCAGCGGCCGTGGCTAGAGTCTCCCAAAGGCCCCACCGGTAGGCGGCCGCGGTCAGGACGAAAATAAAGAAGAGGAAGAACGGACTTCTCGGCCCTTCCGCAAACACCGAGATGAAAGCGGGCCAGACGATATCAAAGGTGTGAACGAGAATTCGAAAGGATGAGGTCGACTGCTTCCGCCGGCGCAAAAGCATCAGGATCAAGATGCTGTTGCCCATGTAAAAACCGAACAGACCGTAGGCCGCCGGCGAATAGCCTAGCCGGGTAGGGTCCATGCGGATGGCGAGGAGCGCGCAGATGGCGAGAAACACTCGTGCCGTAGCCAGCCAGCGCTCGATACGGCGAATTTCGCCGGGATCGGTGGGGGCCTGCAATCTCCACGAATGCCTGTAGCGGTCGGTACCAAACAAAACAGTCTGTCTCCGCGGGGGAAGCGGCTGTGCTGCATACTATTGATAAGAAAGGCTGATAGCAAGAAAAACTTGCCGCCCCCTCAAAGGCTTGAACCGGAATCCGCCGAAATCAGCCACCCTTGATCGGATGCCGGCGGTCCCGGCCAGATTACTACAGTAACCATTAGCCCCGCTCAATCCCATCTAGAATGACCGGGGATAATATTTTTGACTACCCGTTCCAAAATCTGGTCCGGAGGCGTGCTGGTCTGCCTGGCAATAGCCGTGCTGGGCGCCCTCACCTTGCATCAATCGTTTCGCTTGACTGCAATCAGCGATCTCACGCAATGCTTTCTGCTGGCCGTAGGTACGTTTTCGCTGGTACCTCGAGCATTTCGTACCCAGGGGCGATTGCGGCTTTTCTGGACCATGCTGGCCCTGGGGATGGCACTGTGGCTTTCGTATCAGCTGATTTGGACGTATTTCGAAGTTTTCCTCCGCCGCGAAGTGCCGGATTTGTTCGATGCCGATATTATTGTGTTCCTGCACTTCGTTCCTCTTATGGCGGCCCTCGGTCTCCGCGCCCACATCCGCGGAGGCGAATATGCGGCGCGGCTGGGGCGGCTGGATTTTGCGCTGCTCCTGGTTTGGTGGATCTACGTCTACGTCCTGATCGTGATGCCGTGGCTTTATGCAGTTCCCGACGCCGTCGCTTATGGCCACAACCTCAACGCGCTTTATCTGGCGGAGAAAGTAGCGTTCCTGGTTGCTCTGGCCGTGTGCTGGAAGGGCAGCAAGGGCCGCTGGAGAGCTCTGTACGCGAATCTGTTTGGCTTCAGCCTGCTCTACGCCAGCAGTTCCTATTTTGCGAACTGGGCGCTGGAGCGCAAGGTCTATTACAGCGGAAGTCTCTACGACATCCCCCTGTCGATCTCCGGGGCGTGGATCGCGTTGATCGGATTGTGGAGCGGCGCCGGCGAACCGGAGGGGGAAAGCAAAGGCGCAACGGCTTATGGAGTATGGGTAGCGCGCTGCGGAATGATCGCCGTATTCTCGCTTCCAGTCTTTGCCGCCTGGACGCTGTCGGATACGACGGTTCCGCATCGCATCCTCTCGTTCCGGCTGATCCTCACATTGCTCGCCGCCTTCGCCATGGGGGTGATGGTCTTCGTGCGCCAGCGTCTGCTGGACCGTGAGCTGGTCAACTTCTTTCATCGCTCCCAGGATTCCATCGAGAACCTGAAGCGCCTGCAGGCGCAAGTCTTGCAGTCGGAAAAGCTGGCCTCGATTGGTCAACTCGTGGGCGGCGCAGCCCATGAACTCAACAATCCGCTCACCGCGATGCTTGGATATTCTGACCTGCTTTTGAACACTCCTCTCAATCCGGAACAACGGGCGCAAGCCGTCAAGATCGGCCAGCACGCCCGGCGCACGCGCTCGCTGGTGGCCAGCCTGCTCAGCTTTGCCAAGCGCACGCCCGCTACGCGGACCCCCATCGATCTCAACACGCTATTGCGCACGGCCGTCAAGTTAGCGGAATCGCAATGGCAACCTTTGAACCTCGAGGTGCGCGCAGAATTTGATAATCAACTGCCCAGAGTTCTCGGCGACTCCAACCAGTTGCTGCAGGTCTGTTCTCAAGTTCTGGGCAACGCGCTGCACGCGCTCGAAGAAAATGGTGGCAGGAGATTGACCATTGGTACCATGCATCACCACGACGTCGCGGTTCTTCAAATCTCTGCCGAAGGAACGGGCCGCAGACCGTCTGGCCAGGATACTGAGGAAGCCCAGGAAGAAGATGAGAGGATGATGGGCATGAGCGCCTGTCAGGGCATTGTCCAGGAACACCGCGGCCGGATCTGGCTTGAGCAACACAATCAGGACGGGATTACTGTGAACGTGGAACTGCCCGTGGCCTCTTCCGTGCTACAGTCCGCTATACGGACTGCTCCTCAGCCGGCGTGATCTTTGCGGGTGTGACATTCTCTGGTGCGGTCCCTGCGAGGGAGTGATCCTCTCTGCGCCACGTCTCATCTGTAGACGAGAAGGGATCTCCGCTGCGCTGGGGATGGCAAATGGGTTTCCCGGAGATGGTCAGCTCCATAAAACAGAACGTTGCTCGCGGGGTGGTATCGATCTTTTTCCTTACCGCTTGCACGTCATTCTCGACCGGGTCCCACTCCGGACAGACACCTACGTTCCGAGTGCAGTCTTCTTTGGTGTTGGTCGATGTCATCGGCCAGAGTGACCTTAAGAACGGACTGCCCGTGCGAGACTTCAAGAGGCAAGACTTTCGCATATTGGATGATGGACATGAAGTCCGGATTGCCACATTCGACTTCGGGGCCGACACGCGACCCATCGCTCTCTGGCTGGTGGTGATCTGCAACGAGGGCGGGCTCGTTGGAGCTTCCGCGGAATTTGCGGGAAAGGAACCGCTCTTTCGGTCCGCACTTGATCATCTGGAGAAGTACGATACCGTGGGAGTTGCTCATTGGTGCGACGACGGTGAGACCCAACTCGATTTGCTGCCTACCGAAGACCGCGAAACGCCCATTAGTGTGCTGGCCGAATCGCTCAAGCCGATTCCTTTCCGGGGCGGTACTGCCGCCACCGATGCGGTGGGAGAAGAAACCTTCCGCAAGATGATTCGGCTTATCATCCGCGACGCGTATCGGAGGAACCCGAAGCCCCTACCCGTGATTGTGTTTCTGCACGGAGATCACACAGGGCAACCGCGTCATGAACTGGACAAGCTCGTCGATGATTTTCTAGAGACCTCGGGTATTGTGTTCGGCATTCGAGACGATCGATCTGCGAGCCTACCCTTTCTGATCGGTGAGCAGGCAAAGATCATGCACTACATGGCGAAACATACGGGCGGCCAGTACTTTTCTGTGCCCCCCTCGGGGTATGCCAGCGCACTGGAAGCGGTTCTGATGCAGTTGCACTCTCGCTACGAACTCGGGTTCATCCCCCCCACGATCGATGGCAAACGCCACGAACTACGAGTAGAGCTGACGAAAAAGGCAAGAGAGCGCCACAAACGAGTTCGCTTGAGGTTTCGCCCGGAGTACATTCCCGTTCGTGAAGAGCCCGATTGGTCGCACTGATCGTTCCTTGGTACATCTGCTCGCGATAGCCGCCTTCACTCCGCCGCTCGTATCACAGTGGATTGGGTTAGTTTTTCCATGTCCACGACTTCGACCAACACAGATGTTTTTATGGCGTGGCAGAGGTCTTTTACGGCGGTACCGAGAGGCGCATCCAAACCGGACGGCAAGACTGTCAGCACGTCGCTTGGTGATTACGCCTTCTCGCGAGGATGTCGGGGGGTTGGGCCGC
>Ga0181531_10002799_pt1 | contig 10792 bp, 6 predicted proteins | sample PEATcosm2014_Bin_38_FD_119743 | JGI IMG/M metagenome (GOLD analysis project Ga0181531, IMG submission 119743) | Peatland microbial communities from MTU Mesocosm Facility, Houghton, MI, USA - PEATcosm2014_Bin11_10_metaG | ecosystem: Environmental > Terrestrial > Soil > Wetlands > Peat | place... | reverse complement strand
CCCCCAGCAGCTCTTCGGCCAACGCATGCTCCATGGCGCACAGCTTGCAATCGAGGAGGCCAACGCACGCGGCGGCTACGGCGGCAAGCCTTTCCGCCTCATGATCCACAACGACTACGACAACTGGCAAGCCGATGCTGTCTACGGCGACCAGCGTCCAACCGATCCCGCGATCTGGGGTTCGGCTTCGAATGAAGCGGTGAAGATGGTCTACGACGACGAGGATTGGGCCATCTTCGGTTCCATCAGCTCCGAATCCACGCACATCGCGCTTCGCCTGGCTCTGCGCGCTGAGATTCCCATCGTCAACTCCGCTTCCACAGATCCAACCATCCCTGAAACCTACGTTCCTTGGTTCTTTACCGATCTTCAGGACGACCGCGTGCAGGCCTTCACGCTGGCGCGCCACATCTTCACTGAGCTGGGGCTTCGTCGCGCGGCCATTCTGCGCGTGAATGAGCGCTACGGGCGCCTCGGCGTTCCTTACTTTCGCGAGGCCGCGCGCCGTCTCGGCCATCCTGTCGTGATCGAGCAGAAATTCCTCCCCGGCGACACCGATTTCTCCCGGCAGCTGCGCGTCATTCAATCTTCCCGCGTCGACGCCATCGTGCTCTGGTCAGATGAGCTTCCAGCCGCCGAGATTCTGCGCCAGATGCGCCAGATGGGCATGAAGCAGCGGGTCTTCGGCAGCCATCGCACCCTCGGAGATACGCTGCTTCGCGAGGCCGGTCCGGCAGCGGAGGGCTTTGAAGCGGTCTTTCCTTACGATCCCACGCGCAATGACCCGCAGTGGATCGACTTTCAGAGCCGCTTCCAGGCGCGCTTTCATGAGCCGCCCGAGCAGTTCGCCTCGCTCGCCTTTGACGCAATGAACCAGCTCCTCGATTCGATCTGCAAAGCCGGCCTCAACCGCGCACGCATTCATGACGCGCTGGCGCGCATCGAGCGGTACAACGGCGTCACCGGCACCATGGTCTACGATCCCAATCTAAAGAACGTCAGCCCCATGTACCTGGGCACCGTTCATGATGGCGCCATCACGTATCGCTTTGCCACCATGGAGCGTGAAGGAGCTCCTGCCGCCAAATCCGAGGGCGCGCCGCAGACGCAACTGACAACTCAAGCGCAGCCTTCACCTGAAACGCCGCGAAGAGATGAACAAGATCACCCTTACGCCCGCATCGACGAGGACGGCGTCACATACGCAGGGCCGCAGCGCGAAAACGCGCCTCGAGGGGCGATGCCCGGTCCGATCCGCATCATCCTGTTTGGGCCAAATGCAGCCACGACTGCGGAGTCCGCAGAGATTCGCGCTGAGATTGCGAAGGCTTCGCGCGGCGACGCGCAGAGCGCGGCCACGCCATGGCAGCTGCTCCCGATCGAAAGCTCTCAGAACTGGGGAAACGCTTCGACGCAGCTAGTGCAGGCGCTCATGGAGGGCCATCCGCTCGCCGTCATCGCGCTTGATCGCGATTCGGCGCACCTCTCCGAGCAGTTGGCTCTCAAGGCATTCGTCCCGGTCGTGGCCATCTCCGCGGACACGACGCTCACGTCAGCGAATATCCCGTGGATCTTTCGTCTGCCGCCATCCACATCGCCGGCCGCTGCGCTTCAATTGATCGACATCGCCTTTCGCCAGGGCGCCCGTAATGCCGATCGCCTGCGCGCGATCCTCTCCTCCGGCGCAACACTGGGCGGCGTTGCGTTCGCGTCCAACGGCGAGACAATCGGCCGCTGAGGGCGGAATCCGAAAATGGTCACGGCGGAGACGATGGTGATCGCTCCGCCATTCCCGCAAACGCGAATCTGCTCCTACTTCAACGTGCGGAAGAAGGCCACAGAGTCCTTGATCTGGTCGTCGGTCAGCTTACCGCCGAATGGCTTCATCTTGCCTTTGCCATCCTTGACTGAGGTGAACATCTGGGCCGCGGTGAGCTTCTGCATGTCGGGATCGGAAGTCGCCTTGATACCCATCATCTTGGCCATTCCCGCGCTGGGGGTGCCGGCGGCGCCATGACAGCTTGCGCACTTGGCTTTGTAAGTCGCTTCGCCGCCGGATTGGGCGAAGCTCACGGCGCTGGCGAGAGCAACTACAGCAGCCAGAACCACCTGGGAACGAATCATCTTTGTCATTGCAACAGCTCCTTGATTAATTCCACGGTCAGTGTTGGTGCATGTCCCTGCCGCGTGGATTCCTTCTTACTCGAAGAACCTACTCAAGTTGTCCACCGAAGACGTAATCCGGACTTCGATGAGAATACTCTTTTACAACTGCTTCCTGCCTTGTGCGATCCAAATGGAGTCAATCATAGCTCCCCGGATCAAAACTCATAATGCACTCCAAGGGTAACGTTATTCGCATGGAAGTTTCGCGGTGCGGTCTCACCGGCAGGCGATTCGGTCAGACCCGTCTGCTGGGGAAGTGAAGCGCATGGCACAACAGCCGATGTCAAAGACGTTGACGAGCTGCAGTACTCAGGGCCCGAAGGTCCACCTTCGCCATAGCCAAAGAAGTTGTATTCAGTCTTGAAGATCAATTTGGGGCGGACCGCCCATGCAAGATTCACAAAGGGGGTCTGATACGAGGACACCAGCGAGCCGTTCACATCGCGCGCATCGTTGAAGAACCGGGTTCCGTTCACCGAACTGATGCGGTAACCGAAGTTCGTTTTGACCGGCTTGGCAGGCGACACCCGGAGAGAGACTGATCCGTATTGCGTGGGCGCGTCCATGAAATCGCGCCCGAACCAGTCTGCAAGCTGCGTCGTCGAACCTCTGCCAAAGACTCCCTGGCAGACATTCGGCGCTCCACTGCTGGTTAGCGTCGCCGTGCCGGGATATGCGCCTGGTTTGTTCGCCGCGGTCTGATTGCCGTTATCAAAGCAGATGTTGGTTGCCGCATACACATCGGTGTAGGCATAGCTGAAGTCGAACCCATAGTGTTCATTGGGCGACAACATGCCGCTCACACTCGCAATTCTGGTGTGATCGACGTGATCCAGCGGGCCTTCGTACGGCAGGCTGGTGGGGCCCGGCGGATTTGTCGCGGCTGCCACGGCCGCCTCGTATGCGACGCTGGCCTGGTTGTTATTGGTGTTGTTATGCCGCTCCAGATCGTTGAAAGCGGCGGAGAACGTCGCCCAGGGTTTCGGTCTGTATCTCGCGTGCACCCTGTAGTGCCAGAGTTGCCGCGGCGATACCGGAGTGAGGGCGTTGTCGGCATAGGCCATTTCCACCGAACCGTTCAGATCGAGGTTTGCAGCGGGGCGGACAGCCGCGGTAAGCACGCCGGCATCTTCATTGACGGTCACGGTGCCGCCGACCGTAGCACCCAGGGGCAGCGGGATGTTGTGTGGGTCGCCCTCCGCGACTACGTGATTCTGGTGACGGTAAGTGAGCGAGAGTGTCGTGTTCGAGGAGACGTCCAATGTGCCGGTCAGATTATTGGTTATATACAACTGACCCGTATAGCCTGGCGCAGGCACGCCAATCGACGGACTGCCTTCGAAAGAGGAGGCGCCGGCTGCCGCGCTCGTGGTGGTAAGCGCACCCCCGTAGGTAATGGTCTCATTCGGATTGGTGGGCGTGGCCACAGTCGTTCCGCTGGTCATGTTCGACGTTCCGGGTTGGTGCATCGAGGAGAAGCTGATCCCGTCGGCCAGACTGAACTTACTCGTTGCCTGCCACACCGCTCCAAGATCGGCAGCCAGGACCTGGCGAATCGCTTGCGCATTCCCGAGGTAGGTCAGAGAGCGCGTCGCCCCATTCAGCCCCTGATAGCTGTCGTAGTAGCTGGGCAGGTGCATGTTCGCGTTGGTAAACCGTACATTGCCGTTGATCGACAGGTTCTTCAGGCTTGCACTCTGCAGGCGAAGCACTTCTGTCGGGAAAATAGCGCGCGTCGGCTGAGAGCGCATATAGCTGGTAACCACAGCGCAAGCAGCATTGATGACCGGCAGGCCGCCCGGCATGTTGGGCGCTGAGAAGATAGTGTAGACGGCCGGATTACCTCCGCCGGCAGGCGTGTAGGCGCTACCCATACTGCCCGTGTTGCAGGCGCCGATCCCATAGGGTGACAGACTGTCATAGTCGTTGATCGCCACTTTTGTTCCGTCCGCCTCTTGCGCGATCAATGAACTTGGAGCAAGAGTGAAGAACGAGTCACCCTTATAGTGCGTGATCTGCTGTTCGTAGGTGAGCATGGTGCCGCGCACCGGCTTCCAGTCGATCGACGCCGTGATGTCGTCGGTGTTATTGCGCTGATACTCAGCCAGTATGGCATTGTACTTTGCGAACTGATAGCCGCTCGGGCTGAGGCTCGGGCCTTCCATCAGGTTCTTGGCGTAAGAGATCCTGTAAGTGAATTTCGATAACGGCATCAGGACGACACCAATATCGGTCATGCGCCGCACCGTGTTGAACGTGAAAGGCGATTGAAGGGTCTGCGGCCAGGCGAATGAGCCGGTAGGCGCATTGGAGGGACCGATTGGAATCGACTGTCCGCTGGGAATGTTTGGATTGCCGAGCAGATCGTAATCAAAATACCTGCGGTCGCGGCGGAACATGCCGTTGAACTCGTAGGTCTTGCCCTTCGAGGCGCTCATCCTTACAAAGTTAATGGGGTCGCCTCCGAACCCGCTGCCTACCACGTTCAGCAAGTCGACCGGAGTGTTTTTCTGGCCTGGCAATGCGCGCAATTCAAAAGTCTCATTTTGCACGCGTGGCCCAGACTGCAGGTTCACAAGGTTGCTGTACATCGCATGGCTGCCCGTCGCATTTGCAATGCGGCCGCCCAGATCCACGCTCTCATGGACCGCATATCCGTTCGGCACACTCATCTGTGTTTCGGGCGACGGCAAGGGGACCGTGGGCGTCGGATTCTGGGCGCCAGCTTTGATCGTCATCATGAGCAAAATGGCGAGTCCCCCAGCGATGCACTGGACCATTGCGGTAAAGGGTTGCTGGTCGGACATCCGCGAAAACCAGCCAATCGTTTTCATCTGAAGCCTCACTTGGAAATCCCTGTTACTGACATCTGAATTCTTGAAATCGTGTCCGAGGTTGGCGCCGAATCCATTCCGCGCCCTCCGATGAGCCTTGAGGACGCGGTCCTGATCCGAAACTTCTACCGGAGAAACGCCGCATTCATATTTGAACCGTGAACCATCGTGTGGCAGTCGGTGCAGGGCGTCAGCTCTGACGAACCCGAATTAATGCCGTGCACGGTGGCTGCGGCCACCGGGCTGTGACACTGGTTGCACAGCACGTTGACGTTTGGCATATTCAACATCCGCGCATTCTGCGAGCCATGCGGCGTGTGGCATCCCATGCACCCCTCGCCCTTCACCGGCGTGTGCTCGTAAACGAAGGGCCCGCGCTTCTCGGTGTGGCACTTTGTGCAGATGAGGTTCGAGTCGTTCCTGGACCTGAGGTTGCTCTTTTCGAACGTGCCGTGCACATCGTGACAATCGCTGCACCGGACAAGTCCTTCATTCACTTTGTGGTGGAAGGGCATATCGAATTGCGGCTTTTCGTCTGTGTGGCACTGGAAGCAAAGGGTCGGTTGAGCTGCCGTGAGCAGTTTGTCTTCCTTCGCGGCATGGATGTTGTGGCAGCTTGTGCAGCCCACGTTAGCCTTGGCATGCGGAGAACGCTGAAAATCCGGATGCGCGCTCGAGTGGCACTTCAGGCAGGTGGCGTCGACCTCTTTGGTCGAGTGCTTGGCGGGATTGAAAATCTTGGTCACATCGCCGCCGCCTGCGACGTGATCCCCGCCCGGACCGTGGCAACCTTCGCAGTTCACACCGGCTGTGCCGTGCTGCGCTGCGAGTTTGGTGTGAGGATTGCCCGCGAACTTTTTAGCCACCTCTTCATGGCAAGTGGCGCAAACCTCACCCCCTACATAGGTATTGGGAGCCGCGTCCTTGGCTTGCGCGCTGGGGGCATTCCCAACGGGCCCTGTTTGGGCCTGCGGAGCGGCAAGTGCGCTTGCGCACAGAATTCCCACGCCCAGCAAGAAAATCAAAATAACTCGCAGCCCAGGCCATTCGCCCGGAACCACTCTCATTGGCAACTGCGTTACTGGCCCAACTCTTTGCATGGAAGATTCCGCCTTAGATGCTCTTTTTGCCATTTCCATATGCCACGCTCCCAAAGTCTGAGGGTTGAACCCGGAAATTCAACATCAAGGAACCCGGAAAACGACCGGTACGATGGTCACGCTTCATCGGAATGGCTCCTGGTGCGGAGCATCACAACATGTCGGATCGTACTGCTTGTCGTTTCGTTGAACGGTGATTTTCATCACAGATACCCAATTGACCTTTCCCGATTTGGAATCGTCCGGGCCGAATGAACTCCCGTATTGGTGCGAGTCTCAAACCCCGCCGCCAGGGTGGCGGAGCTCGACCGCGGAACGACGGGAGATGACCTCAAGAGCAAACCAGAATTGCAACCTGAATGCTGAGCAATAGAACACACCTTGCCTCAATTGGACTTAGCCGGAATAAGCGTGAGGCCCGTCACATCCAAGCCGAAGATTGCTCCGGCAAACTTTGTTAGACCAAGAGCCTCTCTTCCGAGAGGCCCGGAGCACTCTCATCGCGGACTGAGCCCTTGAGACGCAGGCAAGGGCAAAATGGAAACCGCGACGATGGGCTTACACGGCGTCGGAAGCGGCAAGACCATGGCAGACGCAGCGATTTCGGTAGTTCCGCACGGAAGGCACAAGCAAGTGAGCCGGCAGGTTCCGGCAGGTTGCGCGGCTTGCGCAAATCGTCGTCCCGGCTGGTTCTGTTCTCTCGGCAGCGCCGTTCTGGCCGATCTTGAGTTGGCCACCAGCACAATTACCCTGCCCGCCCAGGCTTCCCTTTTCAAACAGGGCGACGATGCACGTTGTTTGTATTTGATTTGCGGCGGCTACCTCAAACTAACCGCCGGCCGGCCTGAAGAACGTCAGATGATTGTCCGTGTCGCCGGGCCGGGGTCCATGCTCGGGCTCTATGCCGTGCTCTCCCACGGCGTTTATGAAGTATCAGCGGAATCGTTGACCAGCGCCCAACTGCGGCCTGTAGAACGGGACAGGTTCCTAAGCTTTTTGCGCATTCATAAGGAAGCGCAGATGCGGGCGGTCCAGTGCATTTGCCAGGAGTACCGGTTCGCCTTGCAGGACGCGTGCCGCATTGCGCTGGCTGAAACCGTTGCCGCCCGGCTGGGCCGGTTGTTGCTCGAATTGGCTCATCAAATCGGGGAACACCATGATGACGGTGGATTCCGTTTTCCGCTTTTGCTCACGCATGAGGAAATGGCTTCAATGGCTTGCACTACGCGCGAGACGGTAACCCGCACTCTGGGCCAGTTCCGCAAGGATGGTTGGATCACCATTGAGGACTCCATCGTCACCGTTCACCATCCGGAGCATCTGCATTCGCTGGCATAAGCAATTCCCCCGTCTTCAGTTTTAGAACTGAATTCTCTCTCTTTGTCGCTCCCATCTCGCCTTACGACCAAGTCAAACCGAGTATGATTTTTGAAGCGCTATCATTAACAGGTAGGAGTTCAGGTTGAATATGACCCGCTTTGCTGTTTGCTATTCTGCAGTACTTCTCTCATGCTGCGCGGTTTCGGCTCAGGATCAGGGCGCGGCGCAGGCCCGGCCAAATGTCACAAGTGCCCAAAGCCCGGAGATCCGGGAGTTCCAGAAGATTGAGGACTCCTGGGCCGACTCAGTGAATCAGCGCGACCAGTATGGATTGGAGCTGGTTTTATCTCCTTTATTTGTAGATGTTTCCGCTTCGGGAGATATTTCTACCCGTAACCAGCAAGTAGCCAATGTGATCACCGGGGAGGACAAGTCGATGCACTTGGATCAACGCGTGATCACCGTGCGGATGCTGGGCGATATCGCTGTTGCCAATGGCACTTACTCGCTGCATCGAAAGGGCGCTTCGGGTCCGATCGATGAAAAGGGCGTTTTTACGCACGTCTTCGAGCGCACCCACGGCGGCTGGCTGTGCATTAACTCGCAGCGCACGCTGCTGCGGGAGGAAGCGAACGCAAAGCAGAAGAAGCAGTCTAATGCCGAGCTTCCATTCCACATTCCGCTGTTCACCAAGAGCGATAAGAACACACCGTAGGGTAGCAACGCGAGCGGCGGATTCCTACCGCTTGTAGGTCTCCAGCACTCGCTTCAGCTCATCGTGGGGCAGAGCCGGCACGATGTGACCGTCTACGCCGGTCATTGTCTTTGCGCCCACCATCGCATTGACAATGGCCTCTTCCGTGGCCTCGACAGTAGCCGTAAACAGCGGGCTGATTCGCTCATTGGAAACTGTCTTTACGATATTGGGCCCCGGTACCGCGTCGGCATGAGGGTTGGCGGTCGAGAAAGCAAGAAAGATGTCACCAGAACTGTTGCCGGAAGTGGACCCCGTGCGTGCAAGACCGAGCGCTGCCCTTCGCGCCAGCCGTTTGAGCTGGTGAGGCAGCAGCGGTGCGTCGGTGGCCACCACGATGATGATCGAACCGACGTCTCCCCGCGTCTCGCTGTCTTGCGGCATCGCCCCAGGCAGCACAGGCGACTCAGATTCCGAATAGGGAACGCCCTGAGGGATTGCTTTACCCACAGGCACGCCGGCAATGGTCAGTTGCGGACGCCGTCCGCAGTTGCACTGCACCAGCACACCCACCGTATAACCGCCGTCAGTAGCCGTGAGTACGCGCGAAGCCGTTCCTGTGCCGCCCTTGAAGCCGTAGCACACCATACCTGTACCGCCACCGGAATTGCCTTCCGGCACGGCTCCGCCTTTGGCGGAGTCCAGCGCGGCAAACACGTCTTGCTGCGTCACATGGAATCCGTTGATGTCATTGAGGAATCCGTCCCAGGTCTCAGCTACCACCGGCAGGGCCCACGGCTGGCGCATCGCCCCGCGCTTCAAACCCCAGGCGATCATTGAATCGCGCACCAGGCCCACGCTGTGGGTGTTGGTGATGGCCACAGCGCCTTCGAGGAACCCCGATTCTTCAACCCATGTGGTTCCCGTCATTTCGCCGTTGCCGTTCAGGCTGAACCAGCCAGCGTACACCGGATCGGTATCCTTCGCACCGCGGGGGAAGATAACTGTAACGCCCGTGCGCACCGGGCCTTCGCCAACCTTCAGCGCACCCTCCCCGCTGATCAGCGTGGTTGCGCCGACCTCAACTCCGAGCACATCGGTAATCGCATTCAGCGGTCCGGTGGTGCCGTCGAACGGAACACCTAAGTCACGCGCGCGGACGGTTGGGGGCGCCGCAGTTTGAGCTGCCGCTAGAGTGACACTGAACGAAAGTAAAAGCAAGAAGAGTCGGCTTCGACGCCAGCGCATACCAAACTGTACACCACCGCCGTTCCCTGGAGAAGACTCGTGCGAGGACGACAAGCGAACTAGCTGGCCTTTGGTTGGGCTGGCTCGGTGATTCGGCGCGCCCCCTGCAGCTTGATCGAAATGTGTACCAGGCTGAGCGCGGCAGGAGTCACGCCGGGAAGGCGGCTGGCCTGCCCGATGGTGACGGGGCGGACACGCTCCAGCGTCTCGCGCATCTCCCGCGAGAGACCGCTGATGGCGCTATATTCAATCCACTCGGGAATCGCGACCGCCTCCGCGGCTTTGAGCTTTTCAATCGACTTCAATTGCTGGTCAAGGTAGCCGGCGAACTTGATTCCGGTTTCAACAGCACGGGCTTCACTGGCTCTGCGAGCTGCGGCACATGGATCGGGTTCGGCGGCGGGGCTGTAATAGGTGAGCAACGGATCCAGCGCAAGGACGCCGCTCAACGCACCCAACACCGGCTCGATTGTGACTTCAGGGCGCTTCAGCAACTGCGCCCAGGTGAGGCCGGCGGTTGCGGTGAGATGGGCGAGGTGCGCGGCGGACAAACGCTCGGCGTCTGCCTTGCGCGTGGTGAGAAGGAGTTCCAGCGCGATCATCCTGGCCTGTTTCTGCTCGTATTCCAGCCACGCTTCATCGTTGATGAGGCCCAATCGGCGTCCGTACGGGGTCAAGCGCTGATCGGCATTATCGATGCGCAGATGAAGGCGGAACTCGGCACGCGAAGTGAACATCCTGTACGGCTCGTTTGTTCCCTTCGAAATAAGATCGTCAATCAAGATGCCGGTGTAGCCTTCTGACCGGTCCATCGTAAAGGGCGGCTCGCCCTTCACCCAAAGCGCCGCGTTGATGCCGGCCATAATGCCCTGGCACGCAGCTTCTTCATATCCGCTGGTTCCATTGATTTGTCCCGCAAGGTAAAGGCCTGTGAAGGCCTTTACGCGCAAAGTCCGGTCGAGTTCCGTGGCGTCGACGCTGTCATATTCGATGGCGTAGCCGGGGCGCAGCATCTCTGCCTCGTCAAGTCCGGGTATGGAGCGGACTATCTGAAATTGAACTTCCATGGGCAGCGAAGTTGACATGCCATTGACGTAGACTTCGTGCGTATTCAAGCCCTCCGGCTCGAGGAAAAACTGGTGCTGCGTCTTGTCCGGAAACTTCACGATCTTGTCTTCGATCGAAGGACAATAGCGCGGGCCGATGCCTGCGATCTGCCCGGAATACATGGCCGACCGGTGAACGTTATCGCGAATGAGGCGCAGTGTCTCAGGCGTGGTGAATGCGATGTGGCAACTCACCTGTGGCTGAACAATTTTCTTCGTGCGGAAACTGAAGGGCGTGGGAACAGCATCGCCGGGCTGCTCTTCAAATGCTTCCCAACGAATCGTGCGGCCATCGAGCCGCGGTGGCGTGCCGGTCTTGAGCCT
>Ga0181531_10002797_pt1 | contig 10793 bp, 4 predicted proteins | sample PEATcosm2014_Bin_38_FD_119743 | JGI IMG/M metagenome (GOLD analysis project Ga0181531, IMG submission 119743) | Peatland microbial communities from MTU Mesocosm Facility, Houghton, MI, USA - PEATcosm2014_Bin11_10_metaG | ecosystem: Environmental > Terrestrial > Soil > Wetlands > Peat | place... | reverse complement strand
GCTCGAAGCCTCGACGCAGTCGCCCCCGAACTCCGGGGGTTTGCGTTTGAAGGCGCAGCCATGGGGCTGACCCTGTTAGACCATCTCTTGCCCATGAACCGGGGCCGATTCCATCGATTTCTGCACGGCGAGGGATCGCCTCATTCTTATATGCTGCACGTCGGGGCTGGGTGGGCGCTGGCCCGGCTCCCATGGCTGCGCTGGCGCGTGAACTCCTTTATCTCGGCTCTCGACCCTTTGGGGCGCTGGCTCGCTCTCGATGGCTACGGCTTCCACCAAGGTTACTTCTATTGGCCCGATGCCGTGAGCCGGCAAGAAGTCCCGCGCGGTCTTGCCGGCTACGCCCGCCGGCCCTTCGATCAGGGTTTGGGCCGCAGCTTATGGTTTGTGGAGGGCGCCGACGCGCGGCGCATCGCGGACGCCATTTCCGCTTTCCCTCCAGCCCGGCAGCCGGACCTTTGGAGCGGCGTAGGGCTGGCCTGCGCCTATGCCGGCGGCCGTGACCTGCCGCACCTGGAATTGCTTCGGGAGGCGGCGGGCCCGTATTTGGCTCAAGCCGCACAAGGAGCGGCGTTCGCCGCCAAGGCGCGCCAGCGTGCGGGCAACCCGGCGCCTCACACTGAGCTTGCCTGCGGGGTCTTGTGCGGTCGATCGGCGCAAGCGGCGGCTGCCGTCACCGATTTCGCCCTGAGGGATCTGCCGGAGGATGACGTCGAGCCCGCCTATGAAATCTGGAGGCAGCGCATTCAGGAATTAATGCTAATTTGCCAACCTCTGGGAGGTGTCGTGAAATGAACTCTTTCTTCTACCGCCACGCGCGGCGGATTCTGGCGCTCGGGTTGATCGCGTGCCTCTACCTTCTGGCGCGATTGCCGGAACTGTCCACTTCGTCGCGCTCCCAACTCGCGGCCCACTTCCGCTTCGAGAAGTCGGTGCTGCCGGAAGTGCCCGGTCCCGAGCAGCGCTGGGTGCGCCCCGTGAATCCGAGCCTGCGGCGCATCGCGTCGTGGATCTCTTCGGTGGGCGCGGCTGTGGCATTGAACGACCTGGATGGCGACGGTCTGCCCAACGACGTCTGCTACGTGGACGTGCGCACGGACCAGGTGATCGTGGCGCCGGTGCCGGGCACGGCCCCCCGCTACCAGCCTTTCGCCCTGAATCCCGCGCCGCTGCCCTTCGATCGCGACACCATGGCGCCCATGGGCTGCCTGCCCGGCGATATGGACGAAGACGGGCACATCGACATCCTGGTCTATTATTGGGGCCGCAGCCCGATCGCCTTCCTGCGGCGGGGCGCCCAGATGAGCGCGGCGGCTTACACGCCTGTCGAAATCGATAACCGCGGCGAACGCTGGTTCACCAACGCCGCAACCTTCGCGGATCTGGATGGCGACGGCCACGCCGACTTGATCGTCGGCAACTACTTCCCCGATGGCTCCCGTGTACTGGATGCGCACGCGACCAACCAGGAACACATGCAGCACTCCATGTCGCGGGCCTTCAACGGCGGCCGGAAGCATCTGCTGCGTTGGGCCGGGCCGGCGCAATTTCGCGAACAGACCGGCGTGCTCAGCGAAGAGGTCTCGCGCGGCTGGACGCTGGCCATCGGCGCCGCCGACCTGGATGGCGACCTGCTGCCCGAGATCTACTTCGCCAACGACTTCGGCCCCGACCGGCTGCTTTACAACCGCTCGACACCCGGGCACTTCCGCTTCGAGCTGCTGCACGGGGAGCGCACGCTGACCACGCCCAAGTCGAAAGTGCTGGGCAACGATTCGTTCAAGGGCATGGGAGTGGATTTCGCCGATATCAATGGCGATGGCTGGCCGGATATTTTTGTCAGCAACATCGCGACTAAGTATGCGCTTCTGGAGAGTCACTTCGTGTTTGAGAGCACGGGTCATCCGGAGCTGATGAAGCGCGGCATTGCGCCCTACGTGGATCGCAGCGAAGAGCTCGGACTGTCCCGCAGCGGTTGGGCATGGGATGCCAAGCTGGCCGACTTCAACAACGACGGCACGCTCGAAGCGCTGCAGGCGGTCGGTTTTGTGAAAGGCCAGGTGGATCGATGGCCGGAATTGCAGGAACTCGCCATGGGCAACGATGAGTTGCTCCCGGACCCGCGCAGTTGGCCGCGCTTCCAACCCGGCGACGACCTGTGCGGCAACCTGCACAATCCGTTTTTCGTTAAATCCGCCAGCGGCCGCTACTATGACGTTGCCGTGGAAATGGGCATTGGGGAGTCTCACGTCAGCCGCGGAATCGCTATCGCCGACGTGGATGGGGACGGGCGCCTGGACTATGCCGTCGCCAACCAATGGGAGCCTTCGTTATTCTTCCACAATCGTAGCCCGCAGCCCGGCGAGTTCCTGGGCCTGCGGTTGCGTCTGGCGCCGGATCGCCCGGCGATCGGGGCGGCGGCTACCGTGTTTTTGCCCGACGGACGGCGCATGACCGCGCAGGTGGACGGCGGCAATGGCCACTCCGGCAAGCGCAGCCAGGATATTCATTTTGGTTTGGGCGGCGTGCCGCCGCACGCGCCGTTGCGCGTGGATATACGCTGGCGCGACGCGGCGGGAGTGCACCAGCGCACCGAGCAACTGGCCCCGGGCTGGCACACCGTCCGGCTGGATGTGGATTGCCCGCCCTCCCATGGAGTACCAAGCTAATGCACACCTGGACACAAACGAATCGCCTGGCCGGACTGCGCCGCTTTGCGGCCGCCATCACGCTGCTAAATATTCTGGGCCATACTGTATTCGGATTCGAGCAATCCTGGGCGCAGCCCCTGGTCTCGCTGGCCGCGGCCTACACCGTGGAAATCCTGCTCGAACTCGCGGGCGGACGGCGGCGTTCCTGGTTCACCAAAGACACCATCGACTTTCTGCTGCCGGCGCACATCACCGGTCTGGCAGTGGCCATGCTGCTCTATGCCAACGATCGCCTCTGGCCCATCGCATTTGCCAGCGCCGCCGCCATTGGATCGAAAGCCATCTTTCGTGTGGGAACCGGATCGCGCACCCGCCACTTTTTCAACCCCTCGAATTTTGGCATCACCGTTACGCTGCTGTTGTTCTCCTGGGTGGGCATAGCGCCGCCTTATCACTTCACCGAGAACCTGGTGGGCGTGGGCTCCTGGATTCTTCCCGGCCTGATGATCGTATCGGGCACGTTTTTGAATGCCCGCTTCACGCACAAACTCCCGCTGATCGGAGCGTGGCTGGGAGGCTTCGCGCTGCAGGCCCTCATCCGGAGCTGGTGGTTCGGCACGCCGCTGGTAGCCGCGTGGCTGCCCATGACCGGCGTCGCGTTTCTGCTCTACACCTTCTACATGGTCACCGATCCCGCCACCTCGCCGGCCAGCCCGCGCGGACAGATCGTTTTTGGATTGGCCGTGGCCTGCGCCTACGCAATTCTGATGATCGCGCATGTCGTATTCGGACTGTTCTTCGCTCTGACAATTGTCTGCGGGGCACGCGGCGCGATTCTGTATTGGCAGGCCCACCAAGCCCCAGTGGAGCACACGCATCCCGCGCGGAAGCGTGCGGAAGTCGAATTAGAGCCGGTCGCCGCCGGAAGCTCGCAGTCATGACTGCGCCGGCCATCGCCATCGTCGGCATGGCGTGCCGTTACCCGGATGCGCGCTCTCCCGCCGAGTTGTGGGAGAACGTGCTGGCTGGACGGCGCGCCTTCCGCCACATACCACCCGAGCGTTTAAACGCCGAGGATTACTATTCGCCCGACCGCGATGCGCCCGACCGCACCTACTGCCTGCAGGCCGCGCTGATCGAGAACTACGAATTCGATCGCGCCCGCTTCAACATATCCGGTGGCACCTACCGCGCCACGGACCTGGCGCACTGGCTGGCGCTGGACATCGCCGATCGGGCGCTCGCCGATGCCGGTCTTCGCGATTCCCTGCCACGCGAGTCCACGGCGGTTTATGTCGGCAATACGCTGACGGGAGAGTTCTCGCGCGCCAATACCCTCCGGTTGCGCTGGCCTTATACCAGGCGTGTGATGGCGGCGGCTCTTACGGCCGAGGGCTGGGAGCGCGACAAGGTCGACCGCTTCCTCGACAGCGTCGAGCACTCTTACAAGCAGCCGTTCCCCCCGGTTGGGGAAGACACACTAGCGGGCGGGCTCTCCAACACCATTGCGGGACGTATCTCGAACTACTTCGACCTCAAGGGCGGCGGCTACACGGTGGATGGGGCGTGCGCGTCGTCGCTGCTGGCGGTGACCACGGCCTGCTCCGCGCTGGCGGCCGGCGATATCCAGGTGGCCCTGGCCGGCGGCGTGGATCTGAGTATCGACCCGTTCGAATTGGTTGGATTCGCCAAGAGCCGAGCCTTGGCGGGTGCCGAGATGCGCGTGTTCGATGCGCGGTCCGATGGCTTCTGGCCGGGAGAGGGATGCGGCTTCGTGGTGCTGACGCGGCACGCCGACGCGCGGGCGCGGCATTGCAGGATCTATGCCGTCATCCGCGGCTGGGGCGTCTCTTCGGATGGCAGTGGAGGAATCAGCCGTCCGGAGCCCGAGGGTCAGTTGCTGGCCATTCGCCGCGCGTACTGCCGCGCGGGTTTTGATCCGTCCACCGCGGCTTACGTCGAAGGACATGGCACGGGCACCCGTGTGGGCGATGCCACGGAGCTACTGGCGCTTTCAAGGGCAAGGCGGGAAGCCGATCCCAATGCGCCGCCCGCGGCCGTCGGTTCGATCAAAGCGAACATCGGCCACACCAAGGCTGCGGCTGGCGTCGCGGGCCTGATCAAGGCGGCCATGGCTGTGCATACGCAAATCCTGCCGCCGACGACCGGGTGCGAGACGCCGCACGCTGAACTGACGGGTGCCGCGCCGGCGTTGCGCGTTCTACGAAGCGGCGAGGCTTGGCCGGCCGACATGCCGTTGCGCGCGTCGGCCAGCGCCATGGGATTTGGCGGCATCAACACGCACATCGTGTTGGACGGCACGGCGTCCGAGCGGCGGCAGGAACTGTCGGCGCGCGAACGGGCGTTGATTTCTTCGGCTCAAGACGCCGAGTTGTTTCTATTCACCTCGCCGGATCAAATCACGAGGTTGGCGGGGATCGCCGCCGGGCTTTCGCGAGCGGAGCTGACCGATGCCGCCGGCGCCCTGGCAGCCGCCGGTCAAGGGACTCTTCGCGCGGCGGTGATCGCATCCACGCCGCAGGAACTCGCTGAAAAGCTAGCGAGGCTTCAATCGCGCTTAGAAGCCGGTGAAAGCGGCGTGAGTCCGCGCGACGGTGTCTTCGTGGGACGGCCAGCTTCCCCGCCGCGCATCGGCTTCCTGTTCCCGGGCCAAGGTTCCTTGCAGCCACAAGCTGCGGTGCAACCCGCCATCGTGAAAGCCTCCGTTGCGGCGCTGCGCGAACTAAGCCGCCTCTCGCTCACCGCTTCGGTTGCCATAGGTCACAGCTTGGGTGAGATGACTGCGCTCCATTGGGCCGGCGCCTTGGATGAAGCGGCGGTCGTCGAATTCGCCACCGCACGCGGCCGGATCATGGCGGGACTCAGCGGCCCGCCTGGAGCCATGGCTGGCATCGCACTGCTAGCGGAGGAACTCCCGCCACTCCTTGCAGGAGAGCCGGTCGTCATAGCTGCATGGAATACTCCACGCCAGACTGTGGTCTCCGGTGAAGCCGCGGCGATCGAGCGCGTGATGGCCCGCGCCCGCTCGCGCGGAATCGCTGCCGTAGCGTTGCCGGTCTGCCACGCGTTCCACTCGCTTTTAATGGAGCCTGCCTCCGCTCCGCTGGCCGAATATCTCGCCGAAGTGAATTTCCGGCCCCTGGAGCGCACGGTGGTCTCCAGCATTACCGGCGCGCCCCTGGCACCGGATGCGGACCTGCGGGATCTGCTGCGCCGGCAGGTCACGTCGCCGGTGCGGTTTGCCGAGGCCATCGCGGCAACGCGCGACAGCGTGGACTTGTGGATCGACGTAGGCCCTGGCGCCGTCCTCAGCGGCATGCTGGGGGATCGGGCAATTCCGATGGACTGGGGCAGCCGGTCAGTGAAGGGACTGCTGAACGCGTTCGCGGCAGCCTTCGTTCTCGGCGCGCCCGTCGATTGCAAGGCCCTCTTCGCCGAACGCCTGACGCGTCCGTTTGCGGGTCTGCCGGCGTTCTTTAGCAGCCCTTGCGAAGTGGCGCCGGCGCACGCGCCCACCGCACGGCGGGCGGCAGTTGCCGCTTCGCCCGAGCCAATGCCTCCGCTCGATCTGGTCCGGCAACTCGTCGCGGAGCGCACCGAACTTCCGCTGTCCGCCATCCAACCCGGCCAGCGCCTGCTCAGCGATCTGCATTTGAACTCGATCACCGTCGCCCAACTCGTGGCCGAAGCCGCCCGGCGGTGCGGTCTGCCGCCGCCGATTTCCGCTCTTCGATTCGCCGATGGCACGCTGGCCGAAATCGCGCACATGCTGGAGACCGCTCCTAAGACGGCTCCAATGGAACGCACGCCGCCGGGTGTCGACTCATGGCTCCGCACCTTCACAGTGGAGCTTCGTGAGGCGCCGCTCCCCGACGGTCGCAGCTCAGTCAAATCGCGAGGCGCCGCGTGGCAGTCTTTCGTCGCGCCCGGCCATCCGCTTGCGTCGGCCCTGCTTCACCTCCTCCCGGAGCTGCCAACCGGCGGCGTGCTGCTCTGCCTCCCGCCTGACCCCGACGAGAGTCACGTCCCTCTGATGCTCGCCGCCGCTCGCGCCGCTGTCGCTTGCCAGCCTCCTGCCCAGTTCCTGCTCGTGCAGCAAAGCGGAGGCGCCGCGGCTCTGGCGCGCACGCTTCACCTGGAGGCGGCTGAGTTGACCACCTGCGTCGTGGATGTGCCTTTCGATCACCCGCGCGCGGTCGAATGGATCGCCGCCGAATCGCGCGCCGCCACGGGGTACAGCGAGGCAAACTACGGCGCCGATGGCCGGTACGAACCGGTGCTGCGCCTCCTGGAACCGGCTGACGAAGGGCCCAGGGGGTTGGGATCGACCGACGTCCTGCTGGTGACCGGCGGAGGCAAAGGCATCGCCGCCGAGTGCGCCCTGGCGCTGGCGCGCGATAGCGGCGTGAAAGTGGCGCTGCTCGGGCGATCCGATCCCTCGGTCGACGCGGCGCTGGCGGCGAATCTCGAGCGCATGCGAGCCTCGGGCGCGCAGGTCCTCTACGTCGCCGCCGACGTTACGGATGCCGCCTCCGTCGTGGCTTCGTTTCGCCGGATCGAGGGATCTCTCGGTCCGGTGACCGCCATCCTGCACGGCGCCGGAATCAACACGCCATGTCTGCTGGCCAGGCTCGACGCACCGTCCTTCCAGGCCGCGCTCGCGCCCAAACTTCAAGGCCTCCGCAATCTGTTGAACGCCGCCGATCCCGCGCGGCTGCGCCTGCTGATTGCCTTTGGCTCCATCATCGCCCGCACGGGCCTGGAGGGCGAGGCGCACTACGCCGTGGCCAACGAATGGCTGGCGCGTTCGGTGGATCGCTGGCGCACCGATCACCCGCATTGCCGCTGCCTGACGATGGATTGGTCGGTGTGGTCGGGTCTCGGCATGGGCCAGCGGCTGGGCAGAGTCGAAGAGTTGACCGAGCGCGGCATAACCCCCATCACTCCCGAAGAGGGCGTGCGCATCTTCCGATCTCTGGTATCCAGCCTGGTATCGGGCGAATCGCGCCACTCATCGATTGTGGTGACGGGCCGCTACGGCGATCCCCCCACTTTGCGGCGCGAACGTCCGGAGTTGCCGTTTGCACGATTTCTGGAACGCCCGCGCGTCTACTATCCCGGCGTGGAGCTGATCGCCGACGCCGATCTCTCCGCTCTGTCCGATCCCTACCTGAACGACCACGTTTTCCAGGGCACGCCGCTGCTGCCCGCGGTCATGGGGCTGGAGGCCATGGCCCAGGTCGCCATGGCCCTGGCACAAGGAGGGTGCGGAGCGTGCCAGCCTCCCATTTTTGAAGACGTGCGATTCTTACGGCCCGTGCACATTCCGGATGGCGCCTCGGTCACCGTGCGCGTCGCGGCACTCGCGCGCTCGCCTGGCGTCGTGGAAGTCGTCTTGCGGTCGAGCGAGACGGCTTTTCAGGTTGATCACTTCCGCGCCGTCTGCCGCTTTGGAACGGCCGGCCTACCGAGCTCGACCCGGCGCATACCCTCCGAAACCCTTCCGATCGGCCCCGGCCGCGACCTGTATGGCTCGATTCTCTTCCAGTCCGGACGCTTCCGCCGGCTGCGCGCCTATCACCATTTGCGCGCCACCGCGTGTGTCGCCGAGATCGCCCCCGGCCGCGCCGGCGACTGGTTCGCACGTTATCTCCCCGCTACGCTTGCGCTCGGGGATCCGGGCGCGCGCGATGCCGCGATCCATTCCGTGCAAGCCTGCATCCCGCACGCCACCGTGCTGCCCATCGGAGTCGAAAGAATCGTCGTCGCGACGGCGGACGAACCCGGCCCGCGCTACGTGCATGCCCACGAGCGTAGTTCAGAAGGCGGTCTCCTGGTCTACGATCTGGACGTGACCGATGCCGACGGCACGCTGATCGAGCGATGGGAAGGCCTCCAATTGCGAGTGGTCGGCGCCACTGCCCGCACGCGGCCGTGGGTGGCGCCGTTGCTGGGGCCGTATTTGGAGCGCAAAGTCCGCGAGATGGCGCCCGGCTCGGAGATCTCTATTGCAATCGGCCAGAACGGCTCCTCCCGCCACGCCATTGAGCAGGCTCTGGGCTTCCCGGCCCTTGTGAGCAGGCGGCTGGACGGGAAACCGGAAGTAAACGGGCATCGGGTATCCGCGTCTCACACTGGCGACGTCGTGGCGGCGGTCGCGAGCGCAACAGTCTCAGGAGCGGCAGTGGCGGGATGTGACTTGGAGACGGTCGCGGCCCGCTCCCCCGCGGTGTGGCGCGATCTGCTGGGGCCGGAACGCTTCGCCTTGGCCGAACTGATCGCGGCCGAAAGCGGAGACGACGCCGGCATGGCTGCCACCCGCGTGTGGTGCGCGATGGAGTGTCTGAAGAAATCAGCCGCCCCGCATGACCGGGCGTTAGTATTCTCGGGCGTCCGTCCGGATGGCTGGGTCGAATTGGGCGCAGGGCCATCCAGAATCCTCACGTATCGGGCTTCCTTGCAAAACGTGGAAGCTCCGCTGGCCTTCGCGGTTATCATCGAATCCTCGCAGTAATGATCGAAGAATGACGCGCGCTTACGAGTACCGGCACCTGGTCGGCTTCGAGGATACGAACCTGGTCGGCAACGTTTACTATGTGAACCACCTGCGCTGGCAGGGACGTTGCCGCGAAATGTTCCTGCGCGAACATGTGCCCGGGCTGCTGGCCGAGTTGCAAGCGGATCTGGCCCTGGTCACGCTATTCTGCTCCTGTGAATACCTGGAGGAGATCGTAGCCTTCGATGAAATCCTGGTGCGGATGACTCTGGGAGCGCTCACCCAGAGCCGCATGACTCTGCAATTCGAGTATTGGCGCGGTGGCCAAGTGGTCGCGCGCGGCGAACAGCAGGTCGCGTGCATGCGGCGGCAACAGGGAAAACTACTGCCCGCGCCAGTGCCCGAAGCGCTGCGGGAGGCGTTGCGGGCCTTCGAAGAGTAGCCATACTGGACCGCACCGGCGTGGATTCTCGCGTCCTCGAAAAGCCTGCGCCCAGCCACTCGGAAACGTGCTTCGCCTGGGGTGATGGCCAACTTCAGTACATCTGTGGCCTCCCACGCGCAACGGCTCAACCAAGAGAGGGCCGAATGCCGGCATACGCCAGCGTCGCGCAGGCCAACATCAGAATGCCGCTATAGGTTTTCATCGCCGTAGCACAGCGACAGGCGACCGCAGGAGTGCGGTCGCGGCACGCACGAGTGCGTGCGCCACGGTCCCACGAGCTACTCATAGCGCAGCGCTTCAATGGGGTTGATGCGCGACGCCTTCATCGCCGGATAGATCCCGAAGATCACGCCCACCGCCATCGACACGCCGAAGGCGATCAACACCGAAGCAGTAGTCACGATGGTCTTCCACTCCGCGGTGCGCGCTATCAGCCATGCCAGAAAAAAGCCGAACCCAATACCCAACAGGCCGCCGCCCACCGAGATCAGGACCGACTCAGTCAGGAACTGGCGTACGATGTCGTTGCGGCGCGCGCCCGTAGCGCGGCGCACGCCGATTTCGCGCGTGCGCTCCATCACCGTCGCCAGCACGATGTTCATGATGCCGATGCCGCCCACCAGCAGCGAAATCGCGGCGATGGCCACCATCACGTAAGTGAAGATAGTCTGGGTGCGCTGCTGCTGCGCGAGCAGAGCGGCGGGGATGGTGACCGTGAAATCTTCGGTATTGTGATGCGTGGAGTTCAGGATGGCGGTCACTACCTTGGCCACTTCCAGGCTGTCGGTGCCGGGCTTGAGGCGAAGATCCACGGCATCCAGATCGTCTTTCATGAAATTGCTGGCGTCGAAATAGCGGTATTGAAACGTGTTCAGCGGAATGTAGACGATGTTGTTGAGATCCTGCATTTTGCCGCCGCTGGACTGCCCGCTGGAGACCAGTTGCTCGCCCAACACGCCCGTTACCTCCAGCCAGTTGTCGTTCACCTTGACGAACTTGCCCAGCGCCGGGCCGTAGCCCAGCAGGCTCACTTTAGCGCCTTCGCCGAGCACGCACACCGCGCGGCTGGCGGCGTCGTCCTGTTCGTCGAAGAAGCGGCCTTCCACCACGTGCAAGCTGTGAATGACGGCGTAGGAGGGCCGCACGCCGTAGAGTTCCGGGATCTCGTGGGAGGGCTTGG
>Ga0181531_10002796_pt1 | contig 10795 bp, 9 predicted proteins | sample PEATcosm2014_Bin_38_FD_119743 | JGI IMG/M metagenome (GOLD analysis project Ga0181531, IMG submission 119743) | Peatland microbial communities from MTU Mesocosm Facility, Houghton, MI, USA - PEATcosm2014_Bin11_10_metaG | ecosystem: Environmental > Terrestrial > Soil > Wetlands > Peat | place... | reverse complement strand
GGCTTGCCGAAGGCGACGCGCTCTTTGGCGTACTGGATCATGTGGGCGAGGGCATGACGCGCGCCGCCGACGCAGGCTACGCCGAGCTTGAAGCGGCCCACGTTGAGGACGTTGAAGGCGATGTGGTGGCCCTTGCCTGGTTCGCCGAGCAGGTTTTCGACGGGGACTTTGCAGTCCTGAAGGACGAGCGGACAGGTGGACGAGCCGCGAATGCCGAGCTTGTGCTCCTCAGCGCCGACGGTGAGGCCCGGAGTGTCGCGCTCGATGAGAAAGGCGGAGAATTTTTCGCCGTCGATTTTGGCGAAGACGGTGTAGAGGCTGGCGATGCCGCAGTTGGTGATCCACATCTTTTCGCCGTTGAGGATGTAGTGGCGGCCGTCGGGCGAAAGCGTGGCCCGCGTGCGGATGTTCATGGCGTCGGAGCCGGAGCTGGCCTCAGAAAGACCGTAAGACCCGATCCATTCTGCTGTGGCGAGTTTGGGCAGATAGCGCTGCTTTTGCTCCTCAGTGCCATACCAAACCAGGGGCAGCGTAGCGATGCCGGTGTGCGCACCGAAGGCGGTGCAGACGCTGGCAAGGACGGAGAGATGGTCGGAGATGAGCGTGGAGGTGGTTTTATCCATTCCTACGCCGCCGTATTCCTCGGGAATGTCGACGGAGGTGAAGCCCAGTTCGGCGGCCTTGCGGAGGAGGGATGGCAGGACACCTGGCTCTTTGGCCTCGATGGCGTCTTTGAGCGGGAGAATTTCGTCGCGGGCAAACTGGGAGGCCGTGACGGCGATCTGACGCTGCTCCTCGGTGAAGTCCTCGGGGGTAAAGATTTCGGCGGGGGTGCGGGTTTCAAGAAGGAAGCTGCCGCCCGCGGCGGCGACGATGGGGGATGCGGTGAGCGTGGACATTTTCAGGAGTCCTCCGGCTGCGGAAACAGTACGACAGCGGGGTGGAGGAGGGCAACTTCGGGTTTGTAGACCGGGCCACGATTGGCTATCGAAGCGCACTCGACTTTCATTGAAATCTACATTGGGTCACTGGAATCTGCATCGGGCATTTTCAGGATGGCCGGGCAACCAATAGACCTGGCATGTCTTTGGCGAACCCGCAAGTTTGGATGCCAGCATCGCGCGCTCCGTTGTAATCTCCGAAGCGACCAGCCACCGGTTCTGAGGCTGACTCTCAATTTCATAGCTGACGAGCGCTTCGATCCGATAAGAAATCAGGCCTCCATATTGGCTGTCGCGAATATGGTCGATGACAATCCTGGATTCGGATACGGTTCCCTTCGCGGTCAAATGGTCCGTGTCGTAGGGCGGGTGCAACGCCCTGATGGCGATGTATATAGCCGCGACGACTAGAAAGAATGCAATGGCGACCGTCGCTTCAAGCCATGGTTTTCGCTTCGGCGGCGAGTGTTGGACCCGAACGTGGCTGCGGCTCACGGAGCGATTTCCTCTGCGAACGATTCTAGGCTAACGCCTAGCGGCTATGCTGATGTGGTTTTCTTTGAAATTCAGATATACTGAATATCGGAGATTCTGAGATGCAGACGGTTGTGATTGGGAAGCGCGGGACGGTTGTGATTCCGGCTAAGATGCGGAAACGGTACAAGCTCGATGAGGGCAGCCCCATGATCGTTGAGGAGCGCGAAGACGGGATACTCATGCGCCCGGCGGTGACCTCGCCGGTGGAGGTGGAGATTTATACCCCCGAGAGATTGGCCGAGTTCTTTCTTAACAATGTGCTTACAAAAGAGGGATATCTGGAAGCACGCAAGGACGTGGAGCAGATGGGAATCAATCCGGATTCGATCGATCACATCCGGTGGCCTGAATGAAGGCTGATTCTGACCCGGTGAAGATCCTGTTCCTGGATGCAAACGTGCTGATCTCCGCCGCCTGGAAAGAGGGCAGTGAAATTGGTTTGATTTGGCAGATGGAGGGTGTACGGCTCGTTACCTCGAATTATGTGATGGGCGAGGTTCAGCGTAACCTGCATCAGACAAGTCAGATCGAGAGACTGCGAGGCTTAATGCGTTCGGTACAAGTCGTTTCGTTTGCGGGAACAATCGATATCCCGGAAGCCGCGGAACTGCCGGAGAAGGACAGGCCAATTCTGTTTGGAGCAGTGCAGGCAAAAGCAGATCATTTGGTATCCGGCGACAAAAGGCACTTCGGTCAATGGTATGGAAGAATCATTCGCGGCGTGCGTGTAACCGCGCCAAGCGAATTGGTGGCGATCCTCCGGCTCAGTCTTCCGTAGCCTCCATCGCATACAATGGAGGGTATCCCGGTCGTGGAGGCTTGCCCCTGTTCGCCGCGCTTGTGACCAGCCTGAAACCCGCCGCCAGCCTGATGTATACGCTGCCTTTGCGGCTGGCCACATTTGTGGCTTTTGCGCCGCAGAACGGGCTGATGCACTATTTGAAGGCCATGCAGCAGACCGACGTAACCTTCAAAAATCTCTACCACTGGAATCTATTTGACGCGGCACTGCTGCTGCCATACTTCGCAGTGATGATTTTGCTGGCGATTTACGGAATGCATCGCTACACGCTGGTTTATCTGTATTACAAGTTCCGCAAGAACGACCGGCCTGATCCGCCGCAGCATTTTGCTGAGTTGCCGCACGTTACGGTGCAACTGCCTATTTTCAACGAGCAGTTCGTCATCGACCGGCTGATTGAGGCGATCTGCGCGATGGAGTACCCGCGCGAGAAACTTGAGATTCAGGTGCTGGACGACTCAACAGATGAGACGCAGCAGGTGGCCGCGGGGATTGTGGAGCGGTATGCGGCGCTGGGCCATCCGATTGCCTATATTCACCGTACCAATCGTTACGGATACAAAGCCGGGGCACTGGATGCGGGACTCAAAGTGGCGAAGGGCGAGTTTGTGGCGATCTTCGACGCGGACTTTGTGCCGCCGACCGATTGGCTGATGAAAGTGATTCACCACTTTGCCGAGCCCGAGATCGGCATGGTGCAGACGCGGTGGACTCACCTGAACCGCAACTACAGCATATTGACGCAGATTGAGGCTATCCTGCTGGACGGCCACTTTGTATTGGAACATGGGGCACGCGCGCGCTCGGGCGACTTCTTCAACTTCAACGGAACGGCCGGCATGTGGCGCATCCAGGCCATTACCGATGGCGGCGGGTGGCAGCACGATACGCTGACGGAAGATACGGACCTGAGCTACCGCTCGCAGATGGCCGGCTGGAAGTTCAAATACATTCCGCAGATCGAGTGCCCTTCAGAGCTGCCCATTGAGATGACCGCGTTCAAGACTCAGCAAGCACGGTGGGCCAAGGGGTTGATTCAGACCAGCATCAAGGTGCTGCCGCTGATGTTTAAAGCGGACGTGCCACGGCGCATCAAGGTGGAAGCCATTTACCATCTCACGGCCAACCTCAGCTACCCGCTGATGGTGATTATGTCGGCGCTGCTGCTGCCGGCGATGATCTGCCGGTTTTATCAGGGCTGGTTCCAGATGCTGCTGATCGACTTTCCGCTTTTCACCGCTTCCAGCTTCTCCATCGCCGTTTTCTATCTGGTAAGCGAGCGCGAACTTTATCCCAAGAGCTGGATGATGACGTTCCTGTATCTGCCGCTTCTGATGGCTTTGGGCATCGGTCTGACGTGGACCAACACCAAGGCTGTGATGGAGGCGCTGTTCGGCATCAAGAGCGCTTTTGTGCGGACTCCCAAGTACCGCGTGGCGAAGAAGGGCGAGAAATCGCAGGCGGCGAAATACCGCAAGCGGCTGGTGCTTGCGCCGTGGATTGAGCTGATCTTCGGCTGCTATTTTGCGCTGGCGATTGTTTACACCTTCTCGAATCACAACTACTTCACCGCGCCGTTCCTGATTCTGTTTGTTGCCGGCTACTGGTATACCGGGCTGATGAGTTTGCTGCAGGGGAGGTTTGAGCGGTGGCGCAATCCGGACGCGAACACGGATGAATCGAGCCCGAAGCCGTTCCCGGTGGGTGTGTGAGATGAGCTTGCAAGGCCCCGATCGAATGCCCGACATCGTATGGGATCTCCGCAAGGCACGCAGTAATCTCCGAAAACACAAAGTCTCTTTTGAAGAAGCTGCCACGGTTCTTAACGATCCGCTATCAACCACCAAACTCGACCCCGATCACTCTATTTCAGAAAGCAGATTCCTGACTCTTGGGCTATCATGCAGACATCGGCTTGTCCTTGTCGCCCACACAGAGGACCCGGACGAAATACGGATCATCAGTGCAAGGCTGCCCACGCGGAGTGAACGAGATGCCTACGAAGACAACAACCTCGACAAAGTTTAGGGACACTATGCGCCCGGAGTACGACCTGAGCGGTGGCGTCCGCGGTAAATATGCGGGCCGACTCAAAGGCGATGTGGTCATGGTTGCCCTTGCGCCCGATGTCGCGGTGGCGTTTCCTGACGCCGAATCCGTCAACGAGGCGTTGCGCGTTTTGGTGAAGGCCGCTAAGAAAATGCCCCCCGCAGCGTGAATCCCGCGCCGCGGGATTCAAGGAAGCACTGAGATGGAATCTCCCGGCTCGTTTCCCGCAATTCAGGTTCTGGCCGTCGACTCGATCGGTCAGCTCGCCGATTGTCTTCCGCAACGCAGTCGGTACTTTACGCTCTTTCTGGCATGGGATGCTCCCGAAACCGGCCAGCAGCAGTTGATTGACCTTTTTCAACCGCTTGTTGACCGGTGACCTGTCTACCTCTGTTCCTGGGGCAGAGGTTGCGAGGAGGTGCACGATGCTGTCGATCATTGTGTCGTTGAGAAGGAACTTGGGGCGGGAGAATCCGACTGCCTTCTTATGACTACATGGCATACCGATGAACGATTGGATGAAACACTCTGGTTCTTTTCCATGCTTGCAATTCCTGCAGAGAGTCATGTTTTCGCTGACTTTGAACGGTTCGCTGTCGCAGTCGGGGCTCCGGAATGGGCTGTCCAAATGGGGCGGGCTTTGGCTGAAATAAAACGAGAGTCGAGTGAAGCCGGAAATGTCCATTAATGCTAGCTACGGCCCCTCCGCTACAATAGATTGAAGCGCCTGCCGCACCGGGGAATGGAATCACCGGCCCGGCTGGCGCATCAGAGCATTATGCTAGCCAAAAATATTCCCGAAGCCCTTACATTCGATGACGTGTTGCTGGTGCCTGCCGCAAGCGACGTGGTGCCTGTGCAGGTGAGCACACAAACTCAGCTGACACGCGAGATCACGCTGAATACGCCGCTGATCTCGTCTGCCATGGACACGGTAACCGAGTCGCGCATGGCCATCGCCATGGCTCAACAGGGTGGCATTGGCATCGTGCATCGCAATCTCACGATTGTCGACCAGGCGGGCGAAATCGACAAGGTCAAGCGCTCTGAAAGCGGCATGATCGTGGATCCGGTGACGATTGGGCCGGACCAGATGATCGGGGACGCGCTGGACGTGATGCGGCGGTACAAGATCTCCGGCGTGCCAGTGACGCGCGGCAAGAAACTTGTTGGCATCCTTACCAACCGCGATCTGCGCTTTGAGACGCGCACCGATATCCCGATCGGCGACGTGATGACCAGCAAGAATCTCGTCACGGTTCCGGTGGGCACGACGCTGGAAGAAGCCGAACTGATTCTGCACGAGCACCGCGTGGAAAAACTGCTGGTGGTGGACGATCAATACAACCTCAAGGGGTTGATCACGGTCAAGGACATCCAGAAGAAGTTGAAGTATCCCATGGCCAGCAAGGACGACCAGGGGCGGCTGCGCGTGGGCGGAGCGATTGGGGCGACAGGAGATTTTCTGGAGCGGGCTGCCGAACTGGTCCGCGCACGCGTGGATGTGCTGGTAATCGACTCTGCGCACGGGCACCAGACGCGGGTTCTGGAGGCGGTGCGCGAGGTGAAGAAGCGCTTTCCGCAAATTGGCCTGCTGGCCGGCAACGTGGCCACTTACGAGGGGGCGCTGGCGCTGATCGAGGCCGGCGCCGACGCGGTCAAGGTGGGTGTAGGCCCCGGCTCAATCTGCACCACACGCATTGTGACCGGCGCGGGAATGCCGCAGATCACGGCCATAGCAGAAGCCGCACGGGCAGGCCGCGAGCATGATATCCCGGTGATCGCCGACGGCGGCATCAAGTACTCCGGCGAGGTGACCAAGGCGATTGCGGCGGGCGCGAGCTCAGTGATGATCGGCTCGCTGTTTGCGGGCGTGGACGAGAGCCCCGGCGAGACGATTCTCTACCAGGGACGCAGCTTTAAGAGCTATCGCGGTATGGGATCGCTGACTGCAATGGGCCAGGGTTCCGGCGAGCGCTACTTTCAGAGCACCGCCGACATGGCCAGCGCGGAGATGGGCACAGAAGGCGTGGTGCAGCGCGAACGGGCGAGCCAGAACCGGCTTGCCAAGTTTGTTCCCGAGGGTATTGAGGGACGCGTGCCCTACCGCGGACCTCTGGAGTCGATGGTTTTTCAGCTTGTCGGCGGGCTGCGATCGGGGATGGGTTACGTGGGCTGCGGAACGATTCGGGAGTTACAGGAGAAGGCGCAGTTTGTGCGCATCTCCGGCGCCGGCTTGCGCGAGAGTCACGTGCACGACGTGATCATCACCCGAGAGGCGCCTAATTACCATGTGGAGTAAGCGGCGCGGTTTCTGGTTCTGGATCTACGTGTGGGGGCCGGTCGCGCTGGGGATCGGCATCATTGCAATTGAGTCTCAGGAGTTCATGGGGTCCGACCATACATCGGAGCCGCTGCGCGTGTTGTTTCAGGCCATATTCGGTGCGGTGAGTCACGCGCAATGGGAGAATATCCATCACGATATCCGCAAGGCCGGCCACTTTCTCGGCTATGGTTTCATGGGGCTTATGTGGCTGCGCGCGTGGTGGTTCACGCTACCGAAGTCGCACTTTCTCACCGATGCAATTCTAGCTCTGTTGGGCACCGCGCTGGTGGCGAGTTGCGATGAGTGGCACCAGTCGTTTCTCCCGAACCGCACGGGAACCCCGTGGGACGTGCTTCTGGATTGCACCGGAGCCATTACGCTGCAGTTGGCTGTTTACGTCTTTATGCGGACGTTCAAGCCGAAGGGGCTGGCAAGGGCGGCGTAATGACTCGTCGCATTCAATCGAGCAAGCGCCACGCATCGTGATTCTTCGGCAAGAGTGCGCGGCGTCATCTAGTTTTTGGGCAGCGCCTTCGCGTCCGGAACAAGCAGGCCGTCGTAAAGCGATACCACCTCTTGCACCATCTTTTCAGGCGCGCCCCGGAACGATTTGTCCGGCGCGTTGGATAGGATAACTACCGCCAGATCGTCATCCGGAAAGATCGCGTTGAAGCAGTATCCGCCGGCACGAGGACTGTAACCGTTGTGCCAGACCTCGCGATGAGACCCGACGGAGCTTTCGATGAAGCCCATGGCGTAGTGAACCCGCTCTCCATTCGGCAGCCTGGCATTGGTCCACAACTCGTGCATCCTGTCGGCGTCCAACAGTCTGCTGTGCATCAGCGCGTCATCCCAACGAGCCAGATCCTGCGCGGTCGAGACTATGCTGCCCGCGCCGTAAAACAGATCGAGGCTGATCCTGGGCTCTGCCGGCGCAAAGCTCCACATGCTTACCTCGTAGGGCGTCGCTGTGCCCGCCTGCGCCTGGAATCCGTTGCCGGATGACGTCATGCGAAGCGGCGTAAAGATGTTGCGCGCCAGGAAATCCGCGTAAGAAAGACCCGACGCGCGCGCCACTACCTGAGCAAGCATCGCGTAGTTCGAGTTACTGTAAGCCCACCGTTCGCCGGGAGCGAAGTCGGGCTTGTCGGTTTTGAGGATTTCGATGATTTTTTCCGGTGGGATCACGCCCTTGAGCGGCCAGTTATGCTCACGCGTATTTGGATAGTTGTGCAGGCCTGAGCACTGGTTCAGCAGCATACGAAGCGTAATCTTGTCCGCGTTGGGCGCACCAGGCACGTACTTCTCCAACTTGTCTTCCAGCGAAAGTTTGCCTTGTTCGACAAGAAGCAGGATGGATGCCGCGGTGAACTGCTTTGTTAGGGAGCCGATGGCGAAGCGCGTATCCGGTGTGACCGAGGTCTTTGACGCGAGATCGGCGAGACCATACCCTCTGGCGAAAACGACGCTGCCGTGCGACCAGACCAGTAAGGCGAAACCCGGCGTATGCTGTTGCTCAAAGACCCTTTGGCCGATTTCGTTCAATGCGGACTGGCCGGGCTGTTTTGGCTGAGCCAAGGCGGCTCCACAGAGGAGGATGAATCCAATGCCATGGGCAAGTATGCGCCGGTAACAGGCCATGGGGCCGATTTTAATTCGACCCTGCTGAACCGTCTACCCTAGGCGTGCCTGCTTAGAAATGTGGGGCGCACCGCACGAGGAGATGCGCCCATTTTGCATTTTGATGTGAAGGGTTGAAACCGCTGAAGACAACGCCTTACGCGGCTTCTTCGCCGCCCTTCTCATCGTCTTTCTTGCTTTCTTCAAGCTGCTTTTCGAGCTCGGCGCGCTTTTTGGCTTTGATCGTGTCGCGCTTTTGTCGCTTTTCGTCCAACTGCTTTTCAGCGCCAAGGAGCTCGATGAAAGCCTTTTCCGCGCCGTCGCCCTTCTGAAATCCAGTCCGGACGATGCGGAGGTAGCCGCCGGCGCGATCGCCATAGCGCGGGGCTACCGTATCAAACAGACGCTCGACGGCCTTGTCTGTCATGAGAAAGCTGAGGGCCAGCCGGCGCGAAGCCAGATCGCCCTTCTTGCCGAGGGTGATCATCTTTTCGACGTGCGGACGGACGGCCTTGGCCTTGGCTATGGTGGTCTCGACGCGGTCTTCAATGATGACGGACGTGACCAGGCTGCGCAGCAGCGCGCGGCGATGACTGGTGTTGCGTCCGAGCTTAAATCCTGCATTGCGATGGCGCATGATGAAACTCTCTTTCGATTGAAAATCAGTTCTCAGTTCACAGTTCTTAGTTCGCAGCTAGTTCTCAAACAATTCCGCATGTCGGCTACTTAACTATGAACTGCGAACTGTGAACTCTGAACTGCTCTTAGAAGTTCTCGGTCTCAGTGGGCAACTGCATGTCTACCGAATCCAACGGTTCGTCCTCGTCGTCGTAGTGGTTGTAGCTGGCGGCCAGTGCGGCGGCGGGCGGAATGCTGGTTGGCCCGGGGACTGCGTTGCCGTTTTCGTCGATCTTCATGCCCAGCGAGAGGCCCATCTGCGCGAGGATTTCCTTGATCTCGTTCAGGCTCTTGCGGCCGAAGTTCTTGGTTTTGAGCATTTCGGCTTCAGTCTTCTGGACCAGCTCGCCAATGGACTGGATGTTGGCGTTCTTTAGGCAGTTGTAGCTGCGGACCGACAGCTCCAGCTCTTCGACGGAGCGATTGAGATTGTCGTTGCGGAGCAGGATGCGGCCTTCTTCGCCACGCGCTTCCGCTTCGATTTCCTCCTCGAAGTTGATGAAGATGTTCATGTGGTCCTTGAGCAGCTTGGCGGCCAAGCCGACGGCGTCGGCGGGCAGGACGGCCCCGTTGGTCCAAACCTCGAGCGTGAGCTTGTCATAGTCGGTGATCTGGCCGAGACGAGCGGCTTCGACCACGTAGTTGACGCGGCGGACCGGAGAATGAACGGAGTCGACGGGAATGAAGCCCAGGCCGAGATCGGCGTCGAAGTTCTTGTCGGCCGAGATGTAACCGCGGCCGCGCTTGAGGCGCATCTCCATGTCGAGCTTGCCGCCCTCGGAAACCGTGGCCAGATAGACGTTCTTGTCGAGCACTTCGACGTCGCCATCGGCTTCAATCATGCCGGAGGTGACAACACCTGGCTGGTCGGCGCGGAGATAGAGAGCCTTGGGGCCGTCGCCGTTGAGCTTGAAGGGAACCTGTTTGAGGTTCAGGATGATGTCGGTCGCGTCTTCAACGACGCCGGTGATGGACTGGAACTCGTGCAGTACGCCCTCGATGCGAATCGCGGTGACCGCGGCGCCCTCGATGGAACTGAGGAGGGTCCGGCGCAGGGCGTTGCCGATGGTTGTGCCAAATCCGCGCTCAAAGGGCTGGGCGCTGAACTTGCCGAATGTTTCGCTGAGCGTCTCGGCATCGACTGCCAGGCGCTTCGGTTTTTGGAATCCTCTCCACAACATAGGTTCGTCTCTTTTCCCGCGCGGCATGTACGTCGCGATGCATTTTGCGGCGGCCGCGCTGGTTCTCCTTCGGTTGGAATTGCAGTGGTTAGTGGCTAGTGATTAGTGGTTAGCGAAAAGCCCTCGGGCACTTGCTAACCACTAATCACTGACCACTATCCACTGTTACTTGCTGTACAGTTCGACGATGAGCTGCTCGTTGATGGGCAGGTTCACGTCCTTACGCTTGGGCAGCGAGAGCACGCGGCCGGACATGTTCTCGAAGCTGGCTTCGAGCCATGCCGGGACGGGGTTCTGCGCGGCATACTGGGTGCCTTGCTCGACGATGACGAGCTTCTTGGCGCTCTCGCGGATGGCGATTTCATCGCCCACATTCACCTGGTAAGAAGGGATGTTGACCTTCTTGCCATTGATGGTGACGTGGCCGTGGCGAACGACTTGCCGGGCCTGCCGGCGTGAGATGGCGAAGCCGAGACGGAATGCCACATTGTCCAGACGGCGCTCAAGTTGCTGGATGAGCAACTCGCCGGTGACCCCGGGAGCGCGGTTGGCCTTCTCGTAGTACTCGCGGAACTGGCCCTCGAGGGTGAAGTACATACGCTTGGCCTTCTGCTTTTCGTGCAGCTGCAGGCCGTAGCCCACGATCTTGGCCTTGCGGTCC
>Ga0181531_10002795_pt1 | contig 10798 bp, 19 predicted proteins | sample PEATcosm2014_Bin_38_FD_119743 | JGI IMG/M metagenome (GOLD analysis project Ga0181531, IMG submission 119743) | Peatland microbial communities from MTU Mesocosm Facility, Houghton, MI, USA - PEATcosm2014_Bin11_10_metaG | ecosystem: Environmental > Terrestrial > Soil > Wetlands > Peat | place... | reverse complement strand
GACGATCGAGATATCGACGGCGGGCACCGGAGCGGCAGGCTCGCGCGGCTGGTCATTGGCGACCGGCGGCAGCTCCCCGTCGATCTTGGCTGTGCCGTCCATCAGGCTCTCCCCGTCATGCGATCGTCCTCGACGATGACTTCGGGCGAAGTCCGAAGATGATCCACTCCCCCGTCGATCACGAGAGGACGCTGTGGATTGCCAATGATCTGTTCGACCAGGAGCGCAATCGCAGCTTCCAGTTGGCTTTTCCGCTTTGCCGAGTTCCTCTGAGAACCCACGGCGGTTGCCTTCCACCCACAGAGGGCTCCATCGACCGTCGCTTTGGCGAAGACGACAGTCTTTTTATTGAGCGGATCGCTTATGTCGGGCTCATCGGCGACCGTAATCTTGATGTCGGTGGCCTTCATGCGGCCCGCCCGGGCAGATGCGGCCGCTCCTTGATGCCGGTGGGCGATAGGAGCGTGTCCTTCTGCTTGCCGTAGAAGGTGAAGAGGTTCTCATCCTTGGTGTCGTGCTCATGGACCTTGGTGCGCCAGCACACCTCGCGCAGGCTGTCCGCCACGTGCCGCGGCACGGGATAGGTCCGGCCGTGCAGGTAGACCTTCTGGTTGAAGATGATGCGATCGGCGAAGGGCGCGAGCTCGATCAGGAGGTTAACGATCTCATCCTTGACGCCGGCGCCGGTGACCATGCCCTCTTCGACGCGGAGCCGCTCGACTTCCTGGTCCTCGATCGCCTTCATGGCGGCCGCGCGGGATGCCGCCTCGATCTTGGCGCGGGCCTTCTCCTTGGCCTTCCGCACCTCCTCATTGGTGAGGATCGGGTGGAGGCGCTCCTCTTCCTGAGCGGGCGTCTCGGGCTTGATCTTCTCAGACATAGGGCACCTCAGCTATGGGTCCAGCCGCCGCCCGCCGTGACCGTGGTCCCCGTCTGCGGGCTCGCCGCGTTCTTGGACATTACGAGCGAAAGCCCGTTGGCCGCAATCGAAGAGATGACGGTATTGGACGCGATGCCCGTCCCGGAGATGGGCGTGCCGACTTCCCAGCCGGCGGCCCATGCGCTCGCCGAGAGGTTCGTCAAGTTGGGGCTGCTGCTGGTCGTGTTGCCGGTCAGCGTCAGCGTCTTCGGCAGCGTCTTCGAGGAGAGGAGGATCGGCCAGCCGGCCTTGTCCACCGCCACGAAGTCGCCGGGCAGCACCTTCAGGACGCCCCGATTGGGGATGAAGAGGAGCCCGTTGAAGCTGAAGGCGCTGGGGTAGATGGCATTGGACGCCCCGCCCGGCAGGTTGGGGCCGGCCGAGCGCGGGTTGTCCGTCAGGATGTCGTTCGCGATCGTCGCCATATCGGCGGCGCTGATCGCGGCAACGCTGGGATCGGCCTGGATCGCGGTGAGCTGCGAGGTCGAGGTCGTCCCAGCCGTCTTGGTGGCCATCAGCCGCCTCCGGTGGAGAACCCTTGGATTTCGGCCAGCGTCGCCGGGTTGTTGAGGGCCGCGCCCATGTTGGTCCCGACCGTCGTCGCCGCGGTGGTGAAGTTGGCGCCGGTCGGGCTATCGCCGCCGGGCACCACGACCGAGCCGCCGCCGAGCGTCGAGCCCTGGTTCAGCTTGAGCGCCTGGGCCGCCGGCACGGACATCGCCGAGCATCCGTCGCCGATCCAGTGGGCCGTCACGCTCCAGTTCAGAATAAAGGCCATGGGGGTACTCCTCGTGAAGCGTCAGGCTCAGCCGAAGGTCGAGGTGTAGGCGCTGGTGGCCTCGATGCGCGCGAAAAACTGCACGTTCGAAAGCAGCGTCCCATAGAAGGACTTCCAGCCGACAACGCGCAACTGGTTGAGCGGGTCGCTCTTGTCGGCATCCTTCAGGTAGGTGAACTTCACGTTGTCCAGCACCACCTGGGCGTAGGCGCCGCGGCCGATGAGGAAGTTCGGATAGACCGTCAGCCCGCTCGTCGGCGCCGCCGGGGGCACCTGGGTATTGCCAAGGCCGGTGATGACGACGGTCGCGCCGGCCGCCATCTGCGTCGCCTGGCCCATGAGCGGCCCGGAGGTCGGCCCGGAGGCCGAGAGCCCGAGCTGGTTGGGCGAGGTCGTGGTGCCGACATAGACGTTGTAGGTGTACCCCGTGGTCGTCGGCAGGGTGACGCTGATCGAGCCGTTGGGACCGGTGACGCTGATCGCGTTCGAGACGGCCGCGACATAGCTCTCGTACTGGTTCTGCGTGTCGTTGCCCGTGACGATGATGTAGTAGGTCGCGTTGGTCGCAAGCGAGCCCGAGGTGCCGGCGGTGCCGTTGACCTGGGCGTAGCCGGTCCAGAAGGGCACCATGTTCGAGGCGCACCAGCGCGTCCCGCCCCACTCGCCGATCTCATAGTTGTAGAGCCGGTTGAGGTCGGAATAGCTGCGCGCCAGGATGACCGTCGAGTTCTGCGACCAATCCGCGACCACCAGCGTATGGCAGATGCCGCAATAGTGGGGCATGCCGCGCGGGCTGTCCGAAGCCCGGGCGCCGCCGGCCTCGGCCGCGATCTTGGTGTCCGTCATCTCGTCGCCCATGAAGCGGGGCGCGCCCAAGGTCTGGAGGGCGCCGACGGTGCGGAGCACGGTGTTGGTGTCGAGCACGTCGCCGGTAGCGAGGGCGCCGCGGGAGCCGCGGCTGTTGACGTAGTTGACCTGGGTCCCGGCCATCAGCGCGTTGAAGGTATTGCGCTCCAGCGTTTCCGAGAGTTGCAACCCGACAAGCTCCGTCGCTTTCTTGAAGAGCGGATGCTTGATTGTCATCTCGGCGACATCGGTGATCGTCACCTTGTCGCCCCACTGCTGGGCGACGGCCGTCACCTGCTGGATCGTCATGGTCTCGCCGACGGGCGGGACGCCCTCGGAAAGGGGAGCGTAGGGCAGCGGCAAGCGCTGGTACCGGGTCGCGGTGTAGGAGGTGCCGCGGCCCTTCGGCAGCTCGGCCGGATCGCCGAACTGGTAGGCTACGAGCTGCCGCCTCGCCAGGGGAAGCGTCTCGTCGGCGATATAGTTCTCGATGTCCGAAGAGAATTGCGAGGCAGTGTTCGTGCCGGCCATGTTCTACCCTCCGTTCAATGACGGAGGGCAGAGCCCCCCGTCAAATCTCCAGGTTCTCCAACCGTTTCCGGCGGGCGTCGGGGGTATCCCCTCGGCTTCTGCCGGCGGGTGCCGCATCGCTTGCCGCACCCCTGCCGCTTCGGACCGTCTGCCGCGCCCGGTCGGCGTCGGCTCGTCTCGTCTGCTTCCCCTTGGCCCGCGCTGCCCGGTCTGCGGCGCGCTTGCCCAATAGGTAGTAGGCAATCGTCTCGCGAGGCGGGAACCGCCCCTGGGCTCGCTCGCTGGCGAGCACCTTCTCGACCTCCTCCGCGACGTTGCCCAGATGGGGCTTGGCGACCACCAGCGTTTGGAACGCCAGCTTGTCGTTCGCGTCGTAGGTCTGAAACTGCACCAGGTTCAAGCGCTGCTCGAGCGGCTTCACCGCCTTCTGTCCGAAGTGCCGGGCGATCTCCGCGGCATCGCCGCCCATGATCACCCGCTCGTCTTCGGCCCGATCGCGCTCGGCCTGCAACCGCTGCTGCTCGGCTGCCGTCGCCGGATCGACATGGACCTGTCGCGCTCGGGTCGCCTGGAGCTCGGTCTCAAGCTCCTTCAGCCGCTTCGAGAGCGACGTGATGCGGCGGGCGGCGCGGGAGGGTTGTCGAGCCGGGCTGGCGGCAGGCTCATCGCCTTCAGCCTCGGTCTCTTCGGGTTCCAGTTCGTCGTCCGGCTCGGTCTCGTCGCCGACCTCGGCTTCGGCATCTTCCTCGACTTCGAGGGCCTCGGCAGGGTCAACAACGTCATCTTCCTCGATCTCGGGATCGAGGGCGGCAGGATCGACGGCCATGGAACCTCCAGCCCCTTACGGGAGCAATTCGGATGAGGGGTTACGTCCCTCGGTCGTGCTGAGAGCCTTGTTCCGTTGGCGGAACATTGTCAACATATTTCTTGGCGAGCGCCCGGTCGAGCTGGTCCTCGAGCTTGGCGATCTTGACCGCGAGCTCGCAGACGCGCCGGTCATGCTCGGCCATCAGGTGATTGATCATCTGCTGCCGCTCATAGGCGATGGCGCTGGCCCAGCGCTCGTTCTGCCGGGCCTGATCGAGCTGAAGCTGGAGATCCTCGAACGTCATGCGCGCCGCGGCATCCCGACGGCGCCGGCGGCCGGCATGCTGTCAGGACGGATCATGCCCGGTGGCCCGCGGACGCCCCGCGGCTGCTGCGGCTGGCTCCCAGGCTTCGGCGTGCCGGCGACGCCCGGACCCGCGCCACCGGGACCGCCGGGCTGCCCCTGCGCCTTCTGCTGCGCAATCGCGGCCTTGGCCTGCATCTGAAGCTGGTGGCGCTGCATGTGAACCCGGGCCTGCCCGCTTTGGTCGCTCGGCAACACCGCCATGTGCGCCTGAATGTGCTTGGCGTCATCGTCGCCCGGGTGGACCTGGACCGCGAAGCCCTCGCGCAGCATCTCGTTCTCGATATCGGGATCGACGGTGAGCTGGTCGCGCTCGGACACGAAGATGAGGGGCGCCAAGCGCGGGCCAAAGGTGTTCTCGACGATGTGGACGATGGCGGGCACCGCGTTGAACTTGTAGCCCTGGTACATTTCCGGCGGAATACCCTTCAGCACGTTGAGCGTCGAGATCATCTGCTGGATCTGCGCCGCGTTCTTCGCCGCCTCGACGCCGAACCAGACGAGGGAGAACTTACGATCCATGGCGATCGGCGGCACCCGCTCCATCGCCGCGCGCAGACCCATCTCGCCGAAGATCGGGATGAGCTTGTCGTCGTCGCGGAACTGATGGTCATAGTCGATGAAGCGCTGGACCATGGGCGTCAGGATGCTCTCCTCGAGGTTCCCGACGGCATCGGCCGTGGTCAAGAGATCAACCTGCTGCTCCTGCGCGACCTCCGCCTGGTTGCGCTTGGCGCCGGGCTTCCCAGACTGCTGCGGCACCATCGACGGCGAGACGGAGAGGCTCTCGAAGATCTGCTGCTTCGCTTGCTGGACGATCTGGAAGGCGTCCTGCCAGAGCGGCGGGAACTTGGCGAAGGTCGTGCTTTTGGGGTCGGTCTCCCAGACGGCCGCCAGGTCCATGACCATGGTCCCGTAGCGCGGGTTCGCCTGCGGGTCGGTCATGACGATGGGGAGAAGCGCGTAGGCCGCGGCGTCCATCCCCTCGTTGATCGCATCGTTGGCCGTGATCTGCATGTCCATGACGCCCGGCCGGATGAGGCTGTCGCCCTTCATCAGGCCCGGGTCCTTCTGGACCGGCGCCGAGATGATCGGGCATTTGTCGCACCAGTAGGGACAGAGCTTGCAGCCGAGGATCATGTCGTCGCCGCCGTAGTAGGCGCGGCAGAGGCGCATGTCGCCATCGACCTTGAGCTTGACCCAGGTCTCGAAGACATGGGCGGTGCTGGAGCCCTCGCCGGCCTTGATCCCCGCCGTGCGCGCCAGCTCCTTCGCCGTGTCGCGGTGCGCCTGCTGGTCGCGCTTCGACATGGCGTCGAGAAGCTCCTTGCCGGCGTCCTTCTCCAGCTCGCCGTCCTCCATCAGCTTCTTGATCTTGCCCTTGGTCCAGCGCCGCAGCACCGTGACCGAGCCGCCGCGCTCCAGGCACTCATCGATCGAGTTGGTCGTGACCGGCAAGATCAATAGATCGTTGTCCGAGATCACCTCGACGGTCGGGCCGTCATCGGCGACCGTCTCCTCGATGATCTGATCGGTGCTGCCGAGCTCGGGGTATTCGAGCCCCTCGACCTCGACGGGCTTTGTTTCACGTGAAACAACGTGCCGATCGATGGTCCCCCAATCGACATAGATGGTGTACTGGCCCTCGATGTCCCCGGCCTCGAGGAGCGCCGGCATCACCTGCGTCTTGAGCTTCGCGCGCCGGATGTAATATTCGCAGAGCGACATGGTGGCGTGCGGGATCTCGCCATCCTCGGTCGTGACCTCGACGTAGCGGCCGACCTTGGGAAACATCTGATTGATGAAGCGGGTCTTCCGCGCGTTGACCGCCGAGCGGATCAGCGGCACATAGATCTTGCTGTTGCCGTTATAGAACTGCTTCTCGCCGAGGACGCATTTATAGCAGTCCCAATAATCGAGGATGCGGTCGCCGCGCTCACGCTGGTCGGTGAACCCCTTCTCGACATCGGCGAAGACTTCCTTCAGGCGCTTGTTGATCTTCGGCCGCCGCGAGATGTCCTCATAGCGCTTGGTGCGCTTAGCGGCCATGTCGGCGCTCCCGCTTATAGAGTGCGGCGCCCGTCGCCAAGAGGTTCCGCACCTCATCGAAGCTGATCTGAAGCCGGCGGCCGATGACGCGGAGGCTCATGCCTTGCGATCGGAAACCGTAGGCGATGCGGGCTCGGCTGTCGGGATTGGCCGCAAGGTGAGCGCGGAACAGCTCCTCGGCGAAGGAGGAGGCCATGTCAGTTGGGGAAGCGGCGTTTGCCGCCCTCGCTCGCCTCGCCGATGTAGTTGCCGTTGATGGCGGCCATGACCATTCCCGCATGCATCGCCGCCACCTCGAAGTCGCGCCCTTTCAACCACTGCGCCGCCCGGTTGAGGTGCTCCATCTCGTCCAGGAGCTCGGTGATCTTGCGCATGTCCCTCACCTTCCTCTCCCCTGGTCGAGCACGTCCTGCCAGTCCGGGTTCTTCAGATCGCGCGGGCCAGCATGCTCCTGGGGCCGCGTCGTCATGTAGCGCTTTCCCCCGGACGTATAAGCATAATTGCGTTCATCCTCTCCGTCCACGCCCATGGCGAGCAGACCGCAGAAGCTCTCGATGCCCTCCATCAGCACGCGGTAGGGTCCCTCCTCGGCAAAGTCGGCCAGCGCCCCGTTCTTGAGGGTGCTGCGGGCATAGCCGCCCGCGAAGGCATTCAAGGTCCACCGGGCCTTCTCCGCCACCATCAGCGCCGGGAACCCTCGCGCGCGTGCCTTCAAGAGACGCCGGATCTCGGGCACGCCCGCCGCCGGCAGGTCGCCCGCCTTCATCTCGCGCTGCCCCCGCCGGGCCGCCTGCACCAGGCCCACATTGTTGAACCGGTCGAAATGCGCCGGCGGGCAGATCACCCCGAAGTTGTCGGCGGCCTCGACGCGAGCCTCGGCGAGCACGGATCCCAGAAGCTCAGCGGTATCTCCTTCCCGAACCCAGTCGGCGAAGACCCTAAAAGCGTCACGCTCGTACTGGACGAGGGCGGCGGCGAGGCAGGTTCGGCTGGCATTGAGCACCAGATTGAGAGGACGGCCCGGCGTTGGAGCGAGCTCGAGCGAGGCGTTGTCGCCATGGAAGTCCTCATAGATCGGGGCGCCGGGGCGCATCTTGAGCGCATAGGCCAGGGCGTTCGGCGCGTCGATCAGACCCGAGGGGAAGGCCAGGAATTGCGACCACGCCTCGCCCATCTCCTTGGCGAAGATGATCTCGCCGGCCTGAAAGAACGGCTGCAAGCCCCGGATGAAGTCGGTCTTCCCCTTGGGCGCCTTCATCGGCCGCAACGGCAGCATGACGCCGCGCTTCACCTGCTCGTGCCGGATCGGCTGCAAGGCCCACTCGTTGAGGCCGTCCTCCTCGAAGCCCTGCGCGACCGGATGGTACTGAGCCTCCTCGGCAAAGAGCGCCTCGACGATCTGGTCCGGCATCAGCGGCCGCGCCCAGAGGTCCCAGACGATCAAGCGGTTCGCAATCCAGGACCAGACGGCCGAGCCCGTCAGGGCGCTCTGCTTGCCGACGGTGCGGGCCGGGTCCTTCATGCTGTAGACGGCGTGCCAGCTCCGCAGCACCGGCTCGATCTTCAGCATCCCCGATTTGAAGGGCTTCGACTCGGGGCTCTCCGAGTGGCACATGAACTCGCTCTCGTAATCGGCGCCGCGGCCCAGCGCATAGAAGCGGTTGCGCTCCATGTCGATCAATTCGAGCGGGAACCGCCCGGGCCACGTCGCGCGCCGGTGCCCCGCCTCGTCGCGATATTCCCAGGGGTAGACCTTGACGATGAAGCCGGAGCCCGGGGCCTTGAGCTTGTTCGCCAGGCACTCCGGGTGCATGTCGTTGGCCGGCATCCGCACCTTGAGGTTCGGCCCGTCACCCGAGGGCAGGAGCTCGCCGAAGAACCATTTCTGGACCTTCTCGCGGCCCTCGGCGCTCCGGACCGAGAGTTCATCCTCGATGTCGTCGGCCAGGATGAAGTCGGGCCGCACCTCCTCGGTCTTCGTCCCGCGGATCGCTTGGCCGCGCCCCATGGCCTGGATCGTGATCCCCGTCGAGAGCTCCAGCTTGTCGTCGCCCCAAGGCTGGCCCCGGAGATCGCCAAAGAGGGTGCGGATCGCCTCGTTGCGCTCCAAATGACGGCGGATGGCATGCAAGCGCTCGGCGGCCCGGTCGAGGCTCGAGCCTACGATCATCGCGTGTCGGAACTCGCGGAACAGCGCCTTGATCGTCAGCCCCTCTTCCGCCAGCGTCGATTTGGCGGACCCGCGGAAGCCGATAATGCAGACGGCGGGATCGGCCCCATGAAAGAGGTCGATGATCTCGCCGTGGAACTCGGGCGTCTCGTGCGTGTGAGGGAAGAGGACCCGGTGCGCCCGCCGGCGATCGCGGTAGAGCCGCTCGATCGCCTCGGCCTGGGCATCACTCTTCGTCGTCATCGCCGCCCTCGGGGTAATCGCGGTCGGCATCCCAGGGCTCGCCCGCATCGTCCTCCTCCAGAACCTCGTAGCTGTTCACCGAGGGGTCGGGCTCATCCTCCGGTCCGTCAGTCGCGTAGGCTGCCAGCCACATGGTTCAAGATTATCCTGATGGCAGCCTTGCTCTCCAAGGGGTCCGAATGCGAGACGACGCCGCCAAACTTCACCTCGACGCTCATGTGGCGCAGCCGGGCCACAATCTCGTTCATCGCGGCGACCAGATCATAGAGCTTGGCAATGTCGTTGAGCGCCGCAACCGTTTTGCCGGCATCTTGGCCCATGCTTCGCTGCTCGACATCCAGAACCATTCTCACTCTCCTCGCGTGTGCCGGAACCGTCCCTTGATCTGGCGATGCACATAGCTCCCCTTGCTGTCCGAGGACTTGAACCCCTCCCAGACCCCAGCGTCGACGCCGTGGTAGGTATAGCTGTCCCCGTTCCTGAACCGCACCGTCATCTGCCGCAGGTCCGGGTCATAGGTCCCGCCGGCGACGTTCGAGCTCTCCGGCGTCTCGATCTCATCCATCACGGCCTCCTCCGAATAGGCAGAAGCAGAAGCCCCAGGCCACCACCATCATAACCAGCCAGAGGAAAATCACATCCTCGAGCATAGCGCGTCCCAGGTCCGGTTGTGCGCCACAACCTGCTTCAGATCATCGTGGCTCATCGCGTCGATCGCCGCGTCGCTCAGATAGAGGTGCCGGAACGTCGTGCAGGCCGGATCAGGACCCGCCTTTGCCGCCGGGGGGGCGCCGCCGCAGCTCGCCACGCATAGCAGCATCGCCAAGCCCGCGAACCTCATCCTCGACATGAACCCGCTCCCCAGCGTCGGCGATGGTCTGCTCCTCCGGCGTCTTCGGCGTCCGCCGGAACAGCCCCCCCACCCACTCGATGAACGAGAGGACCGCCTCGGCAAACGCAAACATCAGGCGCCGGTCGCGCCCGTGGCCCCGGTGCTCCCCGCCCCGCCCGCCGCCGGCACCGCCCCGCTATTCGCAAGCTGCGTGATGTCGGCGTAAACCTGCAACAGCGCCGGGTCCAACGTCGAGACCCAATAGCTGTGCTCCGTCGCCGCCAGCGCATTCAACCCCGCCGTGATCACCTGCCCCGCGTTCCCGCCGTTCGCCGCATCGGCCCACGCCGCCCGCAACGCGTCGATCAACGCCTTCACCTGCGTCGCCGTCCCCGGAACCACCACCGCCTTCAAGACGCCCCAGATGTCCTCCGCGACAGCCTCCAAGGCCGCCTCAGCCTTCCCCTCGATCAAGCCCCAGCCGCTCTCCAGATCGCCCGCGATCACCGTCAAAATGCCCATGTCACCACCTCCTCTATAAACCTCGCGCGAGGATCAGCCCTCCCGCACATAACCTTCCTCAAACGCCTTCCGCGGCGAGAGAGACACATAGCCGTCCGGGTACACCACCACGTAGTCCCCAACCATCGGAACGTACCGACTGAACAGCTCCGCCTTGCCGTGAAATGTCGCAGCATCCGGGAAACGTCCGGGCACGTTCAGCAATAGCTCACGCGATCCATCGGCCGCCGCATCCCCCACCGCCGTGATCGCCGCCGCCCGAACCAGCTTGTGGCTCCGATAAAGCGGCAGCGGTACCTCATGGATCCCACTCACGGATTCGACCCCACGGAACCCTTCGTCATGTGATGCATCACCGCGTTCACCGTGCACGCAACCGAGATCGCTCCCCCTACCCCGCTCACAACCTGTGCCGTCACCGCCGGATCCCAGTGCCACCCAAACAACGCCAGCAACCCAGCAACCCCAGCCACCAAATTCCCCGCAATCGCCGTGTTGTCCGTCATCTAACCCTCCCGCGGCAACCCCAACATTGTGCTACAGCACAATCGACCCGTCAAGTGTTCCCCGGGTTCAGACGGTGGTAGTCATTTTCCTCAACCGCCCGTCCCTCCCCCCGGTTTCCCCCGTACACGCGTGCGTGCTCTATATACCGGCGGCACTGCCTGGTACCCCACAGAGGGCAATAGGACCACGGTATCCAGATAACGAATTTGGGGGATGAGAATTTGGGGGAT
>Ga0181531_10002794_pt1 | contig 10798 bp, 7 predicted proteins | sample PEATcosm2014_Bin_38_FD_119743 | JGI IMG/M metagenome (GOLD analysis project Ga0181531, IMG submission 119743) | Peatland microbial communities from MTU Mesocosm Facility, Houghton, MI, USA - PEATcosm2014_Bin11_10_metaG | ecosystem: Environmental > Terrestrial > Soil > Wetlands > Peat | place... | reverse complement strand
CGTGGAAGTTGCGGGAGGTTGCGGGAGGCGTCGATACTAGTAGTTGCCAAAGACGTGTCAATTGAGTTTGCGCGATGAGGATAGAGACACGACCGAGAATAATTATATTGATAAACCTACACTATATCAACCTAACTCTCCCAGCCTCTGCGCCTACGCACTTCATAAGTTGGATCCAATGAACAATTCGTCCTCATCCTCATATTGCGGAACCAACGGTTCCGCCCTCCTGACGTCCAACCATCCCCTCTCAAGCCCAGTGAGGGTCAGGGCATCGGGCCTATGTTTGTCTTCGCACAAATCTCGCTGTCCTGCGCCACGGACGTTCGCCAGGACGGCCTAGCGGAAGTGTTCTCTGATGAATTCGAGGGGGGGTGCGCGAGACGAGGGCCGAGGTTACTTTGCGGCGATCGAGGATGGGCTGTAGGAAGCCGTCCGAGCCAAAGAAAATCACACACATAGTTTTCTATCCATTAACGCGTTCAAGTACGGGGGAGGGAGGGGAGTGGTACGGGGTTGATGGACATCCACCAGCTGTCCCAGAATTTACGGAGGGAGGCATGTAGGAGGATGCCGTTTTGGATGCTATCGATACCATGTCGATGTTCCTCAGCCTTTAGGAATTGAGAAAGGTTCGCTTTCATCCACTACACATCAGAGACGAGAGGGAGGTAGGGAAAGAAAGCATGGAAGCATTGGCCTCCATTCCATATTTAGAATTGGGGACTATATCCCATCTTGTCGAATTGATATTACATACCCATAAGCGCCGGGGGCGGTCTCCGAGACCTGCGGTGGCGCGCCAACCGGATGAAATATAAATATGGCGGTCCGAGTCGCATGGGACCAAAAAATTTGGGATACCCCGCGGAAAAAGGGCGAGGAATGCACGACCAAAGCGTGCGGGGTGCATGAAACAAGCGTGGTCAACGCAGAAAACCACTCGGAGTACGGTGCCAAAAGTTGCGGGGCGCGTCGATGCAAAATGCGTGCGCAGTCGATGTGCAAAGTGGAGGGTGATTACGGCGGTTTTTGGGACGACCGGATCCAACACGTGACCCTTGGATCCGGTCATCCATTTTGGGGGGGTCAGAGCCGACCAAACCGCCGTAATTGCACCTCCACTCGCGCCATGACTGAGAATCCCCTGGAGCTTCTACGGACCCTACGATTTGGTAGAACGTCAAGAACATATTTGTCTTGGCCATAGTAGACTTGGTGTGACCAAACGGCCTATGGTCAAGAGGCACATATGGCGCGAAGTTAAGTAGTTTTCAAATTATATCGCCTCGAGGCGGGGCCCCCCTGCAGGGCGGTAGCCCCTTGCACCAACTGCAAAACTTCATACAATGTCGAGAACATATTCCCCTTGGATTCTGTACACTTCGTTTGACGTCAATCCCGTGGGATCTGACTATGTCTTGCATTAAGAGTCTCATTTTGAACGGTTTGCACCCTCGTGTATAGAATATCTATACCAATCGTTAGTGTAACGTTATCATTCATAAACATTTCATGCAGTATGATCCACTAAACATTTCGCCACTACTTATATATATGTACTAGGTCTGTGGATGGATCTGTGGGTCGTTGAAGTCGATTTCCTTCGTCAAATGTTGACTTTGTGGAGCGGCGGCGAGCGCCAATTCTTCATGGACGAGCACCTATCCTGCCGCTGCTGCCAATAATGCGGGATTGCTAATGGGCTTCTATAAGGCCCAGCCATGCCCGTGATAAGAGATGATCGCTTGTTTGCCGTGACACCGCTAAGAACAAGACTTAAATTCACTACTTTCGTATTTACAGTAGAGTTTACAACGTACTAAAATGCATAAAGAAGATAGACCCAACCATAACGATAACGATACACGGTGCAGATCCCGCAAGGGATGTAACCCATGTCATTGATACCGACAACAAGAAACGAAATGAAATTGAAGACCAAGACTGCCAACTGCGAGCTCAGGCTTTATCATAGACCTACCACATCGACATCACTGTGGCAGCACTATCATCCTCAAGCGTCTCCGAATCCATCGGATCGGCTTTCAAACCGGACTCGACATCGCCGATAGGGGAGTGCATGAGGCCACACTCAAGCGCTTCCAAATTCCAACCTGCATAGTCTCCTTTGATCGCTTTGAAGACAGTGACTTCAAACTATTACGAAAGTCAGATATAATATAAAGAGTATGGACATTACCCTAACGCAAAGAAGGCTGCCGACTTCCACCGTGTCCCACTTGATCGGCTGGCCGGTCGTCGAACCATCTGTAGGCGGAGCTTGGACAACGAGGGGCTTAACAGGGATCATTCCCCCAAGCTTTGCGCCTCCCGTTTTGCCGTCGGCTCTTTTATAGAGGGGATAAATAATCGTCACTGTCGTTGGATCCCCTTCATCAAAGGGCGAAATCCATCGACTGATCGACTTGAAATTGGGTTGCTTGCGAAGAAAGGAGTCCAGTTGTGTAAAGGCGCCTTTAAAGAGAGTCTCAAAGAAGTGCGCTGAGCTGAAAGTCAAGTAGATCGTGTCTCTTGCAGTGAGCTTCTCGATGAAGGTGTCTGCCTTGAGTCGTCAGCCTGGTGTCTATATGAATGGATATTCACCTCTTTCTTGATCATTACGTCATGAGCTGAGACCGTCCCAGTCATCATAAATGACTTGGTCTTACCACCCCACTGCACTTTGTAGCGACCCTTGCCCTTTGGTGCTGCTTCGACCAACTCAGGCATTGTTCCGCCGTCGGTCATACGCGCCAGACTAGCCTCCTCTCTTGCGGCATTGAGTTCTTGTAGGGCCTCATTGGTTGAGGTATAAGTGAGTCGCACTCTTTTCACGGTAGTCGACGGACTGGTAGGAGGAGTAGAGGGTGCTGTAGGCGCTAGAGCCCGTTTCATTCCTTTTGTAGCCATCACTGATATGGAGTACAGAGTCATTAGCGCAATGGAAAGTGATACGTACCAGGTATTCAGACGGCCGAGTTCTCTTTTGCTGACCACAGTGGGGTTGATGAGGAACCTCGTTTTTATACCGTAGTCATAGAGAACATAAGGCGGGGCCTATGGGATTCCCTTTTCCTGCGAACAGATGCGTGTAGGCCATGTGGCAAAGTCCAAGCACGTTGCAACGGCGCTGCATGATCATACGCCATGGACTCATGAGGCTGAAAGAGACCTCTCCGCCAAGCTCGAAGGAAGACGTCTTGCGTGCCGTTTTAAGAGGCAAGAAACTCCGTGTCCTTCCAATAAGGTGCGTCATCGATCGACTATTTAGATAAGGACGGGGAAGGATAAGTGGGGCAATCGTCGACGGACATCCACAAACATGTGTCAGAGCGTGTCCACCGCCGCCATCTTAGGAAGAAGACATTGTGGCAGGTCTTAATATGGTGGAAATGAAATCATCGACGTCTCTGTAATGCCCTTGTATTGTCGTTACTAATTTCAGAGTGGCTTGTTTGGCGCATCGAGGGTTAACCGTGGATCCGTTGCCATCGGCCATCGTTGCGGGTTTCTGCCAAAGGGACGCCATGGTGAGAATCGCCAGTACACAGGAAGCCAGTGCCAAATAACTCGTATGGAACGAATGGCTTGAAACTAGAGGTCGGTATCAGGTGCGTGCGGTGAGTAATTACGGATCGATGTGACCTCTCGTTCTGTCACAAATTACACGAGCCTACACACAGATCATCATAACTTGAGTTGGACTTGGTCGTTGAGAGATGACACGATGTCAATTCATCTATCTTAGAGCGAGAGCGAACAGAGTTCAGGGAGGTCGATGCGAAGCACAAGCGTTGTACTCGAATCACACGCTGTGCAGAACTCATCGTGGTGTACGCACTCGACGACGAGCTTTTGAGAACATCTCTCACACAGAGTCACGAAGCCCACCGCCAAGTTCAATCAGGTGCAGTGAAGAGGCAGACGGAGACTCAGGGTTTCCAAGGCCATATTCTGAGAATGAGATCCGGCAGTGGGTGGACGAAGGTAGGGCTAAAACAGACCCCATGAAATGCTGGAGGCGCGGATGCATTATATGTGGAAGGAGCACAGCAGACAGTGAGATGACGGGCATTACCATCGAGGATTTAAAGGTATTACGCGAGTTACTCAAAGATCAAGTTCGCAGCTTGACGGACACAGAGAATACGACATTATTCAAATATAAAGGCGCATTGTCGGCCGTCGATGGGGTCCCAATTGATCAAAATGGCTTGTTGACGTCGGACGAATTGGTCCACGGAGCACCGGTGGTGGGTAGAGGGTGCAAAGAATGCTATACGGCAATCAAGAAAAGTACCATACCAGACTATGCCTTGGGAGATGGACTATGGACGGGAATCGACATGCCAACTCCATTGGCCGACCTCACTTGGATCGAAGAGAAGTTGATCGCCAGAGTCCATGTATCCGTGCAAATCCAGAAGTGCAGGTCGTTTCGTGCAGCTGCAGCCGATGGGTTCCACCCTCAACGTCAAATAAAGGGGCACATCCTCACCTATCCGATGGAGCCAGCTACCGTGCTGCACCACCTACCGCTCGCACCCAGCCAACTTGTGGGTCTCATCAAAGTAGTCTTCTTATCACGCAATCCTATCAGACGGTCCGATGCCGACAAATTGCGGTTCTACATAGTCCGTCGAGAGAAGGTCGAAAGGGCTCTACGTTGGCTAATCTTAAACAATCCACATTATCACGGAGTCGTCCTGGATGAACTGACCCTCGCTCAATTGCCGCAAGAGGGTATTCCGGAAGAAGTCTATACGAACCTGAATATCGTTTCAGAATCACAAAAGGATGCGTCGGGGCACTCGCGCTACGATGCTCCAGATGAAGGTATGCCACCTTATGTTGTCGGCGACTCAGTCGGTGTACTGTCATCCATGTCTATAGGCTAATCAATGTGATTATAGAGACTGAAGATGACGAAATTAACGGAGCTATGGACATCGATGAGCCCCCGAACAATTCAGCTCAATCTGAACTGCAAGGTTCACATACTCTCCATTCTCGGCATGGCTAATTGACAGACTCTGGTACTCCATTGATGCAATGCTGTGGGGCATTGGACGTGGACGGCACTACTATATCTGCCGAAGGCAAGTTGAATCAGGCCCTGCATGGCATCTACCTTCCTCATCGATCCTCTCAACACTCACTCTTACCAACTGATTTCCCCACTCATTTATATGGGGGCGACGACCTCGCTAACAGAGTCGGGGATCTAGTATGCATCCCTCACAGCGGCGACACATTTGCGAATGAATATGAGATCGACCATGTTTATAAAGCCTTCCCAAAGGTCTTTCCATTTGGGAAAGGAGGGTTCGGCGAAGTGCGAAGAACAAAGAAGTTGAGTTGGGAAGGGCATATGAGATGGATGTTGCAGCAATCTCATGCACTATTTGCAGAGCATGAAGTCTTCATGTTTGTCATTTTCAATATACTACAGCGACGAAAGATCTGTCTCGGAGCCAAATTGACAACCTCAAGAGTCAACTTGCCGAAGGTAGCAACACTGTTGAGAAACACGGACTATGGATCCGTTCAGCGAGCCTTGACGAATGATGTTGATAGCGGACAGATCCACATGTTGTCAGATCCGATCCTTCGGCAACTCATGGAGTCGACATCGATCGCCAACGGGTTGGTCAGGGGCAGTCGTCAATATATTAAAAACCGCAGGAACGAGATTCGAGGTTTATTCGCCCGGTTCGGTGGGCCCAAATTCTTCATCACGATTAATCCAGACGACTGCCGCCACCCACTTATACTCAGTCTACGGGGTGACATGCGCCACAGATGGAAGCCGACTGTCACATCAGAGTTTGCACGATATTGTAGGCTCCGATCGAAATTGGTTGCGGACAACCCGGTGCTCCAAGCTGAGTTCTTCGACATGATCTTTCGGGCGGTCATAGATTCCTTATTTGGTTTTGGAAGGCAGTCTCGGCTCGGCATCTTCGGTAAAGTGGTTGCACACTATCACATCATCGAGGCACAGGGGAAAGGCACCCTACACGCCCATGGATTGATATGGACGGCTGACGGTACCAGCTACTCCCAATGCTCATTGCCCTACTTCCATATGGCTTTGATCTTCTCCTTCCTGTCCATCAATCACTGATGTGTCCATTAGAGATCAATCCAAAGGAGTTGCAGACTCGACTGCAAGATGAAGACTTTCGAAGTCTCTTGACACAGTACCTCGAATCGATAGTCAAGTTAGACTTTGAGTGGACCAAAGAACCAAGCGAGTCTACCATCTATGGTCAGGACAAAGCGAGCCATGCGGGGTACCACTTCCCGAGCTACTACTCAGCAGATGGCACAGCAACGGACGGTGGCTCTGCAATCGACATCGACTTGAGCCATGATCAAGCGAAATGGATGCAGGCATTTGAGTTTGATGCGAAGGCCATAGCCGTGGCGACCCAAACTCATACCCATACAGCAACTTGCCGGAAGAAAGGTACGACATGTCGATTCGGTTTTGCCGGCCAAGGCAAAGCGTTATGTCCGATCACCATCATCGATCCTCAGTCTGGTGAGATCCAGATCAAACGTGGAAACGCCATGGTCAACAACCACAATCCACTGATTGCAGCAATCACAAGGTCGAATCATGACTTGAAGCCCACATTTCTGTCGGGATACAAGTCACTACAGTCCATGTATTATATGACGGCTTACGTGTCTAAGTTCGAGGATGACAGCAGTGACGCGGTCATCATGGAAGCGGCATGGAGGGGCCTCGAGCGAGACAACGTTTTACCTACGACTGATGATCGAGAGAGACTGAATCGATTGATCATCCGACTTTCTTATCTGCGACAGAGCAGCCTATTATTTTCAGGCGCACAGATCGCAGCCATGTTCCTTGGCATCGGAAAGGAAGGCACTCATTATACTAACTGGAGTTTCAGTCGAATCAGTCTGTACGCGTTCGTCAACTATTGCCACGCAGTCGACTCCCGGCGTGGCCGAGTTACGTTAAGTCATGACACCATAATCTCGGAGTACAATGAAACGATGGAGGATGAGGAGGATGAGGAGGGCAACATACCATTGTTTTCAGAGGATGTTTTCCCAGTCGAACAAGAAGCCACAACACATCATACAAGTACTAGGGAATCGGATTCTTCAGGCGAAGCGAGCGACAAACCGTCATTACGACCATTGCCCTTGTTGGTGGAAGACTACATATTTCGTGGCGACGAATTGGAGGACTACAGTGTCTATGAGCTCGCGTGTCTAACATGTGCAAAGAATACAACCCCTTCAGAAAGGAACCGATACATTGAAGCTCTGCAGTCCTTGGAGGCAGGCACAAAGCCAAGTTGGAATCGACGCGTTCCTTTTCAATCGGCACATTCAAGGGCTCTTTCCAGATGGATTTGCTTTCTGACACATCCGAAAGTACCATGCATCGTCGGTAAGAGACACTCGCCATCGACATCTACTAATATATCAAGGGCCAAATATTCCCCACAGTGACTCAGCGGACGGTTCAGAAAAGAGGGCTTTTTTATTATTATTGCTGTTCAAGCCGTGGCGGAGGGACCAGGATCTGAAATACTTTATGGAGCAAAGTTGGGCCGACGCTTTAAGTGAATTTATAAGAATTTGCCGTAACCACTTACTTGACCTTGTTCACTGACCTTCAGACTGCTCTGGACGAAAAGATCGGTTACAGCTCATCAGCAACGTCGATACATTATCAAAGTCCAAAAAAGACGCTGATGAGGAAAGAAAAGAGGGACTACAAGCGGAGACAATCAAACAAAGTCGAGCGCTGGAGTGGTACGAAGAAGAAGGCGAAACCATAGATTACTTGGAGGGAGATGAACAAGAGCAGATGCCGCCCACAGCACAGATATTGGACCCCATGTCGGTCGAAAAATACCTCACATATGACAACCCAATAGTGACCTCCTTCACTAATCATACGTTCGTCAGCTCAGCATTATTTGTCGCCAAATCATTGGCAATCCTTCCAAACAGCCGCACTTGCTCCGCTTACTTTTCTCACACGTCATGCACCACTCGTACGGCGGAGGAACCGAGGCAGCAATTATTTTATGCCCCCTACCTCGTCAGCGAAAAACAGGCCTGTCACTGGAAAGAAGTCATAGGCGAAGAAGTCATCAAGCAAAGGCAATATCGATCGATGCAATTGCCGGTCGTTCCATCCGTCGCCGGTGGCAGGAATTCAATGACCTCCTCTTTCTCTGTTCCTACAGATAGTGCAAGCAGACAACTATCAACTCCACGGCAGCATATCCAATCCGTTATAGAAGATGTGGCCTGGCAGTTCAAACTGAACAAAAATCAACGACGAGCATACGACATATTTCTACGGCCCTTGCCACTCATTCTGTCGGGCAAGGCCCCTCAAGGACACGATTCCGACAACCGCTGCATGTATTTGGGAGGTCCAGGCGGAACAGGGAAGTCCCGAGTCATACAGGCCATCATCGAAGCATTCACACGACTGCAATCTAGGCAGCAACTATTAGTCTGTGCAACCACCGGAGTGGCGGCGAACTTAATAGGGGGCAGCACAGTGGACTCTTTGGCGAAAATCAAACGTAGGTCTGCCCGCTACAAAGAGAACGATGATGTGGAACAGGCGATGAACGGGTCCGACTATTCATATGTTGTCGATAACACATGGATGAATTGCAATTTCCTCATCTTGGACGAAGTGTCAATGCTTGGTTGCAGCAAGCTCGCAAAGATCTCACAGGCACTGCAAAAGAATAAGAGCAATTGTCTCGCATTCGGCGGTATCCACGTCCTATTCAGTGGCGACTTCTGTCAGCTGCCAGCAATTGGAGATGTCTCGCTGTATCACCGATCATGGAAGGGTAAACATGATGCCAAAATGGTGGAAATGGGAATGAGTCTGTGGCAAAACATCGTGAAGACCACTGTATTACTCACAGAACATTATCGCGCTCCTAATCCCACCGTATATGAGGTCATGGAGAGGCTTCGAAAGGGAGCCTTACTACCAAAGGACATAGAAAAGATCAAGAGCCGTGTCTTTGGCCACCCACAAGGCCCAAATCCATTGGATCAAAAATGGCAGGACGCTCCATTGATCACACCTCGAAACAATATACGCCAGGCATGGAACAATCAAGCGGCGATTCGATATAGCATTCAAAACGATAGTCAAGTCTTCATCTCTCCCTCAATCGATCTTGGAGTGCGGTGCAACAGAAACACGATGATATGGACCGGCGACCATAAAACAGAAATGCTAGCGACATGGAATGTATTATGCATTGGAGCTACTGCCCTTGTAACCGCTAATGTTGCGGTGGAACTCAACATGGCCAACGGAAGTAAGGTCATTATTCGAGAGGTGGTTCCCCATCCAGAGGACAAGGAAGGATGGCGCAGAATTCAAACCGACCGTCTTGTCCGCTTATCGAGGCCACCAATTGCCGTTTGGGTGGAATCCACATCAGGTCCCTCACAGAAGCCGCTGAAACTACATCCAGGTTCCCTCGATCACACAAATTGGTTCCCCATTATGCCTATGAAACAAAGCATTACTATCCCTAAAGAATATGGTCATGCCGTATCTACCAGAAACAAGAGCACATTTGACCGCATCCAAATTCCGCTGACTTGTGGTTTTGCGATGTCCGACTTTCGTGTTCAAGGGAATGGACTGAGTAAAGGAATCTTCGACCTAAAAAAACCTCCCTCTGGGCGGTTGCTTGCTGCCAATATATACGTGATGTTATCGAGAGTCAGTAATTGGGAGGATTTGGCAATCTTAAGGCCGTTTGAAGACAGCGTATTAAGTAGCCTGGCAGATGAAGAATTAATGGAGTACGAACAATATTTAGTCGATATGGATAGGGAAACGGAATGTAGAGAGGAACGTGTCGCTTTGTAACTTGTAAGTATATAATAAAGTATTCATGGACCGTCTTAACGGCGAGCGCGTGACTATAGCAGATAAAAACAAGGCACTGTGAGTACAGCGGTGCCACTGGAAAAATATTTACACTAAATAAGCGACACTGGTACTCCACAGTCAAGTGGAGTTTTAAACGAACAACTGAGCGACTAAGGCTTTATGGTCACACCAATTAAAATGCAACTTGCAGTTCTGGACGGCCGTTGTCTGTATCGGATGACCCAAGCAGCCAATCCGAAACCAGAATTGTGACGGCCCAAGTCGGCGTCGAACGGTTTTGGCCAATAAGGAGGTGTGACATAGTGGCGTCGCAGATGGAACTGAAACCTCAACCTAAAGGTCTCGGAGACGTCACGTGGTCACGGGAAACAAAGCCGGGAAGGGTCAAGGGTGAGGTACAGCATACGCGGCCCAACCTTGGGTTTGTTGTGGTAGTATCAACGTTATCTCTTTGATTCTCGATGAGTTACATGCATTCATTATCAAAGCACTTAGAAGCCGTCGAGTGATCGGGACAAAACTATTTCATACAAGAATACTTGCCGGAGGGTAATATATACTGGTCAGATACCGCCGCAGCCAAATGACATCTCTCACGAATTAACCAAGTCCATCCCGGAAATCGTTCCGATAAGTTATCTAGAAAGACTTTCAGCGCTCCCTGTATCCTTCTCTTGAGCTTTCGTTGACTCCTTTGAGCCTCGGAATTCTCGAGAAGACCAAGTCCCTCCTGAATTTCCACATACACCGGCCAATCTGGAACGGGACGGTCCATCTCACGATAATATGCATTGGAAAATATCTCCCATCTAGATTTTTCGAGGGCCAATCTTTCAGGCGTCCTTTGTAATGCTT
>Ga0181531_10002793_pt1 | contig 10799 bp, 9 predicted proteins | sample PEATcosm2014_Bin_38_FD_119743 | JGI IMG/M metagenome (GOLD analysis project Ga0181531, IMG submission 119743) | Peatland microbial communities from MTU Mesocosm Facility, Houghton, MI, USA - PEATcosm2014_Bin11_10_metaG | ecosystem: Environmental > Terrestrial > Soil > Wetlands > Peat | place... | reverse complement strand
CGTTGGCCGCATCGGCATCTACCGGCGCGATCTCACCACCGGCACCTTGCATTGCGGGCGCGAAACGCGGCTGATGCACGGCCTGCCGGACGACGACGTGCCGGTTTCCAACGAGGCCTGGGTCGCCATGCTGCTGCCGGAGGACCAGGCCGAGCTGGCGCGCCAATTGCACGCCGCGTATGCCGAACGCCGCGCCGTCGCCACCTTCGACTATCGGTTCCACCATCCGACCGACGGCATCCGCCACATCGAAACGCGCGCCCGCATCGAATATGATGAAACCGGGCGTCCGATCGGTTCCGTCGGCGTCGGCATCGATGTCACCGACCGCCGCGCCGCGGAGGCGCGCATCGCCCACCTCGCCCACCACGATCCGCTCACCGACCTGCCCAACCGCAGCCTGTTCCGCGTCCGGCTCGACGACGCGCTGGCACGGTCCCGCCTCCGCGGGTCTTTCGCCGTGCTGTGCGTCGACCTCGATCATTTCAAGTTCGTCAATGACACCCTGGGCCACCCGGTCGGCGACGCGCTGCTATGCGCGGTAACCACGCGCCTGCTCGCCTCGGTGCGGCCGACCGACACGGTCGCCCGCCTCGGCGGCGACGAGTTCGCCATCATCCAGGCCGATGGCGCCGGGCCCGCCAACACCGCGTCCATGGCCGAGCGCATCATCGCCGCGATCGCGGCACCGTTCGACATCGAAGGCCACCACATCGTCATCGGCGCCAGCATCGGCATCGCCGCGGCGCCCGGCGATGCGCAGGACGCGGACACATTGCTGCGCAATGCGGACATGGCTCTCTACGCCGCCAAGAGCGGCGACCGCGGCCATTACCGGTTTTTCGAGACCGAAATGGACATCCGCGCGCAGGCGCGCCGCACGCTCGAGATCGACCTGCGGATCGCGCTCGAAACCGAGGCGTTCGAGCTGTTCTACCAGCCTCTCATCGGCATCGCCGACGGTACCGTGCGCGGCTTCGAGGCGCTGCTGCGCTGGCACCATCCGACCAGGGGCCTGGTGCAACCCGACCGCTTCATTCCGCTCGCCGAGTCAATCGGCCTGATCGTGCCGATCGGCGACTGGGCGCTGCGCCGCGCCTGCCGCGACGCGGTGCGCTGGCCCGGCGCGCCGCGCGTCGCGGTGAACGTGTCCGCCGTGCAGTTCGCCAGCCAGACCCTGGTCGAAAGCGTCGCCGCGGCGCTGCGCGAGTCCGGCCTCGATCCCGGCCGCCTGGAGGTCGAAATCACCGAGTCCGCCATGCTGAACGAAACCGAGGCCAACCTGGACACGCTGCATCGCCTGCGCGCGCTCGGCGTGCGCATCGCGATGGACGATTTCGGCACCGGCTACTCCTCGCTAGGCTACCTGTTGCGCTTTCCATTCGACAAGGTGAAGATCGACCGCGCCTTCATCGCCAATCTAGGCCAGTCGCGCGCCAGTGCCGCGATCGTAGGCGCCGTGATCGGCCTGTGCGCCAGCCTGGACATGACCACCACCGCCGAGGGCGTAGAAACCGCCGCCCAACTCGCCGCCCTAGCCCGGATCGGCTGCACCGAGGTGCAAGGTTTCTATTTCAGCCCGGCCCGCCCCGCCGCAGAAATCCCCGCCCTCATCGCCACCCTGACCCGCAACGCCGAAGCCCTCTTGGAAGCCGCCGACTAGTCAGGCTAAATGAACAAAAGTTTTTTGGTTCTTTTTTTCAAAAAAGAACTTCTTCCTAAAAAACATTTGTTCATGTCGAGGGAACGCCATGTTGACCCACCGCACCGCGCTTTCCGCCGCGGTTGCCATTAGCCTGGCCGGCGCGACACCCGCATTAGGAGCGGCCTTCCAGTTGCGCGAGGGCGACCCCGACTGGGTGGCCGATGCGTTCGCCGGCATTGCCGCGAAGGCCTACGACGCCGGCACCGCCTGGAACAATCCCGCCGGCATGACGCGCCTCGACGGCGACGAGATCGACACCGGGCTGATCTATTTCGATCCCGGTATCCGTTTCAGTGGCGAGGACGTGGTCGATGGCAAGCCGGTGTCCGGCTATAACGGCGGCGACGGCGCGCCGCCGGCGGTCAGCGCCGGCACCGAAGCGGTATGGAGCGTTTCGCCCGATCTGAAATTCGGTGCCGCGCTGGAGGCGCCATTCGGGTTGCGCACCGACTGGCCCAACAGCTTCGTCGGCCGCTACCAGGCACTGACCTCGGCGATCACCAATCTGCAACTCGGCCTTGCCGTCGCCTATCGCCTCACCCCGCAGCTTTCCATCGGCGGCGGCCCGATCGTGAGCTACATTCGCGCCCGCCTGACGCAGGCGATCAACGTCACGGCGTTCGTGCCGGATTCCAGCGATCCGCTGGTCGATATCCACGGCGATGCGCTTGCCGCGGGCTATCATCTGAGCGCGCTGTACGAAGTCAACAACGCGCTGCGATTAGGCATCGATTACCGCTCGCGCCTGGGCTTCAACGTCACCGGCGAACAGCGCGCCTACGTACCCCCCACGATCCGCGCGCAGGCGCCCTTCGTGGCCACGGTGCTCGATGCGCTGAACAGCGACATCGCCGCCCAGGTAACGCTGCCGGACGTGCTGACCATGAGCGGATATTATGATATCAACCCGCAATGGGCGCTGATGGCGACCGTGCAATGGACGCACTGGTCGCTGATCCAGAGCCTGAACGTGCAGACGCCGACATCGGTGGAATCGACACCGATCGGCTTCAACAGCACCTGGATGGAGTCGGTCGGCGCGAACTGGCGGTTGCCGATGCTGCCGCAACTGATGCTGCAGGCCGGGGTGCTCTACGATGAGGGCGCGAATACCGACATCACCCGCGGGCCGCGCCTGCCGGATGAGGACCGTATCGGCACCTCCGTCGGCTTCAGCTACACTTTGACGCCGACGACCAGCGTGCGCGCGAGCTATTTGCACGAATTTCCCGGCGGCGGCGGGAGTGCAACCGATTATTCCAACCATTTTCCTTCGGCGGGGACGCTGATCGGAACGTTTAATAACGATGCGGATGTGGTGAGTGCTGGTGTTACGATGCGGTTTTAGAAGAAAGCAAGGCCAGGGCTCTGCCCTGGACCCGCTGGGGCCGTAGGCCCCAGACCCCATTCCTAAAGAGTCGTTGGGGGAACGGCGAAGCCCAAAATCCAGGTAATTTATGGGCTTCGCCGAGAAGTAAGGAAAAGCCGCGCAGCGCTAATGGGGGTCTGGGGCCGCCGGCCCGTCGTGCGCAGCACGCCTCCGGCGTGACGGGTCCAGGGCAGAGCCCTGGCCTTCCTTGGAGAGTCGATCGCTGCGCGCGTTGGTATCAGAACGTCCAGGTCCAGGTCAGCCCGACCTTCTTGAACTGCATTTTCTTAATGTCCAGATCGATGTCCGGTTTCAGCGATCCATAGGGCCCCAGCTTGACGCCGTTCTTGTCAACAATTTTCGTGATGACATCCGGCAGCTTGAGCATTTGCTGGGGATCGGCCTTGGGCGGTATCTTGAGCCCGAAAATCTTGTCGCTGAGCGCCTTGTTCGCCGCGTCGGCATCCTTGGCGGCGGCCGCGCGCTGCTTCTTGAGCGCCTCCATCTTGTCGATCTCGTCTTGAGCTTCCTTGATGTCCTTGGCGATCTTGTCGATCGCCTTGCCCCAATCCTCGATCAGCTTGGTTGCCGCCTTGACGATTTGATCGAAGTCGTCGGTGTCGGCCATCTGATGTCTCCTCGCTAGCGCGGTCGCCGAATTTCTAAAACGGCGTCCGGCCTGGCTTCCACCAACATCACGCAAACCGAGGCAATTGCCAATGCCCCAGCGCGCCCGCCATGCGCAGCGCGAAGCACACGGCGCCGCCCGCCAGCGCCGCCACGCGTGGGCTGGCCCCCGCCCGCAGCGCCGCCAGTACCACCGCGGCGCCGGCGAGTGCCGCGGTCGCATAGAAATCGGCGCGCAGCACGGCTGGCACCTGGTTCAGCAACACATCGCGCATGGCCCCGCCGCCGACACCGGTCAGCATGCCAAGCATTGCCGCGGTGACCGTGTTGCTGCCGTGGCCAATCGCCTTTTCCGTGCCGGCAACGGCGAACAAAGCAAGCCCCGCGGCATCGAGCACGGTCATCGCCAGCGACGGCGGGAACCGACCGGAAAGCTGCAACGCGATCGCCAGCCCCGCCGCGGCGAAGGCCAGCAGCGGGTAGCGCGGGTCGCGGAACGCGGCGGGCGGCGTGGCGCCGAGCAGCAGATCGCGCATGATGCCGCCGCCCAGCGCGGCCACGAACGCAATGACCGCGATGCCCAGAAGGTCGAGTTGTCCGCGAATGGCAATCAATGCCCCTTCCAGCGCGAAAACGAATGTGCCCGCAAGGTCGGCCGCCACCACCAGGCGCGCCAACATCCGCGCCGAACGGCCGGCTTCGCTCATAGGTTCGGTCATACCGGCGACCGCGCCCGTAACCAGGTTTCGGTGGTCACGCGAGCGCGTGCCGCGCAAGCCCGCCGCGCGCCGATTTCATTTCGAGAACAGAAATCCGTGATTCACATTATTATCATCGAGCACGACTCCCGTGATGGCACCTGACTTGTTGGGGCTGCCAAGAGGGTGGGTTCCCTGATCGTCGCCGGTGCCGGCATCGGCGGCATCGAATTTGGTGATTTTCCCGGTGGCGGCGCGCTGATAGCCATGCGCCGCCCGGTTCGAATCGACCCACTCACCGGTGACCAGCCCCGCGCTGTTGATCCCGAAGGCATAGGTTCCCAAACCCGCCCCGCTGGCAGCACCCGGCACGTCGAACGTCGTGATCGTGCCGTCGGCGGCGCGCACGAACCCATGGTGCGTCAGGCTCGCGTCGATGTAGAAACCCGCGATTTCCCCCGCCTTATTGATGTCGCGCGCCACGGTTCCGGCGCCGGCTCCGGTGCCCGCGCCGGTCACGTCGAACGTCTTGATCGCGCCTTTGGCTTTGCGCACGAAGCCGTGCGCCACATTGCCTGGGTCAACGTAATAACCGGAAATGACGCCCTTCGCGCTGATGCCGATCGGAAAAGTTCCCTGCCCGGCACCCGTGCCCGCGCCCGAAACGTCGAACTCGGTCAGATCGCCCTCCGCCGTCAGCACCAGTCCATGATTGGCCTTGTCGCCATCGGTGTAGCCGCCAACGACGCTGCCCTTGGTGTTGATGTGAATGCCGAAAGTTCCCTCGCCCGCCGCGGTGCCCGCATCCGGCGCGTCGAATGGAATGATCGTGCCATCGGCGGCGTAAACAAGCCCGTGATAGATATTGTCTTTGTCGATGTAATATCCCGCCACGTCGCCGGCGTCGTTGATGCCCTCGCCAAACGTTCCCTGATTGTTGTTGGTGCCGGCGTCGTCGTCATCGAATTCGGTAAAACCGCCGTCCTTGGCGCGCAGGAAGCCGTGGCAGACAAAATCGTCATCGATATAAAATCCCACGACCGTTCCCGCCGTGTTGATGTTCCCGGGCCGCGTTCCGGTGCCCGGGCCGGTGCCTGCGCCCGGAACGTCGAACGTGACGACGGTTTTCTTGGGGACGAGATCATTCGGTGTCACCTTGTTTGCGTGCGCTGCCAGCGCGAAGATGACGGTTGGAAAAACAATGGCGCAAATTCGCAGCCGCGCCGCGGCCGCGGGGCCGGAAAAGCGAGTTGTCCTGTTCATGTCCGCCCTCTTCGAATGATTGGTCTCCGATCGCCGGCGCCGAACTTCGCGTTCCAGCCGACGTGCTTATACAACTTGTCGGCCGCGGGTAAAACGCAGCGAAAAGGCCAGGGCTCTGCCCTGGACCCGCTGGGGCCGGGGGCCCCAGACCCCATTAGCGCTGCGCGGCTTTTCCTTGCTTCTTGGCGAAGCCAATAAACAACATGGTTCTTTGGCTTCGCCGTTTTCCCCAACGATTCGTTATGAATGGGGTCTGGGGCCTCCGGCCCCAGCGGGTCCAGGGCAGAGCCCTGGCCTTCCTACCCTAATCCAGCCCCAAATCCGCCGCCGCCGCCGCCCGCCGGTCCGCCCCCACATCCAGCGATCGGCAAGCCAGCAGATAGATCCCCGCCGAGACCGGCAGCCCGACCACCATGGCGATATCGGCGCCGCCCAGCGCGCGCGCCACCGGCCCGGTATAGAGCCCGGTGCTGAAGAACGGCACCATGGCAACAAACCCGCCAACATAGGCACTCAGTCCGCGCCAGTTCCAGCGCCCATAGAGCCCATGCGGATTGAAAATCTCCCGCACCGAATAATGCCCGCGCCGCACCACATAAAAATCCACCAGGTTGATCGCCGTCCAGGGCGTGAACAAGTACAACAGCAACGCCAGCATATCGGCGAACCGCGACACGAAATCGCCGGACGAAGCCAGCGCGATCGCGGTGGAAGCAACACCGATCGCGCCCAGGCTCGCCAAACGCGCCCGCAAGCCGTGCCATCGCCGTCCGAACGAATCCGCCATGCTCAGCAAGGTCAGCGACCCGCCATAGAAATTCAGGCTCGTCACCGTCACCAGCCCGAGCAGGCTGGCCAGCAGCAGCGGCGCGCCGAAACCGCCATACACCGCGTCCCCCGCCGCCCGCACCGCGACCGCCAGGTCGCGCCCCGGGCTGCCGGCCGCCGCCACCATGCCGATCAGCATCACCCACGCACCGCCGATCAGCGCTCCCGAAAAGGTCCACCAGAACGCCCCGCGCACGCCGACGTCGCGCGGCAGGTAGCGCGAATAGTCCGACACATAGATCGACCAGCTCAACTGGTAGGCGGCCGCGGCAAAGAACTGGGTCAGGAACGGTATCGCGGTGAATCCCGCCGCGGAAAACTGTGCCGCCGGCGGGTGCAGGGTCACGCCGGCCCCGATCGAATACGCCAGCAGCGCCGCGATCAGCACCACCGCCAGCACGCGCTGCGCCAAATGGATCCACTCATACCCCACCACCGCGATCGCCACCGCGAGCAGCGAGAACCCGCCGAACGCCAGCCGCGGATCGATCCCGGTCAGCAGATGCAACGTCTGCCCCGCCAGCAGCTGATTGACCGCGTTGAAGCCGACATAGGTCACCAGCGCCACGACCCACACCAGCAGCGCGCCGCGGTAGCCGAACTGCGGCCGCGACTGGATCATTTGCGGCAACCCCAGCTGCGGCCCCTGCGCCGCATGGAACGCCATGAAGAAAGTACCGAGCGCACCGCCCGCGACGATCGCGACCGCGGCCCATAGCAGGTTCAGCCCCTGCGCCACGCCGATCATGCCGGTGGCCAGCGTCGCCAGGTGGGCGTCGCCGGTGAACCAAACCGGCCACAGGTGCCAGGCCCGGCCGTGCCGCGCCGCGCGCGGCACATAGCCGATCGAGCGCTGCTCGATCAGCGCCACGCGGCCCCCCGCGCATTCAATTCAGCCGGGCGAAACGCCCGCTCGCGACACGCCGCAGGGGTGTCGCCCAGCTCCATTGCAACTATCGCGAGAATTTGATGGCCGCCCCACAACCACATACTGGTGCCCCTGGATGTCGCGCGCTAGCCTGCCGCGGCGCGTTCACCCCGCGATCCTAGCCGCAAGCTGGCGGCCCCACACCCAAAAGGGAGGTTGTCGCATGACACACACAATCCTCACCGGCAGCGCACGCACAGCGTTGCCCGGCGCCCTGGCGATCGGCAAAGCGGATCCCGCGGAGCGGCTGGAGGTCACCGTGCTGGTGCGCCGCCAGGCGGCGGCGGAGCTGAAGACGCGCGTCACCCAGATGGCGCGCGCGGGCGCCGGGCCGGAGCACCTCAGCCGCGAGGAATTCGCCGCGCGGCACGGCGCGGCGCAGGCCGATTTCGCCGCCGTGCGCAAATTCGCCGCTCAGCACGATCTGACCGTGGTGCAGCAGGACGCCGCACGCCGCACCATCGTTCTATCCGGCACCGTCGCCGACTTCGACGAGGCGTTCGATATCCAGTTGCAACAATTCGAACACGCGGACGGAACCTATCGCGGCCGCACCGGCGCCATCCATGTGCCGTCCGAGTTGGCCGGCGTGATCGAGGCGGTGCTCGGCCTCGACAACCGGCCCGCCGCCCGGCCGCATCTGCGCAGCCTGAACGGCTCGGCGCCGGCCGCCGCCACCACCTTCACGCCGTCGCAGATCGCCCGCTTATACGATTTCCCCACCGGCACCGGCGCCGGCCAATGCATCGCCATCATCGAGCTCGGCGGCGGCTACCGGCCGCGCGACCTGACCACCTATTTCACCCAGCTCGGCATCACCCCGCCCGCGGTGACCGCGATCTCGGTGGACAACGCGCATAACCGCCCCACCGGCGCCGCGAACGGCCCGGATGGCGAGGTGATGCTGGATATCGAGGTCGCCGGCGCCATCGCCCCCGGCGCGCACCTGGCGGTCTATTTCGCGCCCAACACCGATGCCGGCTTCCTCAATGCCATCACGACCGCGATCCACGACGCCGCCAACAAGCCCTCGGTGGTGACCATCAGTTGGGGCGGGCCGGAGGACAGCTGGACCGCGCAGGCGCTCAACGCGTTCGATTCCGCGTTTCAGGCCGCGGCCGTCATGGGTGTCACCGTGCTGGCCGCGTCCGGCGACCACGGCGCCACCGACGGCGTCACCGACGGCAAACTCCACGTCGATTTCCCCGCCTCCAGCCCGCACGTCACCGCCTGCGGCGGCACCCACATCCAGGCCGTCGGCACCACCGTGCTGAGCGAGACAGTGTGGAACGACGGCCCGCACGGCGGTGCCGGCGGCGGCGGCGTCAGCGCGTTCTTCGCCACCCCGGCCTGGCAGAACGGCCTGTCCGCCAAAAGCACCGCCGGCACGATCGCGCCGTTGCAGAAGCGCGGCGTGCCCGACATCGCCGGCGATGCCGACCCGGTCAGCGGCTATCGCGTGCGGGTGGACGGCCAAGGCCTGGTGATCGGCGGCACCAGCGCGGTGGCCCCGCTCTGGGCCGGCCTCGTGGCGCTGATCAACCAGTCCAAGGGTCGCCCATGCGGTTTGATCAACCCCACGCTGTACGCCAATCAAGCGGCGCTCACCGACATCGTACACGGCAACAATAACGGTTTCGTTGCCGTTCCGGGGTGGGACCCCTGCACCGGCCTCGGCTCGCCGCGCGGCAACGCCCTGGCAGCTGTGCTGTAATACCAACGGCCGACAGACTGACGCCCTAAAACCCCTCTCCCGCTCTCCGCGGGAGAGGGAGGGGCCCGGCGCCTCTTTGCGCCGGGAGGGTGAGGGCCCCAGTGCCGCGACAAGAGTCGATGTTCCCGCAACTTGGTACGAGGCCAAGTTAGAAGGCCAGGGGCAGAGCCCCTGGCCTTCCTGCGCGGCCTATCGCAGCTCTTCCTTGCCGTTGTAGACCGCCCTCTTCGTGGCCATGTCGATTGACCAATCGTGCCGTTTGCCGCGCGCCAACCATCTGCGCAATATCTTACGGAAATACCAATAGTACGGCAGCGTCCACAGCATGACGGCGAACACCACCACCACGCCCGTACGGTGGGCGTTGAGCCACAGCATCGTCGTCATCCACATCGTCAACCTCCGTCGATTTGGATGCGCCAAACCGCGCCCATGGGTCAAGTCCGTTGCAGTGACCGCCGAACCGGCGTAACGTACCCGGTTGGCGAGAACCCGGGCTGCCCAGCGCAATAACGACCCGGCCTCGCGCAGGGAGACGGCTCATGACGAATGGTACGGTGAAGTGGTTTAATCCCACCAAAGGATACGGCTTTATAGCACCTGAAACCGGGGGCAAGGACATCTTCGTGCACATCAGCGCGGTGCAGAAGGCCGGCTTGCGCAACCTCAATGAAGGCCAGCGCGTCGGCTTCGAGGTCGAGGAACAACAGAACGGCCGCACCGCCGCCGTCAATCTGCAGCGCACCGAATAGCCTCTGCCCGCTCCAGCTCTTCGATTTGACGAGCGGATTGAACGCGATGGCTGATCGCATGTGATCGCGATCCGCTCTGGCGCGGGCCCAAGGTTGCCATCGCCCAAAACCTGCGGCAGGTGAGCCCGAGCCGCAGGATGAGATTGGTTTGAGCACCCGCCTGGACGCCGAGGCCGTTCGCACCGCCTACCGCCGCCAGGCGGCGTTCTACGACTGGGCCTTCGGCGCCGTCTCCATGGCGGCCCGCCGCCGCGCGATCGCGCGCGTCAATGCGCTGCCCGGCCGGCATGTGCTCGAAGTCGGCGTCGGCACCGGCCTCGCGCTGCCCCACTACAGCCCCGAAAAACGCATAACGGGCATCGATCTCTCAGCCGATATGCTGGCCCGCGCCCGCGCCCGCGTGGCGGCGCTGCAGATCGGCAACGTCGAGGCATTGCTCGAACTGGACGCGGAAAATACCGGCCTGCCATCGGCGCATTTCGATATCGCCGCGGCCATGTTCGTCGCCAGCGTGGTGCCCCACCCGGACCGGCTGCTCGGCGAACTGCGCCGTCTCGTGCGCCCCGGCGGCCACATCCTGTTTATTAACCACTTCTCCGCTCGCGGCGGCCCACGCCTCGCCATCGAACGCGCCATGACCCCCCTCGCCCACGCCCTCGGTTGGCACCCGGACTTCCCCATCGAAGCCCTGCTCACCCCAGCGGACCTCGCAACCGCCCAACAAACCGCCATGCCCCCCGCCGCCCTGTTCACCCTGGTGTGCCTCCCCAACCACCCGGCAAGCCCGTAACCGTAGCAACCATTAAAATCATTGCGGTTTGCGCGTCCGTCAGCTGGCCAGCGTGCCGTCGCGCGCAGGGTCCCTCAAGGACGCTACGCGCCGCGCGAAGGGCGCGGTGGCCTTCGGCCATCCTT
>Ga0181531_10002790_pt1 | contig 10808 bp, 13 predicted proteins | sample PEATcosm2014_Bin_38_FD_119743 | JGI IMG/M metagenome (GOLD analysis project Ga0181531, IMG submission 119743) | Peatland microbial communities from MTU Mesocosm Facility, Houghton, MI, USA - PEATcosm2014_Bin11_10_metaG | ecosystem: Environmental > Terrestrial > Soil > Wetlands > Peat | place... | reverse complement strand
GTGCGCCATTTGCCGCGCAGTTTGCGGATGCCCGTATCGGTGCCGGTAAGCGCATGAGTGGAGAGCGCGCCGAGCGTTACCACGATGCGGGGCCGCAGCAGGGCGAGATGGCGCTGAAGAAAAGGCAGGCACATCAGCACTTCGGCGTCGGTGGGGGCGCGGTTGCCGGGTGGGCGCCAAGGGATCAGGTTGGTGATGAGGTATTTGGTGCGGTCGAGGCCGATGCTGGCCAACATGCGGTCGAGGAACTGGCCGCTGGCGCCGACGAACGGTTTGCCTTGCATGTCTTCCTCGGCGCCGGGCGCTTCGCCGACGAACACCAGGCCGGATGCGGGGTTGCCGTCGCAGAACACCAGGTTGGTGGCGGTGGCGGCGAGCGGGCAGTCGGTGAAGGAAGCGAGGGCGGTGCGCAATTCTTCCAGGGTGTTGGCGGCCGCGGCGATCGATTGCGCGCGGGCCACCGGTGCCGGGCGCGGCGCGGTAGGGGGTGGGGTTGGTGCGTGGGCGAGCACGGGCCTTGGGGGGGCCGCGGCTGGCACGGTGCGCGTGCGGGTGCGGTCGACCGGCTCGTCGTTCAGCGCTTCGTCGGCACCCCACTCGATCTGTAGGGCCAGGGCGGCCAATGCATCCATGGCGGTATTTATCGCGCCTGGCGCGGATTTGGGAAACCATGCGGTGCCGGCATATGTTCTGTGCCCGCCGCCGCCGTGACTTGCGGCTGGGTGTGCCGCAGGTTTACGTATACGGCAACCTGAACCAGACGAGGCTGTCCCCGCGACGGTCCGCGATAGAGGGTCGACCAGGATGAGCGAACGCGAGGCGATGGAGTTCGATGTGGTGATTGTGGGGGCGGGGCCGGCCGGGCTCGCCGCCGCGATTCGCATTAAGCAGCGCGCGCCGGAGGCCACGGTCTGCGTGGTGGAAAAGGCCGGCGAGGTCGGCGCGCACATTCTTTCCGGCGCGGTGATCGAGCCGCGCGCGTTGGATGAGTTGTTGCCGGACTGGCGCGAGCGCGGTGCACCGCTGGAAACCGCGGCCGCGGAAGATCATTTCGTGTTCCTGACGAAGAATCGCGCGTTCCGCAGCCCGATCAATCCGCCGCAGATGAACAATCACGGCAATTTTATCGTCAGCCTCGGCAACGTGGTGCGCTGGCTCGGCACCCAGGCGGAGGAGCTGGGCGTAGAAATCTATCCGGGGTTTGCCGCTTCGGAAATGCTGATCGAGGATGGGCGTGTGGTGGGGGTGGCCACCGGCGACATGGGCGTTTTGAAGAACGGCGAGCACGGCCCGAATTATCAGCCGGGCATGGAGTTGCGGGCCACTTACACGCTGCTTGGCGAAGGCTGCCGCGGAAGCCTCAGCAAGCAGGCGATGGCGCGGTTCAATTTGCGCGAGGGGGTGGACCCGCAAACTTATGGGCTGGGTGTCAAGGAATTGTGGGAAATACCGCGCGAGCAGCACAAACCCGGCTTTATCATGCATACGATCGGCTGGCCGGCCGACAGCGCTACCTATGCCGGCAGTTTCCTGTATCATTTCGGTGATGGGCTGGTGGCGTTCGGATATGTGGTCGGGCTGGACTACAAGAACCCGTGGCTTTCGCCGTTCGAGGAAATGCAGCGGCTGAAGACGCACCCGCATATGCGGAAACATTTCGAGGGTGGCCGGCGGATCAGCTACGGCGCGCGGGCGATTTCGGAAGGCGGGTTCCAGTCGATACCCAAATTGGTGTTTCCGGGCGGCGCGCTGATCGGCGATTCCGCGGGGTTCCTCAATTTGCCGAAAATCAAGGGCACACATTGCGCCATGAAGTCCGGCATGTTGGCGGCCGACGCGGTGGCCGATGCGCTCGCCGGCGACAAGCCGGCCGAGTTGGACGCTTATCCGGCGGCGTTCGAGAAGAGCTGGCTGTATGCCGAATTGAAGCACGAGCGCAATTTGCGGCCTGCCTTTGCCAAATTCGGGTTGTACGGGTTTCTGGCTTACTCCGGCCTTGATACTTTTGTTTTGCGCGGCCGCGCGCCGTGGACGCTGCACCACAAGCACCCCGATAACGAGGGGCTGCTGAAGGCCGCCGACGCGCCGAAAATCGACTATCCGAAACCGGACGGCAAACTCACGTTTGATCGGCTTTCCTCCGTGTTCATCAGCAACACGAACCATGAGGAAAATCAGCCCACGCACCTGCAACTGATCGATCAAAGCCGTTGGCTCGGCACCAACTGGGAGCTCTATCGCAGCCCCGAAAGCCGCTACTGCCCGGCCGGCGTTTATGAGGCGGTGGGCGTGGAGGAGGGCGCACCGCGGCTGCAAATCAACGCGCAGAACTGCGTGCATTGCAAGACTTGCGACATTAAGGACCCGACGCAGAATATTAATTGGGTGACGCCGGAGGGGGGTGGGGGGCCGGCTTATCCGGGGGGGATGTAGGGTTGAAGGAAGGCCAGGGCTCTGCCCTGGACCCGCTGGGGCCGTAGGCCCCAGACCCCGTTCATTAAGAATCGTTTGGGGGAACGGCGAAGCCAGAGAACCATGACATTTACTGGCTTCGCCAAGCAGGCAAGGAAAAGCCGCGCAGCGCTAAATGGGGTCTGGGCCCTACGGCCCCAGCGGGTCCAGGGCAGAGCCCTGGCCTTGCTAGCCTACATGTGAAAACTCAGCAGCACCGCCTTGATGCTGGCCACCGACAGTATGAGCACCGTAATCAGGAACCCGCCGGCGCGGAACGGGTTCGGTGCCTTCATGCGCATCCCCAACGGATGGATCACCCGCGCGAAAATCAGGCCGAACGCCAGCACCTTCACCAGTAGCGTTTCGCCGGTGTGCAGCTCGATCAGGCCGATCAGCAGCAGCGTCAGCGGCACATACTCGGCAAAATTCGCGTGGCTGCGTACCGCTGTATAAAGCGGGCTGCTGGCTGTTGCGTCGTCGGTGCCGAGGTCGATCTTGGTCGTGGTGCGTGTCGTCACCACCAGCACGCTCAGCAGCGCGAACAGCAAGCCGAGCACGGCGGTGGAGAGCATGGTGACGACAGGCGGGTAAAGGTCGCTCATGGACGGGTTCCCCTCTTGTTATAGGCCCGCCTTATCGCTGGCGTCCTCGGGGCGAGCCTTGTCCAACAGCAACCACTTTGTTGCCGTATGCGTCAACACTGTGCAGACGGGCTGCTAGCAGGTCACCGCGCCGCCGCCGACCACCAGCGAACAGGTGGAGCTCGGCCCCTTGCCCTTCTTCTGGGAGTACCAGACCTCCACCGTCACGCTGTCGCCGTCGTTCAGCACGTTCTTGGGCGGGCCGTATTTGCCGGTAAACCCGGTGATGACGATCTGCGTGTTGGTCCACTGCGAAACGCTCATTTTGACGGTGTCGCCGGCCGGCGAGTAGCCGGCCTGCCACCCGGCCGTGTTGTCGGCGAAGGCAATGATCGGCATGTCCTTGCCGGTGTAGGGCTTGTGCTTGCCGAAGTTGATGCCGGTAATGGTAATCGTTTGCGTCTGGCTGGCGGTAACACCGCTGACCGACTGGATAACAGGCGTTTTGTTGGCCAGTGCCGGCGTGGCCAGCAGCAGCGCCGCCGGTAAAGCAATTCTCAGCATTGTTGTTGCGCTTCCCTTGGTTGGATGAAACCGCGAACTCTAGCCTTGGAGCTGCCTGGCCGCAATGGCGCGGCACCCGTTACGCCAGTGCGGCGGCGGCGATATCGGTGCGGCTAAAATCCTCCCCGACGAACAACAGCGCCACGCCACGTTCGGCGGCGAGCGCGTAAGCAAAGCAGTCGAGGATGTTCAGGCCGGCTGGGTGAACGCCCTTACCCCAAATGCCGTAGGCGGCCGCCGCGCGCCGCGCCGCATCCGCATCGACGGGCGCCACGCCGATCGCCAGGCCTTCGAGCAGCGATCGCATCGCCTCGCCGATATGCCGACGGTCCGCGACAATCAGAGCTTCCGCCAAATTTGCCGCGGACATCAAGAGCCGATCCTCTGTCGCCAGGATCATCCGGCAGGCAGCGGCCGATGGTTCCCCGAGCAAAATGGCCATCAAGGCCGAGGTATCGACCACGGTCACACCGGCAGTCCGTCGTCGTCATAAAGAAAATCCTGGCTCCGGGCGGCGCTCGGGCCTGGCGTTGCGCGGGCCATGGCGACGGCGCGGTCGATCGCGGCGAACCGCGCCGCCTGCGTCGGCGCGCGGACAACCGGCACGATGCGGGCGACATCCTCGCCGCGCCGGGTCAGCGTGATGTCCTCGCCTGCCTCCGCGCGCCGTAGCAGGTCCGTCAGCCGGGCCTTGGCCTCGCTCACCGCAACACGCATGGGTGCCTCCTAGTTGGACCATCATGTTGGTCCAATAATGCCTTCAGTTCAAGCGCCGCATCTTGCCAGCCGCCACATGCCCGGCTTAGTCGCCCCATGAACCGCCCCGAAAAACCCCGCCCCAACTTGCGCCCGGAGGCCGCGACTGCCCAGGCCGAGCGCCAGGCGCGGGAGGCCGCCGCGCTGCGGGAGAATTTGCGCCGTCGCAAAGCGCAGGCGCGCGCCCGGGACGAGGCCCCCAGCCCGCCTGAAATTTCCCCCGACGAGCCACGTTGACAACCGCGAAAGTGCGCTAGGGTGCCGAGATGACGCCGAGTCGACCTGTTTCATGTCCGTAATGCCAGATCACTGGATCCGCCACATGGCGCGGACCCACGCGATGATCGAACCGTTCGTCGAAACCCAGAAGCGCGAGGGCGTAATCAGCTACGGCCTTTCCAGCTACGGCTACGACGCGCGCGTCTCCGACGAGTTCCGCCTGTTCACCAACGTGGACAGCGCGGTGGTGGACCCCAAGGATTTTCGCGCCGAGAGCTTTGTGACGCGCACCGGCCCGGTCGCGATCATTCCGCCCAACAGTTTCGCGCTGGCGCACACGATCGAGTATTTTCGCATTCCGCGAGACATCCTGGTGATCTGCCTAGGAAAATCCACGTATGCGCGCTGCGGCATTATTGTCAACGTAACGCCCCTGGAGCCCGAATGGGAAGGCCAGGTCACGATCGAAATCAGCAACACGACCCCGTTGCCGGCGAAGATTTACGCGAACGAAGGAATTTGCCAATTCCTATTCCTGCGTGGCAGCGAGCCTCCCGAAACCAGCTACAAGGACAAAGCCGGAAAATACATGCACCAGCGCGGCGTCGCGCTCCCGAGGCTGTAATGCCCTCTTAATGAATAAAAGTTTTTGCTTCTTTTTTCAAAAAGAAGTGCTTTTTTCTTTTGTTCTTTTTTTGAAAAAAAGAACCAAAAAACTTTTGTTAAATTTGCCTCGACGAACGTGGAAACTGGAAGCTAACAGATGGATCGAATCGTAATTCGTGGTGGCCGGCCGCTGCAAGGTGAAATTACCATCCGCGGCGCCAAGAACGCGGCGCTGCCGCTGATGGCGGCCGGGATGCTCACCGACCAACGCCTGGTGCTGAGCAATGTGCCCAAGCTCGCCGATATCGAAACGATGGCCAGCCTGCTTTCGCAGCACGGCATTGCCGTCGATCGCGTCGGCAACGAGGGCCGCGTGCTGTCGCTCGGCGGCGCCATCACGAATACCGAGGCCCCGTACGATATCGTGCGCAAGATGCGCGCCTCGATCCTGGTGCTCGGCCCGCTGCTCGCACGCTGCCGCGAGGCCAGGGTTTCGCTGCCGGGCGGCTGCGCCATCGGTGCGCGGCCGGTCGACCTGCATCTCAAGGGCCTGGAGCAGATGGGGGCCGAAATCCGGCTCGATGCCGGCTACGTGAACGCCGCGGCACCTCAGGGCCTGCAGGGCGCCGATATCGTATTTCCGTTCGTCTCGGTGGGCGCCACCGAAAATCTGCTGATGGCCGCCAGCCTGGCGCAAGGCCGCACCACGCTTGCCAACGCCGCCCGCGAGCCGGAAATCTGCGATCTCGCCAAATGCCTGGTCGCCATGGGCGCCCGCATCGAGGGCATCGGCAGCGGCCGCCTGGTCATCGAGGGCGTCCCCACCCTGCACGGCGCCCACCACGACATCGTGCCGGACCGCATCGAAACCGGCACCTACGCCTGTGCCGCGGCGATCGCCGGCGGCAGTTTGTTGCTTCGCGGCGGCCGCCTGGAACATATGGCGGCGCTTGCCAGCACGCTCGGCGAGGCGGGCATCGAGGTCAGCGAGGCACCGGGTGGCATACAGGTCACGCGCCTGAACGGCCTGCACGGCACCGACGTGCAAACCGAGCCGTACCCCGGCTTTCCCACCGACATGCAGGCCCAGTTCATGAGCCTGATGTGTGTCGCCGAGGGTGCCGCGATGATTACCGAGACGATCTTCGAGAACCGCTTCATGCACGCGTCCGAGCTGAATCGCATGGGCGCCCGCATCAACGTGCACGGCTCCAGCGCCATTGTGCGCGGCGTCTCCGCCCTGCAAGGTGCTCCCGTTATGGCCACCGACCTGCGCGCCAGCTCCAGCCTGATCATCGCCGGCCTCGCGGCGCGGGGCGAGACGGTGGTGAACCGCGTTTACCACCTCGACCGCGGCTACGAGGCGGTGGAGCGCCAGCTGTCCGCTTGCGGCGCGGACATCGAACGTGTTTCCGATTGAAACCAACAGCCTGATGTCGCGTTTCGAGCGGAGAGCGACACAAACGCGATACAATAACGCCCCATATCGCGGGCGCATTATGGTTACACAAGGAGTTTGCCCATGATTCGCAAGATTGGCCTTGCCCTCGCCATGGCCACGACCGCCATCGCCATTTCCGGCTGTGTCGTGGCCGGCCCCGGTTATGGCCGCCCCGGCTGCTACTGGGTGCCCGGCCATTACGGCCCCGAGGGCGGCTGGCACCCCGGCCACTGCCGCTAACCACGTCGGGCGGGGTTTGCGCCCCGCCCACCCCGTGCTACGCGCCCGCCTCCATCACCTGATGGCGAGCGCGCCGCATGACCGCCCCGTTCCCGCCCGCCGCCTTCGCCGCCGACCAGGCCGCCGGAACCAAGCTCATTCTGGCCCTGCCCAAGGGCCGCATCCTCTCCGAGTGCGGCCCGCTGCTCGCCCGCGCCGGCCTCGAACCCGCCCCGGACTACACCGACGAAGACAGCCGCCGCCTGCGCTTCCCCACCGACGACCCGAACCTCGACGTGGTCCGTGTGCGCCCGTTCGACGTCGCTACCTTCGTGGCTTACGGCGCCGCGCAGATCGGCATCTGCGGCGCCGACGTGCTGATGGAATTCGACACTGCGGAGATCTACGCCCCGCTCGACCTCGGCATCGGCACCTGCCGCGTCTCCGTTGCAGAACCAATGGACGCCCCTCCGGAGGACCCGCGCCGCTGGTCCACGGTGCGCGTCGCCACCAAATATCCCAACATCGCCCGCCGCCATTTTGCAGTACGCGGAATTAGCGCCGAAATCGTACACCTGAACGGCGCGATGGAGTTGGCGCCGGGACTGGGCCTAAGCCGCCTGATCGTCGATCTCGTGCAGACCGGCAGCACGTTGAAGGCGAACGGCCTGCACGAAATAGAGGTGATCGCACAGATAACAAGCCGCCTGATCGTCAACCGCACCGCGCTCAAAACGCAGCCCGAAGCGATCAGCGCTTGGATCGCCCGTTTTCGCGCTGCTGTAGGAACGTAAGAGAGGAAGGCCAGGGCTCTGCCCTGGACCCGCTGGGGCCGGAGGCCCCAGACCCCCATTCCTAAAGAGTCGTTGGGGGAACGACGAAGCCTAAAATATTCTGTTATTCATTGGCTTCGCCAAATAGTTAAGGAAAAGCCGCGCAGCGCTAATGGGGGTCTGGGGCCGTCACGCCTTGGCGTGCTGCGCACGACGGCCCCAGACCCCGTTTATTGGCGTTTGGTGCGAACCGGCCGCGCGATCATCCGCCGGCAATCGCCCCTACAACGATAAACAATTCCGTGCCGTCGACCACCGGCTTCGGCAACGGTTCATCGGGCGCGCAGTGCGACAGATCCTGCTCGCAAGCAAAGAACCGCAGGAACGGCCGCCGCCGCTGGCTCACCGCGTCCCGTATCGTTCCGCGCAGCATGGGGAAATCCGCCTCCAGCGCATCGAGCAGCGATCGCTGCGTGGCCGGCCCTCGCACGTGAACCACCACCTCACGCGCCACGCCGGCCAGGGCACACAGGCCGGACGGAAGCTCAACCCGGATCGCCACGGTCACGGCAAGGTCTGCGCCTCTACCGACAGCACCGCGGGGAGATCGCGTACCAGCGCCGACCATGTCTCGCCCGCATCCGGAGAGCCGTAGATCTGGCCCCCGGTCGTGCCGAAATACACCCCGCAGGAGTCGAGGGAATCCACCGTCATCGCATCGCGCAGCACGTTGACATAGCAGTTCGACTGGGGAAGTCCGCGTGTCAGCGGTTGCCAATCGTTGCCGCCGCTGCGGGTTCGATAGACACGAAGCTGCCCATCGACCGGAAAGTGCTCGGCGTCGCTCTTGATCGGCACGACGTAGAGCGTTTCAGGTTCGTGCGCATGTACGTCGATAACGAATCCGAAATCAGTCGGCAGGTTGCCGCTGATCTCATGCCAGGAATCGCCCGCGTTGTCAGAGCGCATCACGTCCCAGTGCTTCTGCATGAACAACGTATTTGGCCGCGCCCTGTGCATCGCGAGATGATGCACGCAATGTCCGACTTCGGCGTCCGGATCGGGGAGCTGGGCGGAATGCAGGCCGCGGTTGATCGGCAGCCAACTCTCGCCGCCATCATCGCTGCGAAACGCCCCGGCGGCGGAGATCGCGATGAAAATACGCTGGGAATTCGTGGGATCGAGCAGCACCGAGTGCAGGCACATGCCGCCCGCGCCGGGTTGCCACGCCGGTCCCGAGCCATGCTTGCGCAAGCCCGACAGCTCCTGCCAGGAATGGCCGCCATCGGTGGAGCGAAACAATGCCGCGTCCTCGACGCCCGCGTAGACTGTATCTGGCGAGGTGAGCGACGGCTCAATGTGCCAGACGCGCTTGAACTCCCAGGGATGCGGCGTACCATCGTACCATTGATGGGTTCCGGGCACCCCATCATAGAGGAATTGGTTGCCGACGGCATGCCAGCTTTGACCCCCATCGTCGGATCGCTGGATCACTTGCCCGAACCAACTGGACGATTGTGAGGCGTAAATACGATCCGGATCGGCCGGCGAGCCTTTTACGTGGAAAACTTCCCACCCGGCGAAGAACGGGCCCGCGACTGCCCAGTCCTTGCGTGCGCCGTCCGCGGTGAGGATAAACGCGCCCTTGCGCGTGCCAACCAGAAGCCTGACTTTACTCATTGGTTGCCCCCACGGAAGCCGCGACGTTACCGAGATAGCCGCCTCGGGCACTAGCGGGCAAGCTGCCCCCGGGACAATCGTCGGCGTATCGGCTTGAAGGAACGCCTACCGCGCCGCCACCTGCCGCAAGTGCAACATGATCCCCAGCGCCGGCAAACTTGCCACGATCGTCAACGCATAGAACGGTGCCCACCCCAGCGCCTCCGCCACGTACCCGGCGCCGCCGCCCAGCGTATGGAACGCCAGCGCCGCCACCGACGACAGCAGCGCATATTGCGTCGCGGTATAATTCCGTGAACACAACGCTGACACGAACGTCAGAAACGCCGCATCGGCCGCCGCCCCCGCGAACGCCTCCCCCCCCACCTTCAAGAACAACATCCACGCCCCGCCGATCGCCAGCAGCGCCAGATACAGCCCCAGCGACGCCGCCTGCACGGCCCCCGTCACCAGCACCGCGCGCACCGTGCCGAGCCGTGCCACCAGCCACCCGCCGAACGCCGCGCCGCCGAAAACTCCCAGCAGCGACGGTAGAAAATTCGCACTCGCCACTACGCCAGAGGAAAACCCCAATGCCTGGTGATAGTACGAAGCCGCCGTATTATCCGCAAATACCTTGCCTAATCGAAACAGAACCACGAACGCCAGCACCTCGCCGGCTCCCGGCCGCATGAAGAACTCCGCCAGCGGATCGAGAAACGCGTGCCGGAACGATGCCAGGAACCCCGGCGGCCCCAATCTGAGATGTACCGTCGGTTCCGGCACAACAAGCGTCAGCAGCGGCGCCAGCGCGAGGAGCGCCGCCATGCACAGCATGGCGCCATGCCAGCCCAGCACGGTAGAAAGCGCTATCGCCCCGCTGCCCGATGTCAACATCGCTGTGCGATAGCCCCACACATACGCCGCCAGCGCCGCGCCCTGCCGCGCCTCCGGAAAGGTCTCGATGCGCCAGGCATCGATCAGGATATCCTGGCTGGCGGACAGGAATGTCAGTGCCGCCGCGGCCATCGCCGTATGCGCCGCGTTCAGCGCCGGATCGGTCAGCGCCAGCGCGCAGCACGACCCGGCCAGCAGCGGCTGCACCACCAGCAGCCAAAACCGCCGCCGCCCGACCCCCGCCGCCCGCCGCGGCGGCGCCCGGTCGAACAGCGGTGACCACAGGAATTTCACCGTGTAGGGCAGCCCCAGCCACGCCGTCAGCGACACCGAGTGCACCGAAACCCCGGACGTGGTGAACCATTGCTGCAGCGTGAACACGGAAAGCGGCAGCGGCAGCCCGGAGAAAAACCCGAACCCCAGCATGCGCAGCAGCAAGGCATCCCGCAGCACGGCAGGCGCGTGCGAATCGGGCACGTCATTCATTGTAAGTCCTTGCCGCACCGGCCGAGGGAAAGGAAGGCCAGGGCTCTGAGGCTGTGAATCTATTGGTTTCTGGACCGAAGGCGCAACAATAAGCCATTGAAATTGCTGGGTTATTTTTTGCAAAAATCGGCCAAAACCAATAGATTCACAACC
>Ga0181531_10002789_pt1 | contig 10808 bp, 9 predicted proteins | sample PEATcosm2014_Bin_38_FD_119743 | JGI IMG/M metagenome (GOLD analysis project Ga0181531, IMG submission 119743) | Peatland microbial communities from MTU Mesocosm Facility, Houghton, MI, USA - PEATcosm2014_Bin11_10_metaG | ecosystem: Environmental > Terrestrial > Soil > Wetlands > Peat | place... | reverse complement strand
CTGTAAGGTAATCGAAAGAGTAAATCCCAGCCGCTAGCTTCTAGCCTGACCTGTTTCACCAGGAAACGAACTCCAATCCAGAGCCACGTATCTTGGAGCTGTTGGCAAGAGCTAGAGGCTAAAAGCTAGAAGCTGGAAGCTGTTCCTTCAAGGAGAAATCGACTTTGGATCGATTTACCGGAGTGCTGGGGATTCTGGCCGTGCTCGTGGCGGCCTGGCTTGGTTCCACCGATCGCAAACACATCCGCTGGCGCACGGTCGCCTGGGGACTGGGCCTGCAAGTCACCTTCGCCTTCCTGGTGCTGCGCTTCGACTACGGCCAGCGCTTCATGACCTGGGCCGGAAGCGTGGTCAATTCCATGCTGGCTTCCACCTTTGCCGGAACCAAGGTTCTCTTCGGCGCACTGGGCACGCCCAACTCCTCGCTCGGCTCCATCTTCGCCTTCCAGGTGTTGCCCACCATCATCTTCATCTCCGCCTTCTTCGCGGTCCTCTATCACATTGGAGTCATGCAGATCGTCATCCGGGCCATGGCTTGGATCATGCTCAAGACCATGCGCATCTCGGGCGCCGAAAGCATGAACGTCGCCGCCAGCATCTTCATGGGCCAGACCGAGGCGCCGCTGACCATCCGGCCATTTCTTAAAGGCGCCACGCGCAGCGAACTGATGACCATCATGACCAGCGGTATGGCCCACGTTTCGGGCGGCATCATGGCGATGTACATTGCGCAAGGCGTAGAGGCGCGTCATCTGCTCTCCGCCGTCATCATGACCTCGCCCGGCACCATCCTGCTGGCCAAGATGCTGGTCCCTGAAACCGAAGTGCCCGCCACCGAAGGCAAGGTCGTCATCCCCAAGGACGAGCTGCACAAGGACGAAAACCTGATCGGCGCCATCGCCCGCGGCACCATGGACGGCGGCAAGCTGGCCTTCAACGTGGCCATCATGCTCATCAGCTTTCTCGCCCTCGTGGCCCTGCTCGACAGTCTGCTCCTATGGGCCCACGGTGGCCTGTCTTTTATCCCCGGCTCACTTGGCCAGATTCTCGGCTTCGTCTTCGCTCCGGTGGCCTGGCTGATCGGCGTTCCCTGGCACGACTGCCTCGCCATCGGCAACCTTCTCGGCACCCGCATGGCGCTTAACGAAGTCATTGCCTACATTGCGTTGGGTGCTGAAAAGGCAGTGCTCGCGCCGCGTTCCTTCACCATCGCCACCTTCGCGTTGTGCGGCTTTGCCAACCTGGGCTCCATCGGCATGCAAATCGGCGGCATCGGCGCGCTGGTTCCCGAGCGGCGCAACGACCTGGCCCGGCTCGGGGTCCGCGCCATGCTGGCCGGCACCATGGCCAACCTGATTTCCGCGTCGATCGCGGGGATATTCTTGGGGTAGGATTCTCCTCGGAGGCCCTCCCCATGAGCGATGCGCAATTGAACGGGATGTGGAACGAATTCGTCGAAGGTCGCACGGAGTTGGTCTTCGACCTTCTCGCCGGCGGATACCCCGCGGACCACAAGGACGATAGCGGCGTCTCCCTTATCCGGCATTGCGCCTACTACGGAGATGTCAGCGCCATCCGATTCCTGCTTTCGCAGGGGGAGTCGCTCGACTCTCTCGGCGAGAACTTCGATCTGACCACCGCTTCCTACCATGGCCACTGGCGGCTCTGCAAATTCCTTCTTGAGCAGGGCGCGAACGTCAACGAGGCTTCGGCTGACACCGGCGAAACTCCACTGCATGCAGCTCTTTCGAAGACGGACCGCATGGTCTACGACCGGGTTCTCATCGTGCTCCTGTCCCATAGGGCGAATCCGAATGTGGCCACAAGGCCGGGGGTGGAAACGGGCGCCTTCATGCGGGATTGCCGAACCAAGGGCGAAACGCCGCTCCACCGCGCCGCTGCCTTCGGCGAAGTGGAGACCATACGCCTGTTGAAGGGCGCCGGCGCCATCGCCGACGCAAAAGACGCCAACGGGGATACGCCGCTCTCCTGGGCCAGTTGGTACGGGCGTCCAACCCCCATCCTCCGGGAATTACTCTACGGCAGCTTCCGCATCAACCCGCAAAACCAGCCCATGCGCGCGAATCTGCTGGGAAAGCCGCTAACTTAGCTCCTGCCGAGACTCGAAGCCGAAGTTTGCAACCGCCGTACCCGATAGTAAAGCGTAAGGAACGTCACCGACCCGCATGTCAGCAAGCTAGCCGCCATGCCCAGGATCAGCGACAGATCGTGCTGGTAAAGGCCGTGGACGATGCCGATGGCCTGCAGCACGCTGAAGCCGCCGAAGGTGATCAGCGAGATGCCCTCATCGCTTTTCTTCCGCCAGACCGCCAGCACCTGCGGCACGAAGAGCAATGCATTGCACCCCAGCCCCAATCCAAAGATCACGGCCACAATCTGCTTCATGCGACGCGCCCTCCATCGCGAAATCTCTCCGCATTGCGCGCCCGTGCTTTTGCCGCCTCTTCTTCCCTGCTCCTTGGCGGCGCATTAGTCTCCAACGAACTGAGTAGGCGGGCCGAGACAACGGCGATCTCATCCACGGCTCGCAGGAATGCCGCTTCGTTTGCCTTCGACGGCTTATTGAAGCCGCTGACCTTTCGCACAAACTGCAGCGACGCCGCTCGAATCTCCTCGTCCGTCACCGGAGGATCGAAGTTGAAAAGCATCTTGATATTCCGGCACATTGCCCAGCACCTCCATCAAATCCTGTCCTCCTCTATTGGCGGAAGCAGGTCTGCTCCAATAAGGACTCCGCTGCGGAGAATCCTTAAAACGGTTTGCCGCGGAACAGGTATACCAGTTCGATCACCAGAATAACGACCACCGTCAACTCCAGGAAGAATGCCCTGCTCTGATTGAATTGATCCACCATGAAGCGATACAGTTCCTCGGCGGTATGTACTTTGCGCGTGACGAGTTCTTTGTAGTCGGGCACTCCGACCTTCAAGGCCGCCAGCTTGTAAAGCCGCGCCGAAAACGTGTCGCTGAGAAACTTGATGGCGTTATCCACATGCTCGGTAAGCTCGGCCACATCGAGCAGAACCGTGTGCAGCCGGGTCGCTGACCGCGCCAGCCGCCACCGCGCCAGCATCCCCGTCCCTTCATCCAGCAGCGTATACACCCGTTCCAGCTCTTCGGTGAGCAGATCGTCATAGTGCCGGAACTCGAGCAATTGCGAGTTGGCATACTCCAGCAACTGGATCGCCGTCTCCGCGCCGGGGGTGCTGTCATAGAGAAACGCCGCGTTCCAGCCGATCACCGCAAGGTCGTTCGCATAGTAGGAGATGCGCGATTGCAACACCTCATTGCACTCGCTCTCGGCCAGTTGCGCTATCTCTCCGCGCACCACCTGCACAATGCGGGGCCCGTGCCGTTGAATCAGCTCAGGGACAGTGGGTGAGCCGGTAATCTCACGGGCATGGAAGATCAGGTAGTCCTCGCTGAGCCACTCTTTATAGGGCTTCACCAGCGCGGGGGCGGCGCGTTCCAGGCTGGCGCGGATGATCGCCCCCGCCTGCGCCGCAAAGTCGATCTCCCAGACCCATCGGCTGGCCAGCCCGATCAGCTTGCTCCAGCCGCCCACAAAGGCCAGCTCGAAGACCACGCTCGCTACGCCGTAATCGTAGTATTTGATCTCGCCCTGCAGCCGCTCGCCGCTTTCCAGCACCAGCGTCTCCAGAGGAGCCACGACCGGCGGACGCTTGTAGCGGATGTAGTCCGGCGCCGGATGCTTGGGGCTGGGCTGCGCGACCTTGCGGGCGCGGATCAGCTCCTCGAGCCGGTCCAGGTGAATCGACTCGCACACGTTGAACTGCAACAGCACCAGCACCGACCCGCGCAGTATCGTGTCATCCGCTTGCATCCCAGACTCTTGCATCATCCATTGATCGTACCCCGCAGGCGCAAGCCCAACAACAACCTCGCCAGGGGCGCACCGCCGGTCATCCGAATCAGCCAGAAGCGTCATCCTCTTGGGATCCAGGTAGCGAGAATCGCGGAATCTCTCAACCTGTAGAATGAAGGAGACGCATTTAAGCGGCTAAAAAATGAATTACTTCGACCAAGTCACTGAGGCCGCGGCTTTTCTGCGAAGCGGGATCGGCAGCCTCAAACCTCAGATCGGCATCGTCCTCGGCTCCGGGCTGGGCGCGGTGGCCGATTCGGTCGCTGCGCCGGTCGTGGTTCCCTACGCGGAAATTCCCCATTTTCCCCGGTCCACCGTCGAGGGGCACTCGGGGCGGATCGTTGCAGGCTCCATGGGCGGTGTGCCAGTCGTCCTCATGCAAGGGCGGGTGCACTTCTACGAAGGCTATTCGCCGCTTGAGGTCACTTTCCCTATGCGCGTGCTGGGTGCGCTGGGGGTCCAGGCAGTGGTCCTGACCAATGCCGCCGGTGGCATCGCGGAAGGCTACCGCGTGGGCCAACTGGTGGCGCTGGCCGACCACATCAACCTCATGGGCTGGAACCCGCTGGTGGGGCCAAACGAGCCGCGCTTCGGCTTCAGTCCCGGCGCGGGGCTGCCATCCCTCGCTTCCGGCCTGCGCTTCTTCGACATGACCGAGGCCTACTCCCGCCGGCTTCGCGCTTTGGCGAAGGAAGCCGCAACCGCAGAAGGATTTGCCCTCGAAGAGGGCATCTATCTGGCCGTCTCCGGACCCAGCTTCGAGACCCCCGCAGAGATTCGCGCCTTCCGCGCCCTGGGCGCAACCCTGGTCGGCATGTCTACCGTTCCTGAAACTATCGTCGCCCGTCACATGGGTCTGGAGGTCCTCGGCATCTCCTGCGTCACCAACCTTGCCGCCGGCCTGGGCGCAACGCAACTCAGCCACGAGGAGGTCTTCGAGGCCGGTCGCCTGGTCGATCGCCGGCTCACTCGCCTCTTCGAGCGGCTCATTCCCAAGATTTCCAGCCTGCTCGTGCCGGAAAGCAAGCAGCCATGAGCGATTCTGGTCTCAGATCCCGCAGGCTTCGCCGGCGCAAGTTGAAATCCACTTATTATTCTGGTGCAACTTTTGGTTCATTTACTAAAGTTTCATCGCGCAACTACCGGTTATTCCCGTCTATACCGATAAGGTGAGGGAAATGATCGGCAAATCCTTAAGCTCGATCAAGCGCAACGCCGCCTTCTTGCTGCGACAGGGGATCTCGCCCCGCCGGCTGGCGCTCACGCTTGCGCTCGGATTCGCCATCGGCTGCATTCCAGTAGTGGGCATTCCCACGGCATTGTGCGCTGTGCTCGCACTCGCACTCAGGTTGAACCTGCCTGCCATTCAGGCGGCCAACTATGCCGTGATGCCTCTCCAATTGGTGCTTATTGTGCCCTTTGTGCGGCTGGGCGGCTGGCTATTTGCCTCCGGCCCCCGGCAGGAATTCGCGGCCAGGACTCTGCTGCACCTCTCGTCCTATACCTTGTTTTCGCAGTTGGGCGCGCTCACCGGCTACGCGATGCTGGCCTGGCTGGTGATTGCCGTCCCGGCCGTTGCGCTGATGACTGTAACGCTCACTGTTCTGCTGCGACGGGTTCCGGCCCTGGCCGCCATTGAAGCCGGCGACTGAGGCATTTACTTCGCTGCGTAGGGGTCGGGTACCGGCTTGGCGCTTTCGATCCATGCGGTGTAGATCATGTCCCGCAACATGCTGGCCCCGGCGGCCAGCCGTTCGGCGGTAAACTCCCGCGACTCGGCCGTTCCTTTGTCGACAAACCCTCCAGCCTTTTCCAGTTGGTAGACCTTTTCAACGTAGGTTGCCGTATGGCGCAGGTAGGCCACGTAACTGTCGAAGACGTCGCCGTCGATGGCCTTGGGCTCCGTCATCCTGGCTCGCACCTCGGCCTCGTGCACATTCGCGGCCACGAACGGCCCCTCGAATTGCCAGTGAATCTGGTGGCCGGTCGTGTACCCGTTGGGGTTCGGTCCCACCCAGCCGTTGTAGTTCACGGTGGTGTGCAAAGGCTGCGAGGCATCGCCCACGTAATGGCCCAGCCAGCCGGCATAGAAGATCGCCGCCTGCTCCACGGCGCGCGTGTCCTGCTTGGCGGCTGAGAGGTTGCGGAACTCCCGCAGCGCGGCCTTCAGACGCTCCCACACCTCGGTTGCCTCCCAGGGTTGCAGGCCGATCTTTTCCGGCCGCTGACCGGCAGCAAACACTTTGGCCTCGAAGTCCAGGCGGCGGCGCGGCAACGGGCCCAATGCATCGGCTGGCTCCAGGTCGATGAAGTGCTCCGGGGCCTGCGCGGCGCTCAGTTCCGGCTCGGCAGGCGAGCGCCAGCGGTCCGGCTCGGGCCCCAGGTACTCGATCTCATGGATGGCCGCCTCGGAGCGCAGAAAAGCCGGCGCATCCGCGGGAAGCGTGCCGGCCGCCAGCCGGTTGATCAGGTGATGGCCCTCGTTGCCCCATGCGCGGGCCTCAGGCGGCAAAACGGCAGCACAAAGAAACCCGGCTGCGAAGACCGCTATTTCCACAAGATGAAACGGCGAACGGGGACTCAACATGAGGCCAGTATACGGTTGTACCCGGGAGCGCATTTTGAAGATCGCGCGAACTAAACGCTCCCTTGCGGCCGATTCTCGGCGATGTCGATCGAGCTGTCTCCAACAGGACTTCGGCTGTACCGTTAACTAACCTGTTTCGCCCCTGGAAACACCGTTTCGAATTGACTAGAGAGTCTGGAAACAAACGCTTATACTACCTGCAAATCGCCTGTAGGCAACCATTCGATGGTCGGTGGGTAAGGACAAATCGTTCTTTCGAGCTGGAATGGCCTTCCGGCGGCGCAAGTCCAAAGCCACCGTAAGCGACCGGATTATTGGGTGTTCGCACGAAGGAAATCATGCACGACCGGGCAAGTGAAGCAGCGACGACCGGAAGTGGGCAACCCGCGGATGCTGTCCGGGGCGGGCTTTCCTTTGCCTGGTCAGTACTCGCAGTTCTCGCGGTAGCCTTGGCGATCGGAGCGGTAACGGTACGCCTGGCAGTAGGACCCCAATTTGATGGACTGGTGGCTCTTACTACCGGCGGAGCCGCTGCGGTCCTCATTCTTCGTGTTCTGGTCAGGAAGTCCACATCTCCCGAGCTTGCAGCGCTGCCTATCGAGGAACCGCTGAAAGACCTGCTCGACTCCGCCGGACCCATGATCATGGCCGTGGGGCTCAATGGCCGCTTTACTTATCTGAACCCCGCCGCGGAAAGGCAGTTGGGGTACCACGCTTCGGAACTGCTCGAAATGTCGAGCGCGGGAAAGATTCTGGCTCCCGGTCAAGGTGAGCGCCTGGTGCAGGAAATGCTCAAGCTGGGGGACAGCGCAGCCGTTCCCCCGGTGTCTGCCGGTGACCGGCTGGCGGCCTACATGGATTGCATCCGCACCTTGCCTCCCAGCCAGGTGCCCAGTTTCGACGCGCAACTCTGCGCCAAGGATGGGAAAGTCCTACCGGTTACACTTCACCTTTCCGCCCTCCGCGACGACTCCGGAGTGCTCTCCGGCTTGGTGGCGGTAGCGCTGGACCAGAGCGCCCACCTGCGCCAGGAACTGGCCCTGCGTGAATCCCAGGAGCGATATCGCGACCTGTTTGAGAACTCCAGCGAGATGATCGCGACGCTCAGCCCGGCAGGCCGGTTTCTTTATGCCAATCCCGCTTGGAAGCGCTGCTTCGGCAAAGACAATGCCGAGCTTCTGGCTCTCGATTCGTTTGAGCAGATCTTTGGGGCCAGTTGCCACGCCGAGGTGGACGCCCTGTTTCGCAGCGCACTGGACGGCGAAGTGGTCGACCGCGCGCCATTGCGCAGCCACACGCCCGACGGCCGGATGCTGGAACTGGAGCTGAGTCTGAGCCAGAGACAAAAGGCAGGCAACCCGCTTGCGGTGCGTTGCCTGCTGCGGGACGTTACCCAGCAAAAGCGGCGCGAACACCGCCTGGCCCTGCAACTGGTGGTGGCCCAGATCGTGGGAGAGAACGTCTCTCCCGAGGTCACGGCAACGCGCATCCTCGAGGCCCTCTGTGTCTCCCAAGGCTGGGACCTCGCCCTCAATTGGAAAGTCAACACCGAGGAGAGCCGGCTGGAATTTGCCTCCGCCTGGGGCGCTCCGGGCCGCCGGGCTGAAGGTTTCATTCAAGAGAGCATGGGGCAGATGCTGGCCAGCGGCACCGACCTGCCCGGACGAGTGTGGCAGAGTGGCCGCCCGGTTTGGATTGCCGACCTCGCGTCGATGCCGCTCAGCCCTCGCACCCAGTCCGCTCTGAAACACGAAATGGTCTCTGGCTGGGCCGTCCCCGTGCGCGTGGGCAACAGCGTGCTGGCCGTTCTCGAGTTCTATTCCCACTTCTGTCTCCGCGAAGACGGTGAAGCAATGGCGGCCATGGAGACGGTTGCAGCGTCGCTGGGCCAAATGCTGGCGCGTTCCCGCGAGCGGGACCGCGCGGAGGATCTCTTTCGCCAGCAGGAGATCCTGCTTGACTCAGTCGCGGACGGCATCTGCGGCGTGGACCGCCGCGGCCTGGTGAGCTTTGCTAACCCTGCCGCGGCCCTCCTATTGGGGGGCTCGGCCGCCACGTTGACCGGCAAGCCTGTGCATGCCCTGCTGCACGGAGCCGCTCCACCAAATCGTCAGTGCGGCGACGACTGTCCACTCCTGCGCGCCACCGGCCACCACATGGCTTCGGCCGGCGAGGACACGATCTTCCGCACCGACGGCAGCTTTTTTCCGGCAGAATACTGCCTCACGCCCATCCTCGATCAGGGACGCTTTTCCGGTTCGGTCCTCAGCTTTCGCGACATCAGCCAGCGCTTTGCTCTGGACCGCCTCAAGGACGAGTTCATCTCCACCGTCAGCCATGAGCTGAGAACGCCGCTCACTTCCATTCGCGGAGCGCTGGGTCTGCTCTCGTCCGGCATTCTTGGCCCGATGAGCGACAAGGCGGCCAACCTGCTGCGCATTGCCCTTACCAACTCCGACCGGCTGGTGCGGCTCATCAACGACATTCTGGACCTGGAACGGATCCAGAGCGGCCGCGAACCTCTCACCTTCCGCTCGGTCCAGTTGGCGGAGATCGTCCGGCAGGCTATCGACGGGATGCAACCGGTGGCGGAGGCGGCTGGCGTACAACTGATCCACGACACCACCGAAGTCCAGATCGCCGCGGACCCCGACCGCCTGTTGCAAGTGATAACCAACCTGCTCTCCAACGCTGTGAAGTTTTCTCCGGCCAACTCGACCATCTCCGTCATGCTGCGCCCTGGAGTCATGGGCGTCACCCTTTCGGTCATCGATCATGGCCGCGGCATTCCCGCCGACAAGCTGGAGGCGATCTTCGGGCGCTTCCAGCAGGTGGACGCCTCGGATTCCCGGCAGAAAGGCGGCAGCGGCCTGGGCCTGGCCATCTGCCGCACCATCGTGATGCAACACTCCGGACGCATCTGGGCCGAGCGGAATCCGGTGCGCGGCTCCACTTTCCGCGTGTACCTTCCCTACCAGCCGGTTCCCCAAGGAACTCCAAGCGACGTTTTCAACAACGAGTCAGGTCGCGGCTCGGTGCTGTTGGCCGATGCCAATGGGGCCTCGCGTAGGCACACAGCAGCGCAGTTGAGCCGCCATGGCTACCGCGTGGTTGAGGCAGCCTCAGTGGAGCAAACGCTTGCGGCAGCCCACAATGGCGTTGAGGCTATCCTGCTCGATACCTCCCTGGACGGCATGAATGGCTGGGAGATTTTGCCGCTCCTGCGCCAACTGGACCCCGAGGCCCGGACGCCTGTCGTTCTGCTCAGCGTTGAGAACCGGCAAAGCCCCGTAGATCTTCCTCCCGGCGCCGAGGGATGGGTCACCAAGCCGTTGGATGAAGATGCCCTGCTGGGCGAACTGGCTCGTGTACTCTGCGGCCCGGGCGAAACCGCACGCATTCTCGTCGTCGAGGACGATGTGGATCTGGCGCACATGATCGGCGGAATCTTCTCCCGCGAAGGTATCGCTGTTGAACTTGCGCACACACTCCAGGAGGCGCTGGACGCATGTTTCACCTTTGAGCCTCACCTGCTCGTTCTCGACATCGGGCTTCCGGACGGCGACGGATTCAACGTAGTGGATTGGCTCCGCCAACACGAGAACCTGGCCAGCCTGCCGCTTGTCGTCTACTCGGGCCGCGAACTCTCAGCAGGCGAACGCCGCCAGCTTACCCTCGGTCCTACTCACTTTCTCGCCAAAGCTCAGGTACAACCGGAGCAACTTGAAGCTCTGGTCTTGACGATGCTGCGCAGTTCGCGTCAGATGGAAGAGACTAAGCCCAAGGAATCGCCCGTCAAGAATCCATGATTGATTTGACGTGTGCACTTTTCCCAAGCCGGCGCCCTGGAATCCAGCTCTTTCATGTATTTGGGGCATGTGCCATTCTTGGGCAGCAGGTCAGCGCCGCGCAAATACGAAGGACCGCCCTTAGACGCTCCAAGACACCGGTGGAGGTGAATCAACAGTGGCGCACCGCATCCTGATCATCGACGACGAAGACGATATTCGTGAAGTTGCCGCGCTCAGCCTTGAGACCGTGGCCGGCTGGGACGTGTCGGTGGCAAGCTCAGGAGGCCAAGGCCTGGCCCGCGCGGTCGAGTACCAGCCCGACGCCATTTTGCTCGACGTCATGATGCCCGGCATGGATGGCCCCTCCACCTTCCGCGAGCTGCGCAAGAATCCCGCCACGGCGCACATCCCCGTACTGCTGCTTACCGCCAAGGTGCAAAGCTCTGACCAACGCCGTTTTGCCGACCTTGGCGTCGAGGGCGTGCTCTCGAAACCCTTTGACCCGATGACGCTCTCCACCGAG
>Ga0181531_10002788_pt1 | contig 10810 bp, 6 predicted proteins | sample PEATcosm2014_Bin_38_FD_119743 | JGI IMG/M metagenome (GOLD analysis project Ga0181531, IMG submission 119743) | Peatland microbial communities from MTU Mesocosm Facility, Houghton, MI, USA - PEATcosm2014_Bin11_10_metaG | ecosystem: Environmental > Terrestrial > Soil > Wetlands > Peat | place... | reverse complement strand
GATGCCATGCCGATGTTGAGGGTGGTGTGCGGGTTCGACTGATTGGGCGCCGACGGCGCTTCATAAAGCGAATTCGCGGCTGCCTGGCGCTTGCCGAACATGATCACCTCGGACCAGGCCTGCTCGTGGACCGGCGGTGGCTCGGCGTCCAATTGTCCCGGCAGGCTGAGTGCTGCCTTGAAGTTCTTCGCGACGTGCTCCGCGCCGGTGGCGTCGGTGAATGGCAAAAGTGCCGCGAAACGCCCGCGGCCGAGGCAGCCCAGCATATCGTGCGGGCGGCGCAGCGTCGCGCGCAGCAGGGCGGCGACTTCGGCCATGCGTTTGTTACGGGCGTCCACCCGCACGCCCGGGGCGGTGTAGCCGGCCCAATCGATGACGAGAAGGCTCAAGCGGGTTTCGAGCTGGGACGCGAGCGTGCCTTGCACGGTCAGGTAGTGGGTGAAGCAGGGGCGGTTGGGTAGACCGGTGAGCTGGTCGCGGCCCTGGGTCTTCTGGAAATCGATCGCCGGGGGCGGCGTCGGCACGACGCGCAGGTCGGGCGGAATCCGAAGGGCATCAGGGGGTTGGCGGTCGGTCAGGCGGCGGAGAAGTTTCACTGTGTGGCTGCTTTGCGTTGTGGTGGCCGGGCGTAGGAGCGGATGAGCGTGATCTCAAAATAGGTTAATAACCGTCCTATAATATATGTCTCGGATCAAAAACAAGGAATTTTGCGCGGTGATCAAGTAGTAAGGCCGGGGCTCTGCCCCTGGACCCCGCTGGGGCCGGAGGCCCCAGACCCCAATCGCGCTGCGCGGCTTTGTCTTACTTGTGGGCGAAGCCATTCAATGAAATGGATTATTTGGCTTCGCTGGTTCCCCCAACGACTCTTAATGAATGGGGTCTGGGGCCTCCGGCCCCAGCGGGTCCAGGGCAGAGCCCTGGCCTTCCTTACCTAGCTATCCATCTTCAAAGCCGCGAGAAACGCGGTTTGGGGGATTTCCACCTTGCCGAACTGGCGCATGCGCTTCTTGCCTTCCTTCTGCTTTTCCAGCAGCTTGCGCTTGCGGCTGATGTCGCCGCCGTAGCACTTCGCGGTGACATCCTTGGACAGCGCGCCGATGGTTTCGCGCGCAATGACGCGGCCGCCGATCGCGGCCTGGATGGCGATCTTGAACAGTTGCCGCGGGATCAGGTCTTTGAGCTTGGCGCAGATCGCGCGGCTGCGCGCTTCGGCGGCGCCGCGATGGGCGATGAAGGAGAGCGCGTCCACCAGGTCGCCGTTGACCAGGATCGAGATGCGTACCAGGTCGCCTTCGGCATAGCCGTCGAGCTGGTAGTCGAAACTCGCGTAGCCGCGGCTGATGCTCTTGAGGCGGTCGTAGAAGTCGAACACGACTTCGTTGAGCGGCAGGCGGTAGACGGCCATGGCGCGGTTGCCGACATAGGTGAGGTCCACCTGCTGGCCGCGGCGCTCGCTGCACAGGGTGAGCACGTTGCCGAGATATTCGTCGGGCACCATGATCGTGGCGCGGATCCAGGGCTCTTCCATGTGATCGATGACGCTGCCGTCGGGCATGTCGGCCGGGTTGTGCAGCTCGATCAGCTCGCCGTTGGTCTTGTGCAGCTTGTAGACGACCGAGGGGGCGGTCGCGATCAGGTCGAGGCCGAATTCGCGGGTGAGGCGCTGCTGGATGATTTCCAGGTGCAGCAGGCCGAGGAAGCCGCAGCGGTAGCCGAAGCCCAGGGCGGCCGAGGTTTCCGCCTCGTAGTGGAAGCTGGCGTCGTTGAGGCGGAGTTTGCCCAGGCTGTCGCGCAGCTTTTCGAAATCGTCGGCGTCGACCGGGTAAAGGCCGCACCAGACCACGGGGACGGAGGGCTTGAAGCCGGGCAGGGGGGTTGTCGCGGGATTGCGGTCGTCGGTGATGGTGTCGCCGACGTTGCAGTCGGCGACGGTCTTGATCGCGGCGGTCAGGAAGCCGATTTCGCCGGGGCCGAGATCGTCCACAGCCACCATCTTGGGGCCGAACACGCCGACCTGTTCGACCACGTGGGCGGCGCCGGACGACATCATGCGGATTTTCTGGCCGCGTTTGAGGCGGCCGTCCTTGATGCGGACAAGAATGATCACGCCGAGGTACTGATCGTACCAGCTATCGACCAGCAGGGCGGTGAGCGGGGCCGTGGCGTCGCCGGTCGGGGCGGGCAGGCGGGTGACCAGCGCCTCGAGCACACCCTGTATATTGAGGCCGGTTTTGGCGGAGATCAGCACGGCATCGTCGGCGGGCAGGCCGATCACGTCCTCGATCTGCTGGCGCACGCGGTCGGGTTCGGCGGCGGGAAGGTCAATCTTGTTCAGCACGGGAACGATTTCATGGTGCGCGTCGATCGCCTGGTAGACGTTCGCCAGGGTCTGCGCCTCGACGCCTTGTGAGGCGTCGACCACGAGCAGGCTGCCTTCGCAGGCGGCCAGGCTGCGGCTGACCTCGTAGGCAAAATCGACGTGGCCAGGGGTATCCATCAGGTTCAGCGCGTAGGTCAGGCCATCCTTCGCCGTGTAGGCCAGGCGCACGGTCTGCGCCTTGATGGTGATGCCGCGCTCGCGCTCCAGCTCCATGCTGTCGAGCACCTGGTTGGTCATTTCACGATCGGAAAGAGCGCCGGTGGACTGGATGAGCCGGTCGGCGAGCGTGGATTTGCCGTGGTCGATGTGGGCGATGATGGCGAAGTTGCGGATGCGCGCCAGTGGGGTGTCGGTCATCAGGGGGAGATAGAGGCGGCATGACCGTGCAGCAAGCAGCGAGCGGCGCGGTGGCAGGGCGGCACTGCCGCGGCGGCGTGCTGTTGGGTGGACGGTGAAATCGGGTTCCATTTGCGCGGATAAAGAGTAGAGAGGCGAGACGCGGCAGTAACAAAGCGCAAAATTGAGGGTTGTCTAAATTTATGGTGATGACAACGTCAAAAATAACACTATAGTAGACGAATGGGGCCAACCTCCCGCATTGTGGATGGAATTAAAGTGAAACCGACATTTTCATGCATCGCAGAACGGCAGCCCGTTACGCCGCCAGGCGCCTAGGCAGCGGCGCCGAACATGGCCACTTTGCCTGGCCGCTGTGTCAACGTCATGTACTGCTCGCTCGGCGCGGCCGGCACGGTGGTGCGGGTGCCCGCGGACGGACCGTTCGTGTGCCCGTATTGCGGCAAGGTGATGGTGGCGCCGTCGGCGCGCCGGCCGCTGCGCGATTTTGTTTTTGCGTGGTTCGGGGCCGCGGTTTTGATCGTGATGCTGGCGGCGTTCGTGGGGGGCGTGCTGCTCGGCGGCGGTTGGCTCTGGCCGTTCGCAACCGGTTTCGCGATGATGTCGACCGGCACGCTGGTCGGTCATCCGGGGCCGCGCAACGCACCACCGGGCCCGCCACCGAGTCCCCGCCCCCAAGGCAAACCGGATGGCACGCAAAACCTGCGTGGCGTTGACGACTCCGGCCGATCAAGGCCGTAGTGGGACCTAGGACGGCGCCCGGGGCGTTTTATTCCGGACGAAAGTTTACGGTTTACGCAAATATCGATCACATCCGCGTGAGGAGCGAGACAACGTCTCGCTTTGCGATATGTTTTGCGCGAAAAAAAGCGACGTCGAAGTGCTGCGGCGCAGCAAGCGACCGGGATCGATCGGATCCAGCGTCGCCGATAGCGGATTTTCGCCGCGGCACGGGGCCGTCCAAGGGTTCGCATCGCGGGGGCCGGACGAGGTGTTGAAGGGCGTTTTTTAGCGGCGGGCCGACCTTGCGTGTTGGCCGACATATTGCGATCCCATTGCACAGGGCATTGTAAGGAGCATCATGCGCACACCCGGCCGCTGCACCAATCATGAATCCTGTTGGCTCGCCAACGGCGGGCGCGACATTTGGGTGCCGGTCGGCGACGACTTCGTGTGCCCGGTGTGCGCGGAACCGCTGACCGCGCCGTCGCTGCAGGCGATTTCGACGCGCAGCATGGCGATGGCGGCCGCGGCCAGCGTGGCGCTGGTGGCGCTGGCTGGCGGCGCCGGATTCGGCCTGGTGCGGGCCATCACTTATGCAACACACGGCGCGCCGGCTCAGTCGAGCGCGATGCGGGCGGCGCCGCAAATTCGCACGGCGGCGCGGCAATCACCGACGCCGGGCGGCACGCTGAAGGTCGCGTCGCTGAATACCCCGTCGCCCGCGCCCGCTGCGCCGCCCGCGCCGGTCGCCCCGAAGGCTGCAACGACCCCGGCGCCCAGCGCGCCAACGACGCCAGCGGCGACCGCGCTCGCGTCGGCTCAGCCGCCCGCACCTACGGCTGCGGCAAACCCGGCGCCCGCGGTGCGCACGACGCAAGCCGTTGCCCCGCCGGCGCCGGCCACTCCGGCGCCCGCGACCGCGGTTGCTTCGGCGCCTCCCGCGAAACCGCAAAATCCGGTGGTGGCGCAGAATCCGGCGCCGGTGGCGCCGGCCGCGCCGCGCGGTACGCCGCCGCAGCAGACCGCCGCGGTAACACCGCCGACGACGCAGGCGCCGCCCGCGAAATCGACGCTCGGGTCGCCGAAGCCGGAGGTGGCGCAAGCCGGAATGTTCCAGAAAGCCCCGCAGACCGTGGCGGCCGAGCCGGAAACTCCAGCCTTCGACAATCCCGACGGCGCCCGTTCATTTGCCAGCGGACCGATCGTGGCGCCGGTGCGGCCGTTCCCGAGCACCATTCAGCCAACCTCCAAGCCGCGCTCTGTCGAGGTCGCGCAGGCGATTACCTATGGCCAGCCGCGCGGACCGGAGGGTGAGGGCGTCGACAGTACCGGGCGCTGGAGGCATCGCGCGCCGCCAGTCGACCGCTCGGGCTTCCTGCCGGGCCCTGGCTCCGGCTTTTTGCCCGGCGCGGATTGGTCCAGTTCCGGCGATGCCGGCGCGAGCGAGCCGACGCAGCCCTATCAGGTGGCGCAAGGCGATGCCGAGGAGAGCGCGGCGGCGGCGGGCAGCTTCGACAGCGGCACCGCGGCGCCGAACGTGCAGAACGATACCGCGCCTGCGGACGCCGCCGAGGCCGCCGCCGCAATGATCGCCACCGGCGAAATGCCACGCCTGGACGGCGACGCGGGTGCCGCAACCGCGCCGCCGGCGACGCCCGCCATGGTAACGCGCCTGACGGTGCCAGCGATGGCAGGACCGATCCCGACCGACCTGCCGGCACAACGGGTCGATGTGGCGGCGGCCAATGCCATCGACGATGTGCCGGATGCACCGTATCGCCTGGCGCAACTGCCGCCGGCCGCGCCGGCGAAGTTGGTGCTGCCGGTCTACCCCTCGATCGCCGACGACCTGCAGGAGCCGGGCCGGGTGGATGTGGGCTGCATCATCACCGTGCGCGGCGAACCGGACGATTGCGCGGTCACCCGCCGGCTCGGTGGCCCCGCCTTCGCCGACTCCGTGCTGAACTGGCTGCATAGCGGCGAAGTGCGCTACCGGCCGCACCTGGTGCACGGCCACCCGGTGCCGGAACTGCGCCGCTACGACGTGAAGTTTATCCCGTAAGTCAGCTAACAGCTTACAGCTAACAGTGGTTGGGCATTTGTCGGACGGCTGATGACTGGCTAGTGAAGCCGGCATGCCGGACGATGCCACGCGATTCCTTGATGTAAAATTGGCCGAGGCGCTGAGCGAGCGCTACCTGGCCTACGCGCTCTCCACCATCATGTCGCGCAGCCTGCCGGATGTGCGCGACGGGCTCAAACCGGTGCACCGGCGGCTGATCTACGCCATGCATCTGCTGCGGCTGGATCCGGCCGCCGGCTTCAAGAAGTGCGCGCGCATCGTCGGCGACGTGATGGGCAAGTTTCATCCGCATGGCGACGCGGCGATCTATGACGCCATGGTGCGGCTCGCGCAGGATTTCGCGGTGCGCTACCCCCTGGTCGAGGGCCAGGGCAATTTCGGCAATATCGACGGCGATAACGCTGCCCATATGCGCTACACCGAGGCGCGGCTTACCGAGGTCGCGCAGGCGATGCTGGCGGCCATCGCCGACGATGCAGTGGATTTCCGGCCCTCCTACGACGGCACCGAGGAAGAGCCGGTGGTGCTGCCGGCCGCGTTCCCGAATTTGTTGGCCAATGGGGCCGCGGGCATCGCCGTCGGCATGGCGACATCGATCCCGCCGCACAACGCGGGCGAACTGTGTGCCGCCGCACTGCATTTGGTGCGGCATCCCAAGGCCACGAGCGCGGATTTGCTCAAACACGTGCCGGGGCCGGACTTCCCGACCGGCGCCGTGCTGGTCGAGGACGCCGCCTCGATCCGCATTGCGTACGAAACCGGCCGTGGTGGTTTCCGCCTGCGCGCGCGCTGGGCGGTGGAGCAGGGCAGGTTCTCGACCTGGGTCATCGTGGTCACCGAAATCCCGTACCAGGTACAAAAATCCAAGCTGATCGAGCAGATCGCGGCGTTGCTGGAGGCGAAGAAACTGCCGCTGCTCGGCGATGTGCGCGACGAAAGCGCCGAGCTGGTGCGCCTGGTGCTGGAGCCGAAAAGCCGCGGCGTGGAGCCGGAAGTGCTGATGGAGACGCTGTTCCGCGCCACCGACCTGGAAGTCCGCTTTCCGCTCAACATGAACGTGCTGACCGCCGACCGCACGCCCGTGGTAATGGGCCTGCGCGACGTGCTGCGCGCCTGGCTCGATCACCGCCACGAGGTACTGGTCCGCTGCACCAAACACCGGCTCGCCGCGATCGAAAAACGGCTCGAAATCCTCGATGGATTTCTCAGGGTATTCCTCGACCTGGATCGCGTGATCCGGATCATTCGCGAACAGGACGATGCCAAGGCCGGGCTGATGAAGGCGTTCAAGCTCTCCGATGTGCAGGCTGAGGCGATCCTGAACATGCGGCTGCGCAGCTTGCGGCGGCTCGAGGAAATCGAAATCAAAAGCGAGCACAAGGCGCTGACCAAGGAGCGTCGCGACATCCAGGCGCTGCTCGGCAGCGACAAACTGCGGTGGGATCGCATTGCCGCCGAAATCGAGCAAACCGCGCGGAAATTCGGTGGCGGCACGCTGGGCAAGCGGCGCACCGATATCGCGGCGCCGCCGGCGCCCGTGGATGTTAGCAACATCGTGCAGGTGGACCGCGAGCCGATCACCGTCATTCTCTCGGAGAAAGGCTGGGTGCGCGCGGTGCGCGGCCACATCGCGGACGGCGACAGCCAAAAATTCAAGGAAGGCGACAAGCTGCGGCAATTGTTGCCGTGCGAAACCACCGACCGCCTGGTGCTGTTCGCGACCGACGGCCGCGTATTCACGCTGCGTGCCGCCGATGTGCCGCGCGGCCGCGGCGACGGCCAGCCGATCCGCCTCATGATCGACCTGGCCAACCAGGATGAAATCGTGGCGTTCTTCGTCTGGCGGGACGAGGCGCGCTATCTGGTCGCCGGCAGCGCGGGTCGCGGGTTCGTGGTCAAGGCGGCCGACCTGATCGCGGAAAAGCGTACCGGCAAGCAGGTGCTGAACGTGCGCGAGGGCGAGCGCGCGCTGCTGTGCGTGCCGGCCGCCGGCGACCACGTGGCGGTGGTCGGCGAGAACCGCAGGATGCTGATATTCCCGTTGGATCAGTTGCCCGAAATGGCGCGCGGCACCGGGGTCGCGTTGCAGAAATACCGCGAAGGCGGCCTCGCGGATGCCAAGGTTTTTGCGATCGCCGATGGGCTGACCTGGAAATCGGGCGAGCGCACACGGACGGAGACGGCGCTGCGCGACTGGCTCGGCGAACGCGCCCAGGCCGGGCGAATGCCGCCCAACGGCTTCCCCCGCAGCTTGCGGTTCTCGGGCTGAGGAAGCAGGAAGGCCAAGGGGCTCTGCCCCCTGGACCCCCGCTAAGGACAAGTCCTTAGAACCTATTCATTAGGTCAGGGGACAGGGAGGGGGGCAACTCGCACTTCCCCACACACGCGCAGCCCCCCTCCCTGTCCCCTGACCTATTAAATGGGGTCTGGGGCCTACGGCCCCAGCGGGGGTCCAGGGGGCAGAGCCCCTTGGCCTTCTTCCTCCCTTTGCACGAGCCCGCACGCGGCGTAGCGTTGGCGGCAACGCTTGGGGATGGAAATGGTCATGGCGAAAATGGGCCGGTGGGCTGGTGTTGTGTCGGCGGTGCTGGCGGGGCCGGCGTGGGGCAGTTCGGTGGGCATGCCGACGCCCGTGATTACAACGACCAGCGGGCCGATCCAGGGCTTCGAGCAGGGGGGGATCAATTACTTCCTGGGCGTGCCGTATGCGGCGCCGCCGGTGGGCAGTTTGCGCTGGGTGGCGCCGACGCCGCCGACGAAGTGGACCATGACGATGCAGACCGTCGCGTTCGGGAATTTCTGTCCGCAGGGCGAGAGCCAGCTCAGCCCTGGCGGCGGCAGCGAGGATTGCCTGTATTTGAACGTGGAGGGGCCGACCGCGGCGACCCCGGGCAGCAAGCTGCCGGTGATGGTGTGGATCCATGGCGGCGGGCTGACGACCGGATCCGGACAGGAATATAACGGAACGAACCTGATTCAGAGCGGCAATGTTGTTTTTGTCTCGTTGAACTACCGGCTTGGGCTGCTGGGGTTCTTGGCGCATCCGGCGCTGGCGGCGGAAGACACCGCGCATCATAGTTCCGGCAATTACGGCATGTTGGATCAGCAGGCGGCGCTGGCGTGGGTGCGCGCCAATATCGCCAATTTCGGTGGCGATCCGAACAATCTGACCATCTTCGGCGAGTCGGCCGGCGGGCAAAGCGTGATTACGCAGCTTTATTCGCCGTTGACCGGGAAGCTGAAGGCCGCGGTGATCGAGAGCGGTGCCTATGCGCGCAGCTACCCGACGCAGGCGCAGGCACAGACCGACGGCAGCGCGGTGGCAAGTTCGCTGGGATGCACGAGCGAGACGGACGCCGCGTGCCTGCGCGCGCTTTCGGTGGCGGCGCTGGTGGCGGCTGGTGGCAGCGAAACGAGCTCGTCGACTGTGCAGATCGTGCCGAACGTGGATGACTGGATGCTGACCGAGCAGCCGTTTCAGGCTTTTGCCGCCGGCAATTTTCAGCATATCCCGATCATCGACGGCACCAATCACGACGAGTACCGGCTTTTCGTGTCGCTCAACGATTTGGAGAACGCGCTGGCCGGCCACCCGGGCGGCTACACGCCGGCCGAGTATGTGTCCTTGGTGCAGGGGCTGGCGGGCAGCTATGCGCCGGAGGTTCTGGCAGAATATCCTCTGTCGCAATATGCCAGCCCGAATTACGCGGTGGCGGCGGTGGCGACCGATTACGCGTTTTCCTGCGGGGCGCTGCTGCTGGATGCACTGATGTCCCAATACACCTCGGTGTATGCCTACGAATTCAACGACATTAATCCGCCGAACATTTTCCTGCCATACGATCCTTACATGCCGAGCATCGGCGACAGCCATGCGATCGAGCTGCCGTATTTGTTTCCGACTTATCGCAACGAGACGCTGGATCTGGGGCCCGCGGTGTTTACCGGACCGCAGCTCTATCTGGGTGCGGGAATGCGCGCGGCGTGGACCAGCCTGGCGCGCTATGGGCGGCCGCTCAATCCGCGCGGCGGCTATTGGGGCAAATACAGCATTGCCGCGCACGCGTTTGCGTCGTTCTTGGCGCCTTCGAATGGGACGGAGACCAATTTCTACAGCTACCACAAATGCGGTTTTTGGGGGCCGGCGCTGCTGAGCGAAGCGGGCCTGACGCCGAATACGCAGTATTAAGAAGAAGGCCAGGGGGCTCGGCCCCCCTGGCCCCCCCGCTGGGGCCGTAGGCCCCAGACCCCATTTTGTGGCTTCGCCGTCAGACGCGGCGAAGATTGTGCACAGGAGAAACCTATGAGGGCGTTCATTCTGGCAGTATCCGCGGCACTGGCGCTGGCGGCACCGGCCCGGGCTACGGACGCGGTAGATCCGGCGCTGGCCGCCGCCGTGCAAAACGCGGCGCGCAGCGCCAATTTTGTTGCACGGGACCGCTACCGGCACCCAGTTGAGGAATTGACCTTCCTGGGCGTGCGGCCGGACGCGACGGTCATGGAAATCTGGCCCGGCGGCGGCTATTGGAGCGAAATACTGGCGCCCTACCTGCACGACCGCGGCACCTATTATACGCCGGTGGAAGCGGGCGGCGATTGGGCGAAGTATTCTACCGCGTTCCGCAACAAGGTAGCGGCGGATCCGAAAACCTTCGATCGCGTGCATATCACGGAAATGGGTGTCGGGCATGATGACATCGCGCCGCCGGGATCGGTGGACCTGGTACTCGACACGCGCAATTTCCATAACTGGGTGGAAATCGGCGACGTTGACGAAATGCTGGCGGATATCAAGCGCGCGATGAAGCCCGGTGGTATCCTGGTGATCGAGGACCATCGCGCGCTCGATACAGTGCCGCAGGATCCGAAGGCGGACAATGGTTATGTAAGGCAGGATTTTACCATCGCGGCCGTCAAGAAGGCCGGCTTCGAGTTCGTGGAATCGTCCGAGTTGCTGGCCAATCCGAAAGATACCAAGAACTGGCCGCAGGGCGTGTGGACATTGCCGCCGACGTTCGCACTGAAGGACCAGGATCACGCGAAATACGCCGCAATAGGCGAAGCAGATAACTTCTTGCTGAAATTTCGCAAGCCGATGTAGCGTGGAGAGATAGGCCTCGGGTTTCGGCTCTATAATACCAACCCGCGTAGAGGTTAATACCAACCCGCGCAGTGATCGACTCTCCCAGGAAGGCCAGGGCTCTGCCCTGGACCCGCTGGGGCCGTCACGCCTTGGCGTGCTGCGCACGACGGCCCCAGACCCCATT
>Ga0181531_10002787_pt1 | contig 10811 bp, 10 predicted proteins | sample PEATcosm2014_Bin_38_FD_119743 | JGI IMG/M metagenome (GOLD analysis project Ga0181531, IMG submission 119743) | Peatland microbial communities from MTU Mesocosm Facility, Houghton, MI, USA - PEATcosm2014_Bin11_10_metaG | ecosystem: Environmental > Terrestrial > Soil > Wetlands > Peat | place... | reverse complement strand
TTGTAGTGGGCGTCGGCGAAAGTGGGCTCAAGGGAGATGGCCTGGCGGATCATGTCGACGGCGGCGTCGCCGCGACGATCGCGATAGAGGATCAGCGCCAGGCGAAGGAGAGTTTCGGCGTGGTGCGGGTGCTGGGTGAGAATTTGACGATAGAGTTTTTCGGCCTCTGGGAATCGGCCGGCTTTATGGTGCTGAGTGGCCAGGTCGAAGGTTTGCTGGATGGGGACTTCGGTCATGCGTTAGGCCGACACTATCGGGCGCGGTGGCGCGGAATTAAAGGGTGTTTTCGGTAATTTGATCCTCGCAATCGCGGAGGCCCCAGTTTTCGTCGTTGGGCGCGAGGGCGATGGCGCGGCGGATTAAATCGAGGGCGGCGTTGTTTTGTCCGGCTTGATAGGCGAGGACGCCGAGATAGTGCAGGGCGGGGGCATGCCGGGGATTTTGGGTGAGGATTTGGCGGTAGAGCTGGTCGGCCTCCTTAAGGCGGCCGGCGCGATGGTGGCGCATCGCCAGATCGAAATTGGGCTCGGTCGCAAGTTCGGCCATGTGCTTTATGGAACTATCCGGGAGGGGATGGGGATTGGCAAGGGATCTACAATGGGGGGCGCGCGGCGGATGGGGTACTCCTAACGTTTTGAAATCTCGGTTCTTACTGGCGGGATATCAGGGTAAAGAGCACATCTATAAGACTGACAACCAACGCGATCAAAACCAAAACGCCCATGAAGCTCACCCAGCCCCGGATGGATCGCAGATGCTTCTCGATTTCGACCAGTTGCAGCGATTCGACCGTTAGTTGTGGTCCGGGCGGCGGAACTGGCGCAACCGGGTTTGGGGCTGGCGCTGCTGGCGTTGGCGGTACGACCGACTTTACCGACTTGACGAATATATTCCGCGCTTGCGCTGAGGCCGCTGCCTGTTCGTCCGTCTCCGCGTGAACAATATGAACAACATTTTTCCCCGTGTGTCTATCGACGCCCTCGATTCGCCATGACTGCATCACGGCATATTCGCCCAACTAATCTAACAACGCCAACAAATCCTCGATTTCCCACAGCCTTGTCGTTAATCCCGCTTCGCGCGGGCGACGGGCGTTGTGGGGCGAAACGCGGCGGGTTACACTTGGTTTACCAATTTGTAACGGAGGATCCCCCGATGAAAACCTGGAATATGGCGCGTGCGGCGGCGTTGTCGATTCTTGGCGTTTGCATTTGCGGCGGCAGCGCGGCGACGGCGGATGCGGATTCGCCGCAGCCGGGAACGGGGCCGCTGGCGAACTATACGATTTTGAAGAGCAGCGATTATGGGAAGTCGATGACCCGCGATTTTCCCGCGCTGACGACGGCCCGGCAAGTGGTTCGGGCGACGGTTCCTGACCTGGTGGCGTATTTCGGACAGAAGCCGCAGCTCGTCGGGGTTTATCAGGATCAGAAGGACCATAAATCGGCTTGCGTGTTCTTTTCTGAAAATCTCAATGGGCAGGCGGTGAAGGGAATCTCGGTCATCAAAGTTGAGGACGATGCGACGCACGAATGGGTGGTTTTCTGTCAGGCGAATGCGCCCAAGGGGGAGGCGATGAAATTGCTTTCGCTGGATAAGCCCGCGGGGGCGGGGGACGGTGGTGGCGCGGGCGGGACGCCGGCGAATGTGCCGAGCGGTGATGCGGGGGCGACGAATACGGTGGCCGCCGCGAATTCCGGGAGCGGAAACGCGACGGCGGTTGTGGCGGATGCGAAGGTCAATTTGCAGACTTATAGTTTTCCGGACGGGACGGGAACGGTCGGCGTGCCGGACGGGTGGACTTGCGATTCGCAGACGATCGGCAACTCGGCGGTGAAGGGGCCGGCGGATCAAATCGTGGGAATGGATCTGGCGGGGATTGTGGATGTTCCGGGCGGGCAATCGCTTCGCATGTTGCAAATGGGCGGAGGGAATCCGGCCAGTGCGCTGGTCGCCCCCTGGAGCCCGGACCCGGCGACGGCGCTGCAGAATCTGCTCGACGCGATCAATCGGATTCAACAGACTCGGGGCGGGCCGATTACGACGGTGGATCAGGTCATCAGCCAGCAGCCCAGGCCGGTTGGGCCGGGGATGCAGAATGGGCATGCGGCAGTTATCGAGCTGGCGCTCACTCGGACGACCAATGGCGTCGCCAAGAAGCTTCACTCGATCCAGCTATTTGCCATCTACACCTTCAACGGCGGGCAGGATACGTGGTGCTATTACGGGTCTGAGGAGATGGCGCCGGAGGAGACTTTTAAGCAGGATTTGCCGGTGATGAATGAGATTTATGATTCGCTGAAGGAGAACGCGGCGGCGATAAACGCCAAGGGTGCGGCGGAGCAGCAGCAGGCGAACCAAATTGTGCAGCAGACTCAGCAGATGACGGCCAACACCGACGCAACCATCGCGCAAATGCAGAACGCGCAATTGCAGTCGGATAAGAGCTTCGCGGATGTGGATGAGGGGATTCGAGGATATCGGGAGGTCTATGATACGCAGACGGGGGATCAGGCGGATGTGAATCTTGGGGACGTGGATGGGGTGGTTAATGCGCTAAATGAGGGGGACCCCGGGCGGTATGTGCAGGTGCCGTTGCGGGATCAGGTGGGGCAGTAGGAGGGAAGGAGGAGAGTCGCGTTTTTCCTTTGGACTAGACGGCGCTTAAATTTTGCGAATTAGAAACCGTGCTTGTCATCACGGCCATGAAATACTGCTGTTTTAGCGCATGGCCGCGGTGGAAGGTTCGGTTGTGGGCGGGATGATAGCACTAATTAGGCGCGTCGTCTCTTCTTCGTTAAGCCCGCCCCGTCCACCTCCTGTGATCATGGCGGAGCCACTGGTCAGCGGCCCGCCGAGTTTTGGGGCGCTGATGGTCTTGTTTTCCACGATGATCGCCAATCGCGCTCGGGGATGAGGAATATCTTTCCGCTGGCTGGCGAGATCGTACCAATGGGTCGTAAGTTCCCCGAGAAGCTTGGTTCCGCGAGGGTCGAGCGTAACCGAAACAGCGCGGCTTCCATTACTAGCCGTGGATTCGCGGGCATCTACAAAACTCCACGCCGGCGTGCTCGTATGATCCATTGACGCGTCCGGGGTAACAAGCACGGGGAGGAAATGACTGCCGTTCCATGCGAGCGTCTCCGGCGGGAGGCCGGGCTGGTCGAAATCCTCCGGGTGTTCCACCTCGATCCAGCGCATAGTGTCGCCGGGCTGCGGGAGCGGGCCTGGGCCGCCCGTCTCAAGGCGTGAGTCCATCGTAGTTAAGTCACTCGCATTTACCGTGACCGTGTCGGCCACGATATGGAACTCAACGGTAGTAACTCCTGTCGGTTGGGCCGGTTGGGAGGCGTCGGCCACGGGAGCGGCGGCTTTAGCCGGGAGGACGAGCCAGACGGCGATGCCAGCGAGGGCGAGCAATGCGAGGAGGCACGTGGCGGCACCGGCCATTTTCAGGATGTGGAGGCGTTTCATGATAACGGCTCCTTTCATAATTAGTTCGGCCTGGGCGCTGGGGGCGGCGCTAGTCACGGAAATACTGACAGAGACAACGTGGCCGGGGGCCGTGGTGATGACTTGATGTTCGAGGCCGCGTTCAAATGCGCCGGGGGAAAGGACCAAAGGAAAATGCTTGAGACGCGCGCGGAGTTTTTCGATGGCGCGGCTCAGGCGGCGCTGCGCGGCGGCCGGGGAAATGCCAAGGATCGTTGCAGCTTCCTGGTGACTGAGGCCTTGGTAGAATCGCAGGAGAATGAGGCGGCTGTCGCGTTTGGGGAGGCGGGCGACGGCATCGTCCAATTGAGGCAGAATTTGTTGCCAATCTTGATCGGCCGGGGGAGGTGTTTGCTCCGATTTCATGGCCGCGGCTCTCCGTTCATGTTTACGGCGGCGATATTCAATCTTGCGGGCAGTAGCCGACGCGTAGCGCGCGGTTTTGAAGAGCCAGCCGGAGATGGATGCGCCTGGACGAAGGTGCGGGGCTTTTCGGGCAAGAGTGGCGAAGACGGCCTGGGTGACATCTTCGGCAAGGGCGTCGCCAGCGTGACGGCGGCAGACGGTATAAACCCAGTTCGCGTGGCGATTGACGAGCGTCGCGAAGTCCTGCTGAGAGCCGGTGTGCACGTAGTTGGCAAGTAAAGCGGCGTCATCCATGGGATTTCCTATGCACGTTCCATTGCCGATGGAGGAAAAATCAGACAACGTTGGCTGAGTGTATCGCCGCTGCGGCTGTTAAAGGCGTCAAAGCTCGATTGGAGTCAATTGAGGAGTAGCTTACCACTGAAAGAGGTGGGGGCCGGTTCGGAGGCTTCGAAACAAGGGCATGCTACATGCCCACTTGCCATTTGATTTCGCCGGCGACGAGGGTGGCGACCGGGCGGGCGGTGACATCCCAGCCGTGGAAGGGGCAGTTGCGGCTTTTGCTGGCGAATTTGTTGGCGTCGATTTGCCAGGTTTGGGTGGGGTTGATGACCGTGATGTCGGCGATGGAGCCGGGGCGGAGGGTGCCGCGGTTTAGGTTCAGGATTTTTGCGGGGGTGGTGGACATTAAATCGATCAGCTTTAGCCAGGGGATGTGGTTGGGTTCTACTAATGCTTTGACGTAGAGGGGGAGGGCGCATTCCAGGCCGATGATGCCGAAGCTGGCGGCTTGGAATTCGAGTTCTTTTTCTTCCGCCAAATGGGGGGCGTGGTCGGTGGCGAGGCAGTCGATGGTGCCGTCTTTGATGCCGGCGATGCAGGCGGCGACATCCGTCGCGGTGCGCAGGGGGGGATTCATTTTGAAATTGGTGTCGTAGCCCCGGCAGGATTCGTCGGTGAGGAGCAGATGATGCGGGGCGGCTTCGGCGGTGACGCGCTGGCCGTCTTTTTTGGCGCGGCGGATTAGCTCGACGCTCCAGGCGGTGCTGATGTGCTGGACATGATAGCGGCAGCCGATGGTGCGGTTGAGGAGCAGATCGCGGGCGATCATGAGTTGTTCGGCTTCGGCGGGGATGCCGGAGAGGCCTAGTTCGGTGGAGACGATGCCGGAGTGCATGGAGCCGCCGGCGAGAGTGGGCTCCTCGCAGTGCTGCATGAGGCAGGCGTCGAACATTTTGCAATATTGGAGCGCCTTACGCATGACGGAGGCGTCGGCGACGCCGATGCCGTCGTCGGTGAAGGCGATGGCGCCGCGCTGGAGCATGGAGCCGATCTCGGCCAGTTCTTTGCCCTGGCGGCCTTTGGTGATGGCGCCGATGGGGTGGACGTTGGCGAGATTGATCCGCTGGGCGGCGCGCAGGACTAATTCGATCTGGCCCTCGTTGTCCAGCGGGGGCTTGGTGTTGGGCATGCAGCAGACGGTGGTGAACCCCCCCGCCACCGCGGCAGCGGAGCCTGTCGCGATGGTTTCTTCTTCCTCGTCGCCGGGTTCGCGGAAATGGACGTGGATGTCGATTAGGCCGGGGGTGATGTAGCAATGGGTGGCGTCGATTGTCTGGTCGGCCTTGGCGAGATTTTCGCCGATGGCGGCGACCTTGCCGTCGCGAATAAGAAGATCGGCCTTGCGCTGGATCTGCTGCGAAGGATCTAGGATCGTGCCGTGTTGGATTAGCGTTGTGGCCATAATGGTGGAAATTCGAAATTCGAATGACGAATGACGAATCAAATTTCAATGATCGAATGTTCAGTTGGGCATTCGGTCATTGATTCGTCATTTATCATTCGTCATTCGTCATTCTCTCTGTCTCCTAGGTTCCGCCGGCGCCGGCGACCAGGTATAGGACTGCCATTCTTACGGCTAGGCCGTTGGTTACTTGTTTCAGGATTCCGCTGTTGGGGCCGTCGGCGATGGCGGAGCCGATTTCTATGCCTCGGTTCATGGGACCGGGGTGCATGACGAAGACGTCTTTTTTGCAGCGGGTGAAGCGTTCGTGGGTTAGGCCGAAGAATTTGGTGAATTCGCGGACCGAAGGGAACTGACTGGTGGCGATGCGCTCGAATTGGACGCGGAGCATGTTGATGACGTCGACGTCGCCGATGACGGAATCGAAATCGTGCACGCAGCGGGCGCCCAGGGCTTCGAAGGATTTTGGCAGAAGCGTTTGGGGGCCGACGAGGATGACCTCGGCACCTAATTTGGTGAGGCCCCACAGATTGGAGCGGGCGACGCGGCTGTTGGCGATGTCGCCGACGATGGCGACCTTCAGGCCCGCTATTTTTCCGAAGCGCTCGCGGATGGTGTAGAGATCGAGCAGGCCCTGGGTGGGATGCTCGTGGGCGCCGTCGCCGGCGTTGACGACGCTGCATTTGACGCTGCGGGAGAGAATCTCGGCGGCGCCGGCGGCCTGATGACGCAGGACGATGATGTCGACGCCCATGGCTTCGATGTTGCGGGCGGTGTCGATGAGGGTTTCGCCTTTGCTGACGGAGGAGGCTTTTTCGTAGAAGTCGATCACGTCGGCGGAGAGGCGCGACGCGGCCAGAGAAAAACTGGTGCGCGTGCGCGTGGAATCTTCGAAGAAAGCGTTGACCATCACGCGGCCGCGGAGAGCGGGGACTTTTTTCACGCTGCGCGTGGAGACTTCCTTGAACGAGTCGGCGGTGTTCAGGAGCAGTTCGATTTCGGCGACGGATAAATCGTGTAGGCCGAGGAGATGCTTGCGCGTCCAGCGGATGGGCTGGTTATGGGGATGCTCTTTTTTCATTCGCGCGGCTCCACGAGGATTTCGTCACGCTGGTCGATCTCGGAGAGTTTGACGTTGACGCGGTGGTCGGCGGGGACATCGGTGAGGACGAGTCCGACGAAATCGGCCTGGATGGGGAGTTCGCGTCCGCCGCGATCGACCAGGACGGCGAGCCGGATGGCGCCGGGGCGGCCGAAATCGCTCAGGGCATCGAGCGCGGCGCGCACGGATCGGCCGGTGAAGAGGACGTCATCGACCAGAAGGAGCGGGCGCTGATCGATGTCGATGTGGAGGTCGGTCGGTCGGACGAGGGGGCGCGGGCCGATTTCGGAGAGGTCGTCGCGGTAGAGGGTGATGTCGAGGACGCCGCGACCGATTTGATTGAAGCCGCGCTGGCGGAGAATTTCGGCGAGGCGCTGGGCGAGAATTTCGCCTCGGGTGCGAATTCCAACGATATTTAAGGGGGAGGCGGGGGAAAAAGCGGCGGCGATTCGGTCGGCCAAGGCGCCAATCGTCCGCCGAACGTCCGAGTCGTCGTAAACGTTCCGCATTAAAAAAGGGAGGGTAATCGAAAGGGGGCTGAAATACAAATTGGGAATAGTTGCCAGTTGCTAGTTGCCAGTTATTGGGGAGCGGGCGATGAATGCCGGGACTTGGACTTTAGTGGGAAGCACCCAGACTTTGATCTTCGGTGTCGATTTCTTCGACTTGTTCGAGCGGAGGGGGTTTGCCTAGTCCGAAGGATTTGCGGATCAGGAAATCCAGTAAGCGCGCGGGGAGGAATCGGTTGGCGAAGACGCCGGCGTAGGCCTCCCAGGCGACCAGGGTGTAGATGGGGGGGACTTTGCGCGTGAGGCAGCGCTCGACGGCGATGGCGACTTCGTCGGCGGGCTTGGCTTTTTCGGCGGCGCGGAAGACGTAGCGGGAGACGGAATCGATCAGGCGGCCGTAGAGGCGGCGGCAATCGGGGCGGCCGGCCAAGGCGGCGACGCCGGATTTTTCTTTGCGCCAAATTTCGGATTGGATGGTGCCGGGAATAATCGTGCTGACGCGAACGTCCTGGTCATAGAGTTCGCGGCGCAACGTGCTGGAGAATGAATCGACCGCGGCCTTGCTGGCGCAGTAGGCGCCGAAAACGGGCGTGGGGACGGAGGCGGTGACGGAGCTGATGTTGACGATGCGGGCGGAAGTCGAGGCGTTTTGCGAAGTGAAGGTTCGCAAAAACGGCAACATGGCCTGGGTGACGGCGATCATGCCGAAGAGGTTGACGTCGAATTGGCGTTTCCAATCGGCGAGGCCCACGCTTTCGCAGGGGCCTACGACGCAAATGCCGGCGTTGTTGATCAGGGCGTATAGGCCTTCGCCGTCGAGGATGTGCTCGATAAACGCGGTGGCGGCGGCGATGGAGGCGGGCTCGGCGACGTCGAGCATTACGGCGCGGATTCGATGCGCGGATTCGTGGACGGCGCTTCCGATGGATCGGAAATCCTGTTCATTACGAACGGTGGCGATGACGCGATAGCCGGATCGCGCGAGGCGAATGGCGCAAGATCGGCCGATGCCAGTGCTAGCGCCAGTTACTAGAACGAACGGATTGAACGTATTATCGGCCACCCGCCGGAGATTACCATATCCACCTACCGGAAGTTAAGGGGAACTTTTAGTGGCAAAATGGTGGAAATTTGCCGGGAATTATGCGGCTTGGAGAGTGAATAACGTGATTTCGGGGCGGCACCAGTCGTGGATGCGTTGGCCGTAGCTGAGGCCGCGGTTGACGTAGAGATGTCGGCCACTGACGAGATAGTAGCCGTGAGTATAGTGGCGATAGCGATTGGGATAGAGGGCCCGGCCGATGGGGCTGACGGCGAGCTGGCGGCCGTGGGTGTGGCCGCTGAGCATCCACTGCCAGGGGAAATCCATCAGTTGTTGAACATTGGCGGGATTGTGATTGAGGCAGATGATCGGGGCGTCGGGGTCGAGGCCTGCGAAGGCTTTTTGGGGATCGATGTGACCGGACCATTCGTCGTCGAGGCCGACGATGTGGAGAGGTTTGGCGCCGGGGGCGGCGGTTAATTGGACGACCTGGTTGCGGAGGACGAGGAGGTTGCGTTTCTTCAGGCAGGCTTCGAGGTAATCGGCGCGGCGGCGGCCTTCGCCGTTGGTGCGGCGGCCGTACATGCTGTAGTCGTGGTTGCCGAAGGTGCAGACGACGCCGTGGGCGGCTTTTAAGTGGGAGAGGAGGGTGGCGACGCGCGAGGCGAAGCGATAGCCGCCGGTGATGAGATCGCCGGTGACGACGACGAGGGAGGGTTTTAATTCGTTGACCCAGCGGAGGTATTGGATGAGATATTTTTGCCAGACGACGGGGCTGTAATGGAGGTCGGAGATTTGCACGATGGTGAAGCCGGCGAGGGCGGGGTCGAGATTTTTGAGGGGCATGGCGCGGCGATGGATTTCGACCCAGCGTTTGTTGACGGGCAGCGCGTGCATGCCGGTGAGGCCGAGGCGCGACATGTTGCTCCAAATGGCCTTGCGCCAAACGTGCTGGCGCGACCAGCGGGGGCGATCGAGGAATTTGAGCAGGTCGTCGATCATGGCTCGATCATCGAGAGAGCGGCGGCGATTTCTTCGCGGGCATGTAAATCGGGCTTTTTCTCGGCGGCCTGGATTCCCTGGCGGTACGCTTCCCTGGCATCGGCAAGTTTTCCCATCGATTCGAGAAGCAAACCTTTTTGATGATAGGCGTAACAGTAAGTGGGATCGGCCTGAACCACGCGCTGGAAGAATTCGAGAGCGGAATCGGGCTGGCCGGCGTTACGGTGTTCCATCGCTATGGCATAGAGGAGAAACGCGTCGGCGGGGGATTTTTCCAGGAGCTGCTGCAATTTTTGGAGACGGTCGGATGGCGCGGGCATGGTACGGCGATTTCGCTAGAGGTTTTTTTTGTGATCAGACCCCTTTGGGCTTCAAGGCCTTATAGGGCATGTGGAGCGATTCGGCAACGGCGGCGTTGGTGACGCGGCCGCCGACGAGATTGATTCCCTGTGCCAGGCCGGGGTCCTCGGCGGCGGCTTTTTCGTAGCCGGCCGTGGCGATCTTCAGGGCGAAGGGGAGCGTGGCGTTGCAGAGGGCGATGGTGCTGGTCCGCCCCACCGCTCCGGGCATGTTGGCGACGCAATAGTGAACGACGTTTTCCACGACGAAGGTGGGCTCCTGGTGAGTTGTGGGCCGGCTGGTTTCGACGCAGCCGCCTTGATCGATGGCGACATCGACGATGACCGAGCCTTGGCGCATTTCCGGCAGATTCTTGCGGGTGACCAGCCGGGGGGCTTTGGCGCCGGGAATCAGGACAGCGCCAATTATCAAATCCGCATGACGAAGATATTCGCGTACGTTGTGGGGATCGCTAAATATTGTTTTGACGTTGGCGGGCATGACCTCGGCGAGATACCGGAGGCGATCGAGATTCACGTCCATGAGGGCGACGGAAGCGCCCAGCCCGGCGGCGACGCGAGCGGCGTGGGTGCCGACGACCCCGCCGCCGAGGACCAGGACATTGGCGGGGGCGACGCCGGGGACGCCGCCGAGGAGGATGCCGCGGCCCATCATGGGTTTTTCGAGATATTTGGCGCCTTCCTGGATGCTCATTTTGCCGGCGATTTCGCTCATGGGGGTGAGGCACGGGAGGCGGCCGTTGCGATCCTTGATGGTTTCGTAGGCGATGGCGGTGATTTCGGATTCGAGGCATGCCTGGGTTAATTCCGGAGACGCGGCCAGATGAAAATAGGTGAAGATGATTTGGCCGGGACGGAAGAGGGCGATTTCGGAGGGCTGGGGTTCTTTGACTTTGACGACCATGTCCATGCCGCCGATGGAGTCGGCGTGGCTGGGGACGATGGTGGCGCCGGCTTTACGGTAGTCTTCGTCGGTGAAGCCGCTGGAAGAGCCCGCGGAGTTTTCGACGAAAACCTGATGGCCGGCTTTGATGAGGACTTCGGCGCCGACGGGCATGACGCCGACGCGGTATTCATCTGCTTTGATTTCTTTGGGGACTCCGATGCGCATTTTTCGAATCTCCGTGCAACATGGTAGGTGGCGGCGGGAGGGTAGTATGCAGGGAAACGCGCAAAAATGGAACGGGCCGGGGGC
>Ga0181531_10002785_pt1 | contig 10828 bp, 6 predicted proteins | sample PEATcosm2014_Bin_38_FD_119743 | JGI IMG/M metagenome (GOLD analysis project Ga0181531, IMG submission 119743) | Peatland microbial communities from MTU Mesocosm Facility, Houghton, MI, USA - PEATcosm2014_Bin11_10_metaG | ecosystem: Environmental > Terrestrial > Soil > Wetlands > Peat | place... | reverse complement strand
GGGGAGGCCGGTTCGCCCCTGTAGGCGCGTAGCTCAGTTGGTTAGAGCGCTACCTTGACACGGTAGAGGTCAGGAGTTCGAGTCTCCTCGTGCCTACCATATCTTCCATTGGGATACAGAGAATCCCCGAAATTCTCTAGCCCGTGATCAGCCCGTGATTCCGCGTACTTGATGAAAATCTAGCGGTTGAAATAGCGCCGGTACCGCGCGTTCTTGCATTCTGATTCCGAGCTTCTTCCAGGAGTCCTCTCGGTCTCCCTTTCCCGCCGCTGAGCCCTTATGCATCGGTTAACCTCCCGGGCCCTTTTCTGGCTGGAGAGGGTTCAGTTGCTAGAATGGCTACTGCCGCTTCGCGTACTCCGCTTTGGCTTGTTTCAGGATGGGGATGTCGGGATCGGCGTCTTTCCACGAGCTGAAAAACTCCTGATACGCGGCACTTGCCTTCCGAGTATCGCCTTGCAGGGCATAAGCGCGGGCAAGGCCCAATCGCGCCAAGGCTCCGAGGGGATAGTTCCCGACCGCGCCCCGATGATCGATGTATTTCTGAAACTCGGCGGCAGCTTCAGCGCCCTGATGCATCGCCAGAAATGCCTGCCCGCGAACATAAACCGGGAAGAGCGGAAATTCAAGGTCACCACCGCCCAGCTCATAGCGCGACGCTACCTGGAGAAACTCCACAGCTTTGGCCGGATTATTTTGGTCTAGTTGAATTGCCGCCCGGATTGTCGGCACCCAGTACATGTTGACGATTTTGTCCAGCGGGTAGCGCTTGGCCAGTTCGGCGGCGATGGTTTCGGCGCGCCCAGTGTCTCCAGCTAGAGCTAGCGCTAACGCAGCTTGAAGATGCACACCAGGCCACCCTCCTGATAAGGCCAAGGCTGCATAGACGTCACGCTGCGCCTGCTGGGGGTAACCAAGCTCGACTTCCTGCAAGGCGCCCTCGACCTCTAATTCAGCGGGCCACACGCCTGCGTCCTCCTTGTTGCCAACTTCGGCTTCCACCGCCCGACGGGTGAACTCCCGCGCCTTACGGAGGCGGCCATGGTATGCCTCCGTATCCGACTGCAGAGACAGATAGTCGCCATCGTCGCTCGGCATCCGGGCCGCCTGTTTCTCCATACCGGCGGAATCACCGTTGAGGAAGGACAACAGATACTGGTCCGCGACTTGGAAAAATGTATCCGAGTGGCGAGCTTGCAGGGCCGCCTGCGCCTCTTCAAAGCGATTCATCGCCAAGGCTGCGGGCACTAAAACTTCATAGTTGAGATCAGCGCCCGGTTCCAGCCGTACCGCTTCTCTCGCCTCCAGTAGAGATTTTTCGTATCGTCCAAGAAATCTGTAGCGCAAGGCTAACATGTAGGCAGGCCTCGCTTCTCGGGGATACAGCTGCCGCCACTGTTCCAGAACCGCAACAGCCTTATCCTCTTCACCCGTCGCAATCATGTAGTAGCGCGATTCGATGTAAAGCCTCTCTCTCTCGCTCACCCGGTCGCGCAGCTCGAAAGCCTTCTTACAGTTCACGGCCGCGGGTTCGTCCATGCCGATGTCGTTATAAGCCGTCCCGAGGTGCGCATATGCCATGGCGAAATTGGGATCGAGTTCGATCGCACGTTTGTAAAACGGAATCGCCGCCTCGTCGCCCCTGTCCACCCAGGCCTTCACGCCCGCGCTGTAGGCTTGTAGCGCGGCCAGCGACGGAGTGCTCGCCTGCTCCACGGGTGTGTCGTACTTTTTGATCGAACCTAGAGACTCTCCCAGCTTGCCGCGCAGGCCTGAAGCCGCCGTGTCTAGCGACGGGAGTATCTTTTCCTTGCTCTCTGCGCGCGCCTGTTCGGATGCGAGCGAGTCACCGTTGGCACAATTGGTTACTCTGAGCACGACAACGTATTCGCTGCCGAGGTTGGCAATCGACCCTTGTAGCAGAGCATCGCCGCTCACTCGCTGGCAAAGTTCGCGCGCCATCTCACCCGTAAGCCGCTGACCAGGGTTTCGGCTCATTAGTTTGAGCGCCTCGCTGATCTTTTGATCGGGAACGACGTTCAGATACGGCGACTGGTCCAAGTCAACCTTCAGCGCTTCCATAAGCGTGTCGTCCAAAACAGGGTCGCCGGTCCGGTTGTCCAAGTCGGCGACAACAATGGTGTCCGTTTCCGCGAGCTTCGGTGCCCGAAGGGATCGCCAGTACCACATGCCGCAGAGGATGGCGACCGACACCACCAACGTTGCGGCTGTGCCCGCGAACATTCTCGCGAACCGACTGCCGAAAACTATTGAACCCTCTCGTTTGTCTTCTTGCGTGATGACGCTTGTCCGGATCGTGTGTTGCTGGAAAATGATCCCGCCGGAGGGGTCGCTGGCTTCGGCGGTCCCCCCGGGGACAACGCTTAGACTTTCCGGCGCTGTTACTTTCACCGGCGAAATAAATTGATACCCCCGCCCGGGCAAGGTGACTATGTAGTTGTTGTCCCCGGGCTTCTCCGCGAGAGCCCGACGCAGCACATGGATGCTTTGCACTAAGCTGCTCTCATCCACAAAGGTATCTGGCCAGACATTCTTAAGCAGTTCGTCACGGCTTAGAACCCTTCCTGGGTTCCGCACCAAGTACAACAACACATCAAAAGCCCGGCGGTTGAGCGTTACAACCTCGTCTTCCCGGCGTAGAGTGCGTGCCAAGGCATCGACCTGAAACCCCTCGCCAAATTGAAATATCTCCTCTGTTTTCATTGGTTTATTGACATTTTATAACTTGTTAGAAGGTGTTACTGGCATTTTTTTTGGGTCCGCCGCATATTCGCGTTCGTGAACAGCGAGACTGCATGGCACCGACTGTACCAATGGTTAAGCGGACGAGCAAGCGTCTTGTTTTTCACCCGGTCCACTCCGGCGGCCGCTCAGAAGTCCGAGCACTCGGTGCGAACCGAAGTAAGGACCCAGCGGGAGAGTACGACCTTGTTGTTCGGTGGCGTAGTGACGGGTGTCGACATTTGCCCGCTCTGCGGACAGAAGTTAGCCCCGGCGCAGGCGGGGCAAGTGGCACCGCGTCGAGGGTCCGGACGGAGCGCTGTTGGTTTGCCTGGCGTCGCTGCTGAGGTCGATGTGAAGTGGGGATCAAGAAGTGGGGAAGATTCAAATTTCAAATAACTCATTAAAGGAAGAACTATGAAAAAGGTGCGAGAAGCGAACATGAAATTCCGAACGTGGATGTCGACCACTCTAATGTGTTTGTGCGCCACGCTGGCGCTAACCATTCCACTGTCTGCACAGGATAATCCCGGTCACCCTCATCACAAGTACAAACTGATGCAGGTAGGGACATTCGGTGGTCCTGACAGCGACGGCGTTGTGGGCCCCGCCTTCAGTGACTTGAACAATTTCAACGGCCAGGGAGCCACCATAGGCGAAGCAGCAACGAATACGGCCGATCCCTTCGCCCCCAACTGCTGGTACGACTGCTTCGTGGCTCACGCATTCAAGTTTGAGAACGGCACCACGACCGATTTGGGGGCGCTTCCCGGCACCAACAGCAGCGCCTCTTTCGGGATCAATAACCACGGGCTCGTCGTTGGAGCGTCGGAGAATGGCTTAATCGACCCATCGACGGGTTACCCGGAATATCACGCCGTGGCTTGGAGAAATGGGGTGCTGAGCGATCTCGGAACGCTGGGCGGAACTGTTAGCCAGGCCTTCGCGGTTAATGATCAGGGCCAGGTGGTCGGCGTGGCCGCCAATGCCATCCCAGACCAATATGCGTACGGTCTGGGCCCCTGCACCACTTGGTTTTGTACCGGGACCAGCGTCACGACTCAACAGCGTGCCTTTGCGTCGCATGGCGGCGAGTTGCACGACTTGGGGACGCTGGGCAGCGGTAACGATTCAGCCGCTTACTTTGTGAATGCGGGCGGACAAGTAGCGGGCATTTCTTATACGAATGCCACTCCGAATTCGACCACAGGACTTCCCACGCAAGATCCGTTCTTTTGGAGCCGCAGCACAGGAATGGTGGATGTGGGCAGCTTGGGCGGCACTTGGGGTATCACATATGGGTTCAACCAGCAGGGTCAGGTGACGGGGCAATCGAATTTGGCTGGAGATCAAATCTACCACCCCTTCTTGTGGGACCGCGGAGTCCTTACTGACCTGGGTACCCTTGGGGGAGATTCGGCTTACGCGAACTGGCTCAACGATGCCGGTGATGTGGTCGGAGCCTCCGACCTCGCCGGCAACCAGGTGGGGCATGGTTTTCTCTGGCACAAGGGCGTGATGAGCGATCTTGGGACTCTGCCTGGCTTCGAGGATTCCTTTGCGCTTGCTATCAATGCTGGCGGGGAGATCGTGGGTGGATCTTGCGGTTCCGCTGAATGTAATGGGCCTGAGAGCGCATTCCTATGGGAGAATAGCGGTCCCATGGTGGACTTGAATACGCTGGTACCGCCTTCAAGCCTGCATTTAAGGCTCGCGTACGCCATTGCTGACAGCGGGGAGATTCTCGCATATGCCGCGCTGCCCAACGGCGACGTTCGGGTCGCGGTGCTAGCCCCGGACGGCGACTGCGATAACGATTGCGCAGAGAGAGTCGCTGCGAGCGAGAGCGGCCCGGCGTTTGCAACCCAGGCCGGTCAAGCTACGAGGGTGACGGTCAGCAACGCGCCAATATCAGGCAAAGGCGCTACAGGGCGGCGGCCAAGTCTGTTTGGACCGCGCCCGGCTAGCGCCGGCCACAGCACGCCATAACGTCGAATTAGTTCAGTAGCGTAACCCATCTCCGTGTGCCGGGGGCGGATCGCCACCTAAGGCTGCGCCCCGGCTTCTTCCGCTCAGCCCGCAGCACCGTGGGCGATTCCGCTCCCCGTGATTCCGCGTACTTGATGAAAATTTACTATTTATGACCGGATGAAACAGCGGCTCAACCGGTACCGCGCGTTATCGCATGCTGACTCCGAATCCCTTGCCAGACAGCGGTTGGGTGCGGTTCTCGATAGTTACCCCTTTAGTGCAATTTTGAACATACAAGGGTATAGGCTATAAATTAAAGTAGTTTATCCTCTACGCTACAGCGCTAACGCACGGTCGGCCGTTGGGGACGAGAAAACTCCTCCTGGGAAGGGCGGCACTTATTGTTTAGCGCACACCTCCGCAACATACCGGCTTACATTCTGCTCGCGATGTTTCTCATGCCTGGTGCTTCAGCTCAGGAAATAAGCGCGGTCGCGGACAGCTTGGCCATTCCAGACGGAACTCCGATTAAGCTTCGACTCGGCGAAAGCGTTTCGTCGGCCCACGCCCACCCTGGGGACAACCTGGATTTTGTCGTCGTTAAAGACGTCAACGTGGGAGGGTTCACCGTGATTCCGGCCGGCAGCGTGGCCCGCGGCTCGGTCACTGGAGTTAAACATAAGCGTTTCCTCGGCATTGGAGGCAACGTATCCCTGAAACTCGATTCCGTAGAACTGGTCAACGGAGACAGCGTCGCTTTGCGGGCTTACCTGAACGTAAAAGGACGCTCCCGCACCAAACTGATGGCTGCGGCGATGCTGGCAACGGGGCTGATTTTCCTGCCTGCTACGCCGGTTTTTTTGCTTACGCGTGGCCACGATGGCACAGTCGTGAAAAGCACGGAAATCACCGCACAAATCGACGGCACGGACTCCATCCCGACGGCCGGTTTGCAGCCTTCTCGAGAAAACCCCTCGGAACTCGGTCTGATGATGGACTATCTGCCTCCCCGGGTCTTCAGCGGCGAAGGCCGCGAGGGGGACATGGTGAACCTGGTTCTGGTTGGCCAACAGGACGATGTGCAGAAGGCTTTTCAGCGCGGTGGCTGGGTCAAAACCGACAAATGGACACCGCTATTCGTCTGGCATCTGATGCTGCATGGAACCAGCGACGCGCTGTTGCCAATGGCCAGGTTCTACCTTTTCGGAAGAGTGCAGGACTACTCGTATGCGTTGCCCGATCCCGGCGCCATCGTCTCCCGCCGTCACCATCTTCGCATCTGGAAAACCGATTACAAGATTGATGGAACGCCCATCTGGGCGGGCGCTGCTACCCACGACGTTGCCATTCAAATCGCCAAGGGAGGCCATCTCATCAACCACAGGATCGACCCGGCGGTGGATACCGAGCGCGATTTCGTCGGCACCAACCTCACCGGCGCCTCCTCAGTCGATCGGCAGGAATATGTGCACGGTGTTGATCCGGTTTTTCAGGCGCAAACCGCCGGCGGTGAGGCCTATCACTCCGACAGCCGGATCCTCCTCCTGGATCTCCATTCGGTTTCCTCTGCCAAGACTGGCGCAGCCGTTCAGTCGTCCGCCGTGGTACGGGCCACCGTGTTGCCTGTTCCGGCTCCGGCAGAGTCGTTCCAGAACAACCAGACCCGGCCTTTTTGACTAGCCGGTAACCGCAGCTTCGGCCGATGAGTGTGGATAACCAGCGATCGAGTCCCGCCGACACAGGATGGCGACAGGATAGGCGCAGCATGCAGCGTGGCCCCGGACTTTAGCCTCGGCCCTGGTTGCAACAGAATCGCTCGCCAGATATCTTCCTAACTTGGCTCATCCAAACACTTCCCATGTCCCCGCGTCGCGCCGTTTCTTTCGCCGCGTTAAAGGGATCGTTCTACGTCCTGCCACAATCTACCGTCTCTACTTGCGAATGAAATTCGGAGCTGCCAGTCTCTCGCAACCTCCCGGCCCAAGCATCGCCAACGGAACTCTGAAGAACACAGCGGAGTGGGAAGCCTCGCTCGCGAAGGGAAAGCGGCTGCATGTTCCGTTGCATCGCGGCGCCGAAAAAAACTGGGACCACCTCGCCGCAGTCACCACCATTCTCGCCAACACGGGTCGCTCCGCCCGCATCCTCGATGCCGGAGCCGAAATCTATAGCAACGTTCTGCCCGCATTGTTTCTATACGGCTATCGCGAGCTTTACGGCATCAACCTCGACTTCACCGCTCCCACCCGCCGTGGGCCTATTCGTTATCTGCCGGGCGACTTGACCCGCACTCCGTTCGCCGACGGCTTCTTCGACGCCATCACCTGTCTCAGCGTGATCGAACACGGCGTTTCCCTGCACGATTACTTCCGCGAGATGTACCGCTTGCTGAAGCCGCAGGGACTGCTGATTACCTCAACCGATTACTACGCCGATCCCATCGATACGCAGGACCACGTCGCTCACGGCACGCCGATCAAGATATTCTCCAGGCTGAAAATTGAAGCGGCTCTCGAACTGGCGCGGTCGGTCGGATTCGAACTGACGGGAGAAGTCGACCTGAATTGCGACCAGAAGCCCATTCGCTGGGAGCCGTTCGGTTTGGAGTACACCTTTCTTCTTTTCACCCTGCGGAAACCGAAATAAGGCGACTCTCAAGAGCTGCTTACAGCGTTCAGAAGTCGGGTAGAGCGGACCTTCAGAGCCTACGCTGAGCTTGACGAAGGGTCCGCGTCCAAGCTGCACCCCCGAAGCCCCACGAAAAGAGCCCATGGACGCGGCGCTGAAGCGCCGCTCTACCCCTGCCCGGAGACAAGGCAATGAGGAGATCCGCCCTTATCAGTGGCCGAACTCCAGCACCGTTAAGCCTTCGAACTTTTGCGAGCGCGGTTCGCCAAAGATCGCCCGCAGCTTTGCTTCCATCTCCGGTGTGTAGTCGCGCGGTGGACTTCCGTCGCGCAGCATGACCCAGACGTGAGGAAAGGCTCTGGGATCGCGGTCAAGAGGTTGCTCAAACTCGCGATAATCGGTACCGCTGTCGTAGAAGCGTCCGAAGACGTGCACCGTAGGAGCACCTGACCGATGCAGATCGTAGTAATAGTCGAAGCCCGGACGTGCGAAGTTTGGATAAATCAACACTGCGTCGCCGGGTTGGGCGGCGGCCAGCACGGCGGCGGTGGCGTCCCGCCAGTCCTCGCGCGGCTTCCTGTATCCCATGAAGATGTTCACGATTGAGCTGACACACAGCGCGAGAACGAGCCAGTAACCCAGATGATGTTTGGGCAGGGCAATCATCCCGCGGCCGGCCAGCATGATAGTCGCCGGCAAACAGAAGATCATGTAGCGCTGCACGAATACCGGGTTATACAGCGAGATGAGGGCCATCAGCAACACCGGCAAGAATGCCCACGAGACCAGCAGAGCGCCGCGCCAGAAAATCTCCGGACCGTCCTTGCGATCTCGCCAGATCGCAGTCAGCGCCGCCATCCACAGGACTGCCGAAAGGACCAGCTTCTCGCCGGCGCCTCCGAAAAACAATGCCAGATGCAACACCTGTTTCGGTGTGGCCTGCGGCATCCACGGAAACGATGTCGTATGCGCCGGCACGCGCAAGACAAACGTCAGTCCAGGCGCGGCCAGCGCCAGCAGCAGGCAGCCATGGACGAACATGCGCCGCCACCGCTCCGGCTTTCGCAGAACGATCAGAGAACAACCCTGTGCGAGCAGCGCCAGGCAGGCGAAGAAGTGCGTATAGAAGGCAAGCGCACTGCACAGCGTCCACAGGAGCCAATCGCGCTCGCGGTTGCCTTCCACGGCACGCACAAAAAACCACGCCGACACCAATACCAGCAGGATGGCCATCGGATATCCGCGAGCTTCCTGCGAGTAGTACACATGCGTGGGGCTGAAGGCCAGCAGCGCGGCTGAAGCCAGGGCCGCGCTCTCGCCGGCCAGTTTCCGCGCCACCAAATAGATGAGCGGAATGGACGCGATGGCAAACATCGCGGAAGGCAGACGTATCCAGGCTTCGCTTTGTCCCAGGTGCAGCCAGCCGCGCATCAGCAAAAAGTAAGCGCCCTGATAACTGGCTTCGCCGTACCACCAGATGTGCCGGAACTGCGCCCACGGCAAGCGGGCAATGGCGACCGTGGCGGGCTCGTCCAGCCACAGGCCCTTCGCGCCCAGGTGCAGCAAACGCAACCCCGCGCCGGCGATGGTGAAGAGAAGCAGTAGAAGCGTATGGTCGCGATGCAACGCTCCGGATGCTGAGACAGCGACCTGCTTCGATGCAAAGGGAGCGCCTGATCGCTCGCTGGCCGGCGGCATAAGCACCGAGTTTATCAGCAGCGGAAGGCCGCTCTTCGCTTCTCGCTTCTCGCCCTGCGCCCTTGGCTTTTCGCCCTTGGCCTTCAGCCCGAGGCTCGAGGCTCTTAGCTTCAGGCAGCGCAACTGATATCCTCGTAGCGCCCATGCCCACATTCGCCGCGGTCGACATTGGTTCCAACTCGGTAAGGCTTAAGATCGCGAAGGTGGTGCGCGGCCGCCTCCAGGAACTTCACGAAGAGCGTGAGGTGACGCGCCTCGGCGAGAACGTGTTTGCCAATGGAGCGCTCGACCCCCAGGCCATGGCGCACACCCTCCGCGTGCTGCGCCGCTTTCATCGCGCGGCGCAAACCTACGGCGCCGACCGCGTACGCGTGGTCGCCACCAGCGCTCTGCGCGACGCCCGCAATAGCCGCGCTTTTCGCGATTGGGTGCTCACCGCCACCGGCTGGAAGGTTGACGTCATCTCCGGCTTGGAAGAAGGCCGCCTCATCCATCTCGGGGTCCTCTCCGGCGCGCGGGTTTCCAGGAAGCGCGCTTTGCTCATCGACCTGGGCGGCGGCAGCTGCGAGTTGACGCTCTCTATCTCCGGCCACATTGAGGACATGGTCAGCCTGCCCATCGGCGCAGTACGTCTCACTCAGACTTTCCTGCACCATGATCCTCCCTGGCGAATTGAGCTGGAGCAGCTGCGCGGCGTCATTCAGCGAGAGGTTTCGCGCATCCGAAAGCGCATCATCGGGGCGAAACTGCAAATGGTTCTGGCCACTTCGGGCACCCCTGCCGCCCTTTCGGGGCTCTACGCCGCCAAGGGGCGCGGCTACGATGAGAGCAAGCCACACACCGTGCCGCAGGACGCCGTCGCTTCCTTGCTGAAGGAACTTAGCCAGCGCAACCTTTCCCAACGCCGCTCGCTGCCCGGCATTGGCCCGCGCCGCGCTGAGATCATCGTCGCCGGCGCGATGGTCTTCGCCGAACTGATGCAGCTTTGCCAGTTGCGTAGCTTCCGCTACCTGCCCCTGGGTTTGCGCGACGGTCTGCTGGCGCAGATGATGGCCGACCACAACGCCAGCACTGCCATGCGCGAACGCGTGGAATCGGAACGTCACGACGCGCTGCTGGCGGTGGCCAAACACTACGGCGCTGACTTGCAATTTGCCCAGCGTATTCGCGATTTGGCCTTGCAGCTTTTCCAGCGCCTGAAAAAAGTGCACCAACTGCCCAACGAGTATGCAGACTGGTTGGAGGCAGCGGCCATGCTGCATGAGGTGGGCGCCTACATCAATCGCTCGGGACGCCGTCGCCACACTTACTACGTGATCTCCAACTCGGAGCTGTTTGGTTATACCCCGCTCCAGCGCCGCCTGATCGCCGCTATCGCCCGTTATGTCGGGAAATCGTTACCTTCTCCCAGTGACCGTGTGATGAGCATCCTCCCCGGTGTCCACCAAATCCACGTCGCCAAGGCCGTCTCTTTACTTCGCTTGGCAAGAGCGCTTGATCAAGGCCGCCGCTCGGCAGTCAGTGAGTTGAAGGTCCGCCTTCACCAGGATGGTCAAGTGCGCTTGCTGCTGACTCCACGACCGCCGGAAGGGATCGAGCTTGAATTGTGGGCGGTGGAACAGGAAAAGGACTACTTCGAGACCGTCTTCGGGCGCGAGTTGCTGGCTGAGGCCTGCTGAATCGAGCGTACAACTTTCGGTGGCATGCACCACTTGAGCACAGCCGGCCGGCGGCCCACTTTCTCCACTTTCGCAATCGCGCCTTTCTTCATTTCGATCGCATGGGGAGC
>Ga0181531_10002784_pt1 | contig 10829 bp, 10 predicted proteins | sample PEATcosm2014_Bin_38_FD_119743 | JGI IMG/M metagenome (GOLD analysis project Ga0181531, IMG submission 119743) | Peatland microbial communities from MTU Mesocosm Facility, Houghton, MI, USA - PEATcosm2014_Bin11_10_metaG | ecosystem: Environmental > Terrestrial > Soil > Wetlands > Peat | place... | reverse complement strand
GGGTATGTCGATAGCGGGGCAAGCGCTAAACAGACGAAGCCGGTGGAAACTTCAGCCAAAGAAGACAACGCCAAGAAGCTGAAGAAGAAAAAGAAGCTAGGCGTGTTCTAGGGGTGTGGCGGCGCAGTTTGCCGGCAGTCGGTCAGTGGGTGCGGTTCGCGGAGGCTCATGAAAGAGTTTTTTATCTCCGACTGTGCGCAGCAGGAGAACAAGATCGTCACCTCGAGCTTCGTGGTGGCTTCGAAGCAGGTGAAAGCGAAGAAGAACGGCGAACCGTACCTGGCGCTGGTTCTGGCGGATCGCAGCGGCCAGATTGAAGCAAAGATGTGGGATAACGTCGATGATTTCATCGCCGTTTTCGAGCAAGACGACTTCCTCAAAGTCAAAGGGCTCATCAACCGCTACAAGAACCGTTTCCAGTTGACCATCCACAAGCTGCGTCGGATGGAAGAGACGGACATCGATTTCACGGACTATCTTCCGAAGACAACCAAGGACATCGGCGAACTCTGGCGTACGCTGACCGAGTTTGTAGGCACGTTCGAGAACCGCCATCTAAAAGTGCTGGTGGAATCGTTCATGGCGGACACGGAGATTGCGGAGCGGTATCGCAACGCGCCCGCGGCCAAATCATTGCATCACGCGTATATTGGCGGCCTGCTGGATCACGTCGTGTCGCTGTTCCGGTCATGCGACCTGGTGTGCCGCAACTATCCGCAAGTGAACCGGGACCTGTTGCTGACCGGAGCTTTTCTGCACGATATCGGCAAGATTCACGAGTTGACTTACAATCGAGCGTTTTCCTATACCACGCGCGGGCAGCTACTGGGGCACATGATCATCGAACTCGAGATGCTGCAGGCCAAGCTGGCATCGATGCCGGATTTCCCCCCGAATCTAAAGACGCTGCTGGAGCACCTGATCATCAGCCATCACGGGCAATATGATTTTGGATCGCCGAAGTTGCCGATGTTTCCGGAAGCGCTGATGTTGCATTATCTCGACGACCTGGATTCGAAGATGGAAGCGATGCGCGCTCAATTCGAACGCGAGGCGAATCAGGAAGGGCCATGGACGAGCTACAATTCGTCGCTCGGGCGGCCGTTGCTGGACTCCAGAAAATTCCTGCAAGAGAAACCGCAGGCGGTATTGCAAGTGGCTGAAGGGACGGCGAGCGAGCCTGCTGAGCCCCAAGCTACGACTGCTTCTACTCCGCTGCTCGACCTGTTTACCGAACAGAAGGCATGAAGCCGGCGGGGCTTCCCCAAACGGTTGCAGACTTTTCCCGGTTCGACTAAAGTTTTTGCCTCAGCATTTCTTCATGGAGGAAAATCATGCGTTCTCGTGCGCTGTGTGTATTGTCCGCATTACTGCTTACGCTATTGGTGGCCTGCTCCAGCAAACCCGCCGATACGACTTCGAATACGGCCAGCAATATGGCGGCGCCGGCTAACACGGCGTCGGGAAATTCGGGAGGCGCGATGAGCTCCCCGGCCACATCCGCTTCGACGCCCGCTGCGACAGCACCGGCACCCGCGGCAGCACCGGCTCCGCCTCCGCCGCCTCCGCCGGTGGTGATTCCCGCAGGCACCACGCTGACAGTACGTCTGGGAGAAGCGGTGGGGTCGAAGATCAGTTCAGCGGGCGACACATTCAGCGCCAGACTGGCTTCGGCGGTCGTGGTAGATGGGAATAGCGTGGTTCCAGCGGGCACGAAAGCCCGTGGAACTGTGGTGAGCGCAGTGCCCTTGGGGAAGATCAAGGGCGCGGCTTCGCTGGAGCTGAGGCTGACGTCGCTGGTGGTGAACGGGACGGAGCAATCGATATCCACCGCAGCGATCAGCCGCACGGAAAAGGGCAAAGGCAAGCGGACGGCAGTGATTGGCGGCGGGGGGGCAGCGTTTGGCGCGATCGTCGGTGGCCTGGCCGGTGGCGGGAAAGGCGCGGCGATCGGTGCGCTGGCGGGTGGCGGAGCGGGCACAGCCGGCGCAGCGTATACGGGAAACAAGGACATTGTTTTTCCGGCGGAATCCGCGCTTAGCTTCAAGCTGACCGCTCCGTTACAGGTGAATACGAGCTCGGCGCAGTAAATTCGATTTGCGTAGAGACGCAGGAGTAGAGCAACGGCTGCGTCTCTACGCTTCAACTTCTCAGCGTCATTCCTGTTGATTCAGACTCTTCCAGCATGGATTTCTCGCGGTTCACGGCGATCAGCTTCGATTGCTACGGGACTCTAGTGGATTGGGAGTCTGGTATTTTGCCGGTGCTACGGAAGGTGCTGGCACAACACGGGCAAACTCTGACCGATTTCAAAATCCTAGAGCTGTATGGCGAGTTCGAGGCGGACGCAGAGAGTGGTCCATATCAGAGCTACCGCAGGGTGCTGCAGTCGGTAGTGCGCTCGTTCGGGGATCGATTGCATTTCGGTCCGACCACGGCGGAGATCTCGTCACTCGACGAATCGGTTTCGTCATGGCGGCCTTTTCCAGATACGGTGGCCGCGTTGCGTGCCTTGAACAAGCGACACCGGCTGGCCCTGATTTCGAATATTGACGATGAGCTATTCGCGGTGACGCGCAAGTATCTCCAAGTGGATTTCGATTGTGTAGTGACGGCAGAACAGGCGAAAAGCTATAAACCGGCAATCAGGAACTTCCAAATGGCATTGGGGCGGCTGGGCATTGCGCCGGCGGCACTGCTTCATGCGGGGCAGAGCATTTATCACGATGTCGTTCCGGCGGCTTCGTTGGGGATCGCGACAGCTTGGGTAAATCGGAAGTCGGCGCGCGCGGGGATTGGGGCGGTGCGGGCCGTGGCGGGATCAGGTGCGATGGTACGGGCGGACATCGAGGTTCCTGATCTCGCGAGCCTCTCCGCGATCGCGATAGAGGGCGGACAAGACCAGGGTGCGATCGAGCGCTAGGTGGACACGGGCAAGGGAAGAATTTTCTTCTGAATGGCGACAGTAACGAGTTGGGCCTTGTTGTGAATGTCGAGTTTGCGCATCAAGTTGAATTTGTGCGCCTCGACGGTTTTGACGCTGACGCCAAGCAAGTCGGCGACTTTTCTGACGGTATTGCCTTCCGCGAGGAGCTTCATGACCTCACGCTCGCGGACAGTAAGCGCACTTCTGCGAAGTGGAACTCGAGGAGATTGCTTCCGCAAAGAGGCTTCGTCATCTAACCGGGTCTGAATCTGCGGACTCAACGAGCGCTCGCCGCGATGGACCTCTCGAAGGGCTCGCACCAGGAGCGGCGCGGGAGTGTCTTTGAGGAGATATCCGCTGGCTCCCGAGCGCAGAGCCTGCTGCACATATTCCTGATCCTCGTGCATGGTCAGATAGACAATGCGGGTGCCGCTGCAGTGTTCCTCGACGAGGCGTCCGGCCTCGAATGGGGACATGCCGGGCATACTGATATCGAGCAGGACGAGGTCGGGGTGAAGCTTAAGAACGAGCTTGAGCGCTTCGGAGGCATCGGAGGCTTCGCCGACGACGGAAAAGCCGGGCGCATCCTCGAGCAGACGACGCACGCCATAGCGCAACATCTCGTGATCGTCAGCGATCACGCAACGAATTGGTTTACTGAGTTCCGGATGAAATGAACCGGAAGTGGTGGTCAACATGAATCGTTCCTCGCGTCCAACGACGAAGTGGGCACGATAAGTCTGAGACCCCAACGTGACGGCGCCGCGACCCAGGGCGCGAATGCCTTCTTATTCTACCCGCAGAGGGCAGAGATTGGCCTGAAAAATCGAAGAAACTGAAGTTTTCTTCTTCATTTACAATGCCTGTTCACATGTTGCGATATTTCACTTCCGGAGAGTCACACGGCGAGGCACTCGTGGCTTTCCTTTCAGGACTGCCGGCGGGCTTGACCATCGATCAGAGTTTTGTGGATCGCGAACTGTGGCGGCGGCAACAGGGCTTTGGGCGCGGCGGCCGGATGAAGATTGAAACCGACAAGGCCCATTTTTTATCCGGCGTGCACCATGGCAAGACAATCGGATCGCCGATTGCGGTGATGCTCGAAAATCGCGACTGGCAAAACTGGAAGGAAGCGCTGCCAGTGGAGGCGGGCGATCCGGATAAGCATAAGCGGGTGGCGTCGCCGCGCCCGGGGCACGCCGATCTTGCGGGAGCGTTGAAATACGACTTTACTGAGGCGCGCTACGTTCTGGAGCGCGCTTCGGCGCGGGAATCGGCGGCGCGTGTGGCGATTGGGGCACTCGCTAAACTACTGCTGCGGGAGTTGGGAATCGAAGTTCTGAGCCATGTGGTTGCGGTGGGCGCGACGTCAATCGTGGATCGCGAGGTTCCGTGGGGAGAGATCGAACCGCTGTCGCGGAAGGATGAAGTGTTGCTTTCATGCGCCGATGCTGAGGTCGAACGGCGCATGAAAGAAGAAGTCGATAAGGTCTTGCGCACGGGTGATTCGCTTGGCGGAGTGTTTGAAGTGGTCGCGCACAACGTTCCTCCGGGGCTTGGAACGTATGTGCAATGGGACGAGCGGTTGGACGCGATGCTGGCAGCGGCGGTCATGTCATTGCAGGCTGTAAAGGCGGTGGAGATCGGCAGCGGCGTTCACGCGGCGTACGCGCCGGGGTCGGCGGTCCACGATGAGATTGGGTATAAGAGTGAGGCTGGGTTTTCGGGCTTCACGCGGACTCGCAATAACGCCGGAGGGTTGGAGGGTGGCGTGTCGAACGGGCAGGATATCCGCGTACGGGGATATCTAAAACCGATCTCGACACTGCGGCGTCCGTTGCAGTCGGTGGATTTTGCGACGCGAGAACCGGTGAAAGCGGCCTATGAACGCTCAGACGTATGCGTAGTACCGGCCGCCGGAGTTGCCGGTGAGGCGATGGTGGCACTAACGCTGGCACGATGCGCGCTCGAAAAGTTCGGCGGCGACTCGTTGAAAGAAACGAAACGAAATTTCGCCGGCTATCTGGAACAGCTTAAGAAATTCTGAAGACGAGATGCTGAGTCAACGATGATTTATCCCATTGTGAAGTTCGGCGACCCGGTGCTGGAAACAGCGGCAGCAGAGGTCACGACATTCGACGAGGAACTGAAGAAGCTGATCGAGGACATGTTCGAATCGATGTATGCGGCGCGAGGTGTGGGCCTCGCGGCGCCGCAAATCGGCATCTCGAAACGGATCGCGGTGGTGGATGTGACGTTCAAGGAGGATCCGAAGGCAAAACTGGTTCTGATTAACCCGGTCATCCTACACAAAGAAGGCCGGCAGCGAAGCAGCGAGGGCTGCCTCAGTATTCCAGAGTTTCGGGAGGACGTGACGCGGGCGAAGACGGTGACGGTGCGCGCGCAGGATTTGAACGGAAAAGTGCACGAACACACAGGAGAAGACCTGCTGGCGCGAGCTTTTCTGCATGAGACAGATCATCTGAACGGCAAACTATACATCTCGCACATCAGCGCGCTGAAGCGCGACCTGATTAAGCGAAAAATCAAAAAGCTGATAAAAGCCGGCGAGTGGTAGAGGAAGATTGTTTCTTTCGTAGCTTCTACGAGCGTTCCCGGTCTTGAAGTCTACTGGACCGAGGCCACTAATCCTATGCAGTTGATTTTCTGTGGTACGCCTCGATTCGCGGTCCCGACTCTGGAGCGACTCGTCGGGGCCGGGCACTCCGTGCCGCTGGTGGTGACGCAGCCGGATAGGCCGCGTGGACGAGGGATGGAGGTCGCGGTTTCGCCAGTCAAAGATGCGGCAAGCCGGATGGGCCTCACGGTCGCGCAACCGGTGGCGATTAAAAACAACACTGAGTTCCGGGAGCAACTAGCGTCGCTGAGACCGGATGCGATCATCGTAGTCGGCTATGGCCGAATCATTCCGCAATGGATGATTGATCTGCCGCGGGTGGGAAACCTGAATCTGCATGCCTCGTTGTTGCCGAAGTATCGTGGCGCGGCGCCGATTCAGTGGGCGATTGCCAACGGCGAATCCGTGACCGGAGTTACGACCATGCGTATCGATGCCGGATTGGACACAGGTGACATACTTTTGCAGCGCGAGCTTGCGATCGGAAGCAGCGACACCGCCGAAACGCTCGGGCCGAAGCTGGCGTCGATCGGTGCGGACCTGATGATCGAAACTTTGCGCGGGCTGGCAACAGGAGAAGTTCGCCCGGTGCCGCAGGATGACGCGCGAGCGTCGCTTGCCCCAATCCTTAAGAAGGAGGATGGCCGCATGGATTTCACCCGTACTGCCGGCGAGTTGTTCAACCGCTTGCGCGGATTTCAGCCGTGGCCGGGAGCTTTCACGACCCTTAAAGGTAAAACGTTGCAAGTACATCGCGCGCATCCTACGGAGGGCGCGCGGAAGCTGAAGCCGGGAGTGATCGCGGTCGAGGGGGCGCGGCTATTTGTCGGTTGCGGCCCGGATCAGGATGACTATGCGAGTAGCGCGCTCGAACTGATTGAGATTCAGCTCGAAGGCAAGCGCCGCATGACGGCGGCGGAATTCGCAAACGGCTATCGCCTCAAGACCGGCGATCTGCTGGGACAATAGGCTGCGATGTCCGCTTCTGCCGCTCGAACTGTGGCCTTCGAAATTCTGCTGCGAGTCGAATCGGAAGACTCGTACGCGGTCGAACTGCTGCATTCTTCTCGCCTGGAAACGCTTTCCTCCCGCGATCGCGCGCTCGCCACCGAGCTGGTGATAGGTGCGCTGCGCTGGCAATCTTTGCTTGATCACCGGCTAGCGGGGGTATCGTCCGAGAGGCTTGATCGGCTCGACCGCGAAGTGCTCGTCGCTCTGCGCCTCGGCGTCTACCAATTGGAGTTTCTTACCCGAGTGCCGGCGCGAGCGGCGATTTTTGAAAGTGTCGAACTGGTGAAGGCGGCGCGAAAGCGTTCTGCGGCGGCGTTTGTGAATGCCGTGCTGCGGAAGGTTGACAAGGTTGGGAAAGAAGATGTTTTTGCTGCGATCCTAAATGCACAAAATGCGGCAGGTCTCGCGCACATTGCAGCGCATCCTGCGTGGTTGGTGGAGCGATGGGTCGGGGCATATGGGTTAGAGCGAGCGCGGAGAATTTGCTCTTATGATCAGAAGATTCCGGCGACGACCATTCGCATTCATGGGGACGCAAACACGCAACGCGAGACCGAAGCTGAGCTTGCGGCGAATGGATTGAACCTCGAGCCGGGGCAACTACTATCCGCGGCGCGCACTATCATTGCGGGCGACGTGATCGCAGCGCGCGCCTATCAGGACGGCCGGCTTTCCATTCAGGATGAGGGTTCGCAACTGGTGGCGCTGGTTGCGAGTGACCGGGAATTGAGCGAGGGCGGCGGAATCCTCGACTGTTGCGCGGCTCCGGGCGGCAAGACTGGAGTGCTGGCGCGGCGCCATCCGCGATCCAGAGTTTTTGCGACGGAGTTGCACCCCCATCGCGCACGTTTGCTGCGGGATCGCATCCACTTGCCGAATGTGCAGGTGCTTGTTGCTGATGCTGGGCGCTTGCCCTTTGCGGCTCGGTTCGAGCGCATTCTTGTGGATGTGCCGTGCTCGGGCACCGGCACGCTGGCGCGAAATCCGGAAATCAAGTGGCGGCTCAAGCCGAGGGACCTGCTGGATCTCCAGGCCCGGCAGGCCACAATTTTGAAGGCGGCGCTCGCTCAACTGGCAGCAAGCGGACGATTGGTCTACTCGACGTGTTCGCTCGAGCCCGAGGAGAATGAGGCGGTGGTGGAGGCGGTTCTGGATCGTGACGCGGAGTTCGAATTGGTCGACATGACGGGGGAACTGGAGCGGCTGCGGGATGGCCGGGAGCTTCCCGAGGGAGTAGATGTCGCGTCGTTGGTGGATGGCCGGTACCTGAGGACGATTCCGGGAGTGCATGACTGCGATGGATTCTTTGCCGCGATGATCAGGCGGAAGGAGTAGTCGCCATTGGATGGTGTGGTTGCGCGGAGCGGGGTTGAGAATGGTGTACAGTTCCTTCGCTGCGCTCAGGATGACAGTTCAGGTATCAGCGCACTTCGAAGTTCACGGCGCTGCCTACGACAATTTTCTGTCCGGGCGGTGGGGTTTGGGTGACGATCATGCTGGCGGGGCCCGGTTCAGAAATCTGCGGCGGCGCAGTCGGCACAGCTGCCGGATCACTGGGCAAGGCCGGCGTCGGCAGAGCGCTTACTTTACCAACCTTGAGGCCGGCATCACGGAGTGCGAGCATAGCGCTACCCAAGGGTTCTCCAGTGAGGTTCGGCATGACATAGGCGAAGGGCTCGGCGCCATCGCTTACCAGCAAACTAATCTTGGGGGCGGAGACTTCACGGGCATTCGCGGGCGGGCTTTGCGATATCACCTGGTCGGCGGCCCCTTCCGGAAAATTGACATATGCGATCGAGCCAAGGGCGAGTCCGCGACGGCGGATGTTGAGTTCGGCGACGCGTTCGCTGCCTCCGGTGACATCGGGAATGGCAACCCGCAACGGCCCGAGGCTTTGCGCGACACGTATCGAATAGCCGCGGCGCACTTTTGTGCCCGGCGGAGGGATCTGCGTCATGATTTTCCCTTCAGGAATATTGGAGCTGTAGAACTGACGCTCGACTATGACTTGGAGCCCCAACCCTGCGCCCGCGTGTTCGGCCTCGTACGGGCTCATGCCAACTAGCTTGGGGATGGTGACTTCGCGCCCGTGGATGGCCAGTTGCATGGCGGTCAGCGCGGAAATCAGCGCCACAGTCATCAACACGAGAGCCATGAGGAGAAGGCGAAAAAATTGCCGCATTGCTGGTGATTATAACGTCACGTTCAGAGCGCCGGGCGATCCGTTTCGGGCGATGATTCGCTACCGTCGTCCCATTCGTTGTGGCAGGCGTGGCACGTCCAACCTTTTTTCTGCAGGGGAATCGGAATACCCGCATAAGCGCTCCAGTACGAGACTGGTTTATTCAGTTCTTCGTAGCTGACGTCAAGCGACTGGCAGCGGGGACAAATCGGCTGCTCGAAATTGCCAACGCCCGTGACTTCGAGCGTTTCCGGGATGGGCTGGTTTAGGATCTCATTGGCTGCTTCGGCGTCTTCAGCACGAACCTTCAACTTGATTCCGCCGAGAAGGTTTGAGATGAACCAATCCATACGGATCATGTTGTCATCGACAAGGTGAGCCTGAATGCCAGCGGACTCCAGACTGCCTTTCGCCAGGAGGGCGTCGGGGAGATCACGAAACTGGCGGAGCGTGACGGTGTTATTAAACTCGACGACGTCTTCGCCTCGTGGTGGGGCAATCTCAAGCACGAGCCTGCGCTTTGCCGCCTCCGCCTGGAGGGCTTCATGCGCCGCCGCGCTCAATTCATCTCCGCTGCCGGCGATCTGACCGAGTTCCTCATCGCTCATCGCGGAATACACGCGCGCGATGCGTATACGCTCATCTTCCGAAGTCGTCATTGGCTATAGCGAGATGATACCCGAAGTGGTACGGCAAGCTACGCGTGGGCAGAATCGAGAAGCGCAGCTGAAGCCGCGCTTCCCGATAGCCGGTTGACCGTGAAGAGTCTTCACAAACGACCGCTAGTGGCTCTGGCCAGCGCCGGAGGCGGCGGTGGGGTTCTGCACTGATCCTTGCTCTTTCTGCTGGCCGACCCACTCGTGAATTCGCACACCCAGGACGTCCATGGGCAGAGCGCCGCCGGAAAGCACTTCGTCGTGGAAGGCGCGAAGATCGAACTTGTCGCCCAGTTGATCTTTTGCATACTGTCGGAGCTTCAGAATCTCAAGCTGTCCGATCTTGTAGCCCAACGCCTGCGCCGGCCACGCCATGTAGCGGTCGGTCTCGCTCTGGACAGAAGGCTCGTCGATGGCCGAGTGGGCATGGAAGTAGTCGACGACCTGCTGACGCGTCCAGTGCTTGTAGTGGAAGCCGGTGTCGACGACAAGGCGGATGGCACGTAGCATGTCATCCTGCAGATGACCGTAGTAGCTGTAGGGGTCCTGGTAGAAGCCGACTTCCTTTCCCAATCGCTCGGAGTAGAGCGCCCACCCTTCGGTGTAGGCCGTGTAGTACTCATGCTGGCGGAAGATAGGAAGTTCGGGGAGTTCCTGCGCGATGGAGATCTGCATGTGATGTCCGGGGACGCCCTCGTGATAGGCGGTCGTCTCGACGTCGATCAAGGTGCGCTTCGCGAAATCCCCAGTGTTGACCATAATGTGGCCGGGTCGCGAGCCATCGGGAGTGCCATCGGCGTAGGCCGCCGCAGACGCCTCCTTTTCGCGGAACTCTTCGACGGGCATCACTTCTAGCTTTGCCTTGGGCAAACGTCCGAACAGATCAGGCAGCTTGGTATACATCTGATTGACGTACTTCGTGTACAGGTCGAGGATCTCTTGCCGCGAATGGGCGTGCAGTTTGGGATCGGCGTTAACGGCATCGTTCAGGCTCTTAACGTCCTTGTATCCGAGCTGAGTAGCCACGCCGAGCATGCGGCCCTCGATGTCTTTCACCTGGGCGAGGCCGAGCTGATGGATTTCTTCCGGAGTGAGGTTGGTGGTCGTGCTCTCTTTGACGCGGAAGGCGTACCACGCGTCGCCATCCGGCAAGGACCATGCGCCAGGCTCTGAACGGCCTTTGGGTGCGTACTCGTCGCGGACAAAGGCAGTGAACTTCACGTAGGACGGGATAGTGGAATCCTTGACTGCGGACAAGCCGGCATCGTGGAGGCGCTTGCGGTCGGCTTCGGGGATGGCGTCGGGAAATTTGTCGAATGGGTGCATGAACGGACTTTTCTCGGCGGGAGTGGTCGCAATTCCATTGGCCTGGGTGATGACCTGGTCGAGAAGAATCTTGGGTGGCATGAGTCCGTC
>Ga0181531_10002783_pt1 | contig 10836 bp, 12 predicted proteins | sample PEATcosm2014_Bin_38_FD_119743 | JGI IMG/M metagenome (GOLD analysis project Ga0181531, IMG submission 119743) | Peatland microbial communities from MTU Mesocosm Facility, Houghton, MI, USA - PEATcosm2014_Bin11_10_metaG | ecosystem: Environmental > Terrestrial > Soil > Wetlands > Peat | place... | reverse complement strand
GGAATTGAAGGCCGGCTTGGCGAACCGTTTGCCGACGTTGGTGTCGGTTATGATGGCACAACGCGGGCCGAGCTTCAGGCGCGCACATCTGCCACCCAAGGTTGCGAGCAAACCGCCACCAATTCTGATCTCATAACTCCGATTGCCGAGCGGTACGTTGACAGTGCGCACGCACTTAGAATAAAGACTGCCCGGAACATGTCAAAGTTTTGCCGGTGCCGGCATCTTTTTGGCGTTTAGCAGGCATGTTACTGAAACAAGCCCACTTGGAAATGCGGTTTCGACCCGGTAATCAGCCTCATGATGGTACGCAGTGTGCTTTAGCCAAGGCATGTACGTCGAAACTCAGACGAAGAAGCTTGCGCGAATCGGATTACTTTTTGCAACCTCTTCGCTTTGCGCAATTATCCTCTGTACCACCGCGGCCCGGCATAACGCCGTGGCCCACCGGTCCATAAACGTTCCGATTTATACCTATCAGAATCCATTCGACATGACCGCCACCGCTTCCTCTCCTGCCTACTTGGAAGCCAAGGTTGGCGTCGTGTTGGCCAAACTGGCTTCTGCCAGGTGGTTTTTGGGCCTGTCTGGCCTGGCAACACTTTGGTTGGCGTCATCCTGGTATCTTTCCGGCGAATGGGCCAAAAGAATGCGAAATCATCGAAAAATCAAGCATGTCATCACGGATATTCCGGCAAAGATGAACCCTTTGGCGACACTTCCCATGCCCATCCTGCGCGTCTCGAAAAAGGACGACCATCGTCCTGCTGTCCTTAGGCAGACAGTCACGCGTTGCTTGTTTGCCCATAGAAAAAACACGGCTCCCTGTCAGTCCCGATTTCGCCCGGTTACCCTGGTTTCAAGCCAGACAAGGTTGGGGCGCCTGAAATAACTGGACGGGAAATGCCGATCCGCGGGGTCACGAATACCAGGATTTGAACCCGCACCTTGCACTGTGGATTATTAGCCTGACGATTCTTGGAGGTCTGTTAAAAAACCAAAACTCCACGACGCCATTTTACCGTTTTAGGCGCTTCTCCAGTTTAAAGGCCACTCTCGCAGCGAATTCCGGACATAAAACCGCCCCGCAGGGTTGCGGGGCGAAATTGGTTGCGGGGCCAGGATTTGAACCTGGGACCTTCAGGTTATGAGCCTGACGAGCTACCGGGCTGCTCCACCCCGCGATCAAGTCTTTAAGTTTCGCCGAGGTGCAAATGAAGCGCAAGAACTATCGCAAATTAGAATGGCGAAATACCGTAGCACATCCAATAACCGAGCAATTTGGGATATTCCAGGTAGACGCGGTGTGAAAGACCGTTGCGCAACCAGTCGGAGCGGGTATCGGCAAAATAGGAAGGGCATGAGTAAAACTGAATTTCCGGCCCGTAGTGTTCGAAGCAGGCCAGCGCCCGGCGTGAGTGATACCATGAAGTGACAATGATGACGCGGCGCGCGCCCTGGTGGCGAAGCAGATTGACGGCCAGAATGGCATTCTCCCTCGTCGTGCGGGATCGGTCCTCCATTTGGATTGCCTGTGCCGGCACGCCGGCTTGAATCAAAGACCGCCGGTAAATCGCGCAATCGCCCAGGCCGCTGACCAGGATGCGCGGCGCGATGCGTTCCTTGAACAATTCGGCCGCCCGCTCAGGCCGGTCATGTGAACCGCCCCCCAAAACCACCATCACGTCGGCCTTCACCGAACCGCTGTCCACACACAGAAACTTCTGCGGGTAAAGCAGAGCGGCGGCGGCCAGTAGAACGAGGAGTGTGAAAAGAACCAGCACCACCCGCAAAAGCCATTTTTGCCTTCCAGTCACGAAACCGAACATTGCAAATTCGGGGCCGAATCGCAATGACGGTTGGGGCAAAACACCACGCCCCTTGAATCACAACCCGGAGACAACGCGCTGTCAGCCGGTGATGCGCTTTTATGTCCCCGAAAACATCTATAATCCCGCGCTGGTCAAACCCCTTGGGGATTTGATATTTTCCGCCCGACGATGATTTTCTCCGCCAACAAACGCGTGGTCGAATCCCTTGCCGGTTTGGGGCGATTTACCCTGCTGGCCAAGGAGGCCGCCGTCTCGCTGTTCACCCTCAAGGTCGCCTGGCGTGATCTGCTCTATCAGATTTTTTTTGTGGGCGTCAAATCGCAGACGGTCGTGCTCATCACCGGTGCGTTCACGGGGATGGTGCTGGGTGCCCAGACTTATTTCCAGTTTCACAAGGTCAAAATGGACACGGCCACGCTCGCGGTCGTCGGCGTTTCCATGTCCAGCGAGCTCGGACCGGTCCTTACGGCGCTGATGGTCGCGGGCCGGGTGGGCGCGGCCATCGCCGCCGAACTGGGCACGATGCGGGTCACGGAACAAATTGACGCACTGCGCACGCTGGCCACGCATCCGGTGGATTATCTGGTCGTCCCCCGGGTGCTGGCCGGGTTGATTGCGCTGCCGTTGTTGACGGTGGAATCCATTTCCATAGGCATCGCGGCGGGCTATTTCGCCGGCGTCGTCTTATTGGGCATTGACCCCGCCTATTCCTGGCTGCATATGCTTAAATACACGGGCGATACGGACGTCGCCATCGGTTTGATCAAGGCCTTCACGTACGGCGGCATCCTGACGCTGGTCGGCTGTTACAAGGGCATGACCTGCGGGCTGGGCGCCGAAGGGGTGGGCAAGGCCACCACTGAGGCGGTCGTGTCCGCCTCCATCGCCATATTGATCACCAATTTCTTTTTGACGTTGTCGCTGGAACGACTGTTTAACTCGTTATGATTGAAGTGCGTCATCTGCAAAAGGGTTTTGACGGGCAGCCGGTTTTGAATGACGTAAGCTTTCGGATTGAAAACAGCGAATCGGTTGCCATTATTGGGCGCAGCGGCTGCGGCAAAAGCGTTTTGCTCAAGCATCTGATCGGCCTGTTGAAGCCGGATGGGGGCGAAGTGCTGATTGACGGCGAAGATATCGTGCCGATGAATGAACGCCAGTTGCTGCGCGTGCGCCGGAAATTCGGCATGGTGTTTCAAAGTTCCGCCCTGTTCGATTCAATGACGGTCGCGGAAAACGTGGCCTTTGGGTTGCGCCGGCATGAACATTTGACCGAAGCGGAAATCGCCTGGCGGGTGGCCAGCGCCCTGGACGTGGTGGATCTGCCGGGAACGGAAAACAAGAACCCGGCCGAACTGTCCGGCGGCATGAGAAAACGCGTCGGCCTCGCGCGTGCGATTGTTTACGAGCCGCAAATCGTGCTGTACGACGAACCCACAACCGGCCTGGATCCGATTGTATCCGACAGTATTGACAAACTGATGATGCACGTGCGCGACAACTTGAAAGTCACGACGGTCGTGGTTACCCATGACATGCGCACCGCCCGGCGTGTTGGCAACCGCGTGCTGATGATGCATGACCGGATGATTTACGCCAGCGGCGCCCCGGATGAGTTTTTTGCGTCGCAGGACCCGGTGGTACGGCAATTTATTGACGGCGTGGCGGACGCCAAAAACTAAATCATGGAAAAATCACACCAGGAAATCAAAGTCGGCCTGTTCGTGCTCGTCGGGCTGGTGTTGCTGGCCGTGCTGTTGCTTCAATTCAGCAAAAGCACGAGCATCTTTCGCGGCACCTACGAATTGCGCCTCCACGCCAGCAACGTCGGCGGCCTCAAGGAACGTGCCTCGGTATTGCTCGCCGGCGTGCAGGTGGGCACCGTCTCAGGCATCGAACTGGCTCCGGATGGCAAAAGTGTGACCATTTTGCTGCGGGTTTACAAAGATTACAAAATCTACCACGACGCACGGTTCGTCATCCAACAATCCGGCTTTCTGGGCGATCAGTATGTTGCCGTCATCCCCACAATCAACCAGCTGCCGGTTTGGACCAACGGCGCCGACGTCGACTGCGAGGCGCCGTTCAACCTGCAGGAAACCGCCCGTGCCGCCGCCGGCTTTATCCAGCGCATCGATGAAACCGCACAAAAACTCGACGCCGCCGTCAGCGATGTACGTCGCTTGCTGTTGAATACTGAAACGCTGACCAATCTTTCCGCCGCAGTCGGCAATCTGCGCGACTTTTCCGAACAGGCGACCAACATGGTTGCCAACATCAACCTGCTGGTCGCGACCAATGGCGAACAAGTTGATCTGGCCGTCAGCAACGTGGTTTTCTTCTCGCAGGACCTCATCCACCTCTCCGACGACGCGCGCGGAGTGGTCTCAACCAATGGCGCGGAAATTTCGGCGGCCGTGAAAAACATTGAAGCCTCCACCGAAACCTTGAAAACTTTGATGGATGATCTGCAATCCGGCAAGGGCCTGGTGGGAACCTTGCTGAAAAACGAACAACTGTCAACCAACGTACAGGCGGTCGCTGCCAATCTGGCCATCGCCACGAGCAATTTGAACCAGCTCGGTTTGTGGCATTTTCTCTGGCATCATGAATTGCCGCCCACAAACGCACCGCCCCACGTAACCACCAAATAACCATGACTTCCCTCTGGGCCATCCGCATTTTGTTTCTCAGCCTTTGCACGGCGTCGGGCTACGCCATCAGCCAGGTGCGGCCGGAGTTCCTGGGGACCCAATATAGCGAGGTATTCGGCATGCTCATCGGCTTTGGCTTTGGCGGTTTGATGATCGCCTTCGACGAAATGCTCAAAGGCTTTTCACTCCGCGCGTTTTCAGCCACGACCTTCGGCCTGCTGCTGGGCATGTTGGTCGCGCTGCTGATCGGCCATTCCCCCCTGATGGAATATGCCGATGATCGGGTTCAATGGTTCGTCCGGCTCGGGCTGTTTTTAAGCTTCAGTTACATTGGCATCATCCTGGCCACGCGCAGCAACAAGGAGGATTTCTCGCTCATCATTCCCTATGTGCGTTTCCGGCCGCAAGGCCAGTCGGACAACCTGCTGTTGCTGGACACCAGTGTCATTATTGATGGCCGGATCGCGGATTTGATTGAAGCCCACTTTTTGGAGGGCCTGATCGTCGTACCACGGTTTGTGCTCAGGGAAATCCAGCAAATCGCCGATTCCACCGACCCCATCAAGCGTGCCCGCGGCCGGCGCGGACTGGAAATGCTCAACCGCATCCAGCGCAACACCGGCATCGAGGTCCGCATTCATGACGGTGATTTTCCCGACGAAAAGGAAGTGGACTCCAAACTGGTCCGCCTGGCGCGCAATCTCAACGCCCGTCTTTTTACCAATGATTACAACCTCGCCAAGATTGCCGAATTGCAAAAGGTCAGTTACGTGAACCTTCATGAAGTGGCCAAGTGCCTCAAGGTGATCCTGCTGCCCGGCGAGATTTTACGCCTGAAAATCGTGCGCGAAGGCAAGGACAAAGGCCAGGGCATCGGCTATATGCCCGACGGCACGATGGTCGTTGTTAATAATGGCCTGTCACACGTCGGCCAGCAGGTTGAGGTGGAGGTTCAAAGCCTGCTCCAAACCGGCGCCGGCGTCATTGTCTTCGCCGAAATGAAAATACCGCTGGCCGCTTGAATGACGAGGGTCCGGAGGAATCAGTCATGCAACTGGTCACCATTTCCAAAGAGTTGAATGACTTGGAAGCGCAAATGAAGCGCGCCCGGCTTGAGGCCGCTGGATTTCATCCGTTTATCGCGAATGAAGCCTCCGCACTTTGGTTGGGTACCGCCATCGCCACCGGCGGCATACTCGTCCAGGTACCCGAATCCGAAGCCACCGACGCCAGAGAATTTCTCAACCCGCCCGTTGAATGACCGCTGCGAAATTAAAATTCCTTTGCCAGCTTAAGAACCTTCTGCCGGTCGGTGAAATGGTTTTGGAGCCGCGCGTGCTCAGCCAATATGCCGGTGACAAATGGTTCGCTGCCCAGCAGCCCGATGCCGTCGCCCGGCCCCGCTCCGTCAAGTCCGTTTCCGCCATTCTGCGCTTTGCGAACCGGCACAAAATCCCCGTCACCGCCCGTGGTGCAGGCCATGGCTACGTCGGTGGTTGCGTGCCGGTGTACGGCGGCATTGTGCTCTCCCTCGAACGCATGAACCGCATCAAGGAAATCAATGCCGCCGATTTTGTCGCCGTGGTGGAACCGGGCGTCGTCACCCAAACCCTTCAGGAAGCGGTTGAAAAGCGCGGCCTGTTTTACCCGCCTGACCCCGCCAGCCGCGCGGACAATTTCATCGGAGGCAACATCGCCACCAACGCTGGTGGCCCGCGCTGCCTGAAGTATGGTGTCACCCGTGATTATGTCCTCGGTCTCGAGGTCGTGCTGGCCGACGGCACTGTGGTCCGCGTTGGCGGGCGCACGCACAAGAACAAAACCGGCTTTGATCTGACGCGCCTGTTTGTCGGCTCCGAGGGTTTGCTCGGGGTGGTCACCGAGGCGACCCTGAAATTGATTCCCCTGCCGCCGTTCCGCGCGTGCCTTGCGGCCGGCTTTGATTCAATGAAGAACGCCGTCCGCACGCTGCAAGCCATTTTGGCCGCCGGATTTTTGCCCTGTGCCCTCGAACTGGCGGACGCCTTCACGCTGGCCGCCGCTTACCAGCGCACCGGAAGCGGGCGGCTGCGCGGCTGCCGCGCCCACCTGATTGTTGAACTCGATGGACAGCAAAAGTCCGTCCGGCGTGAATTGCCGGATTTGGAACAAATCGTCCGCCGCCACCAGCCGCTGTTTGTCGAGCGTGGCCTGGGTGCCGCGCAATGCGAGGAAACCTGGAAAATCCGCCGGGAATTTTCCCATGCCCTGCGCGACACCGGCCTGACCAAGCTCAACGAGGATATTGTCGTGCCCCGCAGCCGGCTGGAAGACCTGTTCAAATTTGCCGCCCGACTGCAAAAGAAGCATGGCTTGCCCGTCGCCTGCTTCGGCCATGCCGGCGACGGTAACATCCACACCAATATCATGGTGGATTTCAGCCGGCCGGGCGCCGACCGCCGGGCCGAGGCGGCGCTGGACGAACTCTTTGCGCAAATCATCGCCTGGGGCGGCGCCATCAGCGGCGAACACGGCATCGGCCTCGCTAAAAAACGCTGGTGGCCCCGGGCCGTTTCAAAGGAAACCCGCGCCCTGCATCGCAGCGTGAAAAAGGCGCTCGACCCGAAGGGCATTTTGAATCCGGGAAAATTTGTCTAGGCCGACTGCCTCCCAAGCCGCCCGCCGTTTTGCCACTACCGGTTACGGTCAGTAATAAGATTTATTGCTTTTATTCCTATTTCCTTGAGTCTATCCTCAATGTATATGAAAGAAATTCTGAACCTCTCGGTTGCCAAGCTGAAACGTCTGGCAGCCTTGAAATCAAAAATTGAACGTCTTCAATCACAGCTGGAAGCCGTGGTGACCAATGGGGCCAAGGCGCCGGCCAAGAAGGCCGTCCGCCGTCGGCGGAAAATGAGCGCCGCCGCCCGTAGAAAAATTTCCCTCGCCGCCAAGGCGCGCTGGGCGAAAGTCAGGGCCCGCAAATCAAAGTAAGGTTTCCGCCAGGGCTGCGGTGGAGTTACTGAGCCCACTGCAACATTTTCTGGCGTGCTCCCCGGTGTGGTGTGTCCCTGTTCACTGCTTCGGGCCGACCAAGACCACAAATTCGCCTTTCAAGGAACGTTGCTGGATCAGCGCCAGTAATTCCGCCGGTTTGCCGCGCAGAAATTCTTCAAATTTCTTGGTCAACTCGCGCGCCAGCACGACGTCACGTTCAGGAAAGATTTCAACCAGCTCGAACAGCAGTTTTCCAATCCGGTACGGCGATTCGTAAAACACCAGAATGCCCGGAATGGTTGCGAGCGATTCCAATTTGTTCCTCCGCTGGCCGGACTTGTGCGGCAGAAAACCAATAAAATGGAATTCATCCGTCGGCAAACCGCTGGCCGTGAGCGCGGCAACCAGCGCGCAAGCCCCGGGCACTGATTCCACCCGAAGCCCGGCGGCGATGGCAGCTTGAACAACACGCTCCCCCGGGTCACTGATACCAGGACTGCCCGCGTCCGTAACCAACGCGACCTTCCCGCCGCGTCCGAGGCGTTCGATGATTTCCTCACTGCGCCGGGCTTCATTGAACTGGAAATAGCTCAGGAGCGGTTTGCTGATTTCAAAGCGCTTGAGCAGTTGGCCCGTGCGGCGCGTATCCTCGGCGGCAACCACGTCACACTCGCGCAACACGCGCACGGCGCGCAGCGTGATGTCCTCAAGATTGCCGATCGGCGTGGCAACCAGATACAACGTGCCTGGCATCAGCGGCGGCAATTGAGCATCCATGCCCCGACTTAACCAGAAAATGGAGGAGAAATAAAACTGATTTGATCAACTTCGGCGCCAGCCATTTTTGAAATCGTGGCGGCATCCTGCCTGATGCGGGTTGGCTCTTGCCACCGGCACCGGTATGGTACAGGTTAAGCCTGTCAGGTGATCGCATGTCAGAAGCAAACGACAAACCGAAATTCCCGGCTTCCTCGTGTGATTCGAAGTCTCATCCGCCGTTCGCCGAAAGATGCCGGGCCGGCTCCCTGTGGAGCATTAATGAATCCGCAATGTGCCTCGTGCCCCCGCCCCAAAACTGTGAGTATGTCCTTGGCCACGGCCATCATTTCTACTGCCACCACCCGCGACGACAGGAGATTGTTATCCGTACGCTTAAGATCATCAGAGGCATGACACCGTGAACCAACGATCCGGCTTTCCCCATCGTCAATCCGACCTTGCGGAAGACCGCCCGGCACCGGGTGATACAATCTGACAATGAATCCCGCCGCGAAATCCGCCATCGTCCTGGTCACGGCACCGGATCTGAAAACCGCCCGGGCGCTGGCCAAGGCGGCATTGCAGGCACGCCTGATTGCCTGCGCAAACCTCATTCCCCGCATCGAATCGCATTACCGGTGGCAGGGGAAAATAGAATCGGGAACGGAAGTCTTGCTGGTTTTGAAAACTCGGAAATCGAGACTGCCAGCGCTGGAAACATTGGTTCTCACCCAACATCCCTATGACAACCCGGAATTTCTCGTTCTGCCGTTAAACGCGGGAAGCCGGCGTTACCTCGACTGGATGAACCGGAGTTGCCTGCCAATCCGGTGATTGCATTCCGCCTGCCGCCTTGGCAGCAGTAACGGATTACAATTCAATGTATTAATCCTGTGGATAACTTTCAATTGTTTTTTTAAACTGCCCGCTGTTTAATCCGTGATAAGCACCCCAAAGCGTGGTGCATCGTCAAGTGAGGTTTCGTTTCAAGGGCGCCTTGGCTTTGCCACGATCAAACCAGAGTGCGGCGTCAACCCGGTGGGACACAGATTTCCAGCGAAGTTGACGGCGCCGGCGGTGTGAAATCAAAACCAAAAAGAGAAAGGAAACTACCATGAAACGTTTAACGAAAACATTGTTCGCCTTCGGCTTCACGTATGCCATTACTGCCACTTCGTTGTTTGGCCAGATCTACACCTTCGACGAGTTTGGCAATTCATCCGGACCCACAACCGCCCCGCCCATTTCGCCCGGGGTTCTCCAACCAGATCCCTCGGGCGCACTTGGATTGCCCGTCCCCGTCTTGGTTTACAATCTGGCACTACCGGTTGTAAGCGGAGATGTCGTGCTTGTAGAACCGGGAAACGCTTCAACCGGACAGCAGTATTCGGACGTCATTCGATTCTGGAACCCGACGGGCATCAACTTGACTCAAATTATATTCTATTCAGATAATGCGACAACGGAACCGGGAGACGTGCCTCCAGACTCGGGTCTTGCGGATACCGGACTGCCACCACAGTTGATAAACCCTGTCTTCATACCCGAGGTGGGCCCGGAAGGAAACAATGGCGCCATCTATACCCCTGCCCCAGGCGCACCTGGCTCCATCGCTGGCGCGGTGATTACCTATAACATCATCAGCGATAGCCCGGTTCCTGAGCCGAACACCCTGGCATTGGCCGTCCTGGGAGCCGGATTGTTCGCGATCACCCTGAGACGGCGTCATTCCGCCGGCGTTTGAGGGCAGAGCTGACCAATGAAAGGCCGGCGGATGATTTCGCGCGTCGTCCGCCGGTCTTGTTGCTGCGGTGCCCAGCGTTACACGGCCATTGCTTGTGTTAAGTATGCCAAAAATAGTTTGAACACTTGTCCTGCAAGCGTAAAGTTGCCTTGTGAATCCTGTGGACACGGTTCCGTTGATGCTGCTTGCGCTGCACCTGTTGGCCCTGGGCGTAGGAATGATCATGTTCGTTGGTATGTTTGCCCTGCACCGTCGCGCGCGGGCAATGCAGGAAATGACACGGGCGGGTGGCGGACCATCTTCGCCGGGCACGGAATCAATGCGCCGCCCGGTCCTCTGGCTGGCCCTCCGCTCGTCCGATTCCCGAGCCGTTCAGGCTGCCTTGGGCATGGATCATCCCAGGCCCTGCCCGTGGACAGAGGGTATCACCGGCAAACACGATTTTTTTATCAGCCCGCCGGTGAACGACTGGATTATTGTCACCGGCTCCGGCCTTCCACATCCCGGTCAGGACGTGGATGATTGTTTTTATTTTCTGGTTCGCCTGAGCCGCGAGTTTGGCCACCTTCAATTCTTCATGGCGGACCCTGTTTTGCACCATCACGCGTGGGTACGGATGGAAGACGGCATGGTGGGGCGCGCCTACGTGTGGGTGAATGAGACGGTGTGGAATCAGGGATCCAAATCCCTGGCCGAAATCGAATTGAATGTGACATCTTTCAGTTACGGCGAAAATGCAGGAACAGATGACGAGGCGATGGAAAAAAGCGCGGTCGCCAATGCTGAAAAGGTTCCGGCCCTGGCAGCACGCTGGAGTTTTGATCCGGCTGCCATTGACAGGGACTGGCAGATGCCCGCGGCCGGCATCGTT